>QLAH01000042.1_pt1 | contig 154374 bp, 144 predicted proteins | sample 4693081 | NCBI WGS metagenome assembly QLAH01 (sample SAMN09425401, study PRJNA476045) | Lake water metagenome, whole genome shotgun sequencing project.
GTTAGGCCTTAAAAACCGTCACAACGTTTACCACCACTTAACCATCACTCATCCATTCAATTCCAACCAACCACTGGAGTTTTTATGTTCCGCAAGTCGTCCTCAATCCTCGTTATCGCTACTGTTGCTTTTGTTACAGGTTGTGCTGGCCCTCAGCCGTCTTGGCGCAAAGAAGGGGCTTCCGCAGAAGGTGCCCGCACGGCCCTTGCTGAGTGCAAGTACCAAATTGGTCTAAACAAAGTTGCGGAAGACAAACAGAAGGAACTACTTGCAAACTGCATGGAAGGAAAAGGGTTCCGGTGGCGGTGACATCTGCCGTCTCACCAGCGCCGACTTTTACACGTTCCTGTCCCGCCTCGTGCTTACGTCGGCCTTTGCCCAACCCGGCAGTCGAGCGGACCTGCGCGAAAAGCCGCGCAGGTCGCTCACTTCAACGTTAGGCGTCACGATCGTGCAGTCAGTGCGCTCTGCTACTCCGAATACGAACCAACGGACGGACCGAACGCGTGTAGCCCGATGGCTATGGCCCTCGACCAAGATACGAAAGGACTCCTATGCTCTTCATGGTCATCGAAAGATTCGAGGGCAACGACATGCTCCCTGTCTACAAGCGCGTGAGAGACGAAGGAAGAGGCCTTCCTGAAGGGTTGAAGTACGTGGGAAGTTGGATCGAACCAAACTTTGGCCGCTGCTTCCAATTGATGGAGTGCGACGATCTGCGACTCCTTCAGCAGTGGGTCCTGCATTGGACAGGCACCGGAGCAACGTTTGAGATCGTACCAGTAGTGGAGAGCGCCCAATCGCGTGAAGTCGTGGCTCCGTACCTGGACAAGCATTGAGCAGCGTTCGCCCAGCGACGCCTCTTAAGTCACTCGATTTAACTTGTTGATTTATAAGGATTGTTTTAGAGTGACTTTCGGGCGATTTGCGGGCGCGCCCGATTACGACGCTAACCCCTCGCTCAAGCTGACCCGCTACGGCATGCAGCGTAAGCCTGGTGTGCGGCGCCTTCGGCACCTTCGGCACCTTCGCACGCCAGGCTTACACTGCATGCCTCCGCGGGCAGCTTAGCTCGAACGTTAAGCACCACAAGGAGACGCTCTCACCATGGACTACGAGTCGGCACTAATCGCAATTCAAACCGATGGATTCAAATGGGAGCGCATCCAAGATTACTTTCCGTTCGGCGACGAATCTCTACGGGAGGGAAACTACCAACGGCTAACGCTTGCTGCACTCAATGCCCTCGAGTCAGAGGAAGATCGGCAGCTCTTGCTTGATCTACTTGATGCACAGGCTTGTGTGTATACCGAGCAAGTTTGGGTTGCGAACGAGATGGCTGAAAAGGCGGGGGAAATCAAACCGTTCCCAATAGGTGGTCATTTTTCGACTGCGTGGCTCCAAATTCATGACAATCTGCGATTTGAGCACGGCCTTCCGCCCAGGCACGCCAGGACGGCCATGCTGAAGCTACAACCTCCTGAAACCCTTACTAAAAAAATTGTTGCGCAATCATGAAACCAAGAAAGAGGTGCCTAACACTGCGCTCCAAGGGACGCTCCGCGATAAAGCCGCGCAGCGCCCCTGAGCTTCGACGTTAGATGAATAAAATATGGTCACCAAATCTCATAAATATGCCGCTTTCGTTGTATTTAACTGGCTGTTAATTTGTGGCTGTATTTATTTGCTAACCCCCGGCAAAAAGTACCTATTTGAACCTATTTTGCTGTCAATGTATCTTGTGGCATTAGTGCTAATAATTGCTCAGTATCCATTCTTGGTTGCAGCCACCTTATGGAGAACGAAAATCTTAGTGTTCTATGCCAGCATGGTTTTATTTCTTGCTTTTTCTGGCCTGATATTTAGCTGGAATAGTCCAGTTGGTTCAAACACAGCGGGTATGTGGGCAGCAAGGTTTGACGGTGCCTTTAGGTTTGTTTTTTTCGGTCATATCTTTGGTGCGTGGTCTTTTCCATTCGTTGTGTTTGCTAACTGGTTGTTAAGAAATTGGTTTTTCGAGCCGCATTCTTCGCCTAGTCAACCCAGCCAGTAACTATCACGCGCTTTTGCTTGAAGCTTTGTACCATGCATCAGTTTGCTTTTTCGCCAGAGCTTACTGTGCCGTCCTTTCGCTCCATTGGCGGCAGAGCCTTTCTAACCCGGCGTTGCAGCGGATTGACGCACACAACCGCGTCAACCGCTGAACTTATCCGTTAGGCCTTAAAAACCGTCACAACGTTTACCACCACTTAACCATCACTCATCCATTCAATTCCAACCAACCACTGGAGTTTTTATGTTCCGCAAGTCGTCCTCAATCCTCGTTATCGCTACTGTTGCTTTTGTTACAGGTTGTGCTGGCCCTCAGCCGTCTTGGCGCAAAGAAGGGGCTTCCGCAGAAGGTGCCCGCACGGCCCTTGCTGAGTGCAAGTACCAAATTGGTCTAAACAAAGTTGCGGAAGACAAACAGAAGGAACTACTTGCAAACTGCATGGAAGGAAAAGGGTTCCGGTGGCGGTGACATCTGCCGTCTCACCAGCGCCGACTTTTACACGTTCCTGTCCCGCCTCGTGCTTACGTCGGCCTTTGCCCAACCCGGCAGTCGAGCGGACCTGCGCGAAAAGCCGCGCAGGTCGCTCACTTCAACGTTAGGCCTCACAGAAAGACCCCGCAGCATGTTCACAGCTGAATTCCTCATCACCTCCCTGGTCGTCGTTCTCATTCCTGGGACCGGTGTGGTCTTCACGGTGTCGGTTGGCCTCGCCCACGGCCGCCGCGCAAGCTTCTTCGCGTCCCTAGGCTGCACTCTAGGCATCCTCCCGCACTTGCTGGCAACTGTCCTGGGCCTTGCTGCTGTCATGCACACGAGCGCTCTGGCCTTTCAGATTCTCAAGTTCGCTGGTGTTGCTTACCTGTTCTACTTGGCCGTGGCTACTTGGCGTGATCGTTCCGCGTTCACGGTACAGCAGCTTCAGGCCAAAGCCGGAGCTGGCAGCTTGGTGGTCAAGGCATTCCTACTGAACATCCTGAATCCCAAGCTCACCATCTTCTTCTTGGCATTCCTGCCACAGTTCGTCCAGTCCGGCGCCGCCTCGCCAATGCTGCAGTTGCTAGGGCTGAGTGCAGTATTCATGGCCATGACCTTCGGCGTGTTTGTCGTCTACGGTCTGCTGGCCCACGCCTTCCGCAAGGCTGTCATAGAGTCAGCCCGCGTCCAGGCTTGGCTGCGCCGCGGTTTCGCAGGGGCATTTGCAGCACTTGGCACGCAGCTCGCACTGTCCGAGCGGTGAGGCCTAACCCCTCGCTCAACCGGAGCAACAACGGCCACCAAGCCCGGGCTGGTGGTACACGGTACATTTTCACCATCCCGGGCTTGGCGTCCTGCCGTTGCAGCCCGGTTAGCTCGAACGTTATGTCGCTTTTATAGGGAGTGGAATTTATGAACACTAAAGCTGTTGCAAGAGATATGTTGATTATCTTTGTTCTCACATACCTCGCTGGGTTTGTGATTGGTTTATCTGGCGCCGCAAATCAAGGAGCTTATCTCGTAGCCGTTGCAGCCGCGAATATACTTTTCTCTGTAGTGGGCTTCACAATCAGCGGGGCTATCGCAAGAACAAATAGGTTCAAACACCTATTTTGGGTTGCTCTAGGAGTCTGGGTGTTGAGTATCGTAAACGTTATGTTCGGTGATGCAACAATTGCCCAATGGGGTCTTTCTATGGTCTTTATCTTCGTTGCGATGGGAGTTGGAGGATTGTTGTCCTTTCTCTTCGTGAGAAACCCGATCAAAGCCGACAACAAAGCGACATAACCATGTTTTCAACCGGACGCGATGAGACGGCGCATCGCTTACTGTAATATCTAGGCCCGCGCCGGTTAAAACGGCGTTAGCGCCCATTATCCCAAAGGAGCCTCTCGATGGAATTGTCCGCTGCAATACTCGGCATCGCGGTAGCACTTACACTTGGGGCCATGAGTCCCGGGCCGAGCTTTATCATGGTTGCACGAACTTCCGTCGCCGTCTCGCGGCGGGATGGCCTTGCCGCAGCGGTCGGAATGGGAGTCGGCAGTGTCTTATTTTCCGCCATCGCGCTGCTAGGCGTGATTTCTATTCTCACCGCCATTCCGTTGCTCCATCTCGGGCTGAAGGTGTTGGGCGGCACTTGCCTCATCTACCTTGGTTATCGAATCTGGCGGGGTGCTAGACAACCACTGGTGCTTGAAAACACACCTCTTCAAGATCGCCGCACGCAGCCTTGGCGCTCGTTTGTGCTTGGCCTTGCCACTCAGGTGAGCAACCCCAAGACTGCTGTCGTGTATGCGAGCATCTTCGCTTCGTTGTTGCCAAGCAAAGTTCCGCCGTTTGTTCTGGTCGCGCTGCCGATCATGATCTTCGCAATAGAGACCATCTGGTATTCCATGGTAGCGCTTGTGCTATCCGCCCCTTCGCCCCGCGCCCACTATCTTGCATCGAAAGCATGGCTTGATCGCGCGGCTGGGGCAATCATGTCTTTGCTTGGTCTCAAACTTATCTTCGAGACACAGCAGCCGTGAGCCTGTGCGCTAACCCATCAATCCACCGGACGCTACGCGATGAAGCCGCGCACCGCCGGTGATTTCAGACGTTAGGTTTCATCAAGCCAAGGAGGCTTTATGAGTTTACTATATGGAAATGGTCCGCTTGCCCCACCACGGCACAAAGTCTTCGTGAGTTACCACCACTCGATCGGTGATCAACAGTATCGGAATAGTTTTGAGAGCCTGTTTGCCGTGAGGCACGACGTAATGGTGTCGAAATCCGTTCAGATAGGCGACATTGACCCAAACCTGGCCACGGATACCATTCGTCAGAAGATACGAGATGAGTATTTGCGCGACTCAACCGTGACCGTGGTTCTGATTGGCCCAGAAACATGGAAGCGAAAGCACGTGGACTGGGAGATTGGATCAAGCATCAGACACACGCAATACAACCCCCGGTCAGGGTTACTCGGAATCATCTTGCCTACATACCCGCGCACCGATCCATCCAAGTTCATCCCGTACACAATTCCACCGCGACTCTACGACAACATCCAGTGCGGGTTCGCGAAAATCTACAACTGGAGTTCCGATCCAGCAGTGGTGCAGCAGTGGATTCATGAAGCGTTCGAGCGGCGGAACACGATAAACCCGGATAACTCATTCCCGAACTTTGTGAATAACCGCTCCGGCGATAGGTGGCAGAAATGAAATGGGGCAAGTGGTTGGAGAACTGGGACATGACGTCCTTGAAGATCAAGGCGTCATTTCTCGAAATGGAGTGGAAGCCGCAAGACGAAGACAAATCCGCTGCATGGGAGTTGTATGTCGAGTTGCTCACACGAATTGCGACTCAACCGCTTGACGAAAAGCACGGCGACGAAAAGACAGCCCTAGACAGCGTATTTTCACTCTTCGCAATTACTCGCCAAATCCTGAAGAACAACACAAGGAACTGCACGGAGTTCACAAAGATTGCGGTGGTCGTATTGAATCAGGTCATACGACCATTCACTGCGAAGTGGCATCGACTGAGTATCCAAGGAGCGTTCGCCAACGAAGAAAGTCAAAAGCAATTCCGGGTTGAGCTTGCACAACTACAAGCGGTGCTAAAGAAATACACGAGGATGCTTGCCGACATGGCTGGAGTGGAGGACCTCACCACCCTTGAAGAAAATGAAACCTAACATGGCGGTCGACCTCGCTCCCTTCGGTCGCTGGACGCTGCGCGATGAAGCCGCGCAGCGCCGGTCACCTCTACGTTATGTGTATAGGAAAGGATGAATTATGCGTCTGCCAATTCTACTGTTACTATTTTTCGTTTTCTGGATCGTGCCAACAATGGCGGCGGAAATCTCTGCCACAGAATTGACATTTACGGTTGGAGGCGTCAAGCGCCGCGCTATTCTCGTGAACGAAAGCAGCAACCAGAGCCTTCGCCCGGCGGTGCTTGTGTTGCATGGCGGAAAAGGGAGCGCAGAGGAAATGCGCAAGCGAACTGGCTTCGATACAATTGCTGTGGCAGAAAACTTCTCTGTCATATACGCGGAGGGAACGCCTTGGGGCAGGGGTTTCCATGCCTGGAACACTGGATATCTTCAGCGCCAACAGGTCGGCAACGCTGATGATATCGGCTATTTCGACACTTTGATCGATCTTCTGGTCAAAGATCACCATATTGACCCTCAACGCATTTACATGACCGGCGGATCGAACGGCGGGATGATGACCTTCGTCTACGCAGTCAAACGTCCTGAAAAGCTGGCTGCCGTTGCGCCTGTCGTCGGTGCGATGTTCACATTCGAGAAGAAACCATCAGTTCCTCTGCCGATTTTGATGATCAATGGTCAGCAGGACGACGAGGTTCCGATTCAAGGCGGTATGAGCCGTAATCCGCTAGTTCGCAGAGCGCAACAGGCGCCATACCGCTCACTTGAGGACACGGTGGCTTTCTGGGTCTCGGCAAATCGTTCGCAGAAGACGGGCAATGTCGTGACTGAAGGCACCGTGACCACAACGACATACCCCGCGATGGGAAACGGCGCCGTCACCATCTCCATCGTCGATACGGCTGGCGGACACGGGTGGCCCGGCACTGATCCTGGACGCGAGGGCAATACTCCGATCATGGCTTTCAAGGGCGCGGAGAAGGTCTGGTCCTTCTTCAAGACTCTACGACGGGGTAAATCGAGCAATTGAAAACAAGCACTACATAACAACCGCATGCAGCGGACGGCGAAGAACGCCGCCGCTGATGCGGGGCGTTATGTGCCTCTGGCACCGCAAGCTAGCCGGCACGCCCTAACGTCTCTAGGAGAGGCTGATGCATTCCGTTTTCACGAGGCTTGTACAGTCACTACTGGTTGCTTCACTTGTAGCTGCTCTGCTTGGCTGTGCGGCTCGAAATGGAGGGAATGCTGTGTTTGGAGTTCGGTATCTTGAGATTCCGGTTAGCGACATTGAGCGCGCTGTTGATTTCTATGAGTTTGTCTTTGGTGTTGAGCTTGAGCGCGTTGTCGTAGATGGGTACGAGATGGCTCACTTTCCGACGCTTGGTGATGGGAAAGGCGCTGACGTAACGCTTGCAAAAGGCGATGTCTATATTCCGTCGAAGATAGGCGCGATTATCTATTTTCATGTGCCTGATATCGACGCCGTGATGTCGCGTGCAGCCGATCGAGGAGCAGAAACGCTCTATGCAAAGAAAGAGGTTGCGCCTGGCACTTGGGTTGCAGAGTTTGAAGACTCGGAAGGAAACAGGGTGGCGTTGAGTCAGAGCAGCGAGTGAGCGCTGTATTCTCCTCATTCCGAAGATGTCGTCACATAACTACTCGTATATGGACTCCCCCTCAACGGCAAGAGCCTGATCGATTGGGGACCTATGGGTAGTGCACCTGCAGTCGTATATCCGGCATCTTGAGTGGGATCGTAGATGTCCCGTGCCGACATGGAATCTGCGTCACCGCGTCGCCACACGTTGCAAGCGACTGTTTTCGAGCCGGAAGAGTTATCGGCGTGTTGCGGTGTGGGAGGAACCCGGTTGGTCATGATGGTCGATCAAACCCGTCGCAAAGGTGAGATGGTGGGGAGAGAAGCGGTGATTTCCTTGATCAGCAAATGGTCGTTGGCGCGCTGTTCAGGCGGGGATGGCAAAGCTCTGTCGGCCCGCCTTCCTGCGCAGCCTAGCCGCTTCATCAAAGGGCGCGTGGTCGCGCAGCGTGGCGTAGCAGATGCGCGCGAGCTTGTTGGCCAGGGCGCAGGTGGCCTTGTTGTGATTGCTTCGGCCCTGGACATCCAGCGCCCAGCGGCGGATGCCGCAGACATCTTTGCCCGCTCCATCGGCCACTGTGGCCGCCCTCAGCACACTGCGCGCACCGTGCGTGAGCAACATGCGCAGGTAGCGGTCGCCCTTCTTGGAGATGCGACCCAGGTACCGGCTGGAGCCCGAGCTGTATTCACGAGGGGTCAGGCCGAACCAACTGGCAAAGTGGCGCGCGTCTTGGAAGTGCGTCACATCGCCGGAAGTGGCTGCCACCAGGGCGGTGGCGGTCAGCAACCCAATGCCGGGCACCGACAACAGCAGCGTGCAGGCCGGGCTGTGGCGGGCGACCGTGGCCAGCTCGCGCTCGACCTGGGCGATGCGCGCTTCGAGCAGACGAATTTCTTCGAGCAGCATGCCAGCGGTGTGGCGGATCAGGTCGGGCACGGCCGAGCGCGGGTCAGCCAGCACACGAGCGATCGTCTCCACCCCGGTGCGTGCGCCCTGCGGGATGGTGATGCCGAACTCGCGGCAGAAGCCGCGCAGAGCGTTGATGCGCGAGGTGCGTGTGCCCATCCAGAGCGAACGAATGCGATGCAAGCCCTGCAACGCTTGTTGTTCAACAGACTTCACCCGCACGGGGCGGATGTCGGCGGCCCGGGCGGCTTCGAGCAAGGCGGCGGCATCGGTGGCATCGGTCTTGTTGCGCCGCACGTAGGCGCGCACGTACTGGGCGGGCAGCAGGCGAACAGGAATGCCCAGCGCATTGAGCCAGCGCGCCCAGTGGTGCGCCGAGCCACAGGCTTCCATGATGACCAGGCCGACACTGCGGTTGACGAACCAGCGCTCGAACTGGCTGCGCGTCAGGCGCTGGGTGTCAACGATGCGCCATTGCTCGTCGGCGACGGCGAGTTGGAAAACGGATTTGGCCAGATCAACGGCCACGGTAGTAGCATGCATATCGGACTCCTCTGGTTTGTGAATGACCTGATCCCCACGCCCATGAAGACCAGAGCGCGAATTTCGCGCAAACAAACGGGGGAGTCCATCCCATCATTCAACCTGAGCACCAAGGGCCCAGTGGACGTACTGCCTTTCTGTGGCTAGACTGTAATGCTTGAAACGCACCCTGTTGCGAAGCTGTTCGAGCAGTACGGGTGGCTGGGGTGAATGGTCTGGCACAGACCGTCAGGTCGATGTGCTACTTGAGGCTTGTAAGGGAGGAAGGCTTTGTTGTACACCGCATTTTTTAATCGGTATACGCCGCTTGCGGCGTATACTATACGTTGGGCGTCAGAGTTCACCGGCCTCGCACGGTGTTGAATGATGGAACCGACGACGCGCTAAAGTGTGAACCAAGGATCAAAGAGATAACGAGGGAGAGCATGGCACTCATCGCGTGCAAAGACTGCGGAACTGAAGTCTCAACCTCAGCCAACGCTTGCCCGAAGTGCGGCGCCAAGGTGCCTCGCACGAAGTGGTGGCTCTGGTTGCCGCTCGCCCTCATCGTGGCCTTTTTCACTTTTCCGTACATTGCCTATTCACCTGCGCAACGCGCCGCCATTTCAGCTCGCGCGGACTGCGAGCGAGTCTTCCCCATAGAGCGCGGCCGCAAGTGCGATCAGGTCTACGACGAGGCCTTCCGGAGAGCATCAGGGAAGTAGTTTTGGGCGCTGGCAGCAGCCATACCTACAAGGGGCTTGGCCATGCCCTCACTGACGACTAGCAAACGCTGATTGCCAGCGTGTTGCATAAGTACGTGACAGGTCGGCTCGCAGAGCAACCTTCTCGCATCAAGTCAGGCAGCTCATCGGCGGGCAAGCGTGAAAGCACCTAACGAAACGCTGCACACGGACGTCAACCCGCTGCGCGGCATGCCGCCGGTGAGCGTGGCGTTATGCCGCAAATTCGAAACCACTGCACGCATGGCTCAAGACGAATACTGGAACCCATTGGTTCCTGAACTCACGGTAACGAACCTCGAGAGGTCGCTACTCTTCTACAGGTCAGCTGGGTTCTCGGTGCGCTTCCAGCGCGACGAACCGCCCTTCGCGTATCTAGAGATGGGGCAAGCCCAGATCATGCTTGAACAGCAGAATCCTGAGGGCTGGAACATCGAACCTCTCGACAGACCGCTCGGGCGTGGAATTAACTTCCAGATAGAGGTAGTCGATGCGGAATCGACACTTTCTTCATTGCGCGATCTGGGTTTCCTGCCTTTCCGGGACATGCAAGACAACTGGTACGCCGTCTCGGAACAAGCCGAAGAAGGGCAACGTGAATTCCTGGTACAAGACCCTGATGGCTACTTAATGCGCTTCGCGCAGTACCTGGGCCGGCGAGTGGCGGCCTAAACCCATCCTCAAGCCGATCCGCTACAGCACCTGCCTCCTCGGGCAGCTTACCGGTTAAGCTTCTGTGCGGCAAAGCCGATTTCGCTCTTCATTGAGCTTGCCTTGTTGACCGGAGATTTTCATGTCATCGACAAAAGTTGCTTTGATCACGGCTGGCGGAACCGGCATGGGTGCCGCAGTCGCCAGAAAGCTCGCAGCCGATGGTTATTGCATTGCTGTTCTGTCCTCTTCCGGTAAGGGCGAATGGCTGGCCAGAGAACTCGGTGGTGTCGGCTTGACGGGCTCCAACCAGTCGCCCGATGATCTGAAGCGACTGGTCGATCTGGCCATGGACAAGTGGGGTCGAATCGACGCGCTGGTCAATTCCGCCGGTCATGGTCCGCGTGGGCCGATTCTCGAACTGTCCGATGAAGACTGGCATCGCGGCATGGAGGTCTACTTCCTGAACGCCGTGCGCCCGATTCGGCTCGTCACACCCATCATGGAAGGGCAGGGTGGAGGCGCCATTGTCAACATCTCTTCTGCGTGGACGTTTGAACCCGCCGCACTTTTTCCAACGTCTGCTGTATGTCGGGCCGGTCTGGCCAGCTTCACCAAGATCTTTGCCGACACCTACGCGCCGAAGCACATCCGCATCAACAATGTGCTGCCCGGCTGGATTGACAGCCTGCCAGGAACGGAGGAGCGGCGAAACAGTGTCCCGATGGGGCGCTATGGCACCGTCGAAGAAGTGGCGGCCACCATCGCGTTCCTGTTGTCAGATGGGGCGGGCTACATCACCGGCCAGAATATCCGGATTGACGGCGGCCTCACGCGCTCCCTGTGAGGGGTGGGGAAAGGTCGTCGATTGCGCTCCATTCCGGTGGATGCATGGGGTGAGACACCGGTTTTTTTGACATCCTGGCAGCCATTCGCCGAGTGAGGCCTGATATACATTAGCCAGCATGAAACCTGCCCAGTACCACGGCGCATAGCTCACCACACATGGAAGCGCCCGAGCCAACCCAGTTGTTTCGCTCTGCCGTCGGGCCGCTCCTGCGCATATCCAGAGCCATCGGCTTGTGGGGCTCGGTCGGGCTTGTGTTGGCCACCGCCATCGGCCAGTACCGCGCAGACCGCTTCCCAACCTACTTCGACCTGCTGTTAGCCGCCACCATGCCTTGGGCCCTCGCGGCCGTCATCGCCCTGGTGTTCTGGGGCGCGGTGCGTGTGTTTCCTGTCAAGCTCACGCCTTCTGCCATCCGATGCTACGACACCGCGGGCCTTTACCAGACCGTTCATTGGGCGGACGTCGAAAGCGTGGAGCTGATCGCATCCCATGGTCTTCGCTACCTTCAGGTCGCCGCCATCAACCTGCGGCGGCCCATCACGGTCCCGCTATGGCTTGAAGACATGCCAGGCTTCCTTCAAGCGGTTGAGCGCTACGCCGGGCAACACCATCCCCTGACGCGAGCGCTGCACCATGTGGTGGAGGCTCAGCCTTGATGGGCTGCGCTCCGGCGCTCGTTATCGGCCTTTTCCTCGATGTGCTTCAACGCCGCGCTGTCAGCGCCCACGTTGCTGTCATCTATCCCCGGCGTGTATGCCTTCCGCGGCCAAGCGCCGTCTGCCTCCGCAGGCAGCGTAAGCCCGGGCTGAAGTACGCTGTACTTTCTTTCATGACGGGCTTAAACTGATCATCTGTCTTCGCTCGCGGCTTCATTTGAACGTCAGGCATTGCAATCAACCGTCACTGGGTTCATGCTTTCCACTCAAGTCACCGAACTCGCCAACCGAAGCGTCTTGTGCTGGCTGGCCACGGTTGACGCGACGGGTCAGCCGAATGTCTCGCCGAAAGAGATCTTCGCTGTGTTCGACAGTGAGCACTTGGTGATCGCGAACATCGCATCGCCGGGCAGCGCACGCAACATCGAAAGCCAAGCGCTGGTCTGCGTCAGCTTCATTGACATTTTCGTGCAGAAGGGCTTCAAAGTGGCCGGCGTGGCTCGCAACGTAGGAGCAGGCGAGCCCGACTTCGCGTTCTGGTCAGCACCGCTGGCGCACAAGGCCGGACCGAGGTTCAAGATACATGGCGTCTTTGTGATCAAAGCGACCTCCTGCGAACCCATTCTTGCGCCGAGCTATCGTCTATACCCAAAGGAAGCCACCGAAGAATCTCAGGTCGCTGCCGCGATGCGCACGTATGGTGTGAGGGCGGCTCAAGGCGATGCCTAAACCCTCGCTCAACCTGACCTGCGACAGCGCCTGCCTTCGCGGGCAGCCTGGATCGAACGTTGGCCGGAATCGTCGGCTGTCCTGCGGTTCTGAGTTTTCCGCTTCATGTTGAACATCCTTTGGGCACTGCTGATGGCCTCCCTCGTGGGGATGGTGTGGGTGGGGTTGCGCTTCGTGCAGGAGCAGATGACGGGCCCAACCGCCGTCCGACTCGTCCCAGACGTGACGCCTGAGCCCATGCCACAGGAGCGAATGCCGCAGCATCCTGTCACCGAGATTCCGATGGACGACGACCAGGCGAGGCGGTCTGTGATGGCGAGCTACATGAAGCTTGGGCTGTTTGCCGCGCTGACGCTCTCGCTTCCGCTGATCGGCGTGGGGTCGTTCGTGTCTGCGGGGCAAGCGATCCCAACCTGGCTGATCCTGACGACCACGATCGTGGCCCTGCTCGTGGTGACGGCGGTGCTCCACTCTCTTCGCTTCCTGTTTTCGTTCCAGCGTCTCGCAACGGCAGCCGGCTGGATCGGTCTTCGGGTTTCCGGCGAGGGGTTGTTCTGCTCGGTGAGCGTGCTCGGCGGCAAGCATGTGGCAACGCTCGTCCGCGAGGGGCGGACGGGCTGTTTGCTGCCATGGTCGGACATCACCGGGGTCGAAACCAGGCAGGTCAACGAGCATGGCGTGTTGAGATGGTTCCTCGTGGTGCATGTGAAGTCGACCCCCGAATCCTACAGGGTGCGTTTTGACGCGCTCGCCGCTCCGCACGAGTGGATCACCGAGGTGATTCACAAGGCGTCCGGAATGGTCAACGCCGCATAGTGTCAGTTCATTCGGTCATGAAAGGGCTAACGAAGCAATGCAGCGGGCTCGCGATCAAAGCGACACGGGTGAACATTCCCAGCTCGCGAGCCGTTGTTCGTTCTACGTTTGGAGACATAGGGTGACTCGATTCCGCACGCCCACCATCAGTCCTGGAGCCATCACGCGCTGGTTCACAGAAGAAGAGGCCCATCAACTTGTCGCCGATTGGTTGGCCGTCTTTGGCAAACATCGACGTGGTGTCAACACAAAGGCCTATCTCTGGCACATTTTCAGTGGGGACCGTTACCCGAGCGTCAGCGGTACTGAGGCAATCGAGACATACCAGAAGCAAATGGCGAGCGAGTTCGTGGTTCTGTCGAATGATGGCAAAGTTGCCTTTGTGACCGACCGGCTGCCCGAATCGTCATCGCTTGATGATTTCTACGTCTTTCCTCCCAATTTTGCCTGGACCATGGCATTTACCCACGAAGCAGGTTGGCTGGGTCCATACTTCGCTCTTCATCCCGAGTTCACCAAGTTAAATGAGGAAAACAAGTTGCGAGTTCGAAAGGCCCACGAAGCAAAGGTCGCTCACCAGAAGGGGTGGTGCTGAATGCCGTCGAACTGGCAGTCACCGGTCCTCTTCGGCTACGGCGGCCGGCCACATCTGCGATAGACGGCAAGGACGATTGCACATGATTGTTAAATCTCCCGAATCAAAAGCATCGTTGTTTCTGATCATTGCGTTGTTCCTTCATTCAGGATGCAGCTCCAGTTCATCAGATTTCGAATCCTTCATGCGAACCTCGCTGTCCATAGGAAACTTTCATGCAAGTCATTCGATCCCGTGATTTCACAGCCGAGCGTGCTTGGGGCGCCTTGAGTATTGCCAACATGAATGGCATCACGACTCGCCTGCATTGGACCGACGAGCCCTACAAGTGGCACATCAATGACGGTCAGGAAGTTTTCGTCGTACTGGATGGGCGGGTTGAAATGCATTTTCGAGTCGGCGGAAAGGAAGATTCGGTCACCCTCAATGTGGGGGACATCTTCTACGCATCGGTTGGCACCGAGCACGTTGCTCATCCGGTGGGTGCTGCTCGCATTCTCGTCATTGAGTCTGAGGGTAGCGTCTGACATCATGGGCACCGCCATTTTTCTGCTCGTCATTCACGGGTTGCTGATTCTTTTGCCACCCGTCGGCGTATGGCGCTCTGTCTGGAGGCAAGCCCCTGGGCGGATGGCATGGTTCCAGCCCGCGCTGGCCTTGATCGGCCCCTTCATGGCCGCCTTTGCCTTCAGCGTTCTGGTGTGGCTCCCGGCCTATGCCGGTCGATGCGGAGGCTGGCTAGGCGAGACCACCCCATGTCGTTTCGGACAATATGCGACTGAAACCATGTACTGGGCCGCCATCAGCATGGCCATCCCTGCGATTCTCGGGATGCTCCTGGGTGTCGCTGTGCTGGTCTTTGGCTTGATCAGGCGCGACAAATCCCGCCCTCCCTCGTGAACGGCCTGCCAAAACTCACTGCCGCGCCATGGTTGCGCGGTGCCAAAGATGCCCAACCCATCATGGCGCCGGGCCTGCGGGAAATGGCGCGAAACCCTGCTCAATTCAGAGGTCAGGCATCGTGAGGGCAGTATGTTTTCATTGACGGAAAAAGCGCTTTCGCAACAATCAAAACAACAGTTGAGTGCGACCGCAAGTTATCACGGCTCGTTGTTCAAGATGCGATTGCAACAGGTGATGAAAGCCACCGGGGTTTTTGCCGGATTGCTGTTTGTCATCGCTGGTGTCACGTTTTTGGGTTTCTGGTTCTTCGATGAGATGCCTGAATTGCAGAGGCTGTTCCCGATTTTTTTCTGGGCGTCGATCTTCATGTATGGTTTTGTCTTGATGGTGTCGCTTTGGGACAGTCGCTATTCGCACGAGTTTCGCTGCGAATCAAAGCGTTTAGCCCAGGCCGCCTTGCAGTATGGCAAGGAGAGCAAGGCATCGGTCACGTTCGATGAGACAAGTTTCGCCTTGCCGCACGAGCACGGCGTTTTGTTCTTTGTTGACGATGGCCAGGGCGGTTCGGTTGTGTTGAACGTCTCGACCATTTCAGACGATCCTTGCGAAGCACAAGCAAGAGCGGCGCGTATTTCGACCTGCTGGCAATTGGATTGCGTCGCGGGAGGCATTCGGAAAGCCCGCTTCTCCGGAAAGAAGATGCCCATCCGCCTGATCGAAGGGTTGGATCAACACGACGCACTCTCGCCTGAACAGCTGTTGGAATGGATCGGATTGGCGAGCGATGCGCCTCTGTCGCGATCGCCCGTTCAGATTCACGAAACCGAACGGCGAGTTCGCGAGTTATTGGGAAGCAAAGTCTAAACCATCCATTGGGACACCTCAGCCATGGCCAATTTGAAGCAACCTGCCAGCACGAGTTCCATGATGCCGATCACTCTCGCCTGTACCCGATCCTGCTGGTCATTGCCTGGGTGCTTTCCATCGTTCTGGGTCATGATCTGGGGGGGCGTTTTCGGCTCCCTCATTAACCATCGTCGCAACGCCTGCCTTGGGCCGCTGGTCGGTACGTGGTAAATTGTCGTCAACCAGTCCAAGACCATCTGCCCCCGCGGGCAGCTTGGCTCACATGTTGGAAGGCTGGTGCTGCATCAGGCGATCGGGGGACTGGATGACCAAAGGCGAGCGGGTTTTTCTGGGTGTATTTGGCAGTGTCTTGCTGGGAGTCGGCGTCTTTGCGCTTGGCCAAGATCATTTGTCGAGCCTTTGGCGTCTGGGCGGCGGTTTCGTGTTGATCGTGCTTGGCGGCAACTCGCTTCTTTCCGCCATCCGGGGCAAGCCATCGTGGCTGTCCCGCTTGGGTCCGTTGCCTTGACAACCATGTTCGAAGGTCTGACGATTCGCTCAGACCGATCAACGCCCCCCGATACCCATGAACATGCTTTTCTTTTTGGTTCCATTGCTCATGATCGCGTGGGGAATTTACTGCCATGTGAAAGGCCATGTTTGGATTCGCTCACGAAAACCGCAATATCGTGAAGAGATCGGAGAGGTCTGGTATATCGGCATCAATGCCTTTTTCGTATTCACCGGACTTTTCGTGATGGCGGTGGTCAATCAAATATCCTTCCAGCCGATCGGAAGTTATCTTCATTGGGTGTTTGAGAGCTGCGACGGCTTGGGGAAATCACAGTGCCGTGAACCCACTTTCTTCCTTCGTCTGATACCCGGCTATCTGGTGATTGCTGCGATACTCGCGTTGCTGCGGCCGAAACGAGATTGATTTTTCCGTGCCTGCCATCCAGTCTGTCGTTCCATGGTGGGCAAACCTTTTCTAATTGGCAGGAACATTTGATTCAGAAAGTGAATTGAGGTACATTTCAACGATAGCCCTCAACACAGGAGCTGGACATGGCCAAAGGCGATCAGCGCAGCAACAAGATGACGAAAAAACCCAAGAAGGACACCAGTCCGCCGAAAGAGTTGTCGACGGCTTCAACCCGTCCGACGCCGCCGACCACGGCGGTGCTGCCCAAGGGCAAGATGAAGAACAAGTAGGCGTACCTGGCCCCTCTGCTTGGGTGACCGCGCCACGAGGTCAAGGCCTTTGCGGCACACTTGGCGCGCATGGCGGTTGCGCATCCTGACCTCATCGTTGCCCGGCCCGAAGGCCTGTACTGCCCGCCTGGCGACTTTTACATCGACCCCTGGCGGCCGGTGGAGCGCGCCGTCATCACCCATGGCCATTCGGACCACGCCCGCTGGGGGCACCGACACCACTTGGCGCACACCCTGAGTGAAGGCGTGCTGCGACAGCGACTGGGCGCCGACATCGCCCTGCAGACGCTGGAGTACGGCGAGGTCATTGAACATCACGGCGTGCGCCTGTCATTGCACCCGGCGGGGCATGTGCTGGGCTCGGCCCAGGTGCGCCTGGCGCATGGTGGTCGGGTCTGGGTGGTGTCGGGCGATTACAAGACCGAGCCCGATGGCACTTGCACGCCCTTCGAGCCGGTGCGCTGCGACACTTTCATCAGCGAAAGCACGTTTGGCTTGCCGGTGTACCGCTGGCCCACGCAGTCGGTGCTGTTCGCGCAGATCAACGAATGGTGGCAGCGCAACGCGGCGCAGGGGCGGGCGTCGGTGTTGTTGTGCTATGCCTTTGGCAAGGCGCAGCGGGTGCTGCACGGGGTGGATTCGACCATCGGGCCGCTGGTCGTGCATGGCGCGGTGGAGCCCTTGAACACGGTGTACCGCGCTGCCGGGGTGGCACTGCCTCCCACGCTGCGCGCCACCGAAGTGGCCAAGGCCGACCTGTCGCGGGCGCTGGTGGTGGCACCGCCGTCGGCGCTGGGCAGCCCGTGGATGAAGCGCTTCGGACCCGATGCCATGGTGGCTTTTGCGAGCGGCTGGATGCAGGTGCGGGGCAACCGCCGCCGGCGTGGCGTGGATCAGGGTTTTGTGATGTCGGACCACGCCGACTGGCCCGGCCTGATGCGCGCCATCGGCGCCACCGGGGCCGAGCATGTGCGCGTGACCCACGGCAGCGTGCCGGTGCTGGTGCGCTGGTTGTGCGAGCAGGGGCTGGACGCGCAGGCCTTTCAGACCGAATATGGGGGTGATGACGCGGCCGATCGTGTCGATGCCGTGGTGGCCACCGCCTCTGAGGGGCCTGCCCCGTGAAGCGATTTGCCGAGCTGTACCGCGAGCTGGACGCCAGTACCGCCACCCGCGACAAGCAGGCGGCTTTGCAGCGCTATGTGCATGAAGCCCCCGACGAAGATGCGGCCTGGGCCGTGTACTTTCTGGCTGGTGGCAAGCCTAGGCAGCTGGCGCCCACCCGCACCCTGCGCGAACGGGCTCAGCAGGCGGCAGGCCTGCCCGACTGGTTGTTCGAGGAAAGCTATCAGACGGTGGGCGACCTGGCGGAAACCCTGTCGTTGTTGCTACCGCCCGCCGTGCAGCCTGTCGAGCGCGGTCTGGCCGACTGGATGCTCAACCACCTCTTGCCGCTGCGGGGCTTGCCGCCCGAGCAGCAGGCAAATGCCCTGCGAGTGCAATGGGCCGAATTGCCTGACGATCAGCGTTTTGTGTATTTCAAGCTGATCACCGGCGGGTTCCGGGTGGGGGTGTCGAAGCTCCAGGTGACGCAGGCGCTGGCAGCGGTGGCGGGGCTGGACGCCAAGCGTGTGGCCCAGCGGCTGATGGGTTACACCGCCGTGGGTCAACAGCCCGGCGCTGCCGATTTTCTGGCGCTCATCGCCCCCGAGAACGTCCATGAACCACAGGCGCAGAGCGGCCAGCCCTACCCGTTTTTTCTGGCGCATCCATGGGCGGAGCCACTGGCCCGTTTTGATGAACTCTTGGGACCACCCGACGACTGGCTGGTGGAGTGGAAGTGGGACGGCATTCGTGCCCAACTGGTGCGTCGGGCAGGTCAGACCTGGGTCTGGTCGCGTGGCGAAGAACTCGTCACCGAGCGATTTCCTGAACTGGTGGCGCTGGGCGATGCCTTGCCCGATGGCACGGTGATCGATGGGGAAATCGTGGTGTGGCGCGAGCGCCGCCCCCAGCCCTTTGCCGAGCTGCAAAAGCGCATCACCCGCAAGACGCTGGGGCCCAAGCTCTTGCGAGAGCTGCCGGTGGTCCTGCTGGGGTACGACCTGCTGGAACACGGCGGCCAGGACCTGCGCGATCAGCCCTTGCGCCAGCGGCGTGAGCGGCTGGATGCGCTGGTGACCGAGCAAGACCACCCGGTGTTGCAGGCCAGCCCTCAGGTGGTGGGCGCAACCTGGCACGAGCTGGCCGCGCAGCGTGAGCAGGCCCGCGAGCGCGGTACCGAGGGCTTCATGCTCAAGCACCTCGACAGTCGTTACGGTGTGGGCCGCACCAAGGCCGATGGCACCTGGTGGAAATGGAAGATCGACCCCATGAGCGTGGACGCGGTGCTCATCTACGCCCAACGCGGCCACGGCCGCCGCGCCAGTGTCTACAGTGATTACACCTTTGCGGTGTGGAATGCCCCGCCCGGCACCGAGGACCGCCAGCTCGTGCCCTTTGCCAAGGCCTATTCGGGTCTGACCGACGCCGAAATGGCCCAGGTGGACGCCATCATCCGCTCGACCACGCGGGAGAGCTTTGGCCCGGTGCGCAGCGTGCGGCCCACCCTGGTTTTCGAGGTGGGCTTTGAGGGCATCGCCCGCAGCCCGCGCCACAAGAGTGGCATCGCCGTGCGGTTTCCCCGCATGCTGCGCTGGCGGCAGGACAAGCCGGTGGACGAAGCGGACACGCTGGAGACGCTGGCGGCGCTGCTGCCCGGGGGGCCTCGCGATGGCTCCTGATCAGGGTTTGCCCGGGGATTGTTTGCCCTGGCACGCCAGCGTGTGAAACTGCTGACATCCCCCCTTCAGGAGACCACCATGCCCCGACAAGCCAAAACCTGGGCACAAAAGATGTGCGCCAAACCCCCCCACACCGTGGTGCTGGACAAAGCCTTTGCCGGCGTGCCAACAGGCGCCCGGCTGCTGATTTCCAGCCCACAAGAGATCGACGCCTTCCTGCGTACGCTGCCGCCTGGGCGCAGCCTGCCCATTCAGCAGTTGCGCCGCGAACTGGCGGCGCATCACGGCGCCGACGCGGCCTGCCCGGTGTCGACCTCGCTGTTTCTGCGCATCGTGGCCGAGCACGCGTTCGAGCGTGTTCAGGCCGGCGACGACATCGCCAGTGTGGCGCCGGTCTGGCGCGCGATCGAACCCGATTCCCCCTTGATGCGCAAGGTCAGCTTCGACCCACGGTGGATCACCGAACGGCGCCAGCTTGAAGGGCTGCCAGCCTGAATCCCGTCGACATGCCCGCCAGACCACCGCTCCCACCCGACGCCACTGCCTGGATGGCCGCGCGGGACTGGGCGCCGTTCGACTTTCAGCGCGAGGTGTGGGCGGCGATGGCGCGCCGAGAAAGCGGCTTGTTGCACGCCACCACCGGCGCAGGCAAAACCTACGCCGTCTGGCTGGGTGCGCTTCAGGCGTTGGGTACCACCGCCGAGCAGGCAGCGGCTCACAGCCCCCACGCGCCCCCGTTGACCGTGCTCTGGATCACCCCCATGCGCGCACTGGCGGCCGACACGCTGCGCGCGCTGCAGGCGCCCCTGCCCGACCTGGTCCCCCACTGGACGATCGGTGCCCGCAGTGGGGACACGGCCAGCAGCGAGCGCGCGGCCCAGAACCGCCGCCTGCCCACCGTGCTGGTGACCACCCCCGAAAGCCTGAGCCTGCTGCTGGCGCGCGCCGATGCGCCCCAAACCCTGGGCCGCGTGCAGGCCGTGGTGGTGGACGAATGGCACGAACTGCTGGGCAACAAGCGGGGCGTGCAGGTGCAACTGGCCCTGGCCCGGCTGCGCCGCTGGCTGCCTGGGCTGTGTGTGTGGGGCCTGTCGGCCACGCTGGGCAATCTGCCCGAGGCCCTGCACACGTTGTTGGGGCCTCAGGGCGCACCCATGGGCCGGCTGGTGCGCGGCGCCACGCCCAAAACGCTCACGGTGGACACCTTGCTGCCCGATCGGGTCGAACGTTTCCCGTGGGCTGGGCATCTGGGCCTGACCATGGTGCCGCAGGTGGTGCGCGAAATCGACGCAAGTTCGACCACGCTGGTGTTCACCAACACGCGCTCGCAAGCCGAAATCTGGTACCAGGCGCTGCTGGAAGCCCGACCCGACTGGGCAGGGCAGATCGCACTGCACCACGGCTCGCTGGACCGCGGCGTAAGGGACTGGGTGGAGCAGGGCCTCAAGACCGGTGCCTTGCGGGCGGTGGTCTGCACCTCCAGCCTCGATCTGGGCGTGGATTTTCTGCCGGTGGAGCGGGTGCTGCAGATTGGCTCGCCCAAGGGTGTGGCGCGGCTGTTGCAGCGCGCCGGTCGGTCGGGCCATGCCCCGGGGCGGCCTTCGCGCGTGACGGTGGTGCCCACCCACAGCCTGGAGCTGATCGAAGGCGCGGCCGCGCGGGCTGCGGCGCTGGCGGGGCTGGTGGAGTCTCGCCAGGCACCGCAGGCGCCGCTCGATGTGCTGGTGCAGCACCTGGTGACGGTGGGCCTGGGCGGCGGTTTCACGCCTGAGGCCTTGTACGACGAAGTGCGCACCACTGCCGCCTATGCCCATCTGTCGCCCGAGGCCTGGCGCTGGTGTCTGGACTTTGTGTCGCAAGGCGGCTCGGCGCTGTCGGCCTACCCCGATTACCGGCGCGTGGTGCCCGACGACGAAGGCATCTGGCGCGTCCCCGATGCCCGGCTGGCGCGCCGCCACCGCGCCAACATCGGCACCATCGTGAGCGACGCCAGTTTGTCGGTGCAGTATGTGGGCGGTGCCCGGCTGGGCCAGGTCGAGGAAAGTTTTGCCGCCCGCCTCAAGCCCGGCGACTGCTTTCTGTTTGGCGGGCGTTTGCTGGAGTTGGTGCGCATCCGCGAGATGACCGCCTGGGTGAAGCGCGCCACCGGTCACCGCCCGGCCGTGCCGCGCTGGAACGGGGGCCGCATGCCGTTGTCGACCGAGCTGGCCGACGCCATGCTGGCACAACTCGACGCCCTGCACGCCGGTCATGCCACCAGCCCCGAGGCGCAGACCGTTCTACCGCTGCTGCAATTGCAGGCCCGGTGGTCAGCCCTGCCGGGTCGTCACACCCTGCTGGCGGAAGTGCTGGCCTCGCGCGAAGGTACCCACCTGTTCCTCTATCCGTTCGCGGGCCGCCATGTGCATCTGGGGCTGGCCAGCTTGCTGGCCTGGCGGGTGGCGCGGCGGGCCCCGGCCACCTTTTCCATCGCCGTGAACGACTACGGCTTCGAACTGCTCAGCGCCACCCCGGTGGACTGGTCGCAGCAGCTCAACGACGCCCTGCAACCCGTTGACGAGGCCACGCTGCTGCAAGAGGTGCTGCACAGCCTCAACGCCAGCGAACTGGCCCAGCGCCGGTTTCGGGAGATCGCCCGGGTATCGGGCCTCATCTTTCAGAGCCACCCGGGGGAGCAGCGCAGCAGCCGTCAGCTGCAGGCTTCCTCCAGCCTCTTCTGGGAGGTGTTTCGCCAATACGACCCCGACAACCGGCTGTTGCGGCAGGCCGAACAGGAGTTGCTGGTGCAGGAGCTGGAGATCACGCGTCTGCAGGCCACGCTCGAGCGGCTGCAAGGCATGCGTCTGGCCCTGCATCCGATCGCACGGCCCACCCCGTTCGCGTTTCCGCTCATGGTCGAGCGGCTGCGCGAAAAACTCTCCAACGAAAGCATGGCCGACCGCATTGCCCGCATGGTGGCCCAGCTGGAAAAGGCCGCCGGTGCCGATGGCGCCCTACCGCCTCTGTCGGCCGACGCCATCGGCCAGAATCTCGGCTTCGGTCGCGAATCTGCCATCCATGAATCCCCTTCATCCCGCCGACGCGATGCACGAACCCCCCGCCGCACACGCCGAGGTTGAGTGGGCCGGCGAGCGGCTGCATCTCCTGCCCGAGAAAGCCCTCTGGTGGCCGGCACGGTCCACGCTGTTCGTGGCCGATGTGCACCTGGGCAAGGCCGCCACCTACCGTACCCTGGGCCAGCCGGTGCCCGGCGGCACCACGCAGGACAACCTGCAGCGCCTGAGCGGGCTGATCAATCGCCTTGACGCCGCACGGCTGGTGGTGCTCGGGGATTTTCTGCATGCGGCCCGCGCGCGAACCCCCCAGGTGTTGAATTCACTCGACGCCTGGCGCAACCAGCACCACGCCACCGAGATGGTGCTGGTGCGTGGCAACCACGACGACCGCGCCGGTGATCCCCCTGCCCATCTGGGCATCGAGGGGGTGGAAGAGCCCTGGCTGATCGGCCCGTTTGCCTGCTGCCACCACCCGCAAACCCATGCCACCCACTTCGTGCTGGCTGGCCATGACCATCCCGTTTGCCGCCTGACCGGCCGAGGGCGTGATGCCTTGCGCCTGCCCTGCTTTGCCAGCACCCCGGCCGGTGCCACCTTGCCGGCTTTCGGCGCGTTCACCGGCGGGCATCTGGTCAGGCCTGGCAACGGGGTGGTGCTGCATGCCATCGGGGGCGATCGGGTGTGGTGCCTGCCACCCGGTCACTGAGCGGTTCATGACCGGCATCAAATCGCCAACTGCTGGCCTTGACCATCGGTGTGAGCCAGCGCTGTTCGGGCTGCATCGGCTTCCACGTCAAGGCATGGGACACGTTCTAACGCAACGGGCCCGCTTGCGCTTCAATGGTCCGGCGCATGTCCGGGAAAGCGCCCAGCAGCATCATCACCTCGGCCACCACAAACATGGGGCCGACCAGCAAGCCCACCAGGTCATCCGCAAAGGCGGGTTTGCGCCCCTCGAAATGGTGGCCGACGAACTGCAGCGCCCAGCCCACCGCAAACACCGCCACCCCCACCATCCAGGGGGCCCAGGCGCTGCCGGAGGCCTCGAGCTGGCTCGCCCAGGCGTGAGCCACCATCATCAGCATGCCCATGAACAGCAGGGTGGCCCATCCGAGCAGCAGCGAGCCTCGCGTCACGTACCACAGCGCCACCACCGCCCACAGCAGCCAGGCCAGCGTGAACGTCACCTCGCCAACCTGCCAGACGGGCCGGGCCAGCAGCAGGCCAATGGACAGCACGATCAGCGGGATGCCCACCAGATGCGTGAGGATGTTGCGCCGATCGCGGTGGTAATGGGCATACATCACCATCAGATCGACCGCGGGTTTCTGCAAGGAGTGCATGATGTCACCTCTGAATGCCAAGGTCGATATCAGACCATCAACGGCTGGTCACGGCCATTCGTTCTTTCCCTGAGCATCGACGGAACAGGAGCCCCCCATGCAGATTTCAAACCCTTCTCCAGGCTCGGCCACTGCCATCGTGGCCCTGTTCGAAACCACGTTCACCGCCTCTGAGGGGGCCGATGAAGGCGCGCTGATCGGCAAGCTCGCGCAAACCCTGTTGACCGAAACCCCCGCAGGCGATCTGCATGTGTTTTCGGCCGAGGAACACGGCGCACCGGTTGGGGCCTGCATGTTCACCCGCCTGCGCTACGAGCAAGACGAGCGAGCCGTGTGGGTGCTGGCCCCGGTGGCCGTCGCCACCGAGCGGCAGGGCCAGGGCATTGGTCAGCAGCTCCTGACGCGCAGTCTGAATGCCTTGCGTGAGCGGGGGGTGGATGTGGTCATGACCTATGGCGACCCCCGCTATTACAGCCGGGTGGGGTTTCTGCCGGTGACCGAGGCCGAGGCCGCTGCGCCTTTTCCGCTGCAGTATCCACACGGCTGGCAGCGTCTGTCTCTGACCTCGCAGCCGTGGCTGCCCCTTCGAGGGCCTTCACAATGCGTGGCCGCGTTGAACGATCCGGTGTACTGGTAACACCAGCCTCACTGGCTGGCGTGGACCCAGTTTTCCACTTCGAGCGCAGGCATACGGACGAATTCCGATAGGCAGTTCCATATTCAACAGACCGTAGAGGCTAGCATTCCAGCCATGTCATGCGACCGCTCTGTTGCGAATGTCATCGAGCACCTGAACAATCTCAGTCACCTTGGCCGGCGCAAACACCCCCAGTGGCCCCTGCGCATTCACATCCGTGAAAGGGGACTCAAACAGCCGACCAGGCTCCATCACCCCGGTCTGGGTCAGCTCTTCGACGATGAGGTTGATGAACTCAATCTGGTTGGCCGTGGCCGTGCCGCCTTGCAGGAATGCGCTGAAGGCCTCCATCGCCGCTTCCCGGTCCAGACCGACCAGGGCACGGATGAACAGCCCGAGCCCGTGACTCTTCGCCTTGGCCTCGGCAATCAGTGCGGCGTTGCCGCCTGCCTGCAGCAGCATCTTCTCTAACTCATCCAGGTCCATGGCCGTCAGTGGCTGGTTCCGGCGCAGGCGTTGCAAGGCCAGGTGGGATTCGTGTTCCTTGAGGAACACCCGGGCCTTCTCCTTGAACTTGGCCATGTTCAGGCCAGCGGTCACTTGCGGCAGGTCGATGTTCGTGAGTTCACCGATGGCGTCTTCAAAGTCGGTGTAAACCACCTTCTTCTGGCCCTTGGGGATGAGTTTGACCAAGGCACGCAACCGCTTGCGGGCCATCTCCAGCATGGGCACGGTCACGTCTTCCCACCACTCGTCACTCGCCACGGCCTGAATCAGCACCATCTCGGCCTTGATGGCGGGGATGGCTACCTGTTCTTCCAAGGCGCTGGCAATCTTTTGAATCTTGTCTTTGAGGCTGGCGAAGTCGGTGCCGGCCTGTAGCACCGACAACTGCGTGCGCAGCATCAGCATGTCGAAGCGTTTGGCGTCTTCGTCTTCATCCACCAAAGCGGTGGGCAGGCCGGCCACCCGGGTTTCCAGTTCATGCCGGGCTTCGGTACCGAGCTTCTCCCAGGCTTCAGCCTTGGCATAGCGCTCCACGTACTGCCGCTTGGGTCGCACCACGAAGTTGTCCAGGTTCATGGCGGCCACCTGCTCATGCAGCAGGCTGGCGGTCGCTTGACGCACATCCTTGAGCGTCAGGCTCGTATTCGCCAAGCCTTCAGCCTTGGTGGCAGCCTCAAAGAACAGAGGCCATTCGACCGCCAAGAACGAGAAATTGCTCATTTAATTCTCCCTGCCTTTTTCTTATCTTGGTCGATTCAGTGCTTCAGGTATAAACCCCTCATTGGACAGTGCGAGTATGACGCCTCGTATCAATGCATTGTTGGAAAATGCTACCGTGTATTGGCGTGCGCCCTCTCGAACTGGTGCAAGCATTTGCCTTTCCACCAGTTTGCCAATTTGGTAAGTACGCTGGCGCTCATTCATCCCTGCCATGGCGTCTTTGAGGTCACTTGCCTTGGCAACCCCAGCCTTGGCAGTGGCCAACAAAACACGTTCTTCCAATTGCGTAATCAGTTCTCGCTCACGAGCATACTGCAACGCGGGGGTCAAAATACGCTCCGTGAGATAGCCAGCATCGGTCAAACGGTCCACTTTTCGTAACTCATCCAGCATCCCATCTAACACGTACACACACCACGCTTCACGTCCTTCAGGTGTGCCCGAGTCAGCTTTCCCTAACATAGCGTAATAACGGTCACGGTCATTACAAAAGACGGCTGTCGGGTTCAGTACACGACCACCTGTTTTGACATTGAAGCCATATTTAATGAGCAGCGTGTAGGTCAGCAGCCTCACCACCCGGCCATTGCCGTTACCGAATGGGTGAATCCATGCAAAACGGTGATGTGCCAGTGCCACCTTGATGAGGTCGTACTTGGCAGGGTCGGGGCGGTTGATAAAAGCAACCAACTCGTTCATGTAATCCGGCACGCGAAATGCCTCAGGGGGCAAGTGGAGCGATTGGGAAATTTGAACAGCTCCTTGTCTATACGCTCCCGGCGTGGCGTCACCTTCGCGCTCCAAGCCATGAACTGTCATGGCATGCAGCTCTCGAATGAAATACTCGGTCAGCTCTTGTCCGGACTCGAATTGCGATTCGATGAAGTCCATGGCCTCTTCGATATTGGCCATTTCTTGTAGCTGGTCACTGAATTTTGCTGGCTTAGCCTCTAAACGGCTTTCGACGTAGTCTGCCAACGTAGTGTGGTTTCCCTCAATTCGAGCCGAACCCAAACTTTCCAACATGTGGAAGATGTGCTTGAGCTGAAAAAAAACGGGAGCAGGTGTACTTCCTCCGAGCCGCAGTCTGCGAAGGTGTTCCAACTCAGTCACCACATCCACCAGCGGAGAGTCGAAGGCAGGGTTCAACAGTGTCAAGTCGTGGTGGAAGAAGGTGGCCATGCGCTAGGGAAGTGTCATCAATAAGTCGACAAGTGTTCCACACTATCTCCAAAACCGGAAGACGTTATCTGCAAGAGTGAGAGGTTTTTCAAGGAAAAACATGTGGTTGCAATCTTCCGGGCAAGAAAAAAAATTCAAGTCTTCTCAGCCATATCTGCAAAGCGACCATATGCCAACTGCACTCGCGCCTGCTCTGTTGCCTCTAGGGCACAACGGATGGCAAGGGTACCCTCAGGGAAGATGCGCTGAGTCATCGGCTGCTTCAAAAGCAGGGCCTTGCTTTCTTCCAGGGTGTGGGCGTCATCCAGACGGCGGATAAACAGCAGGTAGGTGATTTGCTCCAGCACCTCCATGGGGTTGGAGATGCCGCCGGACCAGAAGGCGTTCCAGATGGCGTCGATTTGGCTGCGGATGTCGCTGGAAAGCATGTGAGTCCCTGAATCTAAAACGTACCTGCAAGGCGGAGGCCTTCAGGCCTGCTTGGCAAATGATAACCAGCCAAACGGGAGGAGACAGTTTTTTCCGACCAAAGAAAAGACCCATCAGTTTCTCAACTGATGGGTCCCGTTTCTCAGCTTATGCGTCTACCTACAATTTTTATCACACATCAATATTCCCCGCCCGCAGCGCATTGGTCTCGATGAAGTCCCTGCGCGGTTCCACCTCGTCGCCCATGAGCATGGTGAACACCTTGTCGGCCTCGATGGCGTCTTCGATGCGCACTTGCAGGAGGCGGCGCACCTCGGGGTCCATGGTGGTTTCCCAGAGCTGCTCGGGGTTCATTTCGCCCAGGCCCTTGTAGCGCTGGCGGGCGGTGGTGCGTTCGGCTTCGCCAATCAGCCAGCGCATGGCTTCGCGGAAGTCACCCACCTTGTCTTCCTTCTGGCGCTCGCCTTCGCCGCGCATCACCTTGGCGCCTTCGCCGAGCAGGCCACGGAAGGTGTTGGCGGCTTCGGCCAGGGCGGCGTAGTCGGCGCCGTGCACGAAGTCCTGGGTGATGACGCTGCTCTTCACGTTGCCGTGGTGGCGGCGGCTGATGCGCAGGATGGGCTTGTCGGTGCGCACGTCAAATTCAGCAGCCACTTCGGCGGGCACACCGGTGGTGTTGAGTTCCCGCAGGGCCACCTGCAGCGCGGCGGCGCTGGTGGCGGCCTGTTCCATGTCGTCCAGGTTCAGCACCACGCCATCGGCCACGGCACGCAGTGCCTCGGCGTCCATGAAGTTGCTCAGGCGCGCGATCACGCTTTCGGCCACCTGGTGCTTGCGCGCCAGCTCGGCCAGCGTGTCGCCTTCCAGCACGGTATTGGCCGCGCCGCCGGTGGCGACTTTCGCGTCCTTCAGCGCAATGCGCAGCAGGAAACCGTCCAGCGCCGCAGCGTCCTTCAGGTACAGCTCTTCCTTGCCGGCCTTGACCTTGTACAGCGGCGGCTGGGCAATGTAGATGTGGCCGCGCTCCACCAGTTCGGGCATCTGGCGGTAGAAGAAGGTCAGCAGCAGCGTGCGGATGTGCGCGCCGTCCACGTCCGCGTCGGTCATGATGATGATGCGGTGGTAACGCAGCTTGTCGATGTTGAAGTCGTCGGCGCCGCTCTTGGCCTTGGGGTTGTACTCGTCGGCCGCACTGGCCTTGCCGATGCCCGTGCCCAGCGCGGTGATCAGCGTGAGGATTTCATTGCTGCTCAGCAGCTTTTCGTAGCGGGCCTTTTCCACGTTCAGGATCTTGCCGCGCAGGGGCAGAATGGCCTGGAACTTGCGGTCGCGGCCCTGCTTGGCCGAGCCGCCAGCGGAGTCGCCCTCCACGATGTAGATCTCGCACATCGCCGGGTCTTTTTCCTGGCAGTCGGCCAGCTTGCCGGGCAGGCCCATGCCGTCGAGCACGCCCTTGCGGCGCGTCATTTCGCGGGCCTTTCGGGCGGCTTCGCGGGCGCGGGCGGCTTCCACGATCTTGCCGCAGAGGATCTTGGCGTCGGTGGGGCGCTCTTCGAGGTATTCGGTCAGCGTCTTGGCCACGATGTCTTCCACCGGGGCACGCACTTCACTGGAAACCAGCTTGTCTTTGGTCTGGCTGCTGAACTTGGGCTCGGGCACCTTGACCGACAGCACGCAGCACAGGCCCTCGCGCATGTCGTCGCCGCTCACCTCCACCTTGGCCTTCTTGGCCATTTCGTTCTGTTCGATGTACTTGCCGATGACGCGCGTCATGGCCGCTCGCAGGCCGGTCAGGTGCGTGCCACCGTCGCGCTGCGGGATGTTGTTGGTGAAACAGAGCACGTTCTCGTTGTAGCTCTCGTTCCACTGCATGGCCACTTCCACGCCGATCTCGGTGCCCGGAATCCCGCCATAGCTCTCGGCCGGCCGCGAACCATTGGCGTGGAACACGGTGGGGTGCAGCACCTTCTTGCCGGCGTTGATGAACTCCACAAAGCCCTTGACGCCACCGGCGCCGGAGTAGTCGTCTTCCTTGCCGCTGCGCTCGTCTTTCAGGCGGATGCGAACGCCGTTGTTCAGGAAGCTCAACTCGCGCAGGCGCTTGGAGAGGATCTCGTAATGGAAGTCGTGGTTCTGGGTGAAGATCTCGGTGTCGGGCAGGAAGTGCACCTCGGTGCCGCGCTTTTCGGTCGCGCCCGTCACTTTCATGGGCGACACGTCAAAGCCGTCCACCTGCTCCAGCAGGCGGTTCTGGACCGCGCCCTTGGCAAATTCCAGCGTGTGCACCTTGCCGTCGCGGCGCACCGTCAGGCGCAGCCATTTGCTCAGTGCGTTCACACAGCTCACGCCCACGCCGTGCAGGCCGCCCGAGACCTTGTAGCTGTTCTGGTTGAACTTGCCGCCCGCGTGCAGTTCGGTCAGGGCGATCTCGGCCGCCGAACGCTTGGGCTCGTTCTTGTCGTCCATCTTCACCCCGGTCGGGATGCCGCGCCCGTTGTCGGTGACGCTGATGGAGTTGTCGGTGTGGATGGTGACGACAATGTCGTCGCAGTGGCCGGCCAGCGCCTCGTCGATGGAGTTGTCCACCACCTCGAACACCAGGTGATGCAGGCCGGTGCCGTCGGACGTGTCGCCGATGTACATGCCGGGGCGCTTGCGCACCGCTTCCAACCCTTCCAGGATCTGGATGGCGCCTTCGCCGTAGCCGTCGGTGGCCGCCGTCACGTGGGGCTGTTGCACGTCGCCGGAGGGGGTCTGTTCTGCGCTCATGAATGGAATTCGGTTTTCTTTAAATGCCAAAACCCGCGAGAGTCGCGGGCCGGGGGCTGAAGGGTGCCGGGTGGGCTCAGATGCGCATCGGCATCACCACGTACTTGAAGTGTTCGTTGTCGGGGATGGTGATCAGGGCCGACGAATTCCCGTCGGACAGTTCCATGCGGATCATGTCCTGCGACATGTTGCCCAGCGCGTCGATCAGGTAGCTGACGTTGAAGCCCATCTCGATGGTGTCGCCGCTGTACTCGATGTCGAGTTCGTCCACGGCCTCTTCCTGGTCGGCGTTGTTGGCGGCCAGGCGCAGCACGCCTGGCTCCAGACTCAAACGCACCCCCTTGAATTTCTCGGTGGTCATGATGGCAGCGCGCTGCAGTGCCGCGAGCAGCGGCTGGCGGCCGAGCACCACGATGTTGGGGTGGTTGCGCGGGATCACGCGGTTGTAGTCGGGGAATTTGCCTTCGACCAGCTTGGTCACGAACTCCATGCCGTCGAAGGTGAACCGGGCCTGGTTGGCGGCAAACCGCATTTCGATGGCGCCTTCCCGGTCGCTCAGCAGGCGCTGCAGTTCCAGCACCGTCTTGCGCGGCAGGATCACCTCCTGCTTGGGCACTTCCACGTCGAGTTCGGCGCTGGCAAACGCCAGGCGGTGGCCGTCGGTGGCCACCAGACTCAGTTTCTTGCCTTCGGCCACGAACAGGATGCCATTGAGGTAGTAACGGATGTCGTGCACCGCCATGGCAAAGCTCACCTGGCCCATCAGGCTCTTGAGCGTTTTCTGGGGCACGCTGAACACCGGGCCGAAGCTGGGCGACTCCTGCACCAGCGGAAAGTCTTCGGCGGGCAGGGTCTGGAGCGTGAACTTGGACTTGCCCCCCTTGAGCACGAGCTTGGACTGCTGCGACTCGAGGCTGACCTTCTGGTCGGCGGGCAGCGTCTTGAGGATGTCGATCAGTTTTCTGGCCCCCACGGTGGTGGCGAAGGCCTGGTCATCGCCCCCCAGGTCGGCCTGCGTGCGGATCTGGATTTCGAGGTCGCTGGTGGTGAGCTGAAGCTCGGCGCCAACCTTGCGGATCAGCACATTGGCCAGCACCGGCAGGGTGTGCCGACGTTCCACAATGCCCGATACCGATTGCAGCGCCGCCAACACTTTGTCCTGGGTGGATTGGAAAACGATCATGCTCGTGCTTTCAGGGGGTTGTCTCTTGAAGTCGATGGGCAGGATGGGCCTCGCACCACCTGACATTGTCACAGGTTTGCATGTCAGCCTTTCAGTGTCTGCTCCAGCACGTGCAGTTGCTGGTTGAGTTCGCTCACCGTCTGGCGTTCGGCGGCGATCTTGCGCACCGCGTGCAGCACGGTGGTGTGGTCGCGGCCGCCAAACAGCTCGCCAATTTCGGGCAGGCTCTTCTGCGTCAGTTCCTTGGCCAGAAACATGGCAATCTGGCGCGGCCGCGCGATGTTGGCCGGCCGTTTCTTGGAATACATGTCCGCGACCTTGATCTTGTAGAAATCGGCCACGGTTTTCTGGATGTTTTCCACGCTGATCTGCCGGTTCTGGATGCTCAGCAGGTCTTTGAGCGCGTCGCGCGCCAACTGGATGGAGATGTCCTTCTGGTTGAAGCGCGAATAGGCCAGGATCTTGCGCAGGGCGCCTTCGAGTTCGCGCACGTTGGAGCGCACGTTCTTGGCCACAAAGAAGGCCACGTCTTCCGGCATGCTGGCTTCTTCGGCCTCGGCCTTGCTGATCAGGATGGCCACCCGCATTTCCAGTTCCGGTGGTTCGATGGCCACCGTCAGGCCCGAGTCGAAGCGCGACACCAGGCGTTCGTGGATGTCGGTCAGCCCCTTGGGATAGGTGTCGCTGGTCATGACGATGTGGCTCTTCTTGGCCAGCAGCGCCTCGAAGGCGTTGAAAAATTCTTCCTGGGTGCGTTCCTTGTTGGCGAAGAACTGCACGTCGTCGATGATCAGCAGGTCCAGCGAGTGGTAGCGCTCCTTGAAGGCGTCGAAGGTCTTGCGCTGATAGGACTTAACCACATCCGACACGAACTGCTCGGCGTGGATGTAGAGAACTTTGGCGTTGGGCTTGTCGGCCAGGAGCTGGTTGCCGATGGCGTGGACCAGATGCGTCTTGCCCAGGCCGACACCCCCGTACACGAACAGCGGGTTGTAAAGCTGCCCCGGGCTGCCGGCCACGTGCATCGCGGCTGCCCGCGCCATCCGGTTGGCGGAACCTTCGACCAGGGTGGAGAAGGTGAGGGCCGCGTTCAGCCGGTGCTTGTGCGGTTCGGCCTGCGGCTCCATCGCAGCGGCCGCGGCTTCGGGGAGTTCGGCAAACACGGGATCTTGCAAGTCCGCGGGCAGCTTCTGAGCCCGTGTCAATCTGGCAGGGGCTTCGCGCGGAGCGAGCACTAACTCCAGTCCCACCGACTGGCCCGTGAGGGCCTGCAGGGCCGCCGCAATCTTGCTGCCGTACTGGGCCCGGATCCAGTCCATCTTGAACCGGTTGGCCACCGCCAGGGTGACCTTGCTGCCGTCTTCGGCGACACGGGCGGACAGGGGGCGTATCCAGGTGTTGAACTGCTGTTCGGGCAGGTCCAAGGCCAGCTTTTCCACGCAGGCAGCCCACAGGTCAGGGGCGCCCACCGGTGACTCGGGCGTGGATGAGGACAGGGTCATGGATGCGGAGAAAGACAAAAAAACAGCCGATGCAGGCTGTGGATAGATGGCGTTTGCCTGATGGTCATTGTAGCCCCAGTTCCCAGTTATCCACATCGCGTTTTCCCGGTTGACGGTGGGTGAATGGTGCGGTGCAGCCCGTTGGGGTTTGGCGATTTCAGGAATCTTTGCAATAATCTAGGGTTTTCTCGGAAATTTCTAGAACACCAGTCATCATGAAACGCACTTACCAGCCCTCCAAGATCCGTCGCGCCCGTACTCACGGCTTTCTGGTTCGCATGAAGTCCCGTGGCGGCCGTGCGGTGCTGAATGCCCGTCGCGCCAAGGGCCGCAAGCGCCTGGCCGTCTGAGCGGCACGCCTCGTCTGTCCGAAAGGTGTCGGCCTGCACTTGCCCTCCGGTGGTGGCAAGCCCGACGCTTCCGCTGCAACGCCTGCGCCAGCGTGCCCAGTTCGACGCGGTGCTGGCTTCTGCCCCAGCGGTTCGAACCATGCATTTCGCCCTTCATCTCGCCGATCCGGGTGCTGCTTCAGCGCCAGACGGGTTGTTCCCTGGCGGGGGTCGCTGGCTGGGCGTGATGGTGCCCAAGCGCTGGGCCAGGCGCGCCGTGACGCGCAACCTCCTGCGCCGCCAGATCTACGAGATCGGCCGTGAGCTGTCCAGCCACCTGCCGGCCGTTGCCATGGTGGTTCGCCTGCGCAGCGGCTTTTCTCGTCAGCAGTTCCCCAGTGCCAGCTCAGAGGCCCTCAAGCGACAGGCTCGCCAGGAGCTTCTGCAGTTGTTCGGGAGGCTGTCCCGTGCGTGAATGGCCAAGGCGGTTCCTGATCGGCCTGGTCAAAGGCTATCGTCTGCTGCTCAGCCCGTGGCTGGGCTCGGCATGCCGATTCGAACCCACCTGTTCGGTGTATGCTCTGGAAGCTCTCCAGCGTCATGGTGCGCTGGGGGGCAGTTATCTCACCTTGCGGCGCATCGCGCGCTGCCATCCCTGGTGTGACGGCGGCTGCGATCCGGTTCCTGGGCAAATCCCCCGGCCGTTTTCCGCCCTCGTCTCCGATCCCTCTGAAAAGAAACCGTCATGAGCGACATCCGCCGATCCATCCTCTGGGTGATTTTTGGTTTCTCGCTGGTTCTGCTATGGGACCAGTGGCAGATCTACAACGATCGGCCGGCCACCTTCTTCCCATCCAGCTCCCAGACACGTCCGTCGGCCGCGACCGAGCCAGCGACAGCCAACGACAGCGCGGTGCCCTCCGCCAGCGTCATCGGCGCCGCGCCTGGCACGCTCTCGCCCCCTTCGGATGCACCGGCCATTTCCCGTGAAACCCATGTGGTCCGCACCGATGTGCTTGAACTGACGTTCGACGCCGAGGGCGGCTCGCTGGTGGGCGCCACCTTGCTGGAGCACTTTGCCGAAACCGGCAAGGCGCTTAGCGAAAGCCGCTCGCCCCTGACGCTTTTCACCCAGGACGGCAACCGCACCTATGTGGCTCAGACGGGCCTGATCGGTGGCGATTTCCCCACCCACAAAACCCCGATGCGACTGGTGTCGGGGGATCGTACGCTGGCCGATGGCCAGAACGAACTGGCCTTGCGCTTCGAATCGGAGCCGGTCAATGGGGTGGTGCTGGCCAAGGTGTACACCATTCGTCGCGGTGCCTACGACATCGCTGTCCGACACGAAGTGATCAACCAGGGCGACAGCCCGGTCACGCCGCAGGTGTATCTGCAACTGGTCCGCGACGGCCAGCAGGCCACCAGCGACACGCCGTTCTACACCACCTTCACCGGCCCGGCGGTGTTCAGTCAGGAAGGCAAGTTCCAGAAGGTCGAGTTCGAGGACGTCGACCGCAACAAGGCCACCTTCCAGCGGACCGCCACCGATGGCTATGTGGCGATGGTGCAGCATTACTTTGCCAGCGCCTGGATCCTGAACTCGGGCGTCGAACGTGAAAACTTCGTCCGGCGCGTGGCCAGCCTGTACTCGGCGGGGATGATCACGCCGATGGGGGCCGTGCCACCTGGCGAGGCACGCGCGCTCGACGCCACCCTGTACGTGGGGCCCCAGCTGGAAAAGGTGCTGGAAGTGCTGGCGCCCGGCCTGGAGCTGGTCAAGGACTACGGCTGGCTGACCATTCTGGCCAAGCCGCTGTACTGGCTGCTTGAAAAAATCCACGGCTTTGTGGGCAACTGGGGCTGGGCCATCGTGCTGCTGGTGGTGCTGCTCAAGGCCGCCTTCTACTGGCTCAATGCCAGCGCCTACCGCAGCATGGCCAAGATGAAGGCGGTCAACCCGCGCATCATGGAAATGCGCGAACGCCTCAAGAGCAATCCGCAGCAGATGCAGCAGGAGATGATGAAGATCTACCGGGAGGAGAAGGTCAACCCCCTCGGCGGCTGCTTCCCCATCCTCATCCAGATCCCGGTTTTCATTGCCCTGTACTGGGTGCTGATGGCCAGCGTGGAAATGCGCAACTCCCCCTGGATCGGCTGGATCGTGGACCTGTCCTCGCCAGACCCTTACTACATCCTGCCGTTGATCATGGCCATCACCACGATCTTCCAGACGGCCCTCAACCCCCTGCCGCCCGATCCGCTGCAGGCCAAGCTGATGTGGATGATGCCGGTGGTCTTCAGCGTGATGTTCTTCTTCTTCCCGTCCGGCCTGGTGCTGTACTGGATCACGAACAACATCCTGACGATCGCGCAGCAGGCCTACATCAATCACAAGATGGGTGTGCCACTGAAGTTCAACATGCCGAACTTCAAGTCGTAAGCGCTCAGGGCCGCTCACCGCGGCCCTTGGTCTATGCTGCCTCGCCATCACGACCCGATTGTCGCCATCGCTACCGCCCCGGGGCGCGGGGCAGTGGGCATCGTGCGGGTATCGGGCCGGGGGCTGGATTTGCTGGTGCAGGCCCTGTGTGGCAAGGCCCTGAGGCCGCGTGAAGCCACCTATGGGCCTTTCCGGGACGCCGATGGTTCGCCGATTGATCACGGTCTGGCCCTGCATTTTCCCGCGCCGCACTCCTATACCGGTGAAGATGTGCTGGAGTTGCAGGCCCATGGCGGGCCGGTGGTGCTGCAGTTGCTGCTTGCGCGCTGCCTGCGTGCCGCCAGCGAAACCGACCCCGCCACGGGCTTGGCCCGCCTTCCGGGCTTGCGGCTGGCCCAGCCGGGCGAGTTCACCGAGCGGGCGTTCCTGAACGACAAGATCGACCTGGCCCAGGCTGAAGCCATTGCCGACCTCATCGATGCCAGCACCGAGGCGGCGGCACGCAGCGCATCCCGGTCACTGGCGGGCGACTTCTCGCGCGAGATTGCCGCGTTGCGCGACGCGCTGATCCACCTGCGCATGCTGGTCGAGGCCACGCTCGATTTCCCGGAAGAGGAAATCGACTTTCTTCAGAAGGCCGATGCCCAGGGTCAACTGGCGCGGCTGCAAGGCCAGCTCTCAGAGGTCCTGTCGCGCACCCGTCAGGGCGCCTTGCTGCGCGAAGGCATCAAGGTGGTGATTGCGGGTCAGCCCAATGCCGGCAAGAGTTCCTTGCTGAATGCGCTGGCCGGTGCCGAGCTCGCGATCGTCACCCCGTTGGCAGGCACCACCCGCGACGTGGTGCAGCAGACCATCCAGATCGAGGGGGTGCCGCTGCACGTGATCGACACGGCGGGTCTGCGTGAAGGGGCCGGTATCGACGAGGTCGAGCGCATCGGCATCGAACGCGCCTGGGGTCAGATCGAAGGCGCCGACGCGGTGCTGTTCCTGCACGATCTCACCCGTTGCACCCTGGCCGAGTACCAGGCCGCCGACGCCGACATCGCCCAGTCGCTGGCGCAGCGCCTGCCCGGCCGTGCGACGGTCATCGACGTCTGGAACAAGGCCGATGCCGCGCCTGCCGCGGTGGATTTCGCTGCCGGGCACGAACACCTGCAGCTGTCAGCGAAAACCGGGGCAGGCCTGGATGCCCTTCGACAGCGGCTGCTGATGCTTGCGGGTTGGCAGAGCGGTGTCGAGGGTCTGTACATTGCCCGCGAGCGCCACGTCCAGGCCCTGCTGCGGGTGGGCGAACACCTCGGCATGGCTGGTCAGTACCTGGATGCCCAGGCGCAGTCGCTGGATCTGCTGGCCGAGGAACTGCGCATGGCCCAGAATGCCCTCAACGACATCACGGGGGCCTTCAGTGCCGACGACTTGCTGGGCGTGATTTTTTCTTCGTTCTGCATTGGCAAGTGAGGCCACCAGCAGGCAGGAGGCCGAACAAGCCAACGATCGCCTTTCATTTGAACCCATCATGGCCCAGCTTTCTCAACGCGCGCAACAGATCGATCCGTTTTACGTCATGCAGGTGGCCAAGGAGGCGCGTGCCCTGGCTGACCGACTGTCGCCCGATGCGCCTCGGATGATCTACCTCAACATCGGCGAACCGGATTTCACGGCGCCGGCTGGGGTGCAGGCCGCCGCCGAAGCGGCCATCCGACAAGGGCATACCCAGTACACCAGCGCCACGGGCCTGCCCGCCTTGCGCGAGGCCCTGAGTCGCTGGTACCGCCAGCGCTGGGGCGTGGACGTGCCGGCGAGCCGCATCGTCATCACGGCCGGGGCTTCGGCGGCCCTTCAGCTGGCCTGCCTGGCGGTGGTGGACGCCGGCCAGGAATTGCTGATGCCAGACCCCAGCTACCCTTGCAACCGGCACATCCTGACGGCCATGGGGGCCAGCGCCCGCCTGCTGCCGACCTCCGCCGCCACCCGTTACCAGCTCACCGCCCCGGCCATCGACGACGCCTGGCAAGCCCATACCGCCGGTGTGCTCCTGGCTTCCCCGTCCAATCCCACCGGTACGTCGGTGGCGCCCGACGAAATGCGGGCCATCCACCGCACGGTTCGGCAGCGTGGGGGCACCCTGTTGCTCGACGAGATCTACCTGGGGCTGAGCTTTGACGAACGCTTTGGCCAGACCGGGCTGGTGCTCGGTGACGACGTGATCAGCATCAACAGTTTTTCCAAGTACTTCAGCATGACCGGCTGGCGACTGGGCTGGCTGGTGGTGCCCGAGACCCTCGTGGAGCCCGTGGAGCGGCTGGCCCAGAACCTGTACATCTGTGCCAGTACGGTGGCCCAGCATGCCGCCCTGGCATGCTTTGACGCCGACAGCCTGGCGGTTTACGAGGCACGTCGCGCGGCTTACCGTGCCCGACGGGACCACTTTCTGCCGGCCTTGCGCGATCTCGGGTTTGGCGTGCCGGTGGAGCCTGATGGGGCTTTCTATGTCTGGGCCGATGCCAGCGGCTGGTTCGAGCGCCTGGGCGTGACCGACAGCGCGGGCTGCGTCTCGGCCCTCATGCACCAGGCGCACCTGGTGGTCACGCCCAGCCGAGATTTCAGCGATCGCGACGTGGGCACCCACGTGCGCTTTTCCACCGCCAGCGCGATGGAAGATCTTGAAGAGGCCTTGCGCCGTTTGCGTCGGCTGCGCTGATCAGCCGTCCAGCAGGCCGGCCTCGGCGCCGTTCTTCATCTGCTTGCGCAGGGCCACCGCGTCTTCTTCGGCCAGCGTCTTGTCACTGGCCGTCAACTTGAACACGCGGATGGTGTGGTGCACCCGCTGGACCTGGCTGTTCAGGGAGGCCGCCGCCGCCGAGAGCTCTTCCACCATGGCGGCGTTCTGCTGGGTGATGGAATCCAGCTGGGCCACGGCTTCGCTGATCTGCCCGACCCCGAGCGACTGTTCCTGCGCGGAATGGCTGATGGTGGCCAGCAAGGACGTCACCCGGTCGACCGAGAGCAGGGCTTCGTCCATGCGGTCCTGGGCATCGTGGGCACGCTGATCGCCCTGGTTCACCCGTTCACGCGATTCTTCGATGAGCTGGCGGATTTCCCGCGCGGCTTCACTGGTGCGCTGTGCCAGGGCTCGCACCTCGGAGGCCACCACCGCAAAGCCCCGGCCCTGTTCACCCGCGCGGGCCGCTTCCACCGCGGCATTCAGGGCCAGGATGTTGGTCTGGAAGGCCACGCTTTCGATCACCTGGATGATGTCACCGATGCGGCGAGAGGAGTCGGCGATCTGGCGCATCTGTTCGCCCACGGCGCGAACGGCATCGTGGCTGCGCTGGGCCACCGAACCGGTGTCGGCCGCGACCCGCGCACCTTCCCGAGCGGTGTGGGCCGTCTGCTGGATCGTGCCGTTGATCTCCTCCATCGACGCGGCGGTCTGCTCGAGGTTGCTCGCCTGCGCCTCGGTCCGCGACGAGAGGTCGAGGTTGCCGGCGGCGATTTCCTGCGTGCCCCCCATCAGGTTGGCCACTTCCTGCCGCACATCCCGCACGATGGTGCGGACCGTGACCTGCAGTTGCGCCAGCGCGATCTGCAGGTCTCGCGCCTCGCCGGTGGCGTTCATGGAAATCGGCACCGACAGGTCGCCTGCTGCCATGAGATGGGCCACGCCCAGCACCGACGCCATGGGTTGGCGAATGTGGTGCGCCAGCCACCAGCTGGCGGCCACCGACACGCCCAATCCGATGGCCAGCGCCGCCCAGACCGGCAAGCCCATGCTCATCATGCCCACCGGCAGGAGCACGGCCACGGCCAGAATGGCAAACAGCTGTGTCTTCAGGCCAGGGCGCAGGGCGCGTCCGATGGCCGCCAGTCGGCCGGCACGGATCACCCGGCCTTCTTCCAGCACATGAACGAGCTGACCGGCTTCGGCTTCGGCCCGCATGGTGGCGTACAGCTTGTCGAAAGCGTTGATCTCGTCTTCCGACGGTTTGGTGCGAACCGAGAGGTAGCCCACGATCTGGTCGCCATTGCGCACGGGGGTTGCATTCGCGCGCACCCAGTAGTGGTCGCCATTCTTGCGCCGGTTCTTGACCAGCGCGCTCCAGGGTTTGCCTTTGTCCTGTATGGTGTGCCACATGTCGCGGAAAGCCTCTTCCGGCATGTCGGGGTGGCGAAGGAGGTTGTGAGGCTGCCCGAGCAGTTCTTCCCGCGTGAAACCGCTGACGTTCACGAAATTCGTGTTGCAGTAGGTGATGCGGCCTTTGGGATCGGTGACAGAGATCAGCGTCTGGTCGGCGGGAAAGTCGTGATTTCGCTGGGTGACGGGCAGGTTGATGCGCATTCGGCTTCCTTGTTATGCGGGCGGCGACCCCCTCGGATTCCATGATATCGGCGATTCCCTCGGGTTGTGAAGCCTCGCCAAGGGTTCATCCCAGCCGGATGCGTTCGCCGTAGCCGGTCATTTCCAGATAGCCCAGGCCGACGGACTCGTCGTTCCCTGCACGGTACAACTCGCACAACCCTTCCCAGTAGATCGCGCCCGTGGTCGGTCGGCTGTCGAGTTCCTGGGCGTCGAGCAGGGGCTTGACCCGAAACACCCCGGCCGGGGTCTGGATCTGCCACTCCACCGGGTAACGGATGCCGGTCGTCGGGCTGCTCCAGTGCCGCTGGGGCGAAAAGGCCACCGCGCTGGGGCCGAACACCTGATCGGGCGTCCGGCTCGCAGACGATCCGGCCCTGCGAAAAGAGCCACCGGCCCAGAGGGCAGAGCCATCGGCCCGTCGCAGACGGAATGCCGTGAGGGCGCTGCCATCGTGCAAGTTGATCCCGATCCAGTCCCAGCCCACCGCCTGAGGGTGTAGCAGGGCCTCGCTCCATTCATGATCGAGCCAGGCCCGGCCCCGGACCTGACGCGTCTGGCCTTCGATCGACACACGGCCTTCGATGGCGAGCTGTGGCTGGCTGTAGTAAAAGCTCGCCTGGGTGGCCTCCGGCCCTTTGCGTGACCAGCCGGCTTCGCCCTGCAGCAGCAGCGCTTGCGACGGTTGCGCTTGCAGCAGCATGTCGAGCGTGCCCTGTTGCAGACGGACTTCATAGCGGCCGCCGTCGTGGCGTTGCAGGTCCCAGCCGGGCAGGCGGATGTGCGTATCGGTCTGTCTGGCGAAAGCCCGTTCGTGGGCAGGCGTTGAATCGTCAGGGCGGTCGTTCCACCGTGTCATGGTCTGCTCGTGGACGAAACGGCGAGCCGTCACGTCGGTGATGGCCGCATGGGCAAACAGCAGCTGTCGGGCTGCCAGCCGGCTGCTCAGTCGCTGCGTGCCATCCACCCGCGAGCGGAAGAAGGTGATCTGGAAGCCCAGCAACCGGTCCTGCGCATCCCGAAGCCAGCCGGTCATGTACCACCATTCGGTGCGGCTGTCGGGATGGCTGCCGTGGTCGGCCGGGAACCGGAGGGCCCGCCTTTGCAGCGTGTACGGGGTCTCGGCGGCACCGGCCTGGAGCCAGGGTGGGGTGGCCAGCAGGGCACCCAGGACGAGACGGCGGGACCACAGGGCATCCATCGTTTCAGGCCTCCTGTTTCACCACCAGCACCGCCTGCGGGCTCGCGGCATGACGGCCACTGACCCAGGCGGTGAGCGTGCCGGCTGCCACCACCGCGAGCGCCAGCCAGATCACCCGGTCCCACGGGATGTGCATGTCCATGGTCCAGTGAAAACTCTGCGGGTTGACCACATGGACCAGCACCACACTCACGGCCAGACCCAACCCCACGCCCGCCAGGGCACCGAGTGCGCTCCAGACGCCGCCTTCGGTGGCCACCAGCCTCAGCAGTTGCTGGCGCGAGAAACCCAGATGACGCAGCAAGCCGAACTCGCGCCGCCGGGCCAGTACCTGCGCCCCCATGCTGGCCGACACCCCCAGCAGGCCCATGCCGATGGCCACGCCCTGCAACCACACGGTGATGGCGAAGCTGCGATCAAAAATGTCCAGCGAGATCCGGCGGATGGTCTGGGCCGAGGTGATCTCGAGCGTGTCGCCGTGGGCACGCAGCAACTCGGTCCGCAGGGCCTCTGCCGAGACGCCCGGCTGGAGGGTCAGGGCCAGATCGTTCACCGCCGTGTCACCGGTCAGGCGGATGTAGTCCTGCTCGTCGATCGCGATGCTGCCGTGCTGGCGGCCGTAATCCCGCATCACACCGAGCACCTGGAACCGGACGCTCGCCGGGCCGATGCCGGGCAGTGCCAGCGTGCGGCCGGGTTGTGCGTCGAAGCGGTCGGCCACGGCCTCGCTCACGAATATCGGCACGGTATCGGGGTTGGCCGGCCAGGGCAGGGCGGGCCCCACCAGCGGCAGCAGCACCGGCATGGACGGATCCGATGCCGAGCGCAGCGGCCGCGCCAGCAGGGTGATGGCCGGCTGGCGAGGGTCCAGCCATACCGAGCGCTGTCGTTGCGGCACCGCGCTGGCCACGGCAGGCATCGCCTGTGCCTCGCGGATGAAGTCAGGCGTGAGGCTGGCCGCCTGCTGGGGACCGGCGCCCGCCCGAACATACAGGTCTGCTGGCAGAACGGCGTCCAGCCAGGCGGTCATGGATTGGCGGAAACTGCCCACCATCACGGTGAGTGCCACCGACAGGGCGAGACTGGCCACCACCCCGCAGGTGGCCACCGCCACCGCATCCGGAAAGCGTCTCGCCCGCTCCACCGCCAGCAAGGCCAGGGCCTGAGTGTGCAACCGGTCCGAACAGGCGGGCAACGCCAGCCCGGCGATCAGCGGCAGGGTGAGGATGCCGCCAACCAGCAAGGCGGCAATCCCGAGGTAAGCACCCAGCGGCAGCCCCTGTACCGCTGGCACAAGGCTGAGCCCCGCACCCACGAGCAACAACATAGGCCCCGTCCACGCGCCCCCACCTCGTGGGCTGGCGTGGGCAAGGCCGGCGCCGCGCAGGGGGACCCCTTTGAGGGCTTGGGCGGGTGCCATGCCACGGACCCAGCGGGCAGGCCACCAGCCACCCAGCATGGCGGCCGCCAGGCCCAGCATGGTGTACCCGGCGGCATCGATCGTTCGCCATTGCAGCCGGGGCGACACGCCGTCAAAAAAGCCACCCCCCAGATCACCGCCCAGCCAGCGCAGGGCCGACCAGGCCAGCGCGGTGCCCAGCGCCACCCCCAGCAGCGAGCCCACGCCTCCCAGCAGCGCCGACTCCAGCCACACCAGGCGTTGACGGTCCCGGGCATCGAGGCCGAGCACCCCCAGCAGGGCCATGCCGGGCAGGCGCTGGGTGACGCTCAGGCTGAGCACCGAAAACACCAGAAACGCCCCGGTGAAGAGGGCCACCAACGCCAGCACCGTGAGGTTCACCCGGTAGGCCCGAGAAACCTGGTTGAGCCGGGCACCCCCATCATCGGGCAGCACCAGCATCACGGCCTCGGCCTGCCATTCGGTGGTGGACGCCGCCTGCGCCCGCCACTGGGCGATCAGCGCCTGGGTATCGGTGCCAGGGCGAAGTCGCAAGTCCACCCGGCTGATGAACCCGTCCAGTCCGAGCAGATGCTGCAAGGCGCCCACGTCCATCACCAGCAGGGGGGCGCCCGCCTGACCCACTGTTCCGGCCTGTCGCAGGCTGACCCGATCCATGCCCACCTGGACGTTCACGGGGCCATCGGCGAACAAGGCCTGTGCCGCCGGGTTCAGAAACACCGCGTCCGCGGCAAAAAGATCCAGGCGGCCTGCACCTTCCTTCAGACGTGGCATCAGGCCGGGTTGCACGCTGGCCAGGGTCAGGGCATCGACGCCCCACAGTCGGACCGTCTGCCGCTGGCCGCTGGCGGTCCATGCCATCGCCTGGGCTTCCAGAACCGGGCTGGCCGCCTGCACGGCCGGATCGGCCGACACCCGGTCCCACCAACGGTCGTCGAGCCGGTCGGCGGCATGACGCAACTGGGCATCGGGTTCGCCGTTGGCGCTGCGAACGGCCGACGAAAACTCGGCCAGGGCCGAAGCATTGATCCAGTGCACCGACAGGGCCAGACCCACCCCCAGCATCACCGCCAGCACGGCCACGCCGTGACGCCAGGGGTGATGGCGGACTTCTGGCCAGGAGAGCGTCCACCACAGCCGCCAGAGGCGACCCAGCGCAGCCGTCACGGCAGCCACTCCACGCCTGAGGAGGTGAGCACCAGCCGCTTGTCGGCCCGGCTGGCCACCGTGGGCGAGTGGGTCACGATCACCAGTGCGGCCCCGTGCGACGTGGCCTGATGCTGGAGCACCGTCAGCACCTGCTCGGCGGTGTGGGGGTCGAGGTTGCCGGTCGGTTCATCGGCCAGAATCAACCGTGGCCGATGAATCAGGGCGCGAGCAATCGCCACCCGTTGCAACTGACCCCCCGAGAGCGTCTGGGGCAGCCGGTCTCCCATCCCCCCCAGACCGACCGAAGCCAGCGCCTGCGCGACCCGGTCGTCATCCGACTGGCCGAGCAACATCAGCGGCAGCCCCACATTTCGTGCCACGGTCAGATGAGGCAGCACATGGAACGCCTGGAACACGAAGCCGAGGTGGGCCCGGCGCCAGGCCGACGCCTCGGTGTCGTTCATCGTGGACCAGGAGCGACCGGCCAGCGTGACCATGCCGGCATCGGGGGTGTCGAGTCCGGCCAGGCAGTTGAGGAGCGTGGATTTGCCCACGCCCGACTCGCCCAGCACCGCCACCGATTCACCGGACTGTACCTCCAGGGACACGCCTTCAAACACCGTGGCGGGTGGGTATCGTCGTGCCAGACCCGAGACCTTCAGGCAAGGCCCCTGGGGGCGCTCGGGCGGGTGAGCAGGCGGGGGCAGAGGGTGCATGGACCCAGTGTATCGGCGCCCGCCCGATTGCACGGACTCAGGTCCGGGAGCCCCTGCGCAGCACCGCCTTTTCGGCTTCAATGATCAGGAACACCAGCAGGCCAATGACCATCGGCGCGAGCCAGTGACGCCATTCCAGCGCGGCCGTCCCGAACCAGGTCTGCATGAACGGAAGGTACACGAAGCCGATCTGCAGCAGCATCAGGATGCCCACGGCGATCCAGGCCGCCGGATTGGTGAACCAGTGGGCCCGGTTGAGCCCCGAAGCCACCAGGAAGCGGCTGTTGAACAGGTAGAAGGCCTGTGCCATCACCAGGGTGTTCACGGCCACGGTCCGGGCCACGCCCAGTTCCATGCCCAGCCACAACTCCACCTCGAAGGTGATCATCGTGGCGCCCCCGATCAGCACCGACACGGCGGCCACCCGCCACAGCATCGTCCTGCCCATGATCGGTGCACCCGGCTGTCGGGGCGGGCGTTGCATCACGCCGGGCTCGGCGGGTTCGAAAGCGAGCGCCAGCGCGAGCGTGACCGCCACCACCATGTTCACCCACAGGATCTGAACCGGTGTCAGGGGCAGCGTCAGGCCCAGCACCACCGCCCCGAGCATCACCAGCCCCTGGGCGCCATTGGTGGGCAGGATGAACAGGATGGCCTTGCGCAGGTTGTCGTAGATGGTGCGGCCTTCTTCCACCGCTTTTTCGATCGAGGAAAAGTTGTCGTCGGCCAGCACGATGTCTGCGGCTTCCTTGGTGGCCTCGGTCCCCTTGATGCCCATGGCCACACCCACATCCGCGCGCTTGAGGGCGGGCGCATCGTTGACGCCGTCGCCCGTCATGGCCACCACTTCGCCCCGTGCCTGCAACGCCTGCACCAGCCTCAGTTTGTGCTCGGGGCTGGTGCGCGCGAAGATGTCGCCCATCTGGGCCAGCCGCTGGATCTCGTCTTCACTGGCCGCTTCCAGTTCGGCCCCGGTCACCACCTTCAGCGATCCTTGGGTGCCCAGACCCATCTCGATACCGATGGCGCGCGCCGTGCCCGCATGGTCGCCCGTGATCATCTTCACGCGGATGCCTGCGGCATGGCAGGAGCGGATCGCGGCGATGGCTTCCGGGCGAGGCGGATCGATGATGCCGATCAGCCCCAGGAACACCATGTCCTCCTCCAGATCGCTCATCGCCAGTTCGGCGTGGTGCGGGTGGGTCTCTCGGGCGGCCGCGGCCAGCACGCGCAGGCCTTCGCTGCTGAGCCGGTCGATCTGCGCTTCCCAGTAGGCGCGATCCAGCGGTTCGATCTGGCCATTTGCGCCCAGTTCGTGCGGGCAGCGGTCCAGCAGGCGGTCCGGCGCACCCTTCAGCAGGATGCGGCGCTGACCCGCCGGCGTGGTGTTCAGGGTGGCCATGAACTTGTTGGCCGATTCGAAGGGGATCGCGGCGTGACGGGCGTGTCGGGAAGCGTCGAAGCCCGCCTTGTGTGCCAGGGTGCGCAGGGCGCCTTCGGTGGGCTCGCCGGTCACCCGCCACTCGCCCTCGTTCTCGGCCACGTCGGTGTCGTTGGCGACCGCCACCACCTCGATCAGGGCTTGCAGATGCAGGTGCTCCTGCAGGCTGACCAGTTCGCCATCCAGCGTGATGTTGCCCTCGGGGATGTAGCCGGTGCCGCTCACATCGTAAAAACCGCCCCGGGTGACCACGTGCCGGGCGGTCATCTCGTTCTTGGTGAGCGTGCCGGTCTTGTCCGAGCAGATCACCGTGACGGAGCCCAGTGTCTCGACGGCCGTGAGCTTGCGCGTGATGGCGTTGCGCCGGGCCATGCGTTGAACCCCCAGCGCCAGCGTGATGGTCAGGATGGCGGGCAGGCCCTCCGGAATCGCGGCCACGGCGAATCCGATGGCCGCCAGGAACAGTTCGCTCACCGCGAAATCGTGCAAGGCCCATCCGATCACGAACATCAGCACCGCCAGCCCCACGATCACCACGGACAGCACCTTGCTGAACTGGGCCATCTGACGGGTCAGGGGCGTCTGCAGCGTCTGCACTTCCGCGATCAGGCGATTGATCCGGCCCAGTTCGGTCTGTGGTCCGGTGGCTGTGACCATGCCGATGCCCCGGCCGGTGGCCACCATCGTCCCCGAGTAGGCCATCCCGAAGCGGTCGCCCAGGGGCGCATCGGCCGCCACGGCGGTGGTCTGCTTGTCGGCGGGCACCGACTCACCGGTGAGGGCGGACTCCTCGATCCGCAGGTTGGTGGCCTCGATCAGCCGCATGTCGGCGGGAACCCGGTCGCCCGAGCGCAGGCGAACCACATCACCCGGCACCAGTGACGCGGCGTCCACCTCCACCCACTGCCCGTCGCGCCGGGCATGGGCACGCATCGACAGCATCTTGCGTATGCCTTCCAGTGCCGCTTCGGCCTTGCCCTCCTGAATGAAGCCGATGATGGCGTTGATGACCACCACGCCCAGAATCACCCCCGTGTCGATCCAGTGTCCCAGCAGCGCCGTGATGCCGGCCGCCGCCACCAGGATGTAGATCAGGACATCGTGGAAATGCTTGAAGAAGCGTTTCAGCACCCCGTCGCGGGGTGGGGCAGGCAGCCGGTTGGCTCCATGGGAGGCCAGTCGCAGGCCTGCCTCTTCGCTGCTGATGCCATCGGCATGGCTGTTCAGCTCGGCCATGACAACCTCGCTGGTTTTGGCGTGTGCGTGTTCCATGAACGCATCCTAACCCCCGCCAGCGGGCAACATTTTGTTGCAAATCAAAGGGGTGGAGGCGACGGCCAAGCCGGGAACTTGCCCGGGAAAAGAGGTACCAAACTTGGCAGGTTACTGAAGCTGCGAAGCCCAGACCCTCCGGGATGTTTCTCCTCCTCCCTCCCTCCTCCCTTGTCCCGGAGTGCTTCGCAGCCTTTTTTTACACACCCGCTCAGGCGGGCGGCAAGCTGTCGATGAAGCTCTGGCGATGTGACAGCTTGTCGTGCAGACGGGCCAGATTCGGGTAAGGCGTTCGCCAGTCGATGTCGGCGAAGCGGAAATCCAGATAGCCCAGTGCACATCCCACCGCCATATCGGCCAGCGAGAAATAGATGCCGTGGCAGAACGCCTTGTCGGCCAGGCCATGGCTCATGGCCCGCAGGCTGTGCTGGATCTTGCCCATCTGGCGGTCGATCCAGGCCTGGCTGCGCTCATGAGACTGGCGCTGATCCCAGGTGGCTTCCATGCGGGCCAGCACCGCGGCATCCAGCACCCCGTCGGCCAGCGCTTCCCAGGTCTTGACTTCGACCCGCTCCCGGCCACTCGGCGGAATCAGCTTGCCCACCGGCGACAGCGTGTCGAGGTACTCGACGATCACCCGCGAATCAAACACGGCCTCTCCGCCTTCCATGATGAGGCAGGGCACCTTGCCCAGCGGATTGGATTCGCTGATGTGGGTGGCGGGCAACCACACGTTCTCTTCGACAAACTGGAATTCCAGCTTTTTCTCGGCCATGACGATACGGACCTTGCGCACATACGGGCTGGTGGTGGAGCCGATCAGTTTCATGGCGGGAAATGGAGGGTTGCAGGTCAAATCATTCTAGCCAGACTCCGCAAGGGCGGTGAAATCCAAGCCTTCTACAATCCGGGCCATCATGCAAGTCCCTTTTACCGTTGATTTTTCCCCGGTCACGGCCCTGTCGCCACTGGATGGCCGTTACGTTGGCAAGCTGGCTGCGCTGCGCCCGTTCATGAGCGAATACGGCTACATGCACCGCCGCGTGCAGGTCGAACTGGCCTGGTTCGAGCACCTGAGTGACGCCGGTTTTGCCGAGTTTCCGCCTCTGTCTCTGGCCGCCCGTGCTCACCTTCGCGCCATCGTGGCCCGATTCAGCCCGGCGGATGCCGAGGCCATCAAGGCCATCGAAAAGACCACCAACCACGACGTCAAGGCCGTGGAATACTGGATCCGTGGCAACGCGGCCATGGGCGTGAAAGGCGCGTTCGACGGCTGGCCCGAACTGCAAAAAGCCGGCGAGTTCGTCCACTTCGCCTGCACGTCGGAAGACATCAACAACACCAGCCATGCGCTGCAGATCAAGGCCGGGCGCGATCAGGTGCTGCTGCCGGGTCTGGACGGCATCATCGAGAAACTGCGCAACATGGCGCACCAGTTTGCCGCTGTGCCCATGCTCAGCCGCACCCACGGCCAGACCGCCAGCCCCACCACCGTGGGCAAGGAACTGGGCAACGTCGCCGTGCGACTGCAAACCGTGCATGCAGCCATTGCCCGCGTCAGGCTGATGGGCAAGATGAACGGCGCCGTGGGCAACTACAACGCCCACCTGAGCGCCTGGCCCGACTTCGACTGGGAAGCCTTCAGCCGCGCGGTGGTGGAAACGCCCGAAGCCACCGCCGACACGCCCGCCGAAGCGAAGATCGGCCTGGGCCTGACCTTCCAGCCCTACAGCATCCAGATCGAGCCGCACGACTACATGGCCGAGCTGTTCGATGCCGTGGCACGCAGCAACACCATCCTGATCGACTTGTCGCGCGACATCTGGGGCTATGTGTCGCTGGGCTACTTCAAGCAAAAGCTCAAGGCGGGTGAAATTGGCTCGTCCACCATGCCGCACAAGGTCAATCCCATCGACTTCGAAAACGCCGAGGGCAACCTGGGACTGGCCAATGCGTTGCTCAAGCACCTGAGCGAGAAGCTGCCGATCAGCCGATGGCAGCGCGACCTCACCGACTCCACCGTGCTGCGCAACATCGGCGTGGCGCTGGGCTACGCGGTGCTGGCGCACCAGTCGCTGATGACCGGCCTGAACAAGCTGGAGCTGAACGAGGAAGCCCTGGCGGCCGACCTGGACGCCGCCTGGGAAGTGCTGGCCGAGCCCATCCAGACCGTGATGCGCCGTTACGGTGTGCCGGGCGCCTACGAGAAGCTCAAGGAAGTGACGCGCGGCAAGTCGGTGACGAAAGAGGCCCTGCACGGCCTGATCGTCTCGCTGGACATTCCCCAGGCCGACAAAGACCGCCTGCTGGCCATGACGCCGGCCAGCTACATCGGCCAGGCGGTGGTGCTGGCACAACGCGTCTGACACGTTCCCGAGAGCCCATTGGCCTCGGTGATCGGTGTGCGACATCCTGGTCCGGTCGAGATCAATGTCCCCCGACGGTTGCCTCCCTCGCCCTTTCGGCATAGGTGTTGAATCGCCATGCCGTGTCTTCCCGCGTGATGCGTCGCCAGGTGTGGCGTTTTTCAGCCGGTGTCATGGCCGGCCAGCGCTGCACCTCTTCGAACGTGCGTCCACAACCCTTGCACACGGGATCACCCTGACTGGTGGAGCAGATGGCGATGCAGGGCGTGTCGGGGGTGGATTCGTACCACGACCGCCAGGCATCGTAAGCCGCGCGGGGCATGGTGTGCTCGTCGGCATGGTCCTCGTGAAAGTACACCAGCAGGGCATAAACCTCTGCCAGGGCGCGGACTTCATCGGCCAATACGATGCCGTCGGGTGACGGCTTGCGCTGTCGCCAGTGGTTGATTGCGGCTTCGATGTCGGTGATGTGTATGCCTGCCATGGTGGCCTCCCGGGGCGCTCATGATAGCGGCGCCTGGACGTCAGGGTTCAGCGGGCATCCCGAAGCTGTTCGCGAACCAGGGCTTCTGTCTGACGCACCCGGGCATCCAGGATGGACAGTTCCACATGGTCGGTCTGCGGGGTGTTCCGAGCCAACTGCTGGGCGGCTCGAAGCCGGTCCAGTGCCCCCTGGGTGTCGAAATGGGCCAGCCGGGCTTCGGCTTCCGCCCTCGCCGATCGAACCGTTTGCTGCTGGGCGAGGTACAGACCTGCCAGCGTCTGCCAGGCCAGGGCATCTCGGGGGTTCAGGCTGGTCCAGGTCTGCAGGCGCTGGGTGGCCTGTCGCTGCGCCTCCATGCCCAGCCGCAAAGACGCCTGAGCCGCCAGCAACAGCCCCTCTCGCCGGTTCGACCGGAGCCCGGCCTGCATGCCCGTCCTCAGGTCATCGATCTGGGCCGGGTTGAGCGATTCGGCAGGCAGCAACAGCAGCGTTTCCAGCTGCAACCACTGGACGGCCTCCTGGGCAATCGGGTCACGGGGCGGGGCAGCCTGCAACTGGCGCAGCCCTTCCGTGGCCAGCGCGGCATCGCGAAGGCGAGCCGCCGCCAGGGTGGCGCCGTAGCGCTGGCCCAGGGCGCTGCTGTCCTGCAAGGGGCCATTGCTGAGTCGCAGGCTCGCGGCGGTGGCGCGCAGGCGATCCACGCCCATTTCACTGAGCACCCGGGCTCTGGCGGCCATCAGGGCGTGGTATTCGGCCGACACCGGCGCAGGGCCTGTCGCCCGGGGGGTGGTGCCCAGATCGGGAATCCGGGCCACCATGTCTGCCATGCGTTCGGTGCTCAGGGGGTGGCTGCGCAGATAGGGGAAGGCGCCATCGTCGTTCAGCCGGGAGGCTGCCTGGAGCTTTTCGAACAGGCTCACAAACCCCATGCCATCAAAGCCGGCATCCGTCATGATGCCGAAACCCACCCGGTCCGCCTCCCGTTCCATGTCGCGCGAGAAATTGAGCTGAGTCTGGATGGCCAGGGCCTGGCCACCGGCCATCGCGGCACTGGCCACATCCACATTTTTGGCGGCATTGGCGGCCAGGGCACCCAGAATCATGGCACCGATCACCCAGGGCGCCTGCTGGTTCTGGCGGCTGATGAGGCGGGCGATGTGCCGCTGAGACACATGGCTGAGTTCGTGGGCCAGCACCGAGGCGAGTTCATCGGGCGTGGCCACGGTGGAAATCAGCCCCAGGTAGACACCCAGGTAGCCCCCGGGCAGTGCGAAGGCATTCACGCTCCGGTCCCGGCCGATCATGATTTCCCAGGCAAATCGTTCGGCAATGTCGGCGGGCATGTCGCCCCGGCGCTGGGCCGATGCGACCAGCGGCCGCCAGATGGCCTGCAGGTAGCTGTGCAGCACCGGGTCGTCCAGGTAGTCCGGGTCACGGTAGATCGACCGGGCGATCTGGTCACCCAGTCGACGCTCCTCGCTCAGGGTCATCTCGCCCCCATCGCCCAGGGCGGGCAGGCCGCCTGCGGGTGGCAGGTTGCTCTGAGCCCACCCTGCCGGTGTGAGCAAGAGGGGCGTGGCCAGAATCAGGGGCCAGGTTCGACGAAGCAATCGAATGGACATGGACGTATGATGCCAGCCTTGTGCAAAGATTCCACCCGTCCCGGAGCCGTTGACCCCCATGAACTTACCGCTGACCCATTTTGACGCTCAGGGCCAGGCCCACATGGTCGATGTGGGCGCCAAGGCATCTACCCATCGCGTGGCGGTGGCGCAGGGCCTGATCCGCATGCAGGCCACCACCCTCGAACTGGTGGTGGCAGGAACCGCCAAAAAAGGGGATGTGCTGGGCGTGGCCCGTCTGGCGGGCATCATGGCGGCCAAAAAGACCAGCGACCTCATTCCCCTCTGCCACCCGATTGCCCTCACCCGGGTGGCCGTCGAGTTCGAGATCGAGCCCGACACCAGTGCCGTGCGCTGCCGGGCCACGGCCGAGTGCAGCGGCCAGACGGGTGTCGAAATGGAAGCCCTCACCGCCGTCAACGTGGCGTTGCTCACGATTTACGACATGTGCAAGGCCGCCGACCGGGGCATGGTGATTTCCGACGTGAAGCTGCTCGAGAAGCACGGCGGCAAGTCGGGCAGCTTCGTGGCGGCCTGAGCCTCCCGGCATTCAGTAGCGGTACACCCCGCGACCCGTCTTGCGCCCCAGGTAGCCGGCCGCCACCATTTCCTTGAGCAGCGGGCAGGGGCGGTACTTGCTGTCGTTGTATTCGGCAAAGTACACGTTCATCACGGCCAGGCACACGTCTAGGCCGATCATGTCGGCCAGCGCCAAGGGGCCGATGGGGTGGTTGCAGCCCAGCTTCATGCCGGCGTCGATGTCTTCGGCAGTGGCCAGCCCTTCGGCCAGGACAAAAAAGGCCTCGTTGATCATCGGGACCAGGATCCGGTTCACCACGAACCCGGGGGCGTTCTTCACGGTGATGGGCGATTTCCCCAGAGCCAGGGCCAGCGCATGGACCGCGGCGTGGGTGTCGTCGCTGGTCTGAAGGCCTCGGATGATCTCGACCAGGGCCATCATGGGCACCGGGTTGAAGAAGTGCATGCCGATGAAACGGTCGGCCCGGGCGGTGACGGCCGCGAGCTGGGTGATGCTGATCGAGCTGGTGTTGGTGGCCACCAGGGTCTCGGGCGGCAACACCCTGTCCAGCTGGCGCAGGATCTTGATCTTCAGCTCCAGGTTTTCGGTGGCTGCTTCGATCACCAGCTGGGCGCTGGCGAGGTCTTCGTGGCACGTGGACCCGGCGATGCGGGCCAGCGCAGCGTCTTTGTCGGCGGCGGTGATCTTGTCTTTCTTGATCAGGCGGTCGAGGCTGCCCGCGACCGTGGCAATCCCTTTCTGGACAGCGGCTTCGCTGATGTCCACCATGACCACGTGGATGCCGCTGGTGGCGCAAGCCTGCGCGATGCCGTTGCCCATGGTGCCCGCGCCGATGATGCCGACGGTCTGAATCTGCATGAATGGTTCTCCTGTAGGGTCAATGTCTGGAGTGCCCATTATGAAGGCATCAGCGACCCCTCCGAAAACAGAAAAGCCCTCGGGGTTACCGAGGGCTTTCAGAGGAATCCCTCACGAGGAGGGATGGCCTCAGGTGACGCTTCAGGCGGCGGCCTTGCCGCTCTTGGCAGGCTTGCCAGCGCTCACGGCGGTGGTGGTCATGGCGTTGAAGTTGGCTTCGGCCAGCTCGGTGGCTTGCTTGACGGCCTTCTGCACCGATTCCATGGCAGCGGTGGCGGTGGACACGGCGTTCTTGACGGCGGCCACGGCAGACTCGGAACCCTGGGGGGCGTTCTTCACGGCACCATCCACAGCGGCAACGAATTGCTTCTGGGCATCGGCAGCCTGGACTTCGGCCAGCTTGGTGAACTCGGCGCCCATGCTGGTGGCGATGTCGTACAGGTGACGGCTGTAGGAAGCGGCTTTCTCGGCCATCGGCTGCATCACGGTGTTCTGCAGGGCGACCAGCTCTTGCAGGTCTTTCACACTCATCACGGCCTGGGCGTGGCTGGCGCCTTCGCTCAGGGAAGCCTTGGCGGCTTGCAGGTTCAGCTCGTTCAGCTTTTCGACGCTGGTCAGGGCCTTGCTGCTCAGATCGAACAGGGTGGCAACTTGGGCTTTCTGGGCGGCGATGATTTGTTCAACGGTCAACATGGAAATACTCCTTGAAAAGTGACTGACAGCAAATGGAACTGTCGAGCGCTATCGCGTCAAAACCGTGTCAGCCCGGTTATGCTGCGCTGCAACATGATGTCAAGTATAGGGTCATTTTCAGGGAATGCAAGCTTTTTTGTTGCAGTGCAGCAATAAAGTCACAAAAGACCTCCGGAGTCATGGGCGACGCAAAGCTGATAAGGTTCGTTTTCTCAAAATCAAGGATGTCTGCATGCTCTACGCCTCACTGAAAACCTTGCACCTGCTCGCGATCGTGATCTGGATCGGTGGCATGGTGTTTGCCCATTTCTTTCTGCGGCCTGCCGTGGCAGCGCTGGAACCGCCTGCGCGCCTGCGTCTGATGCAGGACGTGCTCAAGCGGTTTTTCACCGCGATCACCTATGTGTCGCTGCTGGCCCTGTTCACCGGTTTCTGGATGATGGGCAATGTGGCCAAGAACGTGGTGCAGTCGGGTGGGTCTTTCACATCGCCCCCTGACTGGACCATCATGGCCCTGCTGGGCACCCTGATGGTCCTGATCTTCGGTCATATCCGGTTTGCCCTGTATGGTCGTCTGAACAAGGCGGTGGCCGCGTCCGACTGGGCCGCTGCCGGCGCTGCCCTGAACAAGGTTCGCCAGTGGGTGCTGGTGAACCTGTCCATCGGCGTGGTTATCATCGTGGTGACGCTGATGACCTGATCGGGAGCGGCAGTTCGACGTGCCGCAAATCGCGGTCGTCGGGGTGCACCTGCACGCTGAAACCCAGGCGGCGGGCGAGTTCCAGCATCCCGGTGTTCTCCCGGAGCACCGTGCCCACGATCCGGCGCGTGCCGTTGGCGCTGAGGTAGCGGATCAGTTTCTCCATCAGGATGCGGCCGAGCCGCAGCCTCTTGATGTCCGAGCGAACCAGCACCCCGAATTCGGCTGCGTCGTTGTCGGGGTCGCAGATGCCGCGAACCGCACCGATGGTTTCTTCGCCCCCCCCTGAGGCAGGCACGGTGGCAATGAACGCCATTTCCCGTTCGTAATCGATCTGCGTCAGCCGGGCCAGTTCGCTGTGCTCGATGCTGCGGCGGCTGTAGAAGATGCGCATCCGCATGTCTTCCGGATCGATTTGTTCCAGGAAGGCCAGGTGCTGCGCCTCGTCTTCCGGGCGGATCGGGCGCAGCGTGACCGTGCGGCCATCGGCCAGCGTCAGCTGTTCGATCAGTTCCTGAGGGTAGGGCCGGATCGCAAATCGCGCAGCGCCTGCCGGGCATGAACGGCTGAGTCTCACCCGGGCATCCAGCGCCACGGCACCTTGGTGGTCGACCACCAGGGGGTTGATGTCCAGTTCGGCGATTTCGGGCACATCGGCCAGCAGCCTGGACACCGCCACCAGCGACGACACGATCGATTCGTGGTGGGCGGGCGGGACATCCCGGTAGCCATTAAGCAGCTTGCTGATGCGCGTGCGGTCGATCAGCGATCGCGCCAGCGTGCCGTTCAGGGGCGGCAGGGCGAGGGCTCGGTCGGCCACGACTTCGACCGAAATGCCTCCCTGCCCGAAGAGGATGACGGGCCCGAACAGCGGGTCGATGCTGGCGCCCACGATGAGTTCGTGCGCGTGTTGCCGACGGATCATGGGCTGCACGGTGAAACCGTCGAGCCGGGCATCGGGCATGCGCTCGGCCACCCGGGCGAGCATGGCTTCAGCGGCCTGCGTCACTTCGGCCGCGTTGTGCAGGTTGAGCCGGACGCCACCCACATCGGATTTGTGGGTGATGTCGTGCGACAGGATTTTCAGCACCACCGGGTAACCCAGGGTTTCGGCGGCATAGACGGCAGCCTGGGCCTGAGGGGGCACGACACGGGTCGGCGTGACCGGGATACCCGCCCGTTGCAGAAAGGCCTTGGCCTCGGGCTCGGTGAGCCATTCGCGACCGTCGGCGAGGACGAAGTCGATCAGCTCGCGGAGGCCGGGCAGGTCGAATCCACCGATCATGGCCACCGCCGGCGGGGTTTCCATGAGCTCCACCTGATGGCGGCGGTATTGCTGCAGGAAGGAAAACGCCCGAACCGCTTCTTCCGGTGTGTCGTAGTCCGGGACACCGGCTCGGCGGAAGATCTCGCGTGCCTCGGCGACGGCCGAGTGCCCCAACCAGCTGCCCAGCACGCGCGGCGGCTTTTCGCTGGCCAGTGGGGCCAGGGCCTCGGCCACGGCGGTGCTGGGGACGATGGCGGTGGGGGCCTGGACGAACAGGATGGCGCTCTCACGCTCCTGGCGAAGCAGCTTCAGCGCGTCCACATAGCGATGCGCTGGTGCATCGCCGATGATGTCCACCGGGTTGGCGCGCGACCAGTGGGCCGGCAGCACCTGATCCAGGGCCTCCACCGTTTCGGGGCTCAGGGTGGTGAGTTCGACATCGGCATAGGCTGCCGCATCGGCCGCCATCACGCCGGCCCCGCCACCGTTGGTGAGGACGATCAGCTTCTCGCTGCGGTTGTCGCGGAAACGGGCCAGCAACTCGGCCGCCAGGAACAGGTGCTGCAAGGTGAACACCCGCAACATGCCGGCGCGGGAAATCGCGGCATCGAACACTTCGTCGGAACCCGCGAGCGCCCCGGTGTGGGATGCGGCCGCCTTCTGTCCTTGGGCCGAGCGACCGGCCTTGACCACGATGACGGGCTTGTTGCGGGCCGCCGCCCGCGCCGCCGACATGAACTTCCGGGGCGATTCGATCGACTCGATGTAGAGCAGGATGGCCCGCGTGCGGGGATCACTGGCCAGAAAGTCGAGCATGTCGCCGAAGTCGACGTCGGTGTGTTCCCCGAGCGAGACAAAGTGCGAGAAGCCGATCTGACGGGAATTCGCCCAGTCGAGCATGGCCGTGACCAGGGCCCCCGACTGGGACACGAAGGCGATCGGCCCGGGGGCGGCATTCGCGTGGGCGAAACTCGCGTTCAGCCCCAGATGGGGCACCAGCATGCCAATGCAGTTGGGCCCGAGGATGCGCAGGGTGTGAGGTCGAGCGGCATCGAGCATGGCCTGTTTCTGCGCCGGGGTGAGCCCGGCCGTGACCACCACCGCCGCGCGCGTGCCCCGCGCGCCCAGATCGGCGATCAGCTCGGGCACGGTGGCGGCCGGTGTGCAGACCACGGCCAGATCGGGGGCTTCAGGCAGGGCCTCGACCGAACGGAAACAGGGGTGTTCACCCAGTCGGTCCAGCCGGGGGTTGACCGGCAGGAGACGGCCCTGGAAGCCGTTGGACACGTTCTGCCAGACCGTGGCCCCCACGCTGCCGGCTCGATCGGATGCGCCCAGCACCGCCACGCTGCGGGGAGCGAACAGGCATTCGAGGTTGCGCACGCTCATGACGGTCACTTGTTGCGGGCGGCCATCCAGGCGATCAGGGAGGAGCGCATGGCTTCTTCGACCGACATGTTGATGGGGGTGAGCCATTCGCGTGGCACGAACAGGGTGTAGCCACCAATCATGTAGCTCATGGGCAGGTAGACAGCCACCCGGTCACCGGGCAGGAATCCGCCGGGCAGGCCATGCAGGTGATTGCGGGTGATCAGGCCCACGATTTCCACCGGATAGTCGGGCATGCGCACGATCACCACCTGTTGCGGCGTCTCGCTGCGGTGCTGGGGCGAGAAGTAGTCGGCAAAACTCTTGAGCGAGTTGTAGACGCTTTTCACCACCGGGGTGTTGGTGAAAGGCAGTTCGACCCAGCTCAGCAGACGGGCTGTGGCGTCGCGCGAAATCAGGAAGCCGGCCAGGATGATCAGGGCGGCGGTCAGGATCAGGCCCAGTCCCGGAATGTAAAAATTGCCGACAATCGGGCGGATGAACTGCATGGCAAACGACTCCGACCAGGCCACCAGGGCGTAAAGCAGGTAGACGGTCAGGCCGAGGGGCAGTATGGTGATGAGACCGCGAAGGAAGTACTGTGACAGTCTTTTCATATGCAAGGTGTGTGAACAGCGCCGATTGTGCGCGATGGTGGCACAACAGTGGGATTTTTGAATGACAGAAATCAAGGCATTTTTTCAGGGTCTCCTGACGGCCGTGCTGAAGGTGACGCTGTGGTTGATCATGGCGGTGGCCGCTGTGTTCCTGCTGGCGCTGGCGCTGGTCTTGCTGCTGCTGGGCGTCCTGTGGGCGCTGGTGCGCGGCAAAAAACCGGTTCCTCCCGAGTTGGTGGGGCGCTTCCACCGTTTCACCACCGAACGGGTGTGGCCGGGTACCGCCGCCAGGCGCACCACCGACGCCAGCGCAGACGTGGTCGACGTCGAGGTGCGCGAAGTGAACACCCCGCGGGTGTCCACGGATGGTCGCTCACCGAAAGACACCGACTGACAGGCGCTCGGGTCAGTCCTGGTCCTGTCGCAGGGTGAGCGCCGCCTGGTAAAGGGTGTTCTTGGAGAGGCCCGTGATCGAGGCGCACAGTCGGGCAGCGGTCTTGACGGGCAGTTCCGTCAGCAGCAAGGCCAGGGTTCTTCGGGCGTCGGCAGGGAGTTCGTCAATGGTGTGCGCCGATGGCGGGACCGGGTGCAGGACCAGCACGAATTCGCCGCGATGTCGATGATCGTCCTGTTCCAGCCACCCGGGCAGATCCCTGCAGGCCAGGGTGGCCACTTCCTCAAACTGTTTGGTCAGCTCCCGGCCCACGGTGACCAGGCGCTCGTTCAGGCTGGCCAGGTCGCGGGCCAGGGCCGAGATCCGGTGGGGAGACTCGAGCACCACGCAGGCATGGGACTGCTTGATGACACGTCGCAGGGCCGCATCCCTGTCGGCGCCTTTGTGGGGAAGGAATCCGGTGAATTCGAAGGCCGGCCCTGACTGCCCTGGCGCCAGACCGGCCACACTGACGAGCGCGGTGACGCTGCTGGCCCCCGGCAAGGGGATGCAGCGGATGCCCGCGCTCCGGGCGGCTTCACACAGCCGGCTGCCCGGATCGCTGACCCCGGGGGTACCGGCGTCACTGACATAGGCAATGCGCTCACCCGAACGCAAGCGCTGGACAATGCCTGGCGCCGCTTCGGCCTCGTTGTGTTCATGTACCGCAATCAGGGGGCTGGCCAGCCCATAGCCACGCAGCAAGGCCCCGGTGTGGCGGGTGTCTTCGCAGGCGATCGCATCCATTTTTGAGAGGGTGCACAGGGCCCTGAACGTGATGTCGGCCAGGTTGCCGATCGGGGTGGCGACCACGTAAAGGCAGCCAGGCGGATAATGCTGGTCACCGGCCATGGACCGGGCGGCCTGCAAGGCCAGATCGACAGAGAGGTTCACGGTGACGACCACAGGGGGAGCGCCCGACAAGGGCAGGCTGACGGCCGATCGGCCAGCCAGTACGAAGCAGCAGGGCGATGCCGCCGAAGCGAAGGCCCTGCGCCATCTGCAGGCGTCCGGCCTGCGTCTGGTCAGGCGCAATTTTCACACGCCGGGCAGGGGTGGGGGCGAAATCGATCTCATCATGCAGACGGCGGATGGCACGCTGGTGTTTGTGGAGGTGCGCCAGCGCCGAGGTCTCGGGCATGGGGGCGCGCTGGCCAGTGTGAGCGCCGTCAAGCGGCGGCGCATTGTCTTTGCGGCCCGCCACTTTCTCATGCGATGGCCCCGTCTGCCCGCCTGCCGCTTTGACGTGGTGGCGGTGCAGGGCGAAGGCGATGCACAGGAGATCGTCTGGCTGCAAGGGGCTTTTGATGCCGATGGCCTCTGAGCCCGGGAACCCGGGCGCGCGGGAAGGTATCATCCCTTCATGCTTTTGCAACGCATCCAGCAGCATTTCATCGACAGCGCCGACCTGAAGTACCAGTGCGCGCCAAGCGTGGCCCCTCAGGTCGTTGCGGCGGTGTCGGCGTTGCTGGCCTGCCTGACCGGAGGCGGCAAGGTGCTGGCCTGCGGCAGCGGGGCTTCGGCGGGGCAGGTACAGTCTTTTGTGGCTTCACTGGTTGGTCGATTCGAACGCGAGCGCCCCGAACTGGCGGCGTTTGCGCTGGGTTCCAATGCGGCGGTGCTCACGGGACTGTACAACCTGTTCGAGGCCAGGTCGGTGTTTGGTCGGCAGGTGCGCGCCCTGGGCCTTCCAGGTGATGTGCTGCTGGTGGCCAGTACCCAGATCCAGTCGCCCGAGCTCCTCGGGGCGGTGGAGGCTGCGCATGAGCGCGACATGGTGGTGATCGCCCTCTGCGGTGCCCGTCCGGGGCCGCTGGGGCAGATCCTGAAAGACACCGATGTGCTTATCGGTGTGCCATCCGAGCGTCTGCCCAGGGTTTACGAGATCCATCAACTGGTGCTGCATTGCCTGTGTGATGGGCTGGACGTCCAGTTGCTGGGCGAAGATACCGAAACAGGAATGGAAGAATGATGAACAAGACTTGGAATTCGATCGGTCAATGGTCTGGGCGCATCCTGATCGCGATGGCGGCTGTGGCCGGCCTGTCAGCCTGCGCGCCCCTGGTCGTCGGGGGGGCCGTGGGCACGGGTGTGCTCGTGGCCACCGACCGCCGCACCTCGGGCACCCAGCTGGAGGATCAGGGCATCGAGTTGCGGGCCGCTGCTCGCCTCCGCGACGAGTTGGGCAACCGTGCTCGCGTGAATGTGACCAGCTTCAACCGGCGCGTGCTCCTGACGGGTGATGTGTCCAGCGAAACCGACAAGGCGCTGGTGGTCCGCATCGTCTCGGCAGTCGAAAACGTGAGCCAGATTGTCGACGAACTGGGTATCCAGGGTTCGCCTTCCCTGACCGCGCGCTCCTCGGATGTGCTGGTCTCGGCCCGGGTGAAGGCGGCCATGGTCGATGCCAAGGACCTGTTTGCCAATTCGATCAAGGTGGTGACCGAGCGCGGCACGGTGTATCTCATGGGGCGTGTGACGAAGCGGGAGGCCGATCGCGCGACCGAAGTCACCCGCAGCATCCCCGGTGTTCAGCGTGTGGTTCGCGTGTTTGAGATCATCACGGAAGAAGAGCTGGCTCGCATCCAGCCCCGGCAGACCCCGGCCAACTGATAGGTTCAGCGCAGTCGGCGCACGAGGCTGGAGGTGTCCCAGCGGCCACCTCCCATGTGCTGGATGTCGGCATAGAACTGATCGACCAGGGCGGTGACGGGTAGACGGGAGCCATTTCGCTTGGCCTCTTCGAGGACCAGCCCCAGGTCTTTGCGCATCCAGTCGACGGCAAAGCCGAAGTCGAACTGATCGGCCACCATGGTTTTGCCCCGGTTGTCGAGCTGCCAGCTCTGGGCCGCGCCTTTGCCGATCACGTCGAGCACCTGAGTCATGTCGAGGCCGGCGTTCTCGCCGAACGCAATCGCCTCACTCAGCCCCTGGACCAGCCCGGCAATGCAGATCTGATTCACCATTTTGGTGAGCTGACCCGATCCACTGGGGCCCATGAGGGTGAAAGCACGGGCAAACGCCATGGCCACTGGCTTCACGCGATCGAAAACGGCGGAGTCACCACCGCACATCACCGTGAGCAGCCCGTTCTGGGCGCCAGCCTGCCCGCCCGATACGGGCGCGTCGATGAAGTGCAGGCCCTTTGCCTGGGCCGCCGCATAGAGCTCGCGAGCCACTTCGGCCGAGGCGGTGGTGTGGTCCACCAGCACGGCGTGGGGTTTCATGCCGGCCATGGCGCCCGCGTCACCCAGGGTCACGGCACGCAGGTCGTCGTCATTGCCCACACAGCAGAACACCACATCGGCGTCTTGTGCAGCCTCCCGGGGGGTCCGAGCACTTTGTACGCCCTGAGCAGCAAAAGCCTGAACGAAAGCATCGGCCTTGACCGGGTTCCGGTTGTAGACCGTGACCCGGTGGCCAGCCAGGGCCAGGTGACCGGCCATGGGAAAACCCATCACGCCCAGGCCGATGAAGGCCACGGAAGCAGGTGGACAAGGTTCGTAGGTTCTGGGGTTGACGACGAGCATGAGGTGGGCGGGTTCAGAGCAGGGTCAGGTGTTCGGTGCCTGCGGCCAGGTCGGTGGAACGGGCACGCTGACTGTGGAGCTTGATGTTGAGCTTGAGGTCGTTTTGAGAGTCGGCGTTGCGGATTGCGTCCTCGTATGAGATGAGTCCCGATTCGAACGCATCGAAGAGGGCTTGGTCAAAGGTCTGCATGCCCACCTCCCGACTTTTCTTCATGGTTTCCTTGATTTCGTAGACTTCGCCATTCATGATCTGGTCGGCGATGAGGGTGCTGTGTAACAGGATTTCCACGATGGCGTAGCGGCCCTTGCCGTCCAGACGGGGCAGCAGGCGCTGGGCCACCATGCCCTTGAGGTTCAGGGAAAGATCCTTCAGGACCTGGGCATGGGTCTCTTCGGGGAAGAAGTTGATGATCCGCTCCATGGCCTGGTTGGCGCTGTTGGCATGAAGCGTGGCCAGGCACAGGTGGCCGGTTTCGGAGAACGAGATCGCGTGCTGCATGGATTCGCGGTCGCGGATCTCGCCCATCAGGATCACGTTGGGGGCTTGGCGCAGGGAGTTCTTCAGGGCGATCTCCCAGCCGTCGGTGTCCAGACCCACCTCGCGCTGGGTGATGATGCAGTTCTTGTGCTGGTGCACGAATTCGACCGGGTCCTCGATGGTGACGATGTGATCGTGGGTGTTCTCGTTGCGCCAGTCGACCATGGCGGCGAGTGTGGTGGATTTCCCCGCGCCAGTTCCGCCCACCAGGATGCAGATGCCCCGCTTGGCCAGCGCCAAGTTTTTGAGCACATGTGGCAGGCCCAGTTCGTCCACGGACGGGATTTTGGAGGGAATGGTCCTCATGACCAGACCCACCTTGCCCATCTGCACAAAGGCGTTGACCCGGAACCTGCCAATGCCAACCGGGGCTATGGCGAAGTTGCATTCCTTGGCCCGCTCAAATTCTGCCGACAGCTTGTCGTTCATGATGGCACGAGCCAGCGCCTGGGTGTGCTGCCCGCTGAGGGGTTGGGGCGAAACCTTGGTGATTTTCCCGTCCACCTTGATGGCCGGCGGGAAATCGGCGGTCAGGAACAGGTCGCTGCCATTGCGACTCACCAGAAGCTTGAGCAGGTCGTTGATAAAGTTGCTGGCTTGATCGCGTTCCATGAAGCGATTCCTTCCGTGAAGATGGGCCGTTCAGGCGGGAAAGTTTTCGGGAATCTTGGCCTTGGCACGGGCGTGCGCCGAGGCAACCACGTTGCGACGGACCAGATCCATCAGCCCCTGGTCGAGCGTTTGCATCCCGAAGCTGTTTCCAGTCTGGATGGCGGAGTACATCTGGGCGATCTTGTTCTCGCGGATCAGGTTGCGAATCGCCGGGGTACCCAGCATGATTTCATGCGCGGCCACCTGGCCGTTGCCGTCCATGGTTTTCATGAGCGTCTGGGAGATCACCGCCACAAGGGACTCCGACAGCATGGCGCGCACCATTTCCTTTTCTTCAGGAGGGAACACGTCCACGATGCGGTCGATGGTCTTGGCCGCACTGGAGGTGTGCAAGGTGCCAAACACCAGATGTCCGGTTTCAGCGGCGGTCAATGCCAGGCGGATGGTCTCAAGATCGCGCAACTCGCCCACCATAATGGCGTCCGGGTCTTCACGCAAAGCCGATCGCAGGGCATTGGTGAAGCTCAACGTCATGGGCCCGACCTCGCGCTGGTTGATCAGGCACTTCTTGGAGTCGTGCACGAATTCGATGGGATCTTCGATGGTCAAGATATGACCGAACTCGTGTTCGTTGCGGTGGTTGATCATCGCCGCCAGGGTGGTCGATTTGCCCGAACCGGTCGGGCCGGTCACCAGCACGAGGCCACGCGGCTTGAGCGACAGTTCGCCAAAGATCTTCGGGCAGTTGAGATCTTCCAGCGAGCGGATCTTGGACGGAATGGTCCGGAACACCGCCGCCGCCCCGCGCATCTGATTGAATGCATTCACCCGGAAGCGGGCCAGACCATCGATTTCGAACGAGAAATCCACTTCCAGGAATTCCTCGTATTGTTTGCGCTGCTGGTCCGTCATGATGTCGTACACCATGGCATGCACCTGCTTGTGATCCAGCGGCTCCACGTTGATGCGGCGCACATCGCCGTGGACCCGTATCATGGGTGGCAGTCCGGCCGACAGGTGCAGGTCCGAGGCCTTCTGTTTGGTGCTGAATGCCAGCAGCTGTGTGATGTCCATCCCGTTTCCTGATCCAGATCAAATGTTCCATTATGGCAACGATTTCCCACAATCTCCAGCTGGTTCGCGAGCGCTTGCAGCACGCCTGCCAACGCTGGGGCAGATCCGCTGCTGACGTGCAGCTGCTGGCGGTGTCCAAAACCTTCCCGGCCGAGGCGGTGCGAGAGGCCGTTGCGGCGGGGCAGAGGGCCTTTGGCGAGAACTATGTCCAGGAGGGTGTCGACAAGATCCGGGCCTTGCGAGCCCAGGGACTCACGGGGCTGGCGTGGCACTGCATCGGGCCCTTGCAGAGCAACAAGACCCGGTTGGTGGCCGAGCATTTCGACTGGGTTCACACCCTTGACCGGCTCAAGGTGGCGCAGCGCCTGAACGAGCAGCGGCCAGCCACCCTGCCGCCTTTGCAGGTGTGTCTGCAGGTGAACGTCGATGGCGGCGCCACCAAATCGGGTGTCTCACCAGCCGAGCTTCTGCCGCTGGCCGAGGCGGTGGCGGCGTTGCCTCGGCTGAGCCTCAGAGGGATCATGTGCATCCCCGAGCCCGTGGAGGACTTTGACCAGGCCCGGCAGGTGTTCGGGCAGGTGCACGATGCCTTCCTGGGTTTGCAGCAGGCCGGCCTGGCCGTCGATACGTTGTCGATGGGCATGAGCGACGACATGGAGGCGGCCATTGCCGCCGGAAGCACCCTGGTGCGTGTGGGACGTGCCATTTTTGGCCACCGGCCTCCAAAGGACACGCATGAAGCTGCCTGAGAACCGTTTTCTGACCGGGTTGCGCAGCGGGACACCCCAGATCGGGCTGTGGCTCGGTCTGGCCGACCGCTATGCGGCCGAAATCCTGGGTGGCGTGGGCTACGACTGGCTGCTGATCGATGGTGAGCATGCGCCGAACGACCTGCGCAGCACCCTCGGGCAGTTGCAGGCCGTGGCCAGTGCCTCGCTGGTGTTGCCGCCCGGCCAACCACCCTCCCATCCCGTGGTGCGGGTGCCCGTGGGTCACGGTGAGGTGGGCACGGCCCTGATCAAGCAGTACCTGGACATTGGTGCCCAGACGCTGCTGGTGCCGATGGTGGACACGCCGGAGCAGGCCGCCCATGTGGTGCGCGCTGCCAAGTACCCGCCCGAGGGCGTTCGAGGCATGGGGGCGGCGCTGGCCCGGGCATCACGCTGGCAGGCCTACCCCGATTACGTCCACGAGGCCAATGCGCAGGTGGCGGTGCTGGTGCAGGCCGAAACCACCGAAGCCATCCGGCATCTGGATGCGATGGCGGCCACGCCCGGGGTGGATGGCGTGTTCATCGGCCCGGCCGACCTGAGTGCCAGCATGGGCCATGTGGGCCAACCCGGACACCCGGCGGTGCAGTCGGTCATTCTGGATGCCATTGCACGGATCCGTCTCGCGGGCAAGGCCCCCGGGATTCTGGCGAGCGACCGGCAGCAGGCGCGGACCTACCTGGCCGCCGGTGCGGTTTTTGTGGCGGTGGGGGTGGACACGTCGCTGCTGACGGGCGCGGCGCGAGCCCTGCTGGCCGACTTCAGGCGTCCTCAGGCAGCGCCTGCAGAGCCGCCTCGAGAGCTTCCTCGGTCGTGATGACCCTCAGCCAGGGTGAGGGTTGCAGTTCGCCAGCGGCTTCGAGCACCTGTTCCACGGGCAACTTGGCGCCAACCAGCCACAGTTGCCGCTGCTGGATGGCCAGTTGCGTGCGCAGCCGTGCAAACACCTCCACTCCGGTGGCGTCGATCCGGTTGATGGGGGGTGCCAGCAAGACGACCCGCCGGGTCTGGGGGTGGGCGGCCACATGGTCGGTGATGGCGCGCTCCAGGGCGTTGGCCGATCCGAAGTCCAGTGCGGCGTCCATGCGCAGGGCATAGGTGTGAGGGGCGATGGGCGGCAATGCCCAGAGATGGCGGTCACGCAGACGGCCATCGGCATGCCGACCCACCTCGATGATGCGCGGGTGCAGGCGCTGGTACAGAAAATGGCTCAACGCCATCAGAACGCCGGCCAGCACCCCCCAGTAGAGTTGCGGCGCGGCCAGCAGGGTGATGGCAAAGGTGGCGCCGGCGGTGGCGGCTTCCACCCGGGAAATGACCCACAGCCGCTTGAACTCCCCGGGCTTGATGAGCCCGACCACCGCCACCACCACGATGGCGGCGAGCACCGCCTGAGGGACCTGTTCGAGCAGGGGAAGAAACCACACGAGGGCGGCCGCGACCACCCCCACCGAAAACACCGTGGCCCAACCGGTCTGGGCGCCCGCGTACAGATTGAGCGCCGATCGGGAAAACGATGAGCTGGTGGGGAAGGCCCCACTGAAGCCAGCGGCCAGCTTGGCCAGGCCCTGGCCGATGAGATCCTGATCCTGATCCCACGGTTTGCCCTGGCGGCTGTTGTCGACCTTGGCGCTGGCAGCGGTTTCCAGAAAACTCACCAGCGTGATCACCAGCACCGGCACGGCCAGTTGCCCCAGGGTGGCCCAGCCCGGCCAGTCCGGCCAGTAGGGCGTGGGCAGGCCACCCGGCAGGTGGCCCACCACTCGGCCACCCCCGTCGGCAAAGCCCAGCCAGTGGCTGAGACCGGCCGTGGCCAGCACGATGAGCAGCACCGATGGAAAGGTGGGCTTCCAGCGACGGACCCCCATCAGCAACGCCAGGCTGCCGAGGCCAAAGGCCAGTGAGGGCAGGTGCACGGCCTGCCACCAGGCCGCATCGTTGGCAAAGCCCGTCCAGCCCAGCAGACTGCCCAGTTGAGAGCCGATGATGAGCAGCGCTGCTGCCTGGGTGAACGCCATCAGCACCGGTGCGTTGACCAGGTTCAGCAGCCAGCCGAACCGCACGAGGCCGAGCACCACTTGCAGCAGACCCGACAGCAGCGCGAGCCAGACGGCGAGCGACAGCCAGTGGGCCGAACCCGGTTCAGCCAGACCGGCCAGCGAGGCACTGACCAGCAGGCAGGTGATGGCCGTGGGGCCGACCGACAACCGCTGAGAGGCGCCAAACAGCACCGCCACCAGAGCCGGCAGCATGGCGGCATAGATACCCGTGACCAATGGCATGCCGGCCAGCGCGGCATAGGCCACGCCTTGGGGAATCACCATCAGGCCGATGGTCAGACCGGCCAGGGCCTCGCCTTGCAGGAGGTCGCGACCGGGTCTCGGCCAAGACAGGAACGGCAGCAGTCGGCGTGATCGGGCGCTGGGCATGGAATTGAAATTATGCCGTTGGCCCGGGCGAAGACTCGCAACGGGTTTCAGGCCACGTAATGGGTGAACTTGGTGTCAAGGAAGGCTTCCATGCCCTCGATGCCCGATTCGCTGCCGTAACCACTGTCCTTGACGCCGCCAAAGGGCGCTTCCGGCACCGACACCCCCATGCCGTTGATGGCCAGACTGCCCACTTCCAGTCGCTCGGACACGGCCAGGATGGCCTTGGCCGAGTCGGTGAAGAGGTAGCCGGCCAGACCGTAGGGATTGGCGTTGGCCGTGGCAATGGCCTCGTCCAGGGTGTCGAAAGGCATGGCACAGGCCACCGGACCAAAGGGCTCTTCGGTCAGCACCGGTGCGTGGCGGGGCACATCGGCCAGCAGAGTGGGAGGCACGAAACTGCCCACCTCGGGCGCAGCCCCTGCAACGTGGCGTGCGCCAGCAGCGACAGAGCGGTCGATCAGGTCACGCACCGCGGCCTGGCGGCGGGTGCTGGCCACCGGCCCCATCTGCGTGGCCTGCTCCAGGCCCGAACCCACACGCAAAGCCTGGCTGGCGGAGCCAAAGGCGTCCACAAAGTCGCCATAGATGCGGCGGTCGACATAGAAGCGCGTGGGCGCCAGGCAGGCCTGGCCAGCATTGCGGAACTTGTGCTGCACCATCAGGTTGACGGTGCGCTGAAGGTCGGCGTCGCCACAAACGATGACCGGTGCATGGCCGCCCAGTTCGAGCGTGATGCGCTTGAGGTGCCGGGCCGACAACTCGGCCAGGTGGCGCCCCACCGGCACGGAGCCGGTGAAAGTGACCTTGCGAATGATGGGCGAGGCGATGAGGGCTTCAGAGACCTCGCTGGGCACACCGTAGACCAGCTGCAGCACACCCGGGGGCAGCTCCTGGTTCAGGCAGTCCACCATGGCGGCGACGCTGGCCGGGGTTTCCTCGGCCGCCTTGACGATGATGGAACACCCGGCCGCCAGCGCACCGCCGATCTTGCGAGCCGACAGCACCAGGGGGAAGTTCCAGGGCGAGAAGGCCGCCACCGGCCCGACGGGGAACTTCAGCACGTCCATGCGGCTGTTCGGCAGCCGTGCCGGGATGACGCGGCCATAAATGCGGCGCGCTTCCTCCGCATACCACTTGATGAGGTCGGCCGCCATGGCGCATTCGGCTCGGGCTTCTGCGAGCGGTTTGCCCTGCTCCAGCGTCAGCAGCTTGGCGATGCGCTCGACGTTGTCGCGTAGGCGGGCGACGCCGCGCTCCAGGCGGGCACAGCGCTCATGGGCCGGCACCTGGCGCCAGTGTTCAAAGGCCTTCTGCGTGGTCTGCAGGGCCAGCTGTAGGTCATCGGCGCTGGCCAGGGCCAGTTCGTCCAGAAGTTCACCGGTGGCCGGGTTGCGAACCGCCAGGCGCTGGGCGTGCCGGCCCACCCGCCATTCGCCGCCCAGCAGTTGGGAGGGCGCACGGTAGTCGAGAGTCGGGGCGTTCATATGTTGCGTCCTCCGTCCACATCGAGGCAGACACCGGTCAGGAAACTGGCTTCGTCCGAGGCCAGGAAAGCCACGGCCGACGCCACATCGTCAGGGCGCGTGAAGCGTCCCAGCGGGATGCGTGCGAGGAACTTCTCGCGGTTGGCAGGTGTGTCCTCCATGCCCATGAAGTCGGCCATCATGGGGGTTTCGCCGATCATGGGGTTGACCGCATTGATGCGAATACCGGCACGGGCGAATTCCAGCGCCAGACCCTTGGTGAGGTTGATCATGGCGGCCTTGCTGCCGCTGTACCAGGTCAGGCCCGGGCCGGGGCGAACACCGGTGGTGGAGGCCACGTTGACCATCACGCCATGGCCCTGGGCCGCGAAATGCGGCAGTGCACACTGGGCCGACCAGTAGACGCTCTTGAGGTTGACGCGGTAGACGCGGTCGAACTCGTCTTCCGTGACCTGCAGGGCGGGCTTGTTTCGGTGGGTGGTGCCCGCGTTGTTGACCACGATGTGCAGGCCGCCCAGTTGCTGCACGGCAGCGTCCACCACACGGCGGTAATCCGCCTCTTTCGATACATCGCAGCCCAGGCCCAGCGCGCGGGCGCCGCTGGCCACCAGATCGTCGGCCATGCGTTGTGCTCCCTCGGCGTTGAGGTCGGCGACCAGCACGGTCGCACCGGACTGGGCAAGGCGTCGTGCGATGGCCGCGCCAAACCCCGAGGCGCCACCGGTGACGATGGCGACTTTGTCATTCAGATTCATGGTGATTGCTTTCAGATGTCCAGAACCAGTCGGCCGCCGCCACAACGCGACACGCAGACCATCATGCGCAGTTGCTCGGCGCGCTCCTCGGGCGTCAGCACGTAGTCCAGGTGCTGCACATCCCCTTCCAGGACCGGTGCCTCACAGGTGCCGCAGATGCCTTCACGACACGACCAGGGGTAGTCCACCCCCAGGCGCTCCATGGCGTCGAGCACGCTTTCGTGGGCGCTGACCGTGGTGTTCAGGCCGGCGCGCTGCAGCGTCAGCTCGAAAGGTTGGCGCTCGCTGGCGGGGGTTTCGGCGCCCTTGAAGCGCTCCATCCGCACCGAGCCTGTCGCCCAGTGCGCCGTTGCCGCCGTCAGGGCGTCCAGCATGGGGGCCGGGCCACAGGCATAGACCGCGTCCCAGTTTTGCGTTTGCAGGCGCTGCGCCAGGCTCATCGGGCCGCCCTGCTCGTCGTCGAAATGCAGGTGCAAGCGCTGGCCTGCCAAGGCCTTCAGCTCTTCCAGGTAGGCCAGGCGCGGGGCCGAACGGGCGCTGGCCCACAACTCGAAGTCCAGGCCTTGCTGTGCACAGGCCTGGGCCATGGCGTAGATAGGGGTGATGCCGATGCCGCCAGCCAGCAGCAGCACGCGACGGTGTTCGGGCGCCATCTCGAACAGGTTGCGCGGAGCGCTGACCCGCAGCGACTGACCCACTTTGAGTTTTTCGTGGATCCAGACCGAACCGCCTCGGCTATTGGCATCCCAGCCCACGGCCACCACGTAGCGGTCCATGCTGGCTTGGCCGGTGGCATTGACCAGCGAATACTGACGCACCAAGCCATTGCCCAGGGCCAGGTCGATGTGGGCGCCGGCGTGCGCACCAGGCAGGCCCTGCCCGGACTTGTGGCGCAGTTCCACCGCCAACACGTCGCGGGCCACCGCGCGCAGAGCGCTGACGGTGACGTCAATGTCGGCGCTCATGCCTGTCCCTCGGCCGCTTCGGCCTTGGCCAGCCGGTCGAGCAGCCAGCGGGCCTGGTTCAGACCGGCGTCAGCCGCTATCGGCACCATGGGTCGCTCGGGCACCAGACTCAGGATCTTCTGCTGCGCCTCGATCATGGTCCGGTCCTCCTCGAAGGCCACCACAACGCCCTGAAAGATTTTCTCGGTCATGGCCTCGTCGTCGAGGTCGAAATTGCGCGCCTGGCAGAACCAGTAGTGGCTGGTGGTTTCCGTCTCGGGGGTTTGGATGGAGGTGTGGCGGAACTGCACCGCTTCGGGCACGCGGCGGCCATCGGGCGCGCCCGTCCCCGCCGGGGCCGAACCGGCGTCCATGCGCAGCAAGGCAGGCGGCGACCACTGGTAGACCTGCCAGCGGTCAACCTTGCCCTCGAATTTAGCCACGCTCTTGTGCAAATTGGGCATGTCGTCGTTGAGATACCAGCGGCTGATGGTCAACGTGCCGGCGCCCGTGGTGTCGCGTTCGATTTTGGGCTTGAGATCGGCTGCGCTGTCGGTGCCGAGCGTGGTGGGGTGCACCCAGGCCAGGTGGGTGAAGTCGAGCAGGTTGTCGATGATGAGCTTGTAGTTGGCCTGGTAGTGGATGTACCCCGGCTTCATGCGCCACTGCGGCGAGTCGTGCCAAAAGTAATCGACGATGTCGTCCGGGTTGGCTCGGGCTGGGTCGCCCATCCAAATCCAGACCAGGCGGTTGCGCTCGACCACCGGGTAACGCTTGATGCAGGTCTTGGGCGGGATCTGCTCCTGACCGGGAATTTCCACGCACGCACCGCTGGGGTCGAACTTCAGGCCGTGGTACATGCAGCGCACACAGTCGCCCTCTTTGCGGCCAATGTGCAGCGGCGCGGCGCGGTGACAGCAGCGGTTTTCCAGCGCCACCACTCGGCCCTGGGTGTCGCGGTACAGCAGCACCGGCTCATTGAGCAGGGTGCGGTGAAACAGACCTTCTTGCGGGACTTCGATGTCCCAGGCGGCCACGTACCAGCAATTTCGAATGAACATGAACAGGTCTCCTCTAGGGTTTGTGCCGATGCTAGCCCGCTCTTCTGCATAGAACAATTCATATTTTCGAGAATATGATCGGATTTTTGAATCACTGAATGGCGGCGGCATGAAGCTCCAGACGCTACAAGCGCTCATTTACATCGAGGAAGTCGGCAGCCTGCGCGCAGCCGCTCAGCTGCTGCACCTGTCGCAACCGGCCCTGTCGGCGGCCATCCAGCAACTGGAAGAAGAGCTCAAGGCCCCGCTGCTGGTTCGCACCAAGCGTGGCGTGAGCCTGACCTCCTTCGGACAGGCCTTCATGAAGCATGCGCGGCTGATTGTTTCGGAAAGTCGCCGGGCTCACGAGGAAATCGGACAGCTCAGGGGGCATTGGGAGGGGCATGTCACGTTTGCGGCTTCTCCAGCCATTGCGCTGGGCGCACTGCCTCAGGCCCTGGCCAGTTTCGCCAAGGAGTTTCCGGCAGTGACCGTCAATGTGCGTGACGGCCTTTACCCCTCGGTCTCGCCGCAACTGCGTGATGGCACCCTCGACTTTGCGCTGACGGCTGCCCACAAGCACGACCTGGATGCCGACCTCGAAGCCCAGCCGATTCATGTCAGCGATGTGGTGATTGTTTGCCAGCGAGATCACCCGCAGGCCCGGGCCACCCGACTGGCTGAATTGAAGGATTGCCTGTGGGCGTTTTCCAGCGCCCCCCGTGGCCCAGGCGCCATCATCCGTGATGCCTTCGCGCGCCATGGGCTGCCTGAGCCCCGCATGGGCATCGTGTGCGAGTCTTTTCTGGCTTTGCCGGGGGTGCTGGCCCATTCGTCGATGCTGACGACCATGCCACGCACCTTGTTCGAGAAAAATGCCTTCAAAGACCAGTTGTGCAGCATTCCGCTGGAGGACCCCCTGCCCAGTCCGACTATTTATGTTCTCAGGCGGCATGACCTGCCCCTGACGCCAGCCGCCGCCGGGCTCATCCGCTGGATACAGCATCACGCTGTGCAGATGGGCCGCTGACCCATGGATGTATTGCAATGGCTGTATCCGGCCATCGTGTTGCTGGCCGGTTATGTGGTGCTGGGCATCACAGGGTTTGGTTCGGCCCTGGTGGTCGTGCCGCTGCTGGCCTGGAAATGGCCGTTGCCAGAGGTGGTGGTGCTCGCTATCCTCCTGGATGTGCCTGCTTCCATCCTGCACGGGGGCCTGAATGTCCGCCAGGTGCGTTGGCCCGCCATGGTCGCCATGATGCCGGGGATGGCGGTCGGTTCGCTGATCGGCCTCTGGCTGATGGGCCAGCTGGACAAACGCTGGCCACTGTTCATCCTGGGGATGTACATCGCGGTGGTGGGTCTGCGGGCGCTCCGTCATGGCATGCAGACACAGAAGCCGGTTTCTGCGGCGGGCTACCATGCGGGCAGCGGGGTGGTGGGCGTGATCGAGGTCATGTTTGCCACGGCTGGTCCGGTGGTGCTGGCGCTCTTGCAACGCCGTTTGCATGATATCGCCGAGATCCGGGCCACCGTGCCCGTGGTGATGGTGGTGGCTGGCTCGATCGCGATTGCGGTGTTGCTGGGTGCCGGCCAGATTGATGGTGCTCACACCTTGCAGCGCTGGCTGCTGGCCATGCCCGTTGCGGCGGCCGGGGTGATCCTGGGCAACCGGGTGGCCAAGCACATTCCGGCCCTCACCATGCGCCGGGTGATCGCTGCCCTGCTATTGGTCAGTGGCCTGTCGCTGACCCGCCATTTGTGGATGTGACGCTGAGGCTTTGGGTCGGGGTGGTGGAACAGGCTTTTGTTATCTGTTTTCCTGATCAATGGTGAAGAAAACCGATTTGTAATTGGCACTGGCCCTTACTTATCATCCAGTCTCATCCCTACAACAGGAGACAGACATGAACATCCGCCGAACCCTCTGCGTGGCCGCGCTCGCCTCTTTGCTGCCGTTGGCCTCCCAGGCACAAAACAACACCCTGCTGCTCAACAGCTTTCTGGCCCCGCAGCATCCCGTCACCCGCATCGTGATCAAACCCTGGGCCGAAAAAGTGGCTCAGGTCACCGAAGGCCGTGTCAAGGTGGACGTGGCGCCCGCCAGCCTCGCGGCGCCCAACCAGCAGATGGCCAGCGTCAATCGCGGCGTCTTTGACATCGCTTATCAGTTTCACGGTCTGATGGCCGAACAGGTCAAGCTGAATCAGATCGCGCATCTGCCCTTTGTGAACACCACCTCACGCGGTAGCTCGGTGGCCCTGTGGCGGACCTACGAAAAGCATTTCGCCAAGGCCAACGAGCTCAAAGATGTCCAGGTGCTGGCCATGTTCGTGCTGCCCCCCGGCGTGATGTTCGGCATGGGTGGTCCCATCGATGGCATGGACAAGATTCGTGGTCGCAAGATCTACGCTCTCCCCGGCGTGCCTTCCAGCCTTCTTGAAACCGCAGGCGCCGGCGTGGTGGCCGCACCGGCCGCTCGTAGCCACGAAATCATCTCGGGCAGAACGGTCGATGCATTTGCAGGGTACTCCCTGTCGGACGCCGAAGGGCTTCGCACCTTGTCGTTTGCCACGGACGTCACCGATATCCCCGGCAACCTGACGGCACCCTCGTTCGTCCTGTTCATCAACAAGCGCAAGTGGGACGGCCTGTCGTCCAAAGACCGTGAAGCCATTCGGGCGATCAGCGGGGAGGCGTTTGCGCAGAACATGAAGATTTACGACGAGCTCGAAGCCAAGGTGCGAGCCGAAGCCGCTGGCCGTGGCGTGAAGTTTCACAATGCCAGCCCTGCTTTCATGAAGGACCTGGAGACATTGGCGGCGCCCATTTCTCAAGCCTGGCTGCGGGATGCGGAACGGCTGGGTGTGAACGGCAAGGAAGCCATGGAGTTCTACCGCGCGCAGGCGGTTGCCCATCGCTGAGCGGATCGGCCTGAGGCCGCATCCTGAACGGATCGCAGCCCGTTTTTCCTAGGAGTTTCCATGTTTGTGAAAAATGCCTGGTATGTGGCAGGGATGGCCGCGGAATGCGCCGACAAGCCCCTGGCCCGCACGTTCCTGAACGAGAAAGTGGTGCTGTTCCGTACCACCCGTGGTGTGGCGGTGGCACTGGAAGACCGTTGCTGTCATCGGCTGGCTCCCCTTTCATTGGGCGATGTCGAAGACAGCGGGATCCGCTGCCGTTACCACGGCATGGTGTTCGATGCCTCGGGTCAGTGTGTCGAAATACCAGGCCAGGACCAGATTCCCCCTGGCATGTGTGTGCGCCGCTTTCCGCTCGTGGAGCGCCACAACCTCTTGTGGATCTGGATGGGCGATCCAGCCAAGGCCAACCCCGACGAGATTGTGGATGTGCACTGGAATGGCGCGCCCGGCTGGCCCACGGCCACCGGTTACATCCATTACCAGGCCAATTACCAGCTGATTGCAGACAACCTGCTGGACTTCACGCACCTGACCTTCGTGCACCGCACCACGCTGGCCAACAGCGCGTTCCCGAATGCGCGCCCGGAGATCACGCCGTTCGAGCGTGGCATCCGGCTGAATCGCGTCATTCGCAACTGCGATCCGTCACCCCTGCATGGCATGGCCGGCAAGTTCACCGGCAAGGTGGACTTCTGGAACCGTCAGGTCTGGTGGCTGCCCTCGATCTTCGAGAACTGGGCCGGTACCGCTCCCCTGGGCGACGGCGAGCCGCACGAGCGGGAGGGTGCACTCCACCTGCGTCACTTTTCGCTGCTCACACCCGAAACCGAAAAGTCCACGCACTATTTCTGGTTGCAGCCATGCCAGTTTCCGCACGACGATGCGAGCATGATCGAACGGGTGGGCCAAGGCATTGCCACGGCATTTGCCGAGGACCGCTGGATCATCGAGGCACAACAGCAAGTCATCAACAGCCAGCCCGACGCCAAGATGCGCTCCGTGCGCAACGACGCTGCGCTCGGCCGGGTTCGCTTCATGATCGACCGTCTGATCGAGCAGGAAGCCACTGAATCGCCGGCCCGAACCATACCCATTGCCCAGGCAGCCTGACATGAAGGTGAGTGCTGCGGTTCTCAACGCCCCGGGTGATTCCCTGGTGATCGAGACGCTCGATCTGGAGGCGCCTCGCGACCGGGAGATCCGTGTCCGCCTGGTTGCCACCGGCGTGTGTCATACCGACATTTCCGTGATGAAGCGCCCGTTTCCGGTCGATCAGCCCATGGTCCTGGGCCATGAAGGCGCCGGGGTGGTCGAGTCGGTGGGGCAGGCGGTGACCAAGGTGAAGGTGGGTGACCGGGTGGTGCTGAGTTTCAACTTCTGCGGCGAGTGCCCCAGCTGTCAGCAACACGCGCCCAGTTACTGCCGGTACTTTTTCGGAACCAACTTTCTCGGTCAGCGACGCGACGGCAGCACGGCCTTGTCGCGACCCAATGGCCAGCCGGTGCGCCACCACTTTTTCGGGCAGTCGTCGTTTGCGACCCATTGCCTGTGCACCGAACAGAACGTCGTGAAAGTGCCGGACTCGGTCCCCAATGCGCTCTTCGAGTTGCTCGGCCCCCTGGGTTGCGGCATTCAGACGGGGGCCGGCGCCGTCATCCATGTGCTCAAGCCCCAGATGGGGGAGTCGGTCGTCGTGTTCGGGACCGGTGCGGTAGGCATGGCCGGTCTGATGGCGGCCAGTGCCGTCGGGGCCGCCACCGTGATTGCCGTGGACCGGGTACCTGAGCGACTGGCACTGGCCACCGAGCTGGGCGCGACCCATACCGTGCTCGCCGATGGCCAGACCGATGTGGTCGCGCGCATCCGAGAGATCACAGGCGGTGGCGCCCATTGCAGCCTTGACACCACGGCCGTGAGCGCCGTGTTGCGCGAGGCGATCGATTGCCTGGGCCCGCTGGGCCGTTGCGGATTTGTGGGCGGGGCACCCGTGGGGGCGACGCTTGAGGTGGACGTGCGCGACATGATGCTGAACGGCAAAACGCTCCGCGGCATTGTGGAAGGCGATTCGAACGCAGACACCTTCATTCCTGACCTGATCCGCATGCAGGCACAAGGGCGCTTCCCGTTTGAAAAGTTAATGAAAATCTATCCCTTCGAGTCCATCAACGAGGCCATTGCCGATTCGTTGTCTGGCAAGACCGTCAAACCTGTGTTGCGCATGGGCCACTGAAGGCCTGAGTAAGGGGCTATATGTTGGAACGACTTCTCGGGTGGCTGAGCGCCCTGTCGGTGGCCTGGATCGTGGCACTGACGTTTGCCGATGTGCTGGGGCGTTACCTGTTTGCCTCGCCCGTTCGCGGCAGCGTGGAAATGATCGAGTACGCCATGGCCATGGTGATTTTTTCAGCGCTGCCGCTGGTCACCCGGCAGCGTGGCCATGTGAGTGTGAGCCTTATCGATGGATGGTTCAAGGGCCTGGGTCAGCGCATCAAAGTGCTGATCTGCGATGTCATCAGCGCGTTGGCGCTGGGGCTGCTCACCTGGCGCCTGTTTCTGCAAGGCCAGGGTGATCTGGAGTCGGGCAACGCCACGGTGGTGCTCGAACTGCCCCATGCGCCCCTGAGCTTCGCGATGGCTTTTCTGGCGGGCCTGACCACGCTGGTCGTTCTGGCGCACATATCCCAGGCATTCCGTCGGCAAGGAGACCCTGCATGACACTCGCGATTCTCGGCTTTCTTGCCGTGTTCCTGATGGCTTTTGCGGGCGTGCCGCTGGCGTTTGCCATGCTGCTGGCCGGTGTGGGCGGCTTTGCCTATCTGCGGGGTCTCGATCCGTCCTTGCACATGCTCGGCCAGATCGTGGTCGATGCGTCCACCAATTACGGCATGTCCGTTCTGCCCATGTTCATCCTGATGGGGCTGTTTGTGCACAAGGCCGACATCAGTGGCGAACTCTACGATGCGGCCAACGCCTGGCTGGGCCATCTCAAGGGAGGGCTGGCCCACGCCACCCTGGCGGCTTGCAGCCTGTTTGCGGCCATTTCCGGGAGTTCGATCGCGACGGCCGCCACCATGACCAAAGTGGCCATGCCGCCCATGCGGCGCCTGGGGTATCACGACCGCTTGTCGACGGGGGCGGTGGCCTCTGGCGGCGTGCTGGGAGTGCTGATTCCACCCTCTGTTCCGCTGGTGATCTTTGGTCTGCTGACCGAAACCGACATTCGCCAGCTGTTCATCGCCACCATCGTGCCCGGCCTGTTGCTGCTGACGCTCTTCATTGCCGCTGTCTGGCTGGTCGTGGTGCTCAATCCTGAACTCGGTCCCCGAGGCGAGCGCCAGCCCTACCGTCAGCGCTTCCTGGCCTTGAAGGGGGTCTGGTCAACCCTGTTGCTGTTTGCGTTCGTGATGGGGGGCTTGTATGGGGGCGTGTTCACCGCCACCGAATGCGCCGGCATGGGGGCCACAGGTGCCTTGCTGATTGCCTTGGCCCGCCGCAAGCTCAGTTTTGCCGATGGCATGGCTTGCCTGCGCGAAACCGCCTTCACCACCGCCATGATCTTTGCCATCGTGTTTGGCGCGCTGGTGTTTGCGAATTTCATCACCCTCACGGGCATGACCTACCAGCTGGTGGAGTGGATCCAGAACAGTGGCTTCACACTCACGCAAGTGCTGCTGGCCATGGTGCTCATCTACCTCGTGCTGGGCGCTCTCATGGAAGCGATGGGCATGTTGCTCCTGACGGCACCAATCTTCACCATGGTCGCGGTGGAAATGGGTGTCAGCCCGATCTGGTTTGGCATCTTTGTGGTGATGATGATCGAAATCGGCATGCTCACCCCTCCGGTCGGCATGAACGTGTTCACCGTCAAGACACTCCTGCCAGAGGTCAATCTCTGGACCATTTTCCGGGGCGTCATGCCATTTGTCATTGCCAATCTGGTGGCGGTGGGCCTTCTGATCGCCTGGCCACAGATCGCGTTGGTCTCGCTGCGCTGGTTCTGATCCAAGAAAGAAACCCCACGATCGCTCTCGCGACGTGGGGTTTTTTGCAAGCCCTCCTCATTCGAGCGAGGGCTTGGCTTTTCTTCATCGCTGGGGCATGTCCTTGTAGCTGTAGCCCACACTGATGCCCGCATCGGCCGGTATCGGCATGATGGTCTGATCCCATTCCAGCCAGGCCTGACGCATCGCTTCCAGCCGCTGGGGTTCACGAGCCGCCCGGTTGGCGCGTTCGCGTTCATCGGCCGGGATGTTGAACAGGTACTCGTGCTCGTCCACCTTCAGGTATTTCCAGTCACCGATGCGCAGGGCGCGTTGCTGGCGATGGTTCATGCGCCAGTAAAGGGGGCGTTCGAAGGTGGCGGCGGGGTCCCGAAGCACGCTTTCCAGCGACACGCCGTCCAGCGGGTAGTCAGGGAGGGGCTGGCCACCGCCCAACGCCAGCATGGTGGCCGACCAGTCCATGCTCATGCAGTGCTGGGTGCTGGTGGTGCCAGCCGGGATGGCCGCTGGCCAGTGGGCGATCCAGGGCACACGGATACCGCCTTCGGTCAGGTCCATCTTGCCGCCCACCAGCGGCCAGTTGTCGCTGAAGCGCTCGCCGCCGTTGTCGCTGGTGAACACCACCAGCGTGTTCTCGGCCAGGCCTTGCCTGGCGAGGGCATCCATGATCCAGCCGATGCCTTCGTCCATGTGGTGGATCATCTTGCGGTAGCTGTGGATGTTGCCGCCGTCCAGATGGAACAGGTTCTTGGCCACATCGGGGGCGATGTGGGCGTCGTCCCGGGTTTCCCACGGCCAGTGCGGGGCCGTGTAGTGCAGGCTCAGAAAGAAGGGCTTGCCGGCCTGGGCGTCCGGGGCCATCCGGTCGATGTAGTCTACGGCACGCTGGCTGAAGATGTCCGTCAGGTAGCCCACCTCCATGTGCTCGTCCTCGCCCAGGTAGAGGTCGTGGTCGCCTTTGGGTGAGCAGTGGGTGAAGTAGTCCACCCCACCGGCCATGATGCCGAAGAATTCCTCGTAGCCCGAGCGTTGGGGCCCGAACGTGGGCGGATAGCCCAGGTGCCATTTGCCCACCAGGCCGGTGTGGTAGCCCGCATCGCGCAGCAGCGAGGGCAGGGTCGGGATCTCGGGCGGCAGGCCCAGCGTGGTGCTGCCCTTGCTTCGGCTGTTGATCGGCTCTTCCAGTGCACCCCGCAGCCGGTACTGGTAGCGCATGGTCATGATGGCAAAGCGAGTGGGCGAACAGACGGGTGAGTTCGCATAACCCTGGGTGAACTTCATGCCGCCAGCGGCCAGCCGGTCGATGTTGGGCGACACCGGCCCAAATTGGGCCTCGCGGCCACCGTAGCAGCCCAGGTCGGCATAACCCAGGTCGTCGGACACGATGTAGATGATGTTGGGGCGCTGCATGGTGTCGGTCACTCCACTTTCATGCCGGTGGCCTGAATCACACGGGCGTAACGGGCACTCATCTCTGACAGTCGTTTGGCCGCCGCCACGCCAGTGGCTCCCACAAAGTTCAAGTCGAGGCTGTTCATGCGCTGTTGGACGTCGGGCAGTTGCAAGGCCTTCAGAATGGCGGTTTCGAGGCTTTTGACGACTGCATCGGGTGTGGCAGTCGGGACCATGACCATGTACAGGATTTCCTGCTCAAGCGTCTTGAGGCCCAGTTCACCCACGGTCGGTACTTCGGGCGCGAGTCGGGAGCGCTTGTCGCTGGTCACAGCCAGCGGGACGATCTTCCCGGTCTGGACGTGAGGCATCAGACCCGGGGTGGCGAGTGATCCACCATCCACCTCGCCCGACAGCACGGCGGTCACCGCCGGCGTGTTGCCGCGATACGGCACATGGTTGATTTTCAGACCCAGGGCATCTCGCATCAGGGAAACAGCCAGGTGACCCGGGCTGCCATTTCCCCCTGAACTGAAGTTCACTTCCTTGTTTCTGCCGCCTTCCAGCAGGCCTTTCATGGAGGTAAAACCGCTCGCAGGGTTGACGCCCACCATCAGCCCCGACGATGCCATGATCACCACCGGTTTCAGGTCGGCGGCCTTGAAGGGCATGCTGGCATAAATGTGCGGATTGACCGTCAGGGTCGTGTCGATCGTGAACAACACGGTGTAACCATCTGCCGCGGCCCGGACCACGTCCTGCGCCCCGATGTTGCCGGCGGCACCGGCCTTGTTTTCGACCACAAAGGGTTGCTTGAGCTGTTCCTGCAAGGAGGGTTGGATGGAGCGGGCCAGAATGTCCAGTGGCCCGCCGGGTGGGAAATTGTTGACGATGCGTACCGGCTTGACCGGGTAGGCCGCCTGGGCACTGGCACTAGAATGCAGCGTCAGACCGGTGGTGAGCATCAGGGCCGAAGCCAGAGCCGAAAGCGTGAGGCGTCTTTTCATGCGCGTTCTCCTTTGAAGCGTGAAATCCGTGAAAACAGGGGTGGTGGGGCGACTGTAGAGCGCGCACAATCGTTTGATCTAATCAACTGATGGGCGGGATTTCCCGTATGCCTTCCGACTCACGTTTGCAGCGACTCGAATCGATTGTCGATATGCCGCTTTATCGGTTCAGCCGTTTGCTGTCCGAAGCAGGCAGCCTGATCGTCCGGGTGTGCGAAGGGCAGTTCGGCATCACCCGCCGCGAATGGCGCATCCTGAGTTACCTGGCGCCTCACGATGGCGTGCCACCTTCCGGGCTGGCCCGAATGGCGGGTCTGGACAAGGCACAGACCTCACGAACCGTGGCGTCCATGATGGAAAAAGGGCTGTTGCTGCGAACCGCCCAGCCGTCAGACCGCAGACATGCCGTGCTTCATTTGACGCCAGCCGGCCGTGAACTGCACGATCGGATCCTGCCGCTGATTCGACACATCAATCGAGAACTGCTGTCGGTGCTGTCGACCTCGGAAATCGAACAACTCGATGCGATGCTGGATCGGCTGCAAACCCAGGCAGAGCAGGTCAAGGCACAACTGGACGCCGACTTGCCTCGGGCCATCCGGCACAAGGGCCGGGTCAGGGGGCCGGCAAGCTGAAGCAGAACAAACTGCCCACGCCTGGCTCGCTCTGCGCCCAGATGCGCCCGCCGTGGCGTTCCACGATCCGGCGACACAGCGCCAGGCCGATGCCGGTGCCTTCGAATTCGCTGGCGCGGTGCAGGCGCTGGAACATGCCGAACAGGCGGTCGGCCCGCTTCGGGTTGAAACCCACGCCGTTGTCGTGCACCTCGAACACCCATTCGTGCGGCGCTTGGCCAGCAGCGATGGGCCTGCAAACGATGCGGATGGTGGCGGGCACGCGGTGGCGGCTGTATTTGAGGGCATTGGCCAGCAGGTTGTCCCAGACCTGACTCAGCAGGGTCGGGTCACCCGCGATGGTGGGCAGTTCGGGGGGCAGTGCCCAGCAGACCTCGCTTTCCGGGCGCTGCAAGGCGGGGTCGTGCCGCACCCGGTTCAGGCTGGAATGGAGCAGGTCGGCCATGGCCACGGGTCTGCGTTGCAGAGGGGCACGTCCCAGTTTGGAGAAGGCGAGCAAGCCCTCGATCAGATCGCCCATGTGCCGAGCCGACTCGGCCACCGTGTCCAGGTGCCGGAGGGCATCCGGGGGGGCATCGGGCCCCAGGTCTTCCCGCAGGAGTTCCACGAAACTGCCGATGTGGCGCAAGGGGGCACGCAGGTCGTGAGACACCGAGCTGGAAAACGCCTCCAGATCGTGGTTCATGTCCTGCAGCTCACGCGTGCGCTCCTCGATCCGGGTTTCCAGCGCGGCATTGAGTTCCTGCAGCGTGTCGACCAGCCGCTTGTTTTCCGTCATGTCACGCATCAGGCAGGCGTAGCCGATGGCTTCCCCGCTCGGGTGGTCAAACAGGGCGGTCAGCGAGGTGTGGGCCCAGAACAGTGAGCCATCGGCACGGCGCTGCCAGCCCGGGGTCTCGCTCTGGCCAAGCAGGGCGGCTCTTTCCACGCCCAGCGTCATGGGGTCCGTCAGGTCGCTGGCCGGGCTGCCGGCGGGCACAAAATGGGTCAGGTCCTTGTCGCGCATCTGCTCGGCGGTGTAGCCGGTCAGGCGCTGTGCACTGGGCGTCCAGTCCGATACGCAGCCATCGGCGTCGAGGAAGAAAATGGCGGCGTCCCGGAGGCCCTCTGCCAGCAGGCGAAGATGCGCGTCCATGTCGGCCCGTTCACGGGAGCTCACCTGGTGAGCCTGTGCCAGCAGGGCGGCATGGTGCTTGTCGGTCTGGTCATCCAGGTGCAGGAAGATGCCCTGGATGCACTCGCCCACGGTGTCGGGCTGCACCCGGATGCTGACCTGTCGAAGACCGCGAACCGGGTGCTCGAAGCGGTCTTCAAAACCCGTGTCCATGCCCAGCAGCGCAGCCGACAGATAAGGCTGCAGGGCCTCCATCAGGGCAGGGTCCAGACAGTCAGGCAGGCCATGCGCGGAAAGGTCCTCATCGGGGAGGGCGGCCCTGATCCAGCTGCGGGCCTCCTGGTTCACCAGCCGGCAGTTCAGCTGCGTGTCCAGACAGAACAGGGCCCCCGGCCAGTGCTCCACCAGACGGCGCAACCGTGACGAGTCGGTGTCGTCCGGGGCGTCGGCACTTTCGGTTCGCACCGGCGACAGATCGGCATACAGCGCGTCGAAAAACGCCTGGGCCAGCTTCTCCTCGATCGGCTCCGAGTTCATGCCACAACTGTACCCGATGGGACGTGGGTCAGTCTTCACATCTCAGGGATGATGGAGGGGGCCGATGCCCTTGCACCAGACAAGCCTCAGAATCGTGGGAGATCGGGGTGCTTGATCTGTCCGCCTCGAACCAGCATCTTGCCGTATTCGGCACAGCGGTGAAGGGTGGGGATCACCTTGCCGGGGTTCAGCAGTCCTTTGGGGTCGAAGGCCCGCTTGACGGCAAACATCTGCTCGTTTTCCTCTGGCGAGAACTGCACGCACATGCTGTTGAGTTTTTCCACCCCCACGCCGTGCTCACCCGTCACGGTGCCACCCATGGCCACACTGGTTTCCAGGATGTCGGCCCCGAACAGCTCGCAGCGGTGCAACTGGTCAGGGTCGTTGGCATCGAACAGGATCAGTGGGTGCAGGTTGCCGTCGCCCGCATGGAAGACGTTCAGGCACTTGAGGCCGTACTTCTGTTCCATGCCCGCAATCGCTTCAAGGATGTCGGCCACCCGCTTGCGCGGAATGGTGCTGTCCATGCACATGTAGTCCGGGCTGATGCGTCCGCTGGCCGGAAAGGCGTTCTTGCGGCCGCTCCAGAACCTCAGGCGCTGGGCTTCGTCGCGGCTCACGGCGATGGCCGTGGCGCCGGCCTGGCGCAGCACCTCGCTCATGCGGCCGATCTCTTCCTCCACCTCTTCGGGGGTGCCGTCGCTTTCGCACAGCAGGATGGCCGCCGCATTCAGGTCGTAGCCGGCGTGAACGAAATCCTCGACCGCCACCGTCATGGGGCCGTCCATCATCTCGAGCCCGGCCGGGATGATGCCGGCGGCGATCACCGCAGCCACGGCTTCGCCAGCCTTGCGGACGTCGTCGAAGCTGGCCATGATGCAGCGGGCCAGTTGCGGCTTGGGCACCAGCTTCACCGTGACCTCGGTGGCCACGGCCAGCATGCCTTCGCTGCCGATCAGCACCGCCAGCAGGTCGAAACCCGCGCTGTCGAGCGCCGTGCCGCCAAACGTCACCGGTTCACCCTCGATGGTGTAGCCGCGAACCTGCAGGATGTTGTGGACCGTGAGGCCGTACTTGAGGCAGTGGACGCCACCCGAATTCTCGGCCACGTTGCCGCCGATGGTGCAGGCGATCTGGCTGCTCGGGTCCGGGGCGTAATACAGCCCGAACGGGGCAGCCGCCTCGCTGATGGCGAGGTTGCGGACCCCCGCTTGCACCACGGCCGTCTGGGCCAGCGGGTCCACGTTCAGGATGCGGTTGAACTTGGCCAGCGACAACGTCACCCCCATCGCATGTGGCATGGCACCGCCTGAAAGGCCCGTGCCCGCGCCGCGGGCCACCACCGGCACATCGAGCAGATGGCAGGCGCGCAAGACCCCCTGCACCTGATCTTCCGTTTCGGGCAGGGCCACACACAGCGGACGCTCGCGGTAGGCGGTGAGCCCATCGCACTCATAGGGTGTGGTGTCTTCCGGGGTGTAGAGCAGGGCGTGCGGCGGCAGCACGGCCTGCAGCGCATGAACCACTTCAGCCTGTCGGGCTGCGCGGCTCAAGGCCTGTTGTTCGGGGGTTTCAACGGGGGCATTCATGCAACTCAGTGTAGGCCAACACCGGCCGAAGCGGTTGAAAAAACCTTCAAACCTTTGTGAAGCCCGCAGCGAGGGCGCTCAGTCCATCGCCTTCTTGAGCCATTCCGCAAACGCGGCGCATTCCCAGCGGTCCATGGTGCCCGTGCGCCAGCAGAGGTAATGCGCGTGGGGGCTGGGAATGGGGTTGCGGAACACAACGGTATCGCCCAGGCGGACCAGCGATCCGTTTTCCAGCCATGGTGCGCCCAGCTTGTGACGGACCAGCGCCACGCCCATCCCGGCGGCGGCGCCATCGCACATCAGGCCGATGTCGTTGAATTGCGAGCCATCGGTGGGCTCCGGCCAGTCGAGGTGCTGGGCCGCAAACCAGGTGCGCCAGGGTTCCAGCGGGCTGCGAAGCAGCGGCACGCCCTCCAGGTCTTCGGCGGTTTCAAACGGCCCATGTTCCCGGACAAAAGAGGGCGATGCCAGGGGGGTGACCACGTCTTTCATCAGGCAGAGGTGTTCGACGTCGGCGTAGCGGCCCGTTCCGAAGCGGATGGTGAGGTCGGCGTCTTCGGCCACCACGTCGAGCAAGGGGATGCTCACCTGAAGCGTGAGGTCGATTTCGGGGTAGGCTTCGGCGAACAGCTTGAGCCGTGGCATGACCATGGAGCGCGCAAAGGTCGGCGTGATGGCCAGCCGCAGCTTGCGGCGCCCCGGATTGGCCTGCCGGCTGGGAAAGCGTTGGAGGGTGTTCAGCCCCTCGCGCACATGGGCGAGGTATTCGCTGCCTTCGGTGGTGAGCGAAAAATCCGCCCGGCCAAACAGCTTCACGCCCAGGATCTGCTCCAGTTGCTTGACGCGGTGGCTCACGGCGCTGGGGGTCACGCACAGCTCCTCGGCCGCCTGCGTGACGCTGCGCAGGCGCGCCAGCGCCTCGAAGGTGAGCAGGCACTGGATGGGAGGGATGCGGACGGCCATGCTCGCAGCTTAACGGAAGACCACCGTCTTGTGGCCGTTGAGCAGCACGCGGTGTTCGCTGTGCCACTTCACGGCACGGGCCAGCACCTGGCTTTCGGTGTCGCGGCCAATCGCGGTGAGGTCGTCCACCGTCATGCTGTGGTCCACCCGGGCCACGTCCTGCTCGATGATGGGGCCTTCGTCCAGGTCGGCCGTCACGTAGTGGGCCGTGGCACCGATCAGCTTGACGCCCCGGTCGTGCGCCTGGTAGTAAGGCTTGGCACCCTTGAAGCTGGGCAGAAAGCTGTGGTGGATGTTGATGGCCTTGCCCGCCAGCTGTTCGCACAGGCCGTTGGACAGGATCTGCATGTAGCGCGCCAGCACCACGAGTTCGGCCTGCTCCTGCTGGATGATCTCCAGTTGCCGGGCCTCGACCTGGGCCTTGGTGGCTGCCGTGACGGGCAGGTGGTGGAAGGGGATGTTGTAACTGGCGGCCAGTTGGTAGAAATCGCGGTGATTGCTGATGATGGCCCGGATGTCGAGTCGCAGCAGTCCGCTTTTCCAGCGGAACAGCAAGTCGTTGAGGCAATGGCCCTGCTGGCTCACCAGCAGCACCGTTCGCATGGGCGCGTTGAGGGCGTGCAGGCCCCACAGCATCAGATGGGCCTGGGCAAAAGCCTGCACCTGCTGGCGCAGGGCGTCGGCCGCCACGCCATCGCAGACAAACTGCACCCGCATGAAAAACAGACCGGTGTCGTGGTCGTTGTACTGGGCGGCTTCCTCGATGTTGCCACCCTGCGCCAGCAGAAAGCCCGAAACGGCATGCACAATGCCGGGCTTGTCCTTGCAGGACAAGGTCAGAACGTAAGTCGGATTCATGATCCGCCGATTGTCGCAGGACCGGCGGTCAGTGGGTTCGGGTGCCCGTTTCAGCCGTCCCGGACGGTGCGCGTGATCAGCTCTTGCAGCACGGCACACAACGTGCCTAAGCCGGAATTTCGGCGATTTTCACCAGGGTGTGCAGCAAACGGTTGGCGGGGACGGGCAGCGCATGGGCCGCCGCCCGCCGCATCACATAGCCATTGAGGTGGTCGATTTCGCTGGGGTGGCTCCGCATCACGTCTCGGGCGGTGGACGAGATCTGGGTGGCCATGGTCTCGGCAATGCGTTCGATCGCCGCCCAGGTGTCGCCGGCAACGGTCACCCCATCGGCCCGGGCCACCGCCAGGCATTCGCGCTCGATGTCGCGCATCACGTCCCAGATGCCGGCGTGCCGAACCAGCTGCCCATACGGCAGGCGGGTCAGGGCCGACAGGGCGTTGTACGCGCAGTTGATGACCAGCTTGGCCCAGAGTTCGCCGATCACGTGGTCGGACAGGCCCACCGGGATGCCGGACCTGGCGCAATCGGCGATCAGCGCAGCGTCGCCTTCGTAAGGGCTGATCACCAGCTCACCACGGCCGTGGTGTTGCACATGCCCCGGCCCTGCCATGCCGCAGGCCACGTAAACCACCGCAGGGATCACCGGGCGTCCTAGCACCGAGGCCAGTCTGGGCGCGTTGTCCACGCCATTCTGGAGGCTGAGCACCACGGCGCCGGCCTTCAGGTGCGGACGCATCCGTTCGCCCGCGGTTTCGGTGTCGGTGGACTTGACGCAGAACAGCACCACGTCGGCGTCGGCCACGCCGTCGGGGTCGGTCGAGGCATCCACGGGAATCTGCTCGTCAAAGGTGAGGGCCTGCAGCCGCAAGCCGCGCTGCTGAAACGCTTCCACGTGCGTGGATCGCCCCACCAGCGTGACCGAGTGGCCGGCACGGGCCAGCATGCCCCCGTAAAAACAGCCGACAGCGCCGGCGCCCATGATGGCGTACTTCATCGCAGGTCCTCCAGTTGGTGGGGGACATCGTATCCTGAGTTGATAATCCCGACCTGAGGCGCGATGGCGCTCGAATCAGGAGAACCTATGACAGGGCCGGTGGATGTGGTGGTGATGGCAGCAGGCAAGGGCACACGCATGAAAAGCAGGCTGCCCAAGGTGTTGCACCGCCTGGGGGGCAAGGCGCTGGCCGCCCATGTCATCGACTGTGCCGCCGGGCTCGGCGCACGCCGTGCCGTGGTCATCACGGGCCACGGGGCCGAACGGGTGGAGCCGGTGCTGGCGGCCCATGCGCAGGGCCGGATGCCCTTGCAGTTTGTGCGTCAGGAGCCTCAGCTGGGGACCGGGCATGCCGTGCAGCAGGCCGTGCCGGTGCTCGACGATGATGGGGTCACGCTGGTGCTGTCGGGCGATGTCCCGCTGACGCAGCCCGACACCTTGCGCGAGCTGGTGGGGTGGTGCGATGGTCAGCACCTGGCGCTGCTCACGCTCGACTTGCCCGACCCGACGGGGTACGGGCGTATCGTTCGTGGCCCGGGGCACGGGGTTCAGGCGATTGTCGAGCACAAGGACGCGACCGACGAACAGCGGCGCATCACCGAAATCTACAGCGGCATCATGGCGGTTCCCACCCGCCTGTTGCGTGGCTGGCTGGCCCGGCTGGACAACCGCAATGCCCAGGGCGAGTATTACCTCACCGATGTGGTGAAGATGGCGGTGGCCGATGGCGTCCGCGTGTGCGCACACCGGATTCATGACGCCATTCAGGTGGCGGGCATCAACAGCCCGGCTCAGCTGGCCGAACTGGAGCGGGCCTATCAGCGCCGCGTGGCCGACGATCTGATGGCGCAAGGCGTCCGTCTGGCCGATCCGGCCCGGCTCGATGTGCGTGGCCATCTGCGTTGCGGGCAGGATGTCGAGATCGACGTGAATTGCGTGTTCGAAGGCGAGGTGGAACTGGGCGATGGCGTGCGCATCGGGGCCCACTGCGTCATTGCGCAGGCTCGCATCCATGCGGGTGCCGTGATCCACCCCTTCACGCACATCGATGGCGAGAAGGCCGGTGTGACCGTGGGTGAAGGCGCCCTGGTGGGGCCGTTTGCCCGTCTGCGCCCCGGTGCTCAGCTCGGCCCGGATGTGCACATCGGCAACTTTGTCGAGGTGAAAAACAGCACCCTGGCCCGTGGCGCCAAGGCCAACCACCTGGCCTACCTGGGTGATGCCACGGTGGGGGAGCGCGTGAATTACGGCGCGGGCAGCATCACGGCCAACTACGACGGGGCCAACAAGCACCGCACCGTCATTGAAGACGACGTGCACGTGGGCAGCAACTGCGTGCTGGTGGCGCCGGTCACGATAGGTGCCGGGGGTACGGTGGCGGGTGGGTCCACCATCACCAAGGACACCCCGGCGGGTGCCCTCAGCGTGTCCCGCGGCAAGCAGGTCAGCATTCCGGACTGGAAGCGCCCCGTCAAAGGCTGAAGCCGATCACCAGCCCCAGAGCAACGAGCTGGCCACCCAGGCCGTGCCGCGGCCATTGGGGTTCTGCACTTGCACCCAGTCACCCTGGCGGCGGGTGGTTCGAAGCACATCGCCATAGCTGGCCGATCCGACGATCGGGTGCTGCGTGCCAGGCCCGCCACGGAGGTTCACCCGGGTGCCCTTGACGATGTGGTGAGGGGTGTTGGCGGTCACGCTGCGGGCGACCCAGCCCTGATCGCCTTCGAAGTCCTGCACTCGCAGCCAGTTGCCGCGTCGCTCCAGCACCTGGAGCGGATAACCCTTTGCCAGCTTGAAAAGCACCTCGCTGTCGGTGCCGGGGCTGGCTCGCATGTTGACATTCGGATTCCGAACGCTCACCAGTTCCTGCGCCCAGGTGGGGGCCAGGGCTGCCAGACCCAGGGCAGCAGCGGTGATCAGGGTTCGGGCGTGGGCCAGCATCGGCATGCGTGATTCCTCCTTGTTCGTGCATGGTGATGGAGCATTCAATCGAACGACCTGTCAGAACCGCACGAGGTTCCCGAAATTATGCGCTCACTTCCGATCTTTACGTGGCGGAAGCGGCTGAGCAGGCACAAACTTCGACCGCTTGACACTGAAATAGGCCTTCACGTGGCGCACGTTGCGGTGGGCGGTGAACAGTTGCTGCGCCAGTGCCAGGTAGGCGGGCATGTCGTGTACGGCCACCACCAGCACGAAATCGGGGCCGGGGCTGACGCGGTACACCTGCTGAACCGCGGCCTCCAGGCAGGCCCGGGCCTCGAAATCGCTCAGGTGCTCATCGCCCTGCTGGTCCAGGCTCACTTCCACAATGGCCGTCAGCCCATGACCCAGCGCCAGGGCCAGCCGGTCGGGTTGCAGCAAGGCCACGGTGCGTTCGATCAGGCCCAGCTCTTCGAGACGGCGCACGCGCCGCAAGCTGGTGGCGGGTGAAACGCCGCACCCCGTGGCCAGGGCCTGGTTGGGCTGAGCCGCGTTGACCTGCAGGGCGGCCAGCAACTTCAGGTCCACTTCATCGAGTTCAATCCGATCTATTTTCATTTGATGATGAAATAAAAAATCATGGATGCGATTGTCTGACTTTTTGTTTCATTTGAGTTGAATCATTGAAACCCAATTTTGTCCGATTGGGCATACGATCGTCTTATCAGGTGAAAGGATTCCCTCATGTGTGGCATCGTCGCAGCGGTTTCTTCCGGCAATGTCGTGCCGGTTCTGGTGCAGGGTTTGCAGCGCCTCGAATACCGGGGCTATGACTCGTGTGGCGTGGCGGTGATTCGCATGGAGGGGGCTACACCGGCCCTGGTTCGCGCTCGCAGCACCTCGCGCGTGGCCGAACTGGACATGCAGGTCCAGGCCGACGGCTTGCAGGCGGGCACCGGCATTGCCCACACGCGCTGGGCCACCCATGGGGCGCCAGCCGTGCACAACGCCCACCCTCACTTCAGCCACGGGCCCGGTCTTCCAGCGGCCACCCGCCCGGCCCGGGTGGGGCTGGTGCACAACGGGATCATCGAAAACCATGACGAACTGCGTGCCGAGCTCCAGGCCAGAGGCTATGTGTTCGACAGCCAGACCGACACGGAAGTCATTGCCCATCTGGTGGATGCGCTTTACGACGGCGACCTGTTTCAGGCCGTGCGTGCGGCGGTGAGTCGCCTTCATGGCGCCTATGCCATCGCGGTGTTCCACAAAGACGAGCCACACCGGGTGGTCGGGGCCCGAGCGGGTTCCCCGCTGGTGCTGGGCGTGGGCATGGATGAGGCGGGCGCCCCGGCCCCTCATTACCTGGCGAGCGATGCCATGGCCCTGGCCGGCGTGACCGACCAGATCGTCTACCTGGCCGAAGGCGATGTGGTGGATCTGCAACTGGGCCGCTACTGGCTGGCCGATGCCTCAGGGCAGACCCTCACACCCGCCCAGCGGCCGGTCCGCACCGTTCGGGCGCACAGCGGCGCGGTGGAACTGGGGCCTTACCGGCACTACATGCAGAAAGAGATCTTCGAGCAGCCGCGCGCCTTGGCCGACACGCTCGAAGGCGTCGAATCGGTGGTGCCCGAGCTCTTTGACGGGCAGGGTGACGAACCGGCGGCGGCATGGCGGGTGTTCAAGGCCATCGACAACGTGCTCATCCTGGCGTGCGGCACCAGTTACTACAGTGGCTGCGTGGCCAAACACTGGCTGGAGGGCATGGCACAGATCCCGACACAGGTCGAAGTGGCCAGCGAATACCGCTACCGCACCAGCGTGCCCAACCCGCGCACCCTGGTGGTGACCATCAGCCAGAGCGGTGAAACCGCCGATACCCTGGCGGCTTTGCGGCACGCGCAATCGCTGGGCATGACCAACACGCTCACCATCTGCAACGTGGCCACCAGTGCCATGGTGCGCGAGTGTGCGCTGGCCTACATCACCCGTGCCGGGGTGGAAATTGGCGTGGCCAGCACCAAGGCCTTCACCACCCAGCTGGCGGGCCTGTTCCTGCTCACCCTGGCGCTGGCCCAGGCCAAGGGCCGGCTGAGCGTCGATGACGAAGCCCGCCACCTGAAAGACATGCGGCACCTGCCCGTGGCCTTGCAGGCGGTGCTGGCGCTGGAGCCCCAGCTCATCCAGTGGGCAGAAGCCTTTGCCCAGAAAGACAACGCCCTGTTTCTGGGTCGTGGGCTGCACTACCCCATTGCCCTGGAAGGCGCGCTGAAGCTCAAGGAGATCAGTTACATCCATGCCGAAGCCTATCCGGCGGGCGAACTCAAGCACGGCCCGCTCGCCCTGGTGACCAGCGCCATGCCGGTGGTGACGGTGGCCCCCAACGACGCGCTGCTGGAAAAGCTCAAGAGCAACATGCAGGAAGTGCGGGCCCGGGGCGGGGTGCTCTACGTGCTGGCCGACAGCGACACCCACATCCGAAGCGAGGAAGGCCTGAACGTGATCCGTCTGCCCGAGCACTACGGCGTGCTCAGCCCCATCCTCCACGTGGTGCCACTGCAGCTGCTGGCGTATCACACGGCACTGGCCAAGGGCACCGATGTCGACAAGCCCCGCAACCTGGCCAAGAGTGTGACGGTGGAGTGATCAGTTGGGCTTCTGGGACTATTTGATCTTCAATAAATAGACAAAAATCAATGTAAATCAAGTAAATAAATAATTTTACTTAATGAATGAGACTCCCTAGCATTCGATGCCGAAGGAGCCTCTGATGAACAACTTACTCGATCCCGCCATCCTCTTTTTTGTTTTTGGTGTTCTGGCTGGTGGGCTGAAGTCCAACCTGGAAATCCCGCCAGCCATCGCCAAATTCCTGTCGCTTTACCTGCTGATGGCGCTCGGCCTCAAAGGGGGGTTTGCCATGGCCGAGTCCGGGCTGAACCCGCAAGCCCTGCTCGCCCTGGCCGCGGCCATGCTGATGGCCGTGATCGTGCCGGCCATCGGTTATCAGTGGCTCAAGCATCGCGTCTCGCGTTTCGATGCGGCCGCGGTGGCGGCCTCGTATGGCTCGGTCAGTGCGGTGACCTTCGTCACGGCCATGCAATACCTCGAAAGTCTGGAACTGTCTTTCGGCGGGCACATGGTGGTCGCGATGGTGGTGATGGAGTCACCCGCGATCATCATGGCCGTCCTGCTGGCGAACATGCTACGGCATCAAAACAGCCAGCAGGAGGGCGCTGCGGTGACCACGGGGGCACCACTGGGCAAAATCCTGCATGAGTCCTTCACGGACGGCGCCCACTTGCTGCTCCTGGGCTCGATGGCGATCGGTTTTGTCAGTGGCGATGCCGGGCAGGCCGTGATGGCGCCGTTTTCCAGCGAACTGTTCAAAGGCATGCTGGCTTTTTTCCTGCTCGACATGGGCCTCATGGTGGCCAGGCACTTTGCGGCGGTCCGCCAGGCATCCGGGGCGCTGGTGGTCTATGCTTCCGCTGGGCCTCTCTTGCACGCAGCCATCGCCCTGGGGCTGGCGGTGCTGCTGGGGCTGTCGGTGGCAGACGCGGCCTTGCTGATGGTGTTGTCGGCCAGTGCGTCTTACATTGTGGTGCCGGCGGTCTTGCGGTATGCGATCCCCGAGGCGAGTCCTTCGATCTATTTCGGCTTGTCGCTCGGGGTGACGTTTCCGCTCAACATCCTCATCGGTATTCCGCTGTACACCTGGGCGGCGCAACGTGTGATCGGGTGAAGCGGCTGACGGCGGTCCCGATCAGGCAAAGGGCCACAAAGACCATGGCAAAGCCCGACATGCCTGCACGATCGAACACGTAGCCGCCGAGGATCGGGGCAAACGCCGTGCCCAGCGAATAGCTGATCACCAGCAGCGAGATCGCCTTGACTAGGTTGGCGCCTTGCAGTCGATGGCCCATCTCGATGATGCTGAGGGTGTAGATGGCACCGCCCACGCCGCCGAGCACGAAACCCACCACCCAGAGCAACTGGCCGGGGTTCTCTGCCCAGATGAGCAGCGTGAGCGAGGTGACCAGCAGGATGGCCCAGCAGGCCAGAATCAGGCGTGGCGCATGCCAGCGGTCGGCCAATCGGCCGGCTGGGGGTTGCAGCAGTGCACTGCCGGCGCCAATCACGGCACCCAGCATGGCGGCTGTCGCCAGCGAATAGCCCAGCCGCATCGACAGGGAGGGCAGCAGGGCCGAGACACCGGCCTCCATCATGCCGCTCAGCATGGCAACGGCCACCAGCGGGTAGGCGATCTGGCGCCAGTCCGGGCTTTCTGAAATCGCGGGGCTCGGGTGTTCAGGGTGAGCCTGAGGCCCGGGTCGCTTCACGCCCGACAGCATCAGACTCGCCAGCAGCGCCAGTCCCATCACGAGGGTGGCGAGCAGCAGCGGGCTCCACGATAGCGCGCGAGCAAGGGGAATGAGCAAGGGCCCCGCCATCAGCCCGAGACCCACGGCGGCTTCGAACCAGCCGACGTACAGCCCGCGCTGCGCTGGAGGTGCGGCTTCTGCCAGCCATGACTCGCCCACCACCCAGACCAGTCCGCCACCCACGCCGAGCACGAACGCCCCAGTGACCCAGAGTTCATGGACATGCGTCATGTTGAACGACAGCACGCTGGCAAACGCCAGGCCGCTGCCCAACGTGAAGGTACGGACAAACCCGAGCCTCTGGCTCACCCGGTGGGCACTCGCGCTCGAGCACAGAATGCCGGCCCACATCGCGGCGGCCAGCCAGCCGACCCGCAAGGCCGATTCGCCGGCGTCGGTGGCACGAAGCGCCAGATAGGTGAGGGCGCCAAATTCACCCGCCACAAAGACGAAATAGACCGCTGGAATGAGCCACAGCACGCGACGGTTGTCGTTCAGACGCCTCTCCCCATGAACCGCCAAATCAGAACCGCGTGGTCAGGTCGATCCAGCCCTGGGGCAGGACATTCACCAGTTGCGCCTCCAGCCACTTGTCGCCACCACTCAGGATGGCCACGCCGACCAGCAGCACGAACACGCCAAAAACCTGCTTCACATTATCCATGTGGCTGAGCACCCAGCCGCGCACCTTGCCAAAACCGCTGCGTGAGGCATAGGCCACCGCCACCAGGACCGTGGCAGCCCCCAGGCCAAACATGCCGAGGATCAGCGTTCCGCGAGCAGCACCGCCCTCGGTGGCCACCATGGTCAGGGCACTGGCCAGCATGGGGCCCGAGCAAGGGCTCCACACCATGCCCAGCAAGGCGCCTGTGGCAAAGGCGCCACCCAGCGAACCGCTGTCCAGCCGGGTGGTGGCCGCGTTGGCGCCGGTGGCCAGTGGGGTGACCAGCCGCGTGAACCGCTCGTTCAGCGCCGGTACCAGCATCACCAGCCCGAACCCGATGAGCAGCCAGGCGCCGATCTGCCGGATCAGATCGGGGTCAATGCCCAGGGCATCGCCGGCCACGCCCACCAGCAGCCCCAGCGTGGCAAACATGGCCACCATGCCAGCGCCCATGGCCACGGGGGCGAACCGGTTGGCCTGTAGCGCACCGCCCAGCACCAGCGGCAGCAGGGGAAACACGCAGGGATTCAGGGTCGTCAGGCTGCCGGCCACCCAGGCCAGACCGAGTTCGGTGGGACTGGTCATAGCGCCTTGACGAAGGCGGCCTTGATGTCATTGGGCTGGGTCTGGCCCGCCACACGGGCCACTTCCTGCGTGCCCTTGTACACGACCATGATCGATTGCGATCGAACCTTCAGGGACTTGCGCAGGTCTTTTTCCTTGTCGTGATCGGCGATCAGGACGGTCATGCCCTTCAACTGTGGGTCTGCCTTCAGGACCTCGAGGGACTTGGCCTGTGCCACGCAGGTGGAACACCAGTCGGCATGAAAATGCACAGCCACCGGCTTGCCTTGCTGCTGCTGGGCACTGAGTTCGGTGGCACTGAAGGGCTTCAACTCCAGGGCACTGGCCCAGGCGCTCAGGGTCATGAGTGAGGCGGCCAGGGAAACTTGGATGGTTCGGGCGAGGTAGGATCGATTCATGAGATGCTCCGTTGACGTTGAGAAAATGATGTGTCCTGTCACTGACCACCGTCATTTCGCAGCCCTTGGCGATTCGGTTACAGGCATGGAACATCTTTTTTTCTGGTTGGCGCCTGAAAGGCTGTAACCCGATTCACCCGGTTGGCGAAATGCATCAAGACAACGCTTCCGACTTCGAAGCCCGCCTGCGCCCCATCTGGATGGCAGCGCAGTCCGGTGACGAGCACGCCTACCGGCAATCGCTGGGGCTGATGGCGACGCGGCTGAGGGTGTATTTCCGTCGGCGCATGCCGACCTTGCAAGACGATGTGGAGGACCTCGTGCAGGAAACCTTGCTGGCGGTGCACCTGCAGCGCGGCACCTATGACGCCACCTTTCCGGTGACCGCCTGGTTCACGGCCATTGCGCGCCACAAGCTGGTCGATCTGTGGCGGCGCCGTGGTCGCAAGGAGGGCCTGCATGACGAATACGACGAGGTGGACGAGTCCGAGCTGGCCAGCGAACAGGCCGAGCCCCATGCGTCCCGTGATCTGGGGGTGCTGCTGCAGGCCCTGCCTTCGGCCCAGCGACTGGCGATCGAACTCACCCGGCTCGAAGGCCTGTCGGTGGCAGAGGCATCGATCAGGACCGGTGTGTCCGAGGCCTCCATCAAGGTGCAGGTACACCGGGGCCTGAAGCGGCTGGCTGAACTGGTGAAAAGGGGTACCCGATGAAAACCGAACAACTCATGGACATGCTGGCACGGGATGCCGGCCCGGCGCCTCGGGCGGTGGTGGCGCGTCGTCTGGCACCGGTGGTGCTGCTGGGGGTGCTGAGCAGCAGCCTGCTGGCCCTGTGGCTGCTGGGTCCCCTGCCTGCCGAGCGCTTTCTGGAACCGGCACCCTGGATCAAGCTGGTCTACGCGGCCGCCCTGGGCGTGGGGGCGGGTCTGCTCACCAGCCGCCTGGCCAGACCGGTGGCGCGTCTCTTCGGGCCCCGAATGCTGGTGATCACGGCCATCGTTGCCATGCTGCTGATGGGCGCGGGTGCGCTGTGGCTGACGCCCGAAGACGACAGGCTGACCGCCGTGCTGGGTGAAACCTGGCTGACGTGCCCCTGGACACTCATGGGCTTTTCGCTGCCAGCGCTGGCGGGGGTGCTCTGGGCGGTCCGGGGTCTGGCCCCCACGAAGCCCGCACAGGCCGGATTTGCCGGGGGTTTGCTCGCGGGCACCCTCGGTGCCATGGGCTATGCCCTGGCGTGCCCCGAGTCTTCGTCCGCCTTTGTGGCCATCTGGTACACCTTGGGGATCGTCTTGACCGGGCTCATCGGACGGGCGCTGGGACCCGTCGTCTTGCGCTGGTGATGGATCGGACGCTCCGCGTTGGATGAAGAGACGGCGACACGTTGCCGCCGTTGCTTCAAGCCATCGTTGATGGATTTCATGTATGCTGCTCTGCAGCAAACCCACATGGGCTTCACGTTGGCATGTACAAACGAATGGATTCAAAGGCATGGACCCGCTTGTCCATCGATCTGGCCCTGCAAGGCGGTGGCTCCCATGGCGCCTACACGTGGGGCGTGCTGGATCGTCTGCTGGAAGAGGAGCGGCTTGAATTCGCCGGGATCAGCGGCACCAGCGCCGGGGCCATGAATGCCGTGGCCCTGGCTGCCGGTCTGATGGAAGGCGGTCGTGAAGGTGCCAGGGCCGGCTTGCGCCGCTTCTGGCAACAGGTGGGTGCCCATTCGCCCTTTTCGGCCTTGCCAGCTTTGTGGCTGGAGGGCAATCCCTGGATGGAGTCCTGGCAGCAGTGGGCCCGTGAGACCTCAGCATGGTGGAGACGTCAGGCGGTATCTGCCCTGTCGCCCTACGGATTCAATCCGCTGAATCTCAACCCCTTGCGGCACATCCTCGAAAACACCATCGATTTTGAGCGGGTACGACACTGTCACAAGACGCGCCTGTTCATTGCCGCTACGCAAGTGAGCACCGGTGCATTGCGGGTGTTCCGGCAGACCGAACTGACCTCGGACATGGTGCTGGCATCGGCCTGCCTACCCTTGCTGTTTCAGGCGGTCGACATCGACGGAGAGGCCTACTGGGACGGTGGATACGCCGGCAATCCATCGCTGCTGCCGCTGATTCAGGAAAGTCCGGCCGACGACCTGCTGCTGGTGCAGATCAATCCCCGCCGACGCCATGAAGCCCCCCGGCAATCGACGGACATCCTGGATCGCATCAATGAGATCACCTTCAACGCCAGTCTGCTGAAGGAGCTGCGCGCTTTGCAGTTGCTGAAGAACCTGATCGCGGAAGACGAAGGGCCGGGGCACTGCTATCGCAACCCTTTGTTTGAGCGGGTGAAGGCGCTGCGGGTGCACCGTATCGATGCCGACGAGGGGCTTCGTGATCTGGGTGCTGCCACCAAGTTGCGCACAGACCCGTTGTTTCTGAATCAGCTCTTCGATCGGGGGCGAGCCGCGGCGGCTGTATGGCTGGAACAGCATGGCGATGACCTCGGGAAAAAGTCCACGCTGAACCTGCAAGAGGCGTGTCAACTGTGATCGGCATCGTCGGCATTGTCTTGTCGCTGGTGCTGCTGATGGTGCTGGCCTATCGGGGCGTGAGCGTGTTGATCCTGGCGCCGCTGATGGCGTTGCTGGCCGTGCTGTTCAGCCCGGGTACCCCTGTGCTGGCCAGTTACACCCAGGTGTTCATGCCGGCGCTCGGGGGGTTCGTGATCGCCTTTTTTCCCTTGTTTCTGCTGGGCGCCATCTTCGGGAAACTCATGGAGGCCTCGGGGGCAGCGCTGGTGATCGCGCGAGCCATCGTGGACCGGCTGGGCCAGCAGCGCGCCATTCTGGCCATCGTGCTGGCCTGCGCGGTGCTCACCTACGGGGGCGTTTCGCTGTTCGTGGTGGCCTTTGCGGTCTACCCGATTGCGGCCGCCCTGTTCAGGCAGGCCGAGGTACCCAAACGGCTCATCCCGGGTGCCATCGCGCTGGGGGCCTTCACCTTCACCATGACGGCCTTGCCCGGTACCCCGGCCATCCAGAATGCCATCCCTATGCCTTTTTTCGGGACCACCCCCTTCGCTGCTCCCGGACTGGGCGTGATCGGCGGGGTGATCATGCTGGTCTTCGGCGTCTGGTGGCTCTCGTACCGTGCCGCCCTGGCTGCACGGGCCGGCGAAGGTTACGGCCAGCACCCGGATGACACGCCAGCTGCCCCGAACGACATCGCGCTGGCAACGCCTCCGTCAGCTTCGGGTGCCGTCTTGGCGCGGGCCATCGCACCGGTGGTGCTGGTGATCCTGCTCAACTACCTCCTGGCCACCTGGGTGTTCCCCGCGCTCGATACCAGCTACCTCGCCGATAGCCGGTTTGGCAGCACCCACATCGGGGCTGTGCGCGGCATCTGGGCGGTACTGGTTGCTCTGGCAGCGGCCATCGTGCTGATCATCGTCCTGCAGCGCAAGCAACTCACGGCGCTGGGCAAGACCCTGGAAAAGGGCGCCTCCGGTTCGGTCATGCCACTGCTCAATACCGCCTCGCAAGTGGGTTTTGGCGCCGTGATTGCCTCGCTGGCGGGTTTTGTCCTGATCCGCGACATGGTGCTGGGCATCGCGCCCGACAACCCGCTGATCTCGATGTCCATTGCCGTCAATATCCTGGCCGGGATCACCGGGTCGGCCTCGGGTGGCATGAGCATAGCGCTGCAGACCCTGGGCGAGACCTGGCTGGCGATGGGCCAGGCTGCCGGCATCTCGCCCGACCTGCTGCACCGGGTGACGGCGATTGCCACGGGCGGTCTGGATGCCCTGCCGCACAACGGTGCCGTGATCACGCTGCTGGGCATCTGTGGGCTCAGCCACCGCCAGTCCTACCTCGACATCTTTGTCGTCGCGGTAGCGATTCCGGTCCTGTCGCTGGTGGCGGTGGTGGTGCTTGGTACGGTGTTCGGGTCGTTCTAGGGCTCAGCCCTGCGCCAGCTTGAACACCGCCGTGCTGGCCCGCAGATTGGGCCAGAGCCGCACCTCACGGCCTTGCTCCAGGCCAAAGCTGTCGGTCACCTGCAGGCCCAGGCGCTGCGCGAGCACCTCGAAGTCGGCATAGGTGCCCACGCGGATGTTGGGCGTGTCGTACCACTGGTAGGGCAGGCGCTTGGTCACGGGCATGCGGCCCTGCAACACGCTCAGGCGGTTGGGCCAGTGCGCAAAATTGGGAAAGGCGACGATGGCCTGTCGCCCCACGCGGGCGGTTTCGCGCAGCATGGTTTCGGCGTTCCGCAGGTGCTGAAGGGTGTCGATCTGCAGCACCAGGTCGAAGCTGTTGTCGCCAAACATGGCCAGCCCGTCTTCCAGGTTGAGCTGCAACACGTTGATGCCGCGCTGCAGACCCGCATGCACCTTGGTGTCGTCGATTTCCACCCCGTAGCCGGTGCAGTCCAGCGTGTCGCGCAGATAAGCCAGCAGGGCGCCGTCGCCACAGCCCAGATCGAGCACACGGGCACCGCGCGGCACCAGCCGGGCAATCGATTCGAGGATCAGGCGGTCGGTCATGTGAGGCCTCCCTGAGACAGATCCCGCGCCACCTGCTGTTCGAAATAGGCCCTGACCGCCGCGTGGTACCGTGGGTCGTCCAGCAAGAAGGCGTCGTGGCCGTGCGGGGCGTCGATTTCGGCGTAGCTCACGTCGAGCCGGTTGTCGAGCAGGGCCTTGACGATCTCGCGGCTGCGCGCCGGTGAAAAGCGCCAGTCGGTGGTGAAGCTGACGAGGAGGAACCTGGCCTGCGCCGCAGCCAGTGCGGCGCTCAGGTTGCCGTCCTGGGCGCGGGCGGGGTCAAAGTAGTCCAGCGCGCGCGTGATGAGCAGGTAGGTGTTGGCGTCAAAGTACTCGCTGAACTTGTCGCCCTGGTGGCGCAGGTAGCTTTCGATCTGGAATTCCACCTCCTGCGTGGAATAGCGGTAGGCCAGCCGCACCGCTTCGTCCACGTCACCGGCCTCGGCGGCTTCGGTCAGGGGCTTGAGCTGGCGGCCGAACTTCTCGTTCATCACGTCGTCGCTCAGGTAGGTGATGTGACCGATCATGCGGGCAATGCGCAAGCCCCGCCGTGGCAGGGTGCCGTGGCGCAGGTAGTGACCGCCATGAAAATCGGGGTCGGTGACGATGGCCCGGCGCGCCACTTCGTTGAACGCGATGTTCTCGGCCGTGAGGTTGGGTGCGCTGGCCACCACCACGGCGTGCCGCAGGCGCTCGGGGTACTGCAGCGTCCAGCTCAGCGTCTGCATGCCACCCAGGCTGCCGCCCATCACGGCGGCCAGCTGGCCGATGCCGAGCGCGTCCAGCAGCCGGGCCTGGGCATGGACCCAGTCTTCGACGGTGACCACCGGGAAGTCCGCGCCCCAGGGCTCGCCAGTGGCCGGATTCCGGTGGGTCGGCCCGGTGGAGCCGAAGCATGAGCCCAGGTTGTTGACGCCAATCACAAACCAGCGGTTGGTGTCCACCGGTTTGCCGGGGCCGATCATGTTGTCCCACCAGCCCTCGCTCTTGGGGATGGGCTGACCATGGCTGTCGGCATGCCGACCAGCCACGTGGTGACTGGCGTTCAGCGCATGACAGATCAGCACGGCATTGGACCGTTCTGCATTCAGCGTGCCATAGGTCTCGAACACGAGTTCGTAGCCCGGCAACACGGCACCACTCTGCAAAGGCAGAGGGTCATGGAATCGGCGGGTTTGCGGTGTGACTATCACGTGTGCAGGAGAAAAAAAACCCGGTGCCGCAAGAGGCCGTCGCTGGCAGGAGGGACGGGTGCAAGGACCGGGTGTCTCCTGTTTAGCGGCATTTCTTACGCGCCCGCAATCCGGAAAACAAATCGGCGCTGATACAGTATAGGCCAATCACCTGACCTGTTGTGACTCCGCAACGGAATTTGCCCTAAATATCTGACAAAACCGCTTTTCTGGCCGGACAGGCGGTAATTTCGGTCCTCGCCAGGGAAAAAGATCCCCGCCAATGACCGGGCGAGCGCATAATGAAGGTGCCCATCTGTAAAGATTGGGTCAGACAGGTGATTGGTCAGTTTCGCATGCCACAGCAGCCAGGCAAGAGGTTTCGTAGTGCTTTCGGGGCTCCATCGCTATTGTGTTTCTTTTGTGTTTTCAGGAGTCCCTTGTAATGGGCAACAAACTGTACGTCGGCAACCTTCCCTACACCGTGCGCGACGACGATCTGCAGCAGGCTTTCGGTGCCTTTGGTCAAGTCAACAGCGCCAAAGTCATGATGGAGCGTGACACCGGTCGCTCCAAGGGTTTTGGTTTTGTGGAAATGGGCAGCGATTCCGAAGCCCAGTCCGCCATTCAGGGCATGAATGGTCAGTCACTGGGCGGTCGCAGCCTGGTGGTCAATGAAGCCCGTCCCATGGAAGCCCGTCCTCCGCGTACCGGCGGCTTCGGCGGTGGTCGTCGTGAAGGCGGCTTCGGCGGTGGTGGCAACGACGGCGGTTTCCGCAGTCCTTACGGTGGCGGTGGCCGTCGTGAAGGCGGTGGCGGCCGCGGCGGTTACTGATCGCTAATCACATCATGCCCTTCGCTGGGCATGACTCAAACAAACCCCGTTCGGATCTCATCCAGCGGGGTTTGCTGTTTCAGCGGCGGGGATTCAGCGTGGCTTGTACCCGGCCGCGCAAAATCGCTTCTCTGGTGTTGTCGTTGTAGCGAAGGCTGTCGGCCTGCATGCGATCGGCATCGCGCATCATCCGCACGGGCTGATCCGACAAGACCGTGTCTTCCTCCACGAGGAAGGTGATGGTCTCTCCCCGGAACTCCAGCCGGGGAAGTCGCTGACCGTCAGGCAGGTTGAGCGCTTCCCTGACGATGATCACATCGCCAGACAGGGTGTACAGCGTCTGCGTGTCGTTGGTGATCAACTGCCGGGCACTGGCCGTGGTGACCCGGCCCAGATCGTTGATGGCTCTCAGACGAGCGCCTTCCACTTCGATGGTGCTGTCGGCGGGGTAATGCCGCATTTCGGAGCCGCGCAACTCCGATTTCAATTGCCCATTGGCCGCAAAGGTGCGGACCGCAAAGTTTCGCATGAAGTAGTCCGGGTCGGCCGATACCGGGCGCGGGGGGCGAGGCTCCGCAGGCCCAGGCGACTGGCTGACCACCCAGTAGCTGCCCAGGGCCAGCACGCCCATGAGCAGCACCGGTAGGTAGATCGACAACTGGTTCCACCACCCGCCTGCACGCTGGGCGAAGCTTCGCCGGGGTCTGGTGGGTGCTGACGGCAGGGGTGCCAGGGTGCCATTCACCGGGATGCCTCCTCCAGCAGCTTGGCGTAGTGGCCACTGGCCACCAGCAACAGGTCGCACAGCTCCCGCACCGCGCCCTGGCCACCGCCTGCCTGCGTCACGTGGTGAGCCACACCCAGCACCTCGGACTGAGCGGCGGGGGGTGCCACGGCCAGCGCTGCCCGCCGCAGCATGGGCAGGTCGGGCCAGTCATCGCCCATGGCGGCGGCCTGCGACCAGTCCAGGCCCAGTTCACGAAGCATGTCCTCCGCAGCGGGGCGTTTGTCTTCGGTGCCGAAGCGTGTGTGGGTCACACCCAGCGCCTGGAGTCGCAGGCGCAAGGCGGCCGAGTCACGTCCGGTGACCACCGCAGGGGTGATGCCTGCACGCTGGAGCAGTTTGATGCCGTGACCGTCCAGGGTATTGAAGCGTTTTAGGGTTTCACCCGCTTCCGAAAAGAACAGCCCGCCATCGGTGAGCACGCCATCGACGTCCAGGAAAACCACCCGGATGTCCTGTGCTCGAAGCAGGAGCTCAGGCGGGAAGATCAGCCGAGGCGTCAGGACTGGCAGTGAAAGGGACATGTTCAGATCACCTTGGCCCGCATCAGGTCGTGGTTGTTGAGGGCGCCGCACAACCGGCCCGCGTCGTCCACCACCAGGATGCTGTTGATGCGGTGCGTTTCCATGAGTTCGGCGGCCTCGACAGCCAAGGCTTCCGGTCTGATGGTCCGAGGATTCGGGTGCATCACCTGCTCGGCCACCAGCGCTTGAAGATCTGTTCCCCGTTCGATGAGCCGGCGCAAATCGCCATCGGTGAAAATCCCCACGGGGCAGCCCCCGTCGTTCACCACAGCCGTGGCGCCCAGCCCCTTGGCGCTGATTTCTCGCATGATGGCTGGCAGCGGGGCATCCAGAGGCACCCGGGGCGTGAGATCGGCCCCGCGCATGACATCGCTCACGAGCGTGAGCAGCTTACGCCCCAAGGCGCCGCCCGGATGCGAACGGGCGAAGTCGTCTGCCTTGAAGCCGCGTGCATCCAGCAGGGCCACCGCCAGCGCATCGCCCATGGCCAGCTGTGCGGTGGTGCTGGCCGTGGGGGCCAGGTTGTGGGGGCAGGCCTCCTTGTCCACATGGGTGTCCAGCACCACGGTGGCGTGTTGCCCCAGGCTGGAAGCCGGGCGGCCCGTCATGGCGATCAAGGGGACCCCCATCCGCCTGATGAACGGGACGATGGTGACCAGTTCGTCGCTCTCGCCACTGTTGCTGATCGCCAGCACCACGTCGGTGGTGGTGATCATGCCCAGATCCCCATGGCTGGCTTCGGCCGGGTGCACGAACAGGGCGGGTGTGCCGGTGGAGGCCAGCGTGGCGGCGATCTTGCGTGCGATGTGCCCGCTTTTGCCCATTCCGGTCACGACCACACGGCCAGTGCAACGGAGAATGAGCGCCACGGCCTCGGCAAACCGGGCGTCAAGGCGCTTGCTCATGGCCAGAACGGCAGAGGCTTCGATGGCCAGCGTCTCACGTGCCAGCTGGAGGACGCGATCGATGGGCAGAGGGTGGACGCGCAGCATATGGCGAATTATCCGCCAGTCGCATCACCGTGCAGAGTGAGGCAGTCCGGGGATAATGGACAGATGGACACCTCAGCCTACCTCAAGTCCCACATCCGTACCGTCCCCGACTGGCCAGCGCCTGGCGTTCAGTTTCGAGACATCACGCCCCTGCTTCAGGACCCGAAGGTGTTTCGGGTGCTGATCGATGCGTTTGTCCACCGTTACATGGAAAAAGGCGCCCGTCCCGATGTGGTGGCCGGGCTCGATGCGCGCGGTTTCATCATCGGCTCGGTGCTGGCCTATGAACTCGGGGTGGGTTTTGTGCCCATCCGCAAAAAGGGCAAGCTGCCTTTCACCACGGTGGAAGAGACCTACGAACTCGAGTACGGTTCGGCCACGGTGGAGCTGCACACCGATGCGGTTTCGGCAGGGGATCGTGTGCTGCTGATCGACGACCTCATTGCCACCGGCGGCACCATGATGGCGGGCAAGAAGCTGCTGGAAAAGCTGGGTGCCACCGTGACCGAGGGAGCCGCCATCGTGGCGCTACCCGAACTGGGCGGAGTGGACCGCCTGCGGGCCACCGGCCTGCCGTTGCACACGCTGGTCGAGTTCGACGGTCACTGAGGCTTTATTCTAGACTCCCCATCTGGGTGTCGCTCAGGGGGTGGTCAGAACGGTTGGACCGTCGAATCATCGGGCGCGTCGGTTCGAAGTTCGGGGGGGCATCCGAGCCAGGCGGCCGTTTGAAGTCGCCCAGCGCCTGGTGCAGGGCGGCGATCTCGTCGTGGGTGATTTCTTCGTGGGTGTCTCGTGCAGGAGCCGGTGCCACAGGGGCCGGCCGTTTGACCGGGTGGTTGTCGATGTCGCGCCAGTAAACCGATTTGACGGTCAGTTTCGCGCGCTCGCTGGCGAGTTGACGCAAGTCGGTCTCCAGGGCATGTGGACCGCCCGGAACATGTTGCAATGCACCCGCCCGGATGTCGACCAGCACCAGATGTGACTGGCCGTCGGGGTCGAGGGTGAGTACCTTGAACTTGTAGGCACTGGACAGCACACTGGAGCGGATCATGCACTCGCGGATGATGGTGTACAGGGTCTCGCGCCGGGCATTGCGGCGTTGTCTCTGGTCCAGGTTGGTGCCCAGGGGCTTGCGCGCCCGGGGCGCTTCAGCCGGGACGGAAGCCGGCAGGGGCTCGTTTTCGGACGTTCGCCATGAGGCAATCCATTCTGCCAGCCAGCTTTTCCACGAAGTGGGTTGCGTCATGTCTGTGCCTTTTTGCGGTCCCGGCGTTCATGGGAGTTTCCACTGACGCCATTGTGCATCCAGTTGAATGAATTTTGACCGATACTAGACCCAAGCTTCTTGGAGTTCCATTTTTAGGATAGCGCATGAACACCTCAGCCTCGAGCGCACAGGGCAGTTCCGAATACCTCACTTTCCGGCTGGGTGCCGAAGAGTATGGCATTGACATCCTGCGGGTTCAGGAGATCCGTTCCTTCGAAGAGCCGACCCGGATTGCCAACTCACCGCCCCACATCAAGGGCGTGGTCAACCTTCGGGGGGTGATTGTTCCGGTGGTGGATCTGCGGATCAAGCTCGGTTGCGAAAAGGTGGAGTACAACAGTTTCACCGTGGTCATTGTGCTGAATGTGAAGGGGCGCGTGGTGGGTGCGGTGGTGGATTCGGTCTCGGATGTGCTGGAGTTGGCACACAGCCAGATCCGTCCGGCGCCTGAAATGGCCAACAGCGGGGTGGACACCGATTTCATCACCGGCATTGCCAGCGTGGCCGAGCGCATGCTGATCCTGATGGACATCGAATCCCTCATGTCCAGTGCGGACATGGGGTTGATGGATCCCGTCGCCTCCTGACATCCGATCCGGGCAGGCTGGCCCGGTTGAATGGAGCCCAGATGAATCTGTTTTTCTTCATGAGACTGTTCACCATCCGCCTGCGGATGGTCGGGGCGATTGTCGTGGTGCTGATGCTGCTGCTCGTGCTGGGTGGCATTGGCCTCTGGGGCATGTACCGCATGCAGGCCTACTCCCAGGATCTGGTCGAACACTCCTTCGCGGAATCCGCCATGTTGAGCCGGTTGCAGGTCGGTCTGGGTGACATGCGGCGCTACGAGCGAGACATGATCATTCACCACGAGTCCCCTGAACGTGTGGAGGCGGCGCGCACCCAGTGGGAGGGTGCATGGGCCCGCGTGCAGGCCGAACTGGCCGCCCTTCAAGGGGAAGAAGCGGACGAGGACAATCGCCTGGCGGCCGACATCCGGCGGCAGCTGGATGTCTATGCCGAGGCACTGAAGCCGGTGGCCAGGCAACTGGTCGCTGGCGGCCACGACTCCGCCACCACCGCCAACCAGCTGCTGCGTGGTGCTCATCAGGCCTTTGAGCGGTCCGACGAGCTGATGGTGAAGCTGGAAGCGGTGCTGGCTGAAGAGGTCCGTGTGTCTTACGAGCAATCTCGGTCGATGTCCCGATGGATCCTGCTGGTGTTTGCCGGTGCCGTGGTCATTGCGGTGGTGGTGGTCGCTCCTGCCACGCTGGCCAACATGATCAGCATCACCCGCCCACTGGAACAGGCCCAGGGTCTCGCCGTTTCGATTGCCCGTGGCGACCTCACCACCCGCCCCGATCTGTCGGGCAGGGATGAGCTCACCGAGCTCATGGGTTGCCTGTCCGACATGCAGGACTCCCTGTCCCGTACGGTGGGAGAGGTCCGGATGGCGGCGGAAAACATACGGCTTGCCAGTGGTGAAATCGCTTCGGGCAACCAGGACCTCAGCAACCGGACCGAGCAGACGGCGAGCAACCTGCAGCAGGCGGCCAGCAGCATGGACCAGATCACCTCGACGGTTCAGCAGTCGAGCGAGGCGGCCCGCGGTGCCATGTCGATGGCGCGCAGCAACGCCGAGGTGGCGCAGCGGGGTGGGCAGGTGGTGGGACAGGTGGTTTCCACCATGGACGAGATCCACACCAGCAGCCAGAAGATTCACGACATCATCGGTGTCATCGATGGCATTGCGTTCCAGACCAACATCCTGGCCCTGAATGCGGCCGTGGAGGCCGCCAGGGCTGGCGAAGCCGGGCGGGGATTTGCGGTGGTGGCCGGCGAGGTACGGAGTCTGGCCCAGCGCAGCGCCGAGGCAGCCCGGGAAATCAAGTCGCTCATCAGCGCCAGCGTGGAAAGGGTCGAGGCCGGTACCCAGCTGGTGCATCAGGCGGGCAAAACCATCCGCGACATCGTCGACAACGCCCAGAAGGTGTCGAGCTTCATTGCCGACATCACGGAGGCCACTGCCCAGCAGGCGCAGGGCCTGTCTGCCGTGAATGCCACGGTGAGTGATCTTGACCAGGTGACGCAGCAGAACGCTGCCCTGGTTGAACAGAGCGCGGCAGCGGCCGAGAGCCTGCGAGAGCAGGCACAGCGCCTGGCCAACCTGGTGTCGGTGTTCCAGTTGCTGGATGGGGCCGGTGGACATCCGCCCCTGATGCCGGCAGCCACCCGAGGGCATGGTACCCACATGGCTTATCAGGGGCCTGACCGACGTCAGCGGCCTCGTTGAATGACATTGCAGTTCTCACATCAGGAGATGACATGAGTTTGAACAACATCAGGATTGGTGCCCGGCTAGGGATGGGCTATGCGGCCGTGCTCTTGCTCATGGCGGCCATCACGGGGCTGGCCCTCTACGAATTTCGGGTGCTGCTGAACGACGCCGTAGAGGTCAGGCAGCAAAGCCAGCGCGCGACCCTGGCGCAGCAATGGGCCGACAACACCCGACTCAACATCACCCGGGTCATGGCGATTGCCAAGTCGGGCAACGCCCCGGCGGTGGAAGGTTTCTTCAATCCCCTGATCACGCAGACGACGCAGCAGATCAACGAACTCCAGAAGACCCTCGAAGAACAGGTAAGTGACCAGGAAAGCACGGTCCTTCTGCAGCGCATTGCCCAGTTGCGGACCGACTACATCAACACCCGCCGCGACTTTTTTGCCCTGCTGGCCACTGGAGACCTCGTGGCCGCCGAGAACTTCCTCCAGACCCGGCTGATGCCCTCTGCCGATGCCTACATGGCTGGTCAGGCGCAGTTTGTCGCCTTGCAGGATCGCCTGACCGCTGGCGTGCTCACCGCGGCCGAGCAGGATGCCGAGATGGCCGTCCTCCTGGAGCTCGGTCTGGCTGTGGCGGCGCTGATCATCAGCATCCTGCTTGCCTGGTCGCTCACCCGCTCCATCACCACACCGCTGCGGTCGGCCATTGCCTTCGCTGACAAGATCGCCCATGGCGACCTGACACACCGGATGCAGATCCAGCGTGGCGACGAGATCGGTGATCTCATCAAGTCCCTCAACGAGATGCAGTCGGCATTGTTGCGGGTGATCGGCGAAATCCGGCATGCGGGAGATGGCATCAACGTCGCCGCCAGCGAAATCGCGATGGGCAATCAGGATCTCAGCAGCCGCACCGAGCAGTCGGCCAGCAGCCTCGAGGAAACCGCATCCAGCATGGAGCAGCTCACCGCCACCGTGAGGCAGAGTGCCGATTCGGCCCGGCAGGCCAACCAGCTGGCCTCCAGCGCTGCCGAAGTGGCCGAGCGCGGGGGCGCTGTGGTGGGACAGGTGGTCCACACCATGAACGACATCAACCAGAGCAGCCAGCGCATCAGCGACATCATCAGCGTCATCGATGGCATCGCGTTCCAGACCAACATCCTGGCCCTGAATGCCGCGGTGGAGGCGGCCCGCGCCGGCGAGCAGGGACGTGGTTTTGCCGTGGTGGCCGGCGAGGTTCGCACGCTGGCTCAGCGAAGCGCCCAGGCGGCCAAGGAAATCAAGGAGCTGATCAGCGCGAGCGTGGGTCGGGTGCAGGACGGTAGCCGACTGGTCGAGGAAGCCGGAACGACCATGGCCGAAATCGTCTCCAGCGTCCAGCGTGTGACCGACATCATTGGCGAGATCAGCGCCGCGGCATCCGAGCAGAGCGACGGCATTTCCCAGGTGAATGTGGCCATCAGCCAGCTGGATCAGATGACCCAGCAGAACGCGGCCCTCGTGGAACAAAGCGCGGCCGCTGCCCAGAGCATGCGCGATCAGACGCAGCGCCTCACCCAGGCGATCGCGGCCTTCCGGACCGGGGATCAGGCGCTGTCGCCCGTCACCACATCGGCCCCGCCACCGCGACCGGTGGCGAAGGCGATCGCCAAGGCCCCCGCCGCTGTGCGGCCACCGGTGGCCCGAGCCGCTCCTGGCCCCCTTCCGGCACCACGGCATCACTCGGCAGCTCAGGCCAGGGCCATTCCGCAGAACCGTGCCGCCAGTCAGCCAGCCTCAGCATCACCGAAGTCCACGGCTGCACCGGCGGCCCCCCGCAATGCCCTGCCCAAAGCCGCCCCCTCGCCCGCTCCGAAGCCTGCCGACAACGTCGAAGGCGATTGGGAAAGTTTCTGATCACGCCCCACCATGAACGCCCGTCTGCCTGCCACTGCGCTGGATTCTGCTGAGGCCAGTGCGCTGATTGAGTCCCGCTGGCAATCCCGCATCCTGCCCGAACTCCAGCGCTACATCGAGATTCCCGCCAAATCGCCGGCCTTCGATCCCGACTGGGCGGTACATGGTCACCTGGAGGCGGTGCTTCGACAGGCTGCTGACTGGGTGCAGGCCCAGGCGGTGGAGGGGCTGACGCTTCAGGTGGTTCGCCTGCAGACGGCCGAGGGAAAGCCACGCACCCCCGTGCTGTTCTTCGAGGTGCCCGCCAGCTCCGGTACCCGCGGCGGGAACGGCCCCGTCAGCGGCCAGACCGTGCTGATGTACGGGCACCTCGACAAGCAGCCCGAGTTCAGCGGCTGGCGCAGCGACCTGGGCCCCTGGACACCCCGGCTCATCGACGGCAAGCTGTATGGCCGAGGGGGTGCCGACGACGGCTATGCCGTGTATGCAAGCGTGGCTGCGATTCAGGCGCTCAAGGCCCAGGGAGCTGCGCATCCGCGCATCGTCGGCCTGATCGAAACCTGCGAGGAAAGCGGCTCCCACGATCTCTTGCCCTATGTGGACGCCCTCAGGTCCCGGCTCGGCGATGTGGGTCTGGTCATCTGTCTCGACAGCGGGGCGGGCAATTACGATCAGCTCTGGCTCACCACCAGCCTGCGTGGCATGGCCAGCGGCGTGTTGAAGGTGGAGGTGCTGACCGAAGGGGTGCACTCGGGCGATGCCTCGGGTCTGGTGCCGTCGAGTTTTCGCATCATGCGGCAGGTGCTGGACCGTCTGGAGGACAGCGCCACTGGCCGATTGCTGCCTGGCAGCTTTCATGTGGAAGTGCCAGCGGAGCGGCTGGCGCAGGCACAAGCCACGGCCGACATCCTGGGCGACGAGGTTTACCGGCGTTTTCCCTGGGCGCACCACGATTGTGGTGGTTCGACCCTGTTCGCCCTGCCCACCACCACCGATCCGGTGGAAGCGCTCATCAACCGCACCTGGCGACCCACGCTGAGTGTCACCGGTGCCGAGGGATTCCCGTCTCTCCAGAACGCCGGGAACGTGCTGCGACCTTACACGGCCTTCAAGCTCAGCCTTCGACTGCCCCCGCTGGTCGATGCCGCTCAGGCGGTGCAGGAACTCAAAGCCTTGCTGGAGGACAACGCCCCCTATCAGGCGCGCGTCACCTTCGTGCCCGAAGGCGCGGCCACTGGCTGGAATGCCCCAGCCACCTCATCCTGGTTCGAGCAGGCCTTGCATGCCTCCAGTCAGGCGCATTTTGGGGCACCCTGTGGCTTCATCGGCCAGGGTGGCACGATTCCGCTGATGAACCTGCTCAGCCAGGGTTTTCCGAAGGCGCAGATGATGGTTTGCGGGGTGCTGGGCCCGAAAAGCAATGCCCATGGGCCCAACGAGTTCCTGCACGTTCCCTATGCCCAGCGGCTCACGGCGTCGGTGGCCGAGGTGATCGCCCGGATGCCCTAAAGCGCCCGGGCGTGGGCCCGGCGTTTCAGTGCCAGCCACAGAAGCGACAGGCCCAGCAGCGCCACGGGGGCCAGCGAACCCAGGTTCAGCAGCGCCCAGCCCTGGGTGGTCACGAGTGCGCCCGAGGCAAACGAGGTCAGCGCCATCGTGGCAAACACGAAGAAATTGATGGCGGCCTGGGCCTTGTCCTTTTCTTCTGGCCGATAGGCCTGCATGGCCAGGGTGGTGCTGCCGGTGAACAGGAAGTTCCAGCCCACCCCCAGCAGGAAGAGCGCGATCAGGAACTGGTGCAGATCCTGCCCCGACAGGGCGATCGCAATGCACGCCAGGTTCAGCACCACGCCGACGCCCATCACCTGAAGCACGCCGAAGCGCTTGATCAGGTGCCCGGTGAAGAAGCCGGGGGCAAACATGCCGATCACGTGCCATTCCAGCACCAGGGCGGCGTCGGAAAACGGCATGCCACACACTTGCATGGCCAGCGGGGTGGCTGCCATCAGCAGGTTCATCACCCCGTAACCCAGAGCCGCCCCCAGGGTGGCCACGATGAACACCGGTTGGCGCATGATCTCTCGCAGCGGGCGACCGCTCGAGGCGCCGGGCTTTCTGGGCGGCTCCTTCGGAAACCGGATGCCCGCCATCACCACCATGGACACGAGCGCGACCACGGCCAGTGCCAGGTACGCACCCAGAAAGGGTTTGCCGAGCCAGTCACGGGTATGGCTCGCCAGATTCGGGCCGATGATGGCGCCGATCAGTCCGCCAGCCAGCACCAGCGAGACGGCTTTTTCACGGAACGAGGCTTCGGCCAGTTCGCCTGCCGCGAAACGGTAGAGCTGGCCGTTCGCGCTGTAGTAACCCGCCACCACGGTGGCCAGCACCAGCAGCCAGAAGTTGCCGATGTAAAGCGCCGCTGCACACAGGAGTGCCGAGACAAACGCCACCAGCAAGCCCAGCTGGAATGACACCTGCCGCCCCCAGCGCTGCTGGCTGCGCGCCACCAGGCCGGTCGACAGCGCACCACCCACCACATAACCCATGACGGGCAGCGTGGCCATCCACCCGAGCGGGGCCAAGCTCAGGCCGACCAGGCCATTGATGGCAATGAACACCACGTTGTTGGTGAGAAACAGGCCTTGCGCGCCGGCCAGGAGCCAGAGGTTTTTGTTCATAACCAGTCGTTTATATACGAATGCGCGGGGCCTGTCAGTCGCTCGTCTCTGTGCGTGCCCCCTTGGAAAACGGTCTGTCCTCCCCAATCTCTACAATCTGTTCATCGTCAACACGCAAGCCTGGAGGGTCCTGCATGGTTCCCCATCTCGTCACGGCCCTCACTGGCCCCATCAACGAACTCGAACAGCGCATCCTCGAATCCACCCCGGTCATCGAGCGCTGGTTTCGCCTGGAGTGGATGGAGCACACCCCGCCGTTCTACAGCTCGGTCGACATCCGCAACGCCGGCTTCAAGCTCGCACCGGTGGACACCAACCTGTATCCCGGCGGCTGGAACAACCTCACGCCCGAGATGCTCCCGCTCGCGGTGCAGGCGGCCATGGCTGCGATCGAAAAGATCTGCCCCGAGGCCAAGAACCTGCTGCTGGTGCCCGAGAACCACACGCGCAACACCTTCTACCTGATGAACGTGGCGCAGTTGCAGAAGATCTTCTATCAGGCCGGCCTGAATGTGCGGCTGGGTTCGCTGAACCCGGAGATCAAGGAGCCGACCACCTTCGATCTGCCCAATGGCGAGCAGGTGACGCTCGAGCCCCTGATCCGCGACCGTCGGCGGCTGGGGCTGAAGCATTTCGACCCCTGCACCATCCTGCTCAACAACGACCTGAGCGCCGGTGTGCCCGGCATTCTCGAAGACCTTCACGAGCAGTACCTGCTGCCTCCCCTGCATGCGGGCTGGCATGCCCGCAAGAAAAGCAACCACTTCAAGGCCTACGAAGAGGTGGCCAAGCGGTTCGGCAAGCTGCTGGGCATGGACCCCTGGCTCATCAACCCGCTGTTCAACCACTGCGGCGAAGTGAATTTTGCCGAGGGCACGGGCATGGAGTGCCTGCAGACCAACGTCGACGCTTTGCTGACCCGGGTCCGCAAGAAGTACAAGGAATACGGCATCAGCGAAAAGCCCTTTGTGGTCGTGAAAGCCGACAACGGCACCTACGGCATGGGCATCATGACCGTGCGCGATGCCAAGGAGCTGAACGCGCTCAACCGCAAGACCAAGAACAAGATGAACGTCATCAAGGATGGTCAGCAGGTGTCCGACGTGATCATCCAGGAAGGTGTGCTGACGCGCGAGCAGATCAACGACGCGGTGGCCGAGCCGGTGGTCTACATGATGGACCGCTATGTGGTGGGCGGTTTCTACCGCGTGCACGCCGACCGGGGTGTCGATGAAAACCTCAATGCCCCTGGTGCCAGTTTCGTGCCGCTGGCATTCGAGAAAAGCGCCCAGCAGCCCCAGCCGGGGGTCAAGCCCGGGGCCAGCGTGCCGAACCGCTTCTACATGTACGGCGTGATCGGCCGCCTGGCCATGCTGGCGGCCAGTTACGAGCTCGAGGCCACCGACCCGAACGCCGAAGACTACGAATGATCACGTCGGAATGTCGTTTTTTCGCGATCTGAGCCTGTCGGCTGCCACGGCAGGTTTTGTGGCCGTGCTGGTGGGTTTCACCAGTTCAGTCGCCATCGTCTTTCAGGCAGCACAGGCTTTTGGGGCCACGCCTGAGCAGATCACGTCCTGGATATGGGCCTTGTGCCTCGGGATGGGCCTGTGTTCGGCGGTGCCTTCGCTGATGCTCCGGCAGCCTGTGATGGTCGCCTGGAGCACCCCGGGCGCAGCGGTGCTGGCCACCGCCGGTCTGGCGGGCGGCTTCACGCTGGCCCAGGCGGTCGGGGCCTTCATGATCAGCGCCATCCTGATCATCATTGTGGGGGCCTCGGGCTGGTTCGAGCGCATCATGAACCGCATTCCGGTGGCGATTGCGGCTGCTCTGCTCGCCGGGGTGCTGGCTCGTTTCGGTCTGCAGGCATTCAGCGCGGCAGATACGGCCCTGCTGCTGGTGCTGGTCATGCTGACGGCCTACTTGCTGGGTCGGCGTTTCTTGCCGCGTTATGCCGTCCCGTTGACCTTGGTGGTGGCCATTGCATACGCTGGGCTCACCGGTCAACTCAACCCCGGTGCCCTGACGCTGCAATGGGCGGTACCAGTCTGGGTGACGCCCGAATTCACATGGAGTGCGTTGGTCAGTCTGGCGCTGCCACTCTTCATCGTGACCATGGCTTCGCAGAACCTACCCGGGGTGGCCGCCATCAGGGCAGCCGGGTATCCGATGCCGATTTCCCGGATCATCACCCTGACGGGGTTTTCCACGCTCGTGCTCGCGCCTTTCGGCGCCTTTGCCCTGAACTTGAGCGCCATCACCGCGTCCATCTGCATGGGCGAAGAGGCTCACCCTGACCGGAACAAACGCTACACGGCTGCCGTGGTCTGCGGGGTGCTGTACCTGCTCATGGGTCTGGTGGGGGCGGCAGTGACGGGCCTGCTCCTGGCCTTTCCGCACGAGTTGGTGATGGCCATTGCGGGCCTGGCGTTGCTGGGCAGCATTTCCCAGGGTTTGCTGGTGGCTCTGCAGGACGAATCCCACCGCGAAGCCGCCATCATCACTTTTCTCGTCACCTTGAGTGGGGTGGTGGTGGCTGGCATCGGCTCCGCTTTCTGGGGGGTGGTGGCCGGCGCGGTCGCGCTGTTTGTGCAAAAGTATGGGTCCAGGAAGACGACAACATGAACATTCTTTTTGTGGCCGATCCCCTGGCCACCTTCAAGACCTACAAGGACAGCACCTTTGCCATGATGCGGGCGTTGCAGCGGCGTGGCCACACGGTGGCCGCCTGCGAACCTGCCCATCTGCAGTGGCAAAGCGGCGAACCCGTGACGGCCCTGCTGCGCCACATCACGCTCACGGGCGATCTGGACGACTGGTATCGAGTCAGCCACCAGGGTCGCGAGGCGCTGAAAGACTTTGACGCGGTGCTCATGCGCAAGGACCCGCCGTTTGACAACGAGTACTTCTATGCCACGCACTTGCTGGAACAGGCCGAGCGCGAGGGCGCGCGCGTGTTCAACCGGCCGAGGGCCCTGCGTGACCACCCGGAAAAACTGGCGCTGATGGAGTTTGGCGATTTCGCGCCGCCCACGCTGGTGACGCGCTCGGCCGAAGCGATCCGCCATTTCCACGCCGAACACCGCGACATCATCCTCAAACCCCTGGACGGCATGGGCGGCATGGGCATCTTCCGCGTCGGGCCCGATGGCATGAACCTGGGTTCGATTGTGGAAACGCTCAACCACGGCGGTCACACCAGCGTGATGGTGCAGCGTTACCTGCCCGAGATCGTGGCCGGTGACAAACGCCTGCTGCTGATCGGTGGCGAGGCCGCACCGTTCTGCCTCGCCCGGATTCCGCAAGGCAGTGAAGTGCGGGGCAACCTGGCTGCCGGCGGCAAAGGCGTGGCTCAGCCCCTCAGCGACAGCGACTGGTCGATTGCGCGGGCCATTGCCCCCCGGCTGGCCGAGCGCGGCCTGCTGCTCGTGGGGCTGGACGTGATTGGCAACCAGGTGACCGAGATCAACGTCACCAGCCCCACCTGCTTCCAGGAAATCCATCAGCAGACCGGCTTCGACGCGCCAGCCATGTTTGTGGATGCGCTGGAGCGGGCACTGGCTGCCCCGTGAATTTGGGCCGCGGGTTCAGGTTGGAGCGTCTGATCCCTGGCTGGATGAAGGCCCTGTCTTTCTGGGTGGTCCTGACCGGCGTGGTGGTGCTCTCCCTCATGCCGGTGGCCCATCTGCCACCGCTGGCATTCGATGTGTGGGACAAGGCCCAGCATGCATTCGGCTTTGCGGTGCTGACCCTGCTGGGTCTGTGGGCCTATCCGGGCCGGATGCGCCAGCTTCTGGCAGGTCTGTTGCTGCTCGGTGCGCTGATCGAACTCGCCCAGGGCGCCTCAGGCTGGCGCCATGGCGACTGGCTGGATCTGCTGGCCGATGCCATCGGGGTGGTGCTCGGCCTGATGGTGTGGGCCGTTTATCGGCGCCGGTCGCCAGCCGGCTGATCACCAGGCCAGCACGGCCAGCGTGATCACCCCCATGGCCACCAGGTTCAACCAGAGTCCCGCTCGCATCATGCTGGCCTGTGAGACGCCACCGGAGCCGTAAACGATGGCGTTGGGCGGGGTGGCCACCGGCAGCATGAAGGCGCAGGAAGCGGCCATGGCCACCGCAGCCGCCACCGCCACGGGGTCGATGCCCCAGGCGGGCGCGGTGCTCAGTGCAATCGGAATGATGAGCGCGGCACTCGCCGTGTTGCTGACCAGCTCGGTCAACAGCACCACGAAAGCAACCAGCGCCAGCACCACCAGCAGGGTGGGTGCACCGGCCACCCACTGCATGAGGCTTTGCGCCAGAAAGTCGCTGCTGCCGGTGGTCGACATCACCTGGCTGAGCGTGAGCCCGCCACCGAACAACAGCAGAACCCCCCATTGGGTCTGGCGTTCCACATCCTGCCAACGCAGCACGCCGGTGGCGCCCAGCAGGGCAATGGCGGCCAGGGCCACGAGTGTGTCCATGTCGGCCTGAATGCCCAGCCACCGGGCCAGTGGCGCACCGAACACCCAGCCCGTCACGGTCAGACCGAAGATGACCAGCGTCAGCACCCTTTCGCGGGTCCAGACCCAGGGGGGTGTCTCTGCCATGCCATTGCTGGTGGAGGCGGTCGATGGGAGTTGTTCCAGATGAGGGCGCAACACCAGATAGAGCACCGCCACCATCAGCAGCAGCAGGACGGCGGCCAACGGCAGGCCCAGACGCAGCCATTCGGCAAAGCCGATGCCGGCCTGTGCCGCCGCGATCGCGTTGGGCGGGCTGCCCACGAGCGTGGCCATGCCCCCGATGCTGGCACTGTAGGCCAGACCCAGCAGCACGAAGGCCCGGTTCCGCTGTGCCACGGCCGATTCGGGGTCGGCATTCGTGGCCGACCGGGTGGGGAGCAGACCGAGTGCCAGGGGCAGCATCATGGCAGCCGTGGCGGTGTTGCTCAGCCACATGGACAACGAGGCCGTGAGACCGAAAAGGAGCAGCACCGCGACGGTCGCCCGTCCGCGGGCCAGCCTGAGCATTGACATGGCGAGGGCCTGATCGAGCTGGTGCCGCGACAGGGCTGCTGCGAGGGCAAATCCGCCTAAGAACAGGAAGATCACGGGCTGTGCAAACGCGGCCAGTGCATCGCGAACCGTCAGGACGCCTGCCAGTGCGGCCAGCAGCGGCACCAGCAGCGCCGTGAAGCTCAGGTGCAGGGCCTGGGTCATCCAGAGGCTGCCAATCAGGGCAAACAGGGTCAGGCCGGTTCGCAGAGGTCCGTCATCGGGGGCCAGAGCGGCCACCAGGGCGGCAAAAGCCACACAGCCAAGCAAGCGCCATGGGGTGCCGATGAGGCTCATGCCCGCCTGGTCTCCAGGGGCAGACCCTCCACAAACACCTTCAGTTCACCGGGCTGGAACGCGGTCCAGGTTTCGTTGCGGGTGAGCGGGGCCGTGACGATCACGGCAGCGCGGTCACCGGGCTGGTTCACCTCGGCGAAATTCACGGTCCAGTCGTCGTCCATCAGGGTGGCTTGTGCAAACGGGTGTTGCCGAACCAGGTAATGCAGTTGCGTGCTGCAGTGGGCCCACAGCGCCTCGCCATTGGACAGCAGGAAATTGAACGTGCCATGAGCACGGATGTGGGGCACCAGTTCCTGCAGGGTGAGGGTGAGTTCGGCCACCGTGGGCACCCCGGCGTGGGATTTCGCCAGTTCCTGCATCAGCCAGCAGAAGGCGCGCTCGCTGTCGGTGTCACCCACCGGGCGGAAGTGGCCGTGCAGGCGGGGGTGGTAATCCTTCAGGTCGCCATTGTGGGCAAACACCCAGTGCCGGCCCCAGAGCTCCCGGCTGAAGGGATGGGTATTTTCCAGCTTCACGGCTCCTTCGGTGGCCTTGCGCACATGGGCGATGATGTGGGTGCTCTTGAGCGGGTACCGCCGCAGGAAATCGGCCATGGGCGAGTGCGCGGCGCTCTCGTGGTCCACAAACAGGCGCAGCCCCCGGCCCTCGAAGAACGCAATGCCCCAGCCATCGGCATGGTGATCGGTGGCGCCACCACGGCGGCGGAAGCCGGTGAAGCTGAAGTTGGCGTCGGTGGGGGTGGCGCAGTTGAGTCCGAGAAGCTGGCACATGCTTCAAGCGTATCACTCAAGTCTGGCGACTGGGCCACAACACCGAAGCAATCGACACCACCATCAGGCCCACGGCTACCCAGTCCTGCCAGAACAGGCGCTCACCCAGCCACACGGCGCCGCTGAACACCCCGAGCACCGGAATCATCATCACGCTGAGGGTGGAGGCGACCGGTGGCAGGCTGCGCGCCAGGAAAAACCACGTGGCATGGGCGAACCCGAAAATCAGCACCCCGTTGTAAACGATCGCCCACACCGTTGTGGCCGTCATGGGTGGCCACTGTCCACTGGCCGGGCGCTCGAAGATCCATGCCAGCACCGACATGACCACCGCCGTCAGCGCGGTCATCCAGAACGACAGCGTGAGCGTGGCCGCCGGCAGGGTGGTGCGCCGCAAGAGTTGGGTCCCCCATGCCCATACCGCTGCCGCCACCAGGGCCAGGCCCACCGCCTGCGGTTGGCCACTGAGGGTGGTGAACTCGTGCCACAGCAGCAGAACGACGCCGATCGCCGCGGCCCCCACGCCCAGCCAGCCTCGGCGGGTCAGGGTGGTGGCAAACAGCAAGGCACCCAGCAACGCCGAAAAGATCGGCATGGTGTAGCCCAGGATCGCCGCCCGTCCGCTGGAGAGCGCGCTGATGGCCAGGATGATGCACACGTGCCACACAAACATGTTGGTGGCAGCCAGCTTGAGCAGTTCCTGCCAGTGAGCGCCGCCCGGGCCCGCCGGCAGGCGCAGGGGGATCTTCAGGGCCAGCATCGCCAGTGCCAGCACAGGCAGGCCAAGCCACATCGAGATGGCCCTGAAACTCAGCGCCGGGTAGTCGGTCACACCCAGTTTCATCACAGGCCAGTTCACGCCCCAGGCCAGGGTGAGCAACACCAGCAGGATGAGTTGTTGTCGGGTCAGGGCAGGCATGGGTCGAAGGCAAAACCGCACACTATCAGAAAATCCAGCCTGCACGAGCCTGCCTACAATCCGGTGCATGAACTTCACCGACATGCTGCAGGCCGCCGAGCGCCAGAACCGTTCCATGCTGTGTGTGGGCCTGGACCCGGAGCCCGCCCGGTTTCCGCACGCCATGCGCAACGACCCTGGCCGGATTTACGATTTCTGTGCCGCCATCGTGGATGCCACGGCCGACCTGGCCATGGCCTTCAAGCCGCAGATCGCCTACTTTGCTGCCCACCGGGCCGAAGAACAGCTCGAACGCCTGATGGCCCATATCCGGGTGGCCGCACCCCAGGTGCCCATCATTCTGGATGCCAAGCGCGGCGACATCGGCAGCACCGCCGAACAGTACGCGCGAGAGGCCTTCGAGCGGTATGGGGCCGACGCCGTCACCCTGTCACCTTTCATGGGCTTCGATTCGGTTCAACCTTACCTGCAATACCCGGGCAAAGGCGTGTATCTGCTGTGCCGTACCAGCAATCCGGGTGGTGACGACTTGCAGAGCCAGCGCCTGGCCAGCGTGGAGGGACAGCCGCTGCTGTATGAGCACATTGCCCGGCTGGCGCAAGGCCCCTGGAACCTGAATGGGCAGGTGGGTCTGGTCGTGGGGGCCACCTACCCGAGCGAAATTGCCCGCGTCCGGGAAATCGCGCCCACGGTTCCCCTGCTGGTGCCCGGGGTGGGTGCACAAGGGGGTGATGCACGAGCCACGGTGCGGGCTGGCTGGCGTGGGACGGCATCGCGCACCAGCGGGCTGGTGTCGGTGAATTCGTCACGAGCCATCCTCTACGCGAGTGCAGGCCCTGACTATGCCCTTGCCGCTCGCCAGGTGGCCGAACAGACGCGGGACATACTGGAAGCGGCTCGTGCGCAATGAGGGGTGTCTTGTTTTCCTGCGATATGGGCGGGCCATGTAAGTTCGAGCACAATTGACCATGAATGGCTTTTCAAGGTTAAATCGAGCACATGACCGAATCAACCTTTTTGTTGACTCGACTTGAGTTATTGAATCAGGTGGGGGCTGCGCTATCGAACGAGCGCAACACGAATCGGTTGCTGGAAAACATCCTCTTGGCAGCCAAGAGCATTACCCATTCCGACGGGGGAACCCTCTATCTTGCGACGCCCGACGCGCGTTTCCTGCGGTTTGCGATCGTGCGTACCGACTCTCTTGGCATTTCCCAGGGTGGTGAGCATGGCCAACCCCTGAACGGAAAGTTCGGGGATATCGAGATGTTCGGGCCGGATGGTTCACCCAATCACCGGATGGTTGCTGCTTATGCCGCGCATACCGGGCAGACGGTGAACATACCGGATGCCTACACCGCGGAAGGGTTTGATTTTTCGGGCACCCGGATTTTCGATGCCGCCAGTGGTTATCGCTCGAAGTCCTTCCTCACCGTGCCCATGAAGAACCACGACGGTGACTTGCTGGGTGTGTTGCAACTGCTGAATGCCATTGATCCCGACACGGGTCAGGTCACCGAGTTTTCCCAGGCAGACCAGCGTTTGGCCGAGTCGCTCGCTTCTCAGGCCGCGGTGGCACTGACCAATCGGCAATTGATCCGGCAACTGGAGGAACTGTTCGAATCGTTTGTTCAGCTCATCAACGTGGCCATTGACGAAAAGTCCCCTTATACCGGGGGGCACTGTGAGCGAGTGCCTGAATTGACCATGCTGCTGGCGCATGCCGTCAACGAAACGCAGGAAGGCCCACTTGCCGATGTGACGCTGACCGATAAAGACTTTTACGAATTGCGCATCGCGGCCCTGCTCCATGATTGCGGCAAGGTTTCTACCCCCGTACACGTGGTGGACAAGGCCACCAAGCTGGAAACCCTGTTTGACCGCATCCACCTGCTGGATGCCAAATTTGAAGCCGTTCGCAGAAGCCGTGAAGCTGCCATGTGGAAGGCAGTGGCCGAAGGGGCCGTTGGGCGGGAACTGGCCATGGCCGAATGGCAGGCCTGGTGCGCACAGATGGAAGACGACCGGGCTTTTCTGCGCAAAGCCAATGTCGGCGCCGAGCGCATGAGCGACGAAGACCTCGCGCGCATACGATCGATCGCAACGGCTTATCACTGGGTCAACCCCGAGGGGCAGCATGAGCCCCTGATCTCACCGAATGAACTGGACAACCTGCTGATCAAGGCCGGCACGCTGACCCCCGCCGAGCGGGAAATCATCAACCACCACATCGTGGCCACCATCAACATGCTGGAGCAACTGCCCTGGCCCAAGAACCTGCGTAACGTGCCCGAATATGCCGGCGGACATCACGAGCGCATGGACGGCAAAGGCTACCCCAAGGGTCTGAAGCGGGAACAGATGAGCTGGCAGGCCCGCATGATGGGTATTGCTGACATCTTCGAGGCGCTCACGGCTTCCGATCGGCCGTACAAAAAGGCGATTCCGCTCTCAAGTGCCATTCAGATCATGGAAAAATTCAAGGCCAATGGGCACATCGACCCCGATCTCTTCGATGTATTCCTGAATAAACAGGTTTACAAACGGTATGCAGAGCGTTTTCTTTCAGCGGAACAGATCGACCTCTGACCAATCGCCATTGCATGGCTGACCTGCTGTACGGCTGGGAGTTCGGAGCCAACCTGGGGCATGTGGGCTCTTTTCTGCCCCTGGCTCACCAATTGCGTCAAAGAGGGCACCTTGTGCACTGGGCGGTATCGCAGCCGTCATCGGTGGGCGGCTTGCTCGCCCGTCAGGGTTTTGAGTGTTTGCCGGCACCCGTGGCTCCCGAAATCCGTTTGCCCGGGGCTCCCGCCAGCTATGCCGACATCCTTTTGCGGTTTGGCTACCAATCGCCTGCTGCCGTGCTCGGGCTGGTGCAGGCGTGGCGCAGCCTGTTCAGGCTTTCCAGGGCTCGTCTGCTGGTCGCCGACCACGCCCCCACAGCCATCCTCGCGGCGCGCACGCTCGACCTGCCCGTGGCCCTGTTTTCCAATGGGTTTTCCACGCCGCCCGATCAATACCCCTTGCCCAGCATGCGCCACTGGTCACCCGTGCCTTCAAACCTTCTCAGGCAAAGTGACGACGCCGTGCGGAACACCATCAACACGGTGCTGGCCCACTACGGCAAGCCAGGTTTGCAAACAACGAGCCAACTGTTTCAGGTGGCAGAGCATGCGCTGGTCACGTTTCCCGAATTGGATCATTACCATCAGCGAGGTCCATCTGCCTATTGGGGGGCATTGCCATTCATGGGAGGCGGTCACCAGGTTGACTGGTCTGTCATCCAGGCGCCCCGCTTTTTTGTGTACATGCGCACCCAGGTGCCCTCCTACCGAGAGTGCCTGCGGGCGTTGCAGCGCTTGGGTGCGGGGGGCGCGGTTTACTTTCCCGACATACCACCGGACTTGGACCAGCAACTGGCTGGCAGTTCCCTTCAGGTTTTTCGGGAGCCTGTGAACCTCCGTCAAGCCGTTCAAGGCTGCGATGCCGTGGTCTGCTACGGTAGTTCGCTCACCACCGTGGCCGCCCTCGTGGCGGGAAAACCTCTGCTGCTCATGCCCAGTCACCTGGAGCAATACATGCAGTCCATTCGGGCAGCTGACATGGGCGCTGGCATGGTGGTCAATCCTGAACAGCCACCGCCCGACTGGGCCGTTTTGTTGCAGCATCTGCTGGAGGAGCCGTCTTACCGAGCCAACGCACAAGCTTTCGCCCGGAAGTACCAGCACTTTGACCAGGAGAACGTGCTGAACAACCTGACGCTCAGACTAGAGCAGCTCATCGTTCAAGCTGCCTGATCGCCCCTCAGAAGCTCAGCGTTACCAAGGCGTGGGCGGTCCATTTGCCGCGTTTCTGTGTCCCCACTGTATGGCGCCCCTGTGCCACATCCAGTTTGAGCGCGAAACGATTGTTATGCGAAATCCGCAAACCCCATCCATAACTGGCGACAGAGACAGACTGACGGGACGTGGCGACGTATCGGCCATGGGCTGCGTCGGCAAAAACCAGCAACCGGACATTGTCGAGCTTGATCGGCAAGAGATGGGACAAGTCCGGACTGTACAACTCCAAAGTCAGCACCTGTCCATGATCGCGAGCCAACGCCCGCTCGTTGTAACCCCTGACTTGGTTGGATCCGGTCAAACCCAGTTGTTCACCCGCAATCAGCGGGTCTCCGGTGAATTGCGCAGTCCAGTTCACGCGGAACTGGTAGTTTTCAGGGAGCATCTGCAAATGACTGGCTGTCAATCGCCACAGCTGATAGCGACGCTCTGTTCCCACCGTGCCCGGTTGGTGAGCGGCACGGGCGTAATTGCTGGGACGGTTGTTCTGGCCCCAGCCCAGGTTGCGAGCATAGCCAAGCTCCCACTGGGTTTGGGCCCCAGGTCGTGCCCAAGTGCCCTGGTAACTGAGGATCAGCGGGATCGCTGTCACAGCGCTGTCCAGCAGGCCACAGGCAGCTCCATCACAGGCATTCTGATAAGCTTTCCAGTCCAGCCCCATTCTCAGTTCATGATCGTATTCTCCGAGCCGTGTCAGGTTGCGGGTGTAGCGCAAGCCAGCCGTGCGCCCTTTTCCCACAAAGCTGTCTATGCCCGTGATCAGGGAGCCAGCATCGGCATTCGAAATGCCCGCGAAGAATTCAAGGCTGTCGCCCAGCCCGTAAATCGGGATGCGGTATCCCGTGCTGAATTGCCATACCTCTTTGAATTGATCTGGTGAAGTGGCTTGTAGGGTGAGCAGGTGGTCCTGATCAAACAGGTTGGCATGTTGCCACGCCAGTCCCAGTCGCCAGTCGCCGCCAATGCCCCCGCGACCGGAATTGTCCAGATTGACCACCCATCGCGTGAGGGAGGATTCTTCCACTTTCACCCGCGCATCCACCTCGCCAGGCTGGTCGCTCAGGCGCAGCGATAGCTCAACCTGTTTTGCAGGGTTTCCATTCGCCAAGGCCAGATTTTCAGCCAGCGTGATGGTGTTGGGCATGTGTCCTGGCACCAGCGCGGGCAAGCTGCGTCGTATGTTTGCCTCACTGAATGCCTGGTTGCCCTCGATCTCGACAAGACCGATCTTGGACTCGATGACAACGAATCGAACCACCCCACCACTGATATCCTGCTCGGGGAGCGTCACAGCGACCGCACTGTAACCCATGTCGCGGTAGGCTCGCTCCAAGGATTCCAGCGCCATCTGCACATCGGTAAAGCTTCGGTCCTGCCCGCTGAAGGGAGCCACCAACTGCGCCACTTTGGAAGCCGGCAGGAGGGTATTGCCGTTGACCTCAAAACCTTGAATGCTGAAAGTCAGTCCCTGTGCAGCGATGCCAGAACTGGCTCCAGCGATGCAGACCGCTGCCAGCCAGCGGTGAAGTTTGAAGTTCATCGGATCACGCAGGTGTTGTCGTTGCTGCCCCGTCCCACGGTGGCGCCGGAGCCTGTGGTGGCGGCCATGCTGGGCGGTACGGTGGCCCGGAATCCTTCTCCGGGAGGGATCACTTGGGGTAAGGTTTGTGGGTTCGCCACGAAGCCAAACTGACCAGAGACAAAGTCTTGAGCACCGGCATCGTTGACGGCAAAAATGGTGCCGTTCAAAACATCGATGTGCAGCCCTTCTTGCAGTGGGCGTCCTGCTGCATCGGTTTGCCCGGCACAGTCGCCCTGGCATTGTTGAAGACCGTAGTGCGTGCCACGAATGCCCACGGTGGCCGTGGCGGTGGTGGTGGTGTGCTTGTCGGCATTTCGTTTGCCCACGGTGCCTGTGATGGCGCGCATGCCTCCCTTCACCAGGTTGATGTTGACCGCGTCGTCCTCGGGTTTGTCCTTGTCGAAACGATACCGTTCGATGGTGATGCGGCTTTGCGGGCGAACCAGCAGATTGCCCCCGTCATGGAAACGGATGCGGGCAAACGACTTCGCTTCCGAAACCAGGATGTCGCCTTCATCCACCGTGGATTGGGGCGCCAGAATGAGGCTGCGACCATCTGCTTTGGTGGCCACCAGGATCCCGCTCACATGCGTCACCACCCCAACACCTGCCCAGGCCGGCAGACAGGTGGCCACGGCCAGCACGCAACAGGCAAATGCCACTCGGGTGGCGCTGGCCATTCGAGCACGGCCCGGATGAATCGAAAAGATGGGCATGTCAATCCTCCTCAACATTGTGGTGCTGCAGGGGCGGGGTTGCCATCTGACCGTCCTGGCAAACCTCGAACGCGGTTGCCGTCGCTTTCGCCTTCAGCGTTCTGTTCGGCCTCAATCGCCGCATCCAATTCCATGAGGTTGTACATCATGACTTCGGGGGAGTTGTCGGTCAGTGCGGGAGCCACGGGCGCAAGGCCGGTAAAGACCGATGGCTGGATCATGAAGACGTTGCTGGTTTCCTGTGAGTTTTGTGCGACCGTTTGCGCAATGGTGGTTGCCAGCGGTGGCGGTGGCGGAGGTGGTGGCGGTGGCGGTGGCGGTGGCGAGTCAATGATTTCAGAATCGGTGATTTTTACATCAAAGATGTCTCCGTCGTTATTGCTGCTACTTCCAGCAACACCCTTGCCCACCATGTTTCGAGAACCATAGGTGGTGATCGTGGCTTGATCTATCCGAATGCCTACGATGGTGCCGTCATTGTTGTTGCTGCTTCCGGCGACGCCGGTGGCATGGAACGTCAGGTTTCCGTGGGTGGTGACCGATGCGTGACTGATCCATGCACCAAACTGTTTCCCGCTGTTGTTGTTGCTGCTGCCGGCGGCGCCAGTGGCATGGATCGAAAGGTTTCCGTGGGTGGTGATGGACGCCTGACTGATCAATGTGCCGACATTTTTGCCGCAATTACTGTTGCTGCTGCCGGCGACGCCTTTGGTGGTTGTCGTGAGGTTCCCGTGGGTGGTGATGTCTGCGTGACTGATCCACAAACCCACATTTTTGCCGCTGTTGTCGTTGCTGCTGCCGTCAACACCAATGGCTTGGATCGTCAGGTTTCCATGGGTGGTCATGGATGATTGGTTTATCAATACGCCCACATTTTTGCGGCTGTTGTTGTCAATGCTTCCATCGAAGCCAGTTCCATGGATGGCAGTTGTTCCATAAAATGTGACACTTGCACTCTCGATCAACACACCAATGCTGGCCGAATCGTCGCTCTGACGGCCTGTCCCATCAATCCGTATAGTTCCTTGATCGCCGGTCTGGATATTGGCCGAAATGCGAACACCTGGAGAGTCTGGAGAGTCTGGAGAGGCTTTTCCAGCAATCACGATCTCGCCTGCCCCCCCCGTGCTCACAGGTCGATTGATCAATGCGGACCCGGCCGTATCGATCGTGATGTTCCCTCCCGGATTCGATAAATCGTTGTGCCCGATGGCATTCAGCTCGATGTTGCTGAATTCACCACTGGCTTTGATGGTGATGTTCCCAGGCGTACCGCCGGGGGATAAGGGCCCGGTGCCGAGATATCCCCCCCCATATCCGCCGACAACGTTTCCGGTGATGGATGTCGAGGTGTTGGGGTCGACCGTGCTGACGCCATCCCAGCCTGCAACCAACTTCAGATCGCCACCGCCAGTTAAATCAACTGCGCCGTTGACCTCAATGTTTCGATGGGCCAGCAAAGTCAGGGAGTTGTCTGAATGGAGCCATCCGTCTTCAGTGATGAATATGTTGCCTTTGCTGGCATCCTCAGATGGGCCGCTGGTGGTGATGATCACATTGCCGTTGGCCAAATTGTCGTTGATGCTTTGCCAGGAAACTTCAGAATAATCGGAGTCCTCGGTAGACCAGGTAAATGGAGCGTTCGGCGAAAAGTTTCCGCCATAGTCGTTTTCGAGCGAACTGGAAATGTAGACATCTGCGGGGTCGAGCATCAAGGTGCCAGACTTGCCGTTCGTGGCACGGGTGTCGACAAGGGACTGGAAATTCAATTGTCTTTTGCCCGACACCTCGACAAACCCGCCATCGCCACCCAGGGAGCCACCTCGGGCACTGATTTGCCCAGCGGCATCTGTGCGTCCATCGGACCAGACAATGACGGTGCCACCCTCTCCATGGACCTGTGCATCGGCGCGGATCTGCGCACCAGAGCCCAATACGGTGCGTTCCGAATTCATCACCGCCGGATTGTTTCCTTGAAAGTCCCCGCCGACACGCACGAGGCCACCGCCCTGGGCGCCTGATGCGTCCAGGGAGGCCTGTCCCAGAACCGCCACTCGCTTGCCCAGCAAGTCAATCTGTCCGCCTGTGGTCCCGGTGGTGATGATGCGGCCCTCGCCATCCACATAAGCGTCCTGACTTGCCTTGAGGAAAATCCGGCCGCCCTCAGCCACGGCACTGCTGGCATTGAGCGTGCCCTGGTTGCGGATCACTGCCGCGAGCACCCCGATGCGTCCGCTGTCGGCCACCACCTGTCCCAGGTTGGTCACAGAGCCTTCGTGGCCCGTCACGTTCACCGCCACGTGGGGTGTGGCCGAATTCAGGATATCCACACGCTCGCCGGCGGCCAGAAGCACGCTGCCATGGGGTGTGTTGATATGGCCTTCATTGACAACCTCTTTGCCCACCAGCATCACCTGGCCACCGTCAGGCGTCGTGATTTGGCCCCGGTTGAGAACCGTACCGCCAAGCAGGCCATGGTCGAAAGTCAGTCGGCCCGCCAGAAAATGCTCATCTGACAGGCTCAATGTGGAAGCGACGAGGCTGTTCACGTCAACGCGAGCACCTGCACCAACCAAAATGCCGGCCGGGTTGATCAGGAAAACATGGCCGTTGGAGCTGAGCGTGCCCAGGATCTGCGAAGGGTCCGATCCCACCACCCGATTGAGCACGGTGCTGGCGGCCGATTGCTGTTGAAAATGGGTGGTGCTGCCTTGCGGGATGGAAAAGCTTTGCCAGTTGATGATGGCGCCAGGGCTGTTCGTCACGGTCAGGGTGTTTCCCTGGGTGGACAGGACAGCGGTGCCGTTCACCACCTGGGCGCCAGAGGGTTGCGCCCATGTCACCGGGTTCCAGGCCAAGGCAATACACAGGCACAGCGCCTTGACGGACATGCACACGGCAGGCGTTCTTGACAGGATCGACGAGGCGATGGTGTCGTCACGATCGCCCTTGCGGTGAGCGCGAAGACACTCGGGAACCGGCACCAGCATCCCATGAAGATCGCTCAAAATCAGACGGTAAGCACGATGATTCAAGGCATGTTCCCCAAAAGTCGAGTGTGTGATGTCAAATCATGTGGCGGAAACCAGGCTGAACAAGGGCAATGGGAGAAAAGCCATGTCAACAACAATATACCGTTGTCAAACCAGATCGACAAAAGAAAAGGCCACTTAAGTAGTTTTTTTACCAAATAAGTGTTCCCTGTGATGCACAGGCTCGTGTTCAAGCCGCCGCCGCTCGCGGATTCAGAAGGGCAGCACCCCGCCTGACCTTGCGCTCATGAAGAAGCAGGCCTTGGCCTGACTCGGAACCAGCGGCGTCCTCGCAAGGTGGTTCGATTCACTTGGTGTCGAAATGGGTGGTTCCATCCCAACCCTCCGGTGGGGGGTGGGCCATCCGGTTCTGAATCAACGCCTGATAGTGCTGGTACAGGGCCTGGTGGGCGCCATTCAGGCAGTAGGCCTCTAACCGATCGGTTGCCTCCTGCCAGCATCTGGCCCGGTACGCAACCAGGAACAAATCCCACTGCGACAGAGCCGCCGACTGGCTGTCTGACAGATCGCTCGCGCGCCCCCACAGGGTGTTGATGGTCACGGCCTCTTCCTTGCCTTTGACTTGCACCTTGTCCAGTTCCTGCCACACCCATTCGCTGCCCGCCTGCTGGCGGGTCGCGTCGCTGGCCACGATGTCCACGCCGTAGACCTTGCTCAGCCCCTCGAGGCGTGAGCCGAGATTGACCGCATCGCCAATCACGGTGTAGCTGCGGCGAAGGTCCGAGCCCATGTCGCCGACCAGCATGTGGCCGGTGTGGATGCCCACCCCCATGCCGATGGCGGGAAGGCCCTCGCGGGCATGTTCTTCGTTGATCTGGACCATCACCTGGCGCATGGCCAGTGCCGCCTGCACCGCCAGGCGGGCATGCTCAGGCGATGCCACGGGCGCACCCCAGAAGGCCATGACGCAGTCGCCCATGAACTTGTCGATGGTGCCATTCTGTTGTCGGATCACCACCGAAAGCCGGCTGAAAAGCCGGTTGAGCAGGTGCTGCAGGTCTTTCGGCGAGAGGTGCTCCGAGAGTTGGGTGAAGCCGCGCATGTCGCTGAACATCACGGTGAGCTCCCGGTCCTGCGCCGCCATTGAGTAGCGCTCGGGTTCCTTCACCATTTCCTCGACCAGCTCGGGCGGCACGTAGCTCCCGAACAGTTGAGCGAGGTTGCGCTTCGAACGGGTTTCGACGAAGTAGCCGTAGACGATGTTGAGCGTGAAGAGCGCGACGGTGGTCAGCAGCGCGGTGGCCACCGGCACCACCAGCGCATGAGACGTTTGCAGCCAGCCGTTCAGGGCCACCAACCCGCCCAGCGTCAGCAGCGTCAGGGCCAGGGACGTCCACACCCCGGCCGCGGGCAAACAGGCCGCCAGAAGCAGCCCGCTCAGCAGCACCTGGGTGATGTCGATCCCCGTGACGTAATCGGGCCGGATGGGCAGGTGGCCGTCCAGCAGCCCCGAGAGCACATTGGCATGCACTTCGACGCCAGGGTAGGTTTCGCTCACCGGGGTGGACCGCAGGTCGAGCAGGCCCGGTGCGGTGGTGCCCACGATCGCGATGGTGCCTTCGAGCATGCCAGGGGGGAGCCGGCCGGCCATCACATCGGCGGCCGACAGGTAGATGTAACCCCGGCTGTCAGGGCCCCCCCGGCTGCGGAAAGGCACCATGACGGCTGCCCGCTGGTCCACCGGGATCAGAATGGCGTCATCCTCGCTGCCCAGCGCAATGTGAGAGATGAAGGGATATGCCTGGGTGAGGCTGCCATCGTCCGGGAAGCGGACGCCCACCGGCGGGCTGTCCAGCAGCAGCCGATAGAGTTCCAGCCCCAGCGAGGTGTAGTACCGGCCTTCGTGGGCGGCCAGCAACGGCACGCTGCGGACCACTCCATCGGGATCGACGATGGGATTGAAAAACCCCGCATGAGGCGCGGCGCTGGCCAGTGCCGGGATGTTGCTGCCGTAGCCATTCCATTGCGTGGAGGCAAATGGTCGTTGCTCGCGGGTGGAGGGGTCGATGGCGGGGGGGGGCAGCTGTCCCGAACGGTGTCCCTGGCGGTCGCTGGTGAAGTAGTAGCCCATCACGACCGGCCGCTCGCGCAGGGCATCGGCAAAGCGCTGGTCGTAATCGAGGGATTGCGCCAGTTCGGGCCAGCGCCGCTGAAAAGCCGCATGGTCCCGCAGTTCGCCTTCAGCCAGGGATCGCAGGGTGCTCAGCCCCGAGCTGTTGTCCGGCTCGGCAAACACCACGTCAAAACCCAGCGCCACAATGCCCTGCTCGTCAAACAGGGTGTCGACCAGCTGGGCCATGTGGTGCCGCGACCACGGCCAGCGGCCGAGTTCGGCCAGGCTGGCTTCGTCGATGTCGATGATGACGATCCGCTCATCGATCGTCTGGGGCAGGGTGGCGCGCAGACGCGCGTCGTAGAACATCGCATCGAGCCGCTCGATGAAGGTGGGGCGCCAAAGCCCGGAGGCCACCATCAGGCTGGCGGCCACGACCAGCAGACCGGGGACCAATCGCTGGAGGTAGCGTCTGAGCCCGGGTCGGATCGGCATGGGGTGAATCAGCAGAGAAACTGCATTTCGGTGCCGGCCAGCGTGAGCACATCGTGGCTGCGCAGCGGCACAGGCGCCTGTCCGATGGGCTGACCATTGACCAGCGGCGCGGTGTCCCCATCCACCAGGCTGATGGTGTAGCCGTCGGCCCGGTGGTTGATGGCCGCCACCGCGATGCCGGGCTTGCCCAGGGTGGTGACCACTTTGGTGAGGGTCATTTCCTTGCCCGCTGCCGGCCCGCTGAGCACGCGGATTCGTGCCCGGTCAGGCTTCGGGCCAGCGGGTGCGGCTGGCTCGGTGGGTGTTTCGAAAGCCATGCGGATCTCGTAGCGCCCGATCTCGATCACATCGCCGGGTTTGAGCAGCGTGGAAATGACGGCACGGCCATTCACATAGGTGCCATTGGTGCTGTTGAGGTCGGTCAGTTCCAGGCCTTCGGGCTTCTGCACGAACACGGCGTGCTCTCCGCTGACAGCCAGGTTGTCGACCACGATGTCGTTGTAAGGTCGGCGACCCAGGGTCGTTCTGGGTTGGGATAAGGCGATGTCTTTCAAGGCCACCCCGTCCAGGGAGATGGTCATTGTGGGCATGAAGGACTCCGGTGAGGCATGAGAGGGCGACTCAATGGGCCGGGGTGGCCTCGGGGTTCGGGGTTCGGGCGGGCTCCGGCGAGCATTGCACCAGCACCAGGGAAATGTTGTCGCGCCCACCCGCTTCGTTCGCGCGCCGCAGCAATTCCTGGCCAGCCTGTTCGAGCGGGCCCACATGCAGCAGGATCTGCGCGATCACGGCATCGGGCAGCATGTCGTTCAGACCGTCCGAACAGAACAGGTAGGTGTCGCCAGCTTGCACCACATGTTCATGAACATCGGCATCGACCTCGCGTGACACGCCGATGGCTCGGGTGACCAGGTTCTTGAAGTGTGCCATGTGAGCCAGTTCGGGAATGATGAGGCCCGCGTCAATGTGGTCCTGCAGAAGCGAGTGGTCCCGCGTGAGGCAGTGCAAATGCCCCTGCCTGAGACGGTAGGCCCGGGAGTCGCCCACATGCCCGATGGTGAGCCGGGATCGCTGGAACACGGCCGTCACCAGCGTGGTGGCCATGCCTCGGTGCTCGGTGTTTGCCTGGGATGCGCCAAAAACCGCCCGGTTGGCGGACAGGATGGCATCCAGGAGGGTGGGGGCAACATGAACCGAGTCCGTGCCAGCGGACCAGAGTTGCTCCAGCCGTTCGGTCAGCGTTCGGGTGGCCAGCGCACTGGCCACTTCGCCTGCATTGTGGCCACCCATCCCATCAGCCAGTGCGACCAGACCCAGCGCCGGGCGAACGGCGACGCAGTCTTCGTTGTTGACCCGCACCCGACCCGGGTCGGTCAGGCTGTAGAAGTCACATTTCATGATGAGGGCAAAGTGATCACTTCGAGCAGTGTATCGCGATCTCAAAGCAAAAGGCCCGCTGGGTGCGGGCCTTTGCATGCGGGTGGAAAGCGTTCAGAGCAGGGCTTTGAGCAGCTTGCCCATTTCGGACGGATTGCGGGTGATGGTGAAACCACACTCTTCCATGATGGCCAGTTTGGCGTCGGCCGTGTCGGCACCACCCGAGATGAGGGCGCCGGCGTGGCCCATGCGCTTGCCGGGAGGGGCGGTGACGCCGGCGATGAAGCCCACGATCGGCTTCTTCATGTTGGCCTTGCACCACATGGCGGCTTCGGCTTCGTCCGGGCCGCCGATCTCCCCGATCATGATCACGGCGTCGGTGTCCGGATCGTCGTTGAACGCCTTCATCACGTCGATGTGCTTGAGGCCGTTGATCGGGTCACCGCCAATGCCGACGGCGCTGGACTGGCCAATGCCCAGTTCAGACAGCTGGGCCACGGCTTCGTACGTGAGCGTGCCGGAACGGCTCACCACGCCCACACGGCCCTTCTTGTGGATGTGGCCGGGCATGATGCCGATCTTGATCTCGTCGGGCGTGATCAGGCCGGGGCAGTTGGGGCCCAGCAGCAGGGTCTTCTTGCCGCCGGCGGCTTCCTTGGCCTTCATCTTGTTGCGCACCATCAGCATGTCGCGCACGGGAATGCCTTCGGTGATGCAGATGGCGAGGTCGAGGTCGGCTTCCACGGCTTCCCAGATCGCATCAGCGGCCCCGGCGGGCGGCACATAGATCACCGAGACGGTGGCGCCGGTTTCCTGGGCGGCTTCCTTGACGGAAGAATAGATGGGGATGTCGAAAATCTTCTCGCCGGCCTTTTTGGGGTTGACGCCCGCGACAAAGCAGTTCTTGCCGTTCGCGTATTCCTGGCACTTCTCGGTGTGGAACTGGCCTGTCTTGCCGGTGATGCCCTGGGTGATGACCTTGGTGTCTTTGTTGATCAGGATGGACATGTTGGTTTTCCTTTCCGGGCTCAGGCGTTGACGGCGGCAGCGGCTTTTTGAGCGGCTTCGGCCATGGTGTCGGCGCTGATGATGGGCAGGCCGCTTTCGGCCAGCATCTTCTTGCCCAGTTCTTCGTTGGTGCCCTTCATGCGCACCACCAGCGGCACGTTCAGGTTCACGGCGCGGCAGGCGGTGATCACGCCCGTGGCGATGGTGTCGCAGCGCATGATGCCGCCGAAGATGTTGACCAGAATGGCCTTGACCTTCGGGTTCTTGAGCATGATCTTGAAGGCTTCGGTCACCTTCTCGGGAGTGGCGCCGCCACCCACGTCGAGGAAGTTGGCCGGCTCGGCGCCAAACAGCTTGATGGTGTCCATGGTGGACATGGCCAGGCCCGCCCCGTTCACCAGGCAACCGATGTTGCCGTCCAGGCTGATGTAGGCCAGGTCGAACTTGGAGGCTTCGATTTCGGCCGGGTCTTCCTCGTCCAGGTCGCGCAGGGCCACGATCTCGGGGTGACGGAACAGGGCGTTGGAGTCGAAGTTGAACTTGGCGTCGAGGGCGATGATGTTGCCCTTGCTGTCGCGGTTCAGGGGGTTGATTTCCACCAGGGAGGCATCGGTCTCCATGTAGCACTTGTAGAGCTTCTGGCAGACGTCGGCAAACTGGGCGGCGGAATCGGCCGGCATCTGGATGCCAGCAGCAAGTTCCTTGGCCTGGGCTTCGGTCAGGCCCACCAGCGGGTTCACAAACACCTTGACGATCTTTTCCGGCGTGTTGTGGGCCACTTCCTCGATGTCCATGCCGCCTTCGCTGGAGGCGATGAACGCCACGCTCTGGGTGCCACGGTCGGTGACCACGGACAGGTAGTATTCTTTCTGGATGTCGGCGCCGTCTTCAATGTAGAGGCGGCGAACCTTCTGGCCTTCGGGGCCCGTCTGGTGCGTGACCAGCTGCATGCCCAGGATGTCGGTGGCGCGGGCCTTGACGTCGTCGATCGACTTGGCCACCTTGACGCCACCACCCTTGCCACGGCCACCGGCGTGGATCTGGGCCTTGACCACCCACACGGGGCCGCCCAGCTTCTGGGCGGCTTCAACGGCTTCCTGCACCGTGAAAGCGGCAATGCCTCGTGGAACCGGCACACCGAACTGACGCAAGATTTCCTTGCCTTGGTACTCGTGAATCTTCATGAAAATCGCTCTCTGCAAGAGTCAAACACAACACGTCCGCCCTGAGGGCAAGGTAGCGTGGGCATGTAAAGGCCACGATAACGGTGCAACAGGCCAAAGGACACACGGAGTTTGAAATGTATCATGCTGCCATGCACAAACCTTGTGCTTAACTGACAGCGGCTTCCCGGACAATCCGGTGCACGGGCCCTGCGCATACCCCACGGAGATTCTTCATGCCCCAGGTTTTCATTGACGGCGAAGCCGGTACGACCGGTCTGCAGATCCGCGAACGGCTCGCGAGCATGCCGGCCATCCAGGTCCTGAGCATCGATCCGGCCCGCCGCAAGGACCCGGCTGCCAAGCGTGAACAGATGGCCGAGGCCGATGTGGTGATCCTGTGTCTGCACGACGATGCGGCCCGGGAGTCGGTGGCCATGATCGACGGCCTCAGGGCCGAAGGACGCCGGGCGCCGCGCATCATCGATGCATCCACCGCGCACCGGGTGGCGCCTGGCTGGGTGTATGGCTTTCCCGAGTTGTGTGCAGGGCAGGCCGAAGCGGTTCGCACGGCTGACCGGGTGGCCAACCCGGGCTGTTATGCCACGGGCGCGATCGCGCTGATCCGCCCACTCGTGGACGCTGGCCTGCTGCCTCGGGATTTCCCGCTCAGCCTGCCGAGCGTGAGTGGCTACACCGGTGGCGGGCGGACCATGATCGAGGCCTATGAAGCCGGAACGGCCGCGCCGTTCGAGCTTTATGCGCTGGGTCTGAGCCACAAGCACATCCCCGAAATCATGGCCTGCACCGGTCTCACCCGACGCCCGCTGTTCGTGCCTTCGGTGGGCAATTTTCCTCAGGGCATGCTGGTCCAGTTGCCGCTCCACCTCGATGCTTTGCCGGGCCAGGTGACCGCCGCCCAGTTGCACGATGCGCTGGCCGCTCACTACGCAGGCAGTGAATGGGTGACGGTGGAGGATGCCACCGAAGACGGCAAGCTCGATGCCGTGGCACTGGCCGACACCAACCGGCTGGAGTTGCGTGTTTTCGGCAACGAAGCCCACCGCCATGCGCTGCTGGTGGCCCGGCTGGACAACCTGGGCAAAGGGGCCAGCGGCGCTGCCGTGCAGAACTTGCAGCTCATGCTGGGGGTTTGAATCAGCGGTCGAGGACCCAGTCGCCAGACGTCTGCGCGGCACCGGCAGCCACCAGGCTGCCGATGAGATCCAGCAGCCAGTCATCCAGAATGACGCCCTCACCATGTCGCGCGTGCAGGCGCTGGAGGTAGGGGGTGGCACGTCCCCAGCGCAAGAGTTCTTCACGCGGCACGCGCTGCCATTCCATCAGCCTGAATTTGATCAGCACCTTCAGGGCATATCGCAGGTGCTGAGCGGGATGGTCCTGGAACTGTCGCAGCCGGCTCCGTGCCCTGTCGATCGCCTGTCTGACCGATTCACCGCCCCCAAACGGAGCCCCATGACCGGGAATCACGACGCGGGGTGACAGCGAAGCAATCAGTTCCAGCGTGTCACTCACTTCATCGAAGCCCGACTCGCCATCCAGCTCCGGGAACACCACGCCGAAACCGTTTTCCCAGAGCGCATCGCCCGAGATCAGGATGCCTTCGTCTGTCTGGAACAGCAGGACCGCATGCGGGTCGTGACCGGGTGCAGCCAGCACCTGCCAGTCCAGTCCGCCCAGGGCGATCTGGCTGCCCGGCTGCAGGAGGGCATCGACCTCAAAGCGCGGGCAGTGCTGACCCGTGGCACGGTAGCTCAGGGCCTCTTCATCCCATTGCCGCACGGCGTCGGCCTGCCCGGGGGGGATGGCGGTATGGAGCCCGGGGTAGCGGGCCTGCAGCGCGGCGTTGCCGCCGCAATGGTCGCTGTGCAGGTGGGTGTTGATCAGGTGCGCGAGCGGCTGGCCGTTCAAAGTGCTGTGTACCAGGGCCAGCGTTTGCGCGGCGTGGCTGTGGTAACCGGAGTCGACCAGCGTGGCGCCTTCGGGCCCCAGGCCGAGCACATGGTTGGCCGAGAGCCAGCCGCGTTCCAGCACGTGCAGTGGGGGTGGGAGAGCGATCGGTCTGCTGTCAGGCATGTCTGGTGGTCGGTGGGGGCGCAGCAAGCCGACACTGAATGACGCATTGTCTGTCCGCGCCTTCGAATCGATTGCCCGATCCCAGGCTATTTCTGGCGCAGCTCCCGTCGCAGGATCTTGCCCACGTTGCTCTTGGGCAGTTCGTCGCGGAACTCGATGTATTTGGGTCGCTTGTAACCCGTGAGATTGTCGTGGCAGTAGCGCAGGACCGCGTCTTCGGTGAGGGTCGGGTCGCTGCGAACCACATAGACCTTGATGGCTTCGCCCGAATGTTCGTCGGGCACGCCCACGGTCGCGCATTCGAGCACGCCCGGGCACAGCGAGATCACGTTGTCGAGTTCGGTCGGGAACACGTTGAAGCCCGAGACGATGACCATGTCCTTCTTGCGGTCGACGATGCGGATGTAACCGCGGTTGTCCATGATGCCGATGTCACCGGTGCGCATGAAGCCGTCGGCCGTGAAGGTCTTGGCATTCTCCTCCGGCTTGTTGTAATACCCCGGCATCACGTTGGGGCCCTTGATGCAGATCTCGCCGGTGCTGCCCACCGGGAGGCTTTGGCCGTCGTCGTCCTTGATGGCGATGTCGATGCCCGGCAAGGGCAGGCCGATCGTGCCCGAGAACTCGGTGTTGGTGACCGGGTTGTTGGTGCCGATGGCGCAGGTCTCGCTCATGCCCCAGCCCTCGATCATGGCGCACTTGGTCACGGACTGCCACTGACGCGCGGTGCCCTCGGAAGCGGCCATGCCGCCAGCCTGTGACAGCACCAGTTCCGAGAAATCCAGCTGCCGGAATCTCGCGTTGTTCAACAGGCCGTTGAAGAGGGTGTTGACGGCCGGCAGGGAATGGAAGGGCCGGCTCTTGAGCGTTTCCACGAACTTGGGAATGTCGCGCGGGTTGGGGATGAGCGTGGCATGCGCACCATGCCGGATCACCAGCAGCATGAGGGTGAGCGCAAAGATGTGGTACAGCGGCAGCGCCATGATGTGGTTGGCCCGCCGCACATCGCCCAGCTTGTCCAGTGCCGGCGTGAACCAGGCTTCGGCCTGAAGGGTGGCCGCGATCACGTTGCCGTGCGTGAGGATGGCCCCCTTGGACAAACCCGTGGTGCCGCCGGTGTACTGGAGGAAGGCAATCGAGTCATGGTTGACGTCGGCGGGTTTCAGATGGAGGTTCTGCCCCTTGTGGATCGCCGTCTTGAATGACACGATGGTCCGCCCACCGAGTGGCAGCTTGAAGCTGGGGACCATCTTGGCCAGATGGCGCACCGCAAACGTGATCCAGTGGCCGTACCAGAACCCCAGCAGGTCGCCCATGCTGGCCACCACCACGTGCCTGACCTGGGTACGGTCGATCACGTCTTCCAGGGTGCGCGCAAAGTTTTCCAGGATGACGATGGCTTCGGCACCCGAGTCCTTGAGCTGATGCTCCAGTTCGCGCGCGGTGTACAGCGGGTTGACGTTGACACAGGTGTACCCGGCCCGGAGCACGCCCGACATCGTGACCGGGAACTGGGGCACATTGGGCAGCATGATGGCCACGCGGGCGCCGGTGGGCAGGCCGAGCGACTGCAGGTAGGCACCGAGGGCCTGACTGAGCTGGTCGAGCTGGCCATAACTCATCCACTCGTTCATGCACACCGTCACCGGCTCGCGGGCGTTCTTGCGGAAGGAGGCCTCGAACAGCTCGTTGAGTGAGCGGTACTGGGTCGCATCCACTTCGGCGGGCACACCGGGCGGGTAGCTCTTGAGCCAGATTCGTTCCATATGTCTCTCTTGTCTTGTTGTGCAAGTTTCGCGTCAGCGTGGCAGGATTGTGGCGGTTGGCCGCTGGTGCCGACTCAGGGCAAGCCCCTAGAAACTGTCGCGCGGGGCACAGTTGTGGAGGTGTTCGATGACGGTGACCGGGTTGCAGCGCATCCTGTGGCCATTCTGCCTGGTGGGACTGTGGTTCAGCCTGGCGGCTCACGCCCTGCTGGCGTACGCGGTCGGCCACTGGCGTGCCCGCTCTGGCATCCCGGGCTGGCGGTCCTGGTTCCGTGCCTGGCTCAGAGAGGTTCGGTGGGCGTATCCGGTGTTTGCATGGTGGCAGCCCTTTCGGACACAGGCCATTCCCGACCTGATCCGTGGCGACTGGGCAGACGGGCATGGCCCGACCGGCGTGGTGCTGATTCACGGGTTTCTGTGCAACCGGGCGTTCTGGACGCCATGGCTCAGGCGGTTTCGGGCGCAGGGCCGGCCTTTTGTGGCCCTGACGCTGGACGGCCCTTTTGATGGCATCGACACCCATGTGCAGACAGTGGACGATGCGGTTGACCGGCTGGCTCGACTCACCGGGCGGCCCCCCTTGATCGTTGCCCACAGCATGGGTGGCTTGGTGGCCAGGGCCTGGTGTGCATGGGCGCGCCAGAATGGCGGGCAAGGCTGGCGGTTGGCCGACCGTGTCTGTGGAGTGATCACGATGGGAAGTCCTCACCAGGGAACGTGGCTGGCGCGGTTCAGCCGAACGGACAACGGTCGCCAGATGGTGGCCGGTGGGCCCTGGCTGGATTCCCTGGCCGCGCTCGAAACCCGAGAGGACCTGGCGTGTTTCGAATCTTGGTCGACCGATTGCGATGCGGTGGTCTTTCCGGCTGGATCGACCACCCTCCCAGGAGCGGCCACCTGCCGACTGGTGGAGGAAGGCCACGTCTCGATGGTGTTTGTCCCGGTGGTGTGGGCAAGCGTTTTGTCGCATCTCGAACGGGCAGACAAGGCCCTGCCTGCTGTCGTGTTTTTCTGACGACCGGCTTGAGAGTTTAGGGGTTTACCCTTACATTTCAGCCATGTCAGAGATTGCCATGCCCCTTCGTCACAGCAGAGCGCCCATCCGCACGCTGAGCGACGAGCATCGTCCGGCCATCTTGCGACACCTGCTGGCGCTGGACGAGAATGACCGCTATCTCCGTTTCGGCTATGCCGCCACCGACAACCACATCCGTCGCTATGTCGAGCGGTTGCGTTTCGATTGCGACGAGATTTTCGGTGTCTTCAACTGGCGCATGCGGTTGATTGCCATGGCCCACCTCGCCTACCTGTTGGAAGGGGTGGGGCAGCATTCGGCCGAGTTCGGGGTGAGTGTGTCCCGCCATGCAAGAGGCCGTGGTTATGGCGAGCAGCTGTTTGCCCGTGCGGTGCGGCACGCACGCAACGAAGGTGTGACGCGGCTGATCATCCATGCCCTGAGCGAGAACGCGGCGATGATTGCGATCGCGCGCAAGGGTGGGGCCAGCGTGGTGCGGGACGGTTCGGAAAGCGAAGCGCAGTTGCAATTGCCGCCCGCCGATTTCGAGTCGAACGTGACCGAGATGCTGGAAGAGCAGATGGCCCGTTCCCAGTATCTGCTCAAGCTGGGCCACCACCGCATGCGGCGCTGGTGGCGTCGCCTGGCTGGCTGGGGACAGGTCCTGACTCGAAGACGCCCTCGCGCTTGAGCGGTTTCACGGGGCTGTTGTATCCTACGGCTTCCCTAACTACGCCGACTGCCCAGTGGCCGAACCCTATCCCAGTCCGTCGCCGCACCGTCCGGTGCGGCACGAAGACAAGCGCGGTTTCCTTCAGAAGCTCGCCGAATTCATTCATCCCGGGCCCGACTCCAAGGACGAGTTGATCGAGACCCTGGCCGATGCGGAAGACAACGACATCATCAATGCCGAGTCCCGCATCATGCTGGAAGGGGTGATCCGCATGGCCGACATGACGGCCGGTGATGTCATGGTGGCAGCGCCCCGGATGGATGTGCTCGACATCCACGCACCGTTCCAGGCATTGCTCAACACCGTCATCGAAACGGCGCACTCCCGTTTTCCGGTGTTTGATGGCGAGCGGGAAAACATCATCGGCATTCTGCTGGCGAAAGACCTGCTCAAGCTGCAGCGGGCGCCAGAGCTGAACCTGCGGGCGTTGCTGAGGCCTGCCGTGTTCGTGCCCGAAAGCAAGGGGCTGAACGACCTGCTGCGCGATTTCCGGGGCAACCGCAACCACCTGGCCATCGTGATTGACGAGTTTGGTCGCGTCGCCGGCCTCATCACCATCGAGGATGTGCTGGAAGAAATCGTCGGTGAAATCGAGGACGAGTTCGACGAGGTCGAAGACGCGGGCGACATCTTCACCCTGGCCGACGGCTCCTGGCGGGTTTCGGGTGACACACCCATCGAGCGGGTCAATGAGTGGTTCCAGCTCACCCTCCCCGATGACGAGTTCGACACCATCGGCGGCATGGTTTCACACGACATGGGGCAAGTGCCCAAACGGGGTGAAGTCCATGAACTCGGCGGACTCCGGTTCCTGGTTCAGCACACCAAGGGAGGAGCCGTCACGTGGTTCAAGGTCACGCGGGCACCCGAAGTCACCTGATGCCCGGTCTCGGGACGGTGCTGGTCGCCGGGCTGGCCCACGCGCTGTCCATGGCCTGGCCCTTTTCCAGCGTGGGTGCCCTGGGTCTGACGCAAGGCAACCCCGTTCCCTGGCTGCAGTGGATCTCCCTGTTTGCGCTGGCTTGGATCTGTCGCCTCGCCCCTTCGTGGCAACGAGCGGCCTGGCTGGGTTGGTGTTTTGCCACGGCCTGGTTGGCGGGCACTTTCTGGTGGCTGTATGTGTCGATGCACGTCTATGGCGGGCTGGCACCGCTCATGGCGGCTTTTTCGGTCTGGGCGCTGGCCGCATTCCTTGCGCTTTACACCACCGTTGCCATGGCTTGGGCATGGCGATGGCGACATGCCTCGCCGTGGCGCTTTGCGGCGGTGTTCTCGGCCTTGTGGTTGCTGGCCGAATGGGCGCGAGGCCGCTGGCTGACCGGTTTTCCCTGGGGGGCTTCGGGCTACGCCCACGTCGACAGTCTGGCTGTCTGGGCCCCGTGGGTGGGTGTCTATGGCATGGGTGCGCTGAGCGCCGCGCTGGCAGGCGCGGCGGTGGTCGCGCTGCCGATGCGTGCCTGGCGAACGCTGGTGCTGGTGGGGCTGATGCTGGTGCCGGTGGTCTGGCCGTCAGCGGGTCGCTGGCTGGCCCTGCAAATGCCCGCATTCACCCGGTCGACGGGCAGCCTGCCGGTGGCGCTGCTGCAGGGCAACATTCCCCAGGACCAGAAATTCGAGCCCGGCGTGGGCGTGCCACTGGCGCTGGACTGGTACCTCAGCCAGACGGGAGCTGCCCTGGAGCGGCTCGACGAGCGCGGCGGTGGGTTGGTGGTGGCGCCGGAAACCGCCATCCCGCTGTTGCCGCAGGACATGGACCCTGAGTGGTGGACGAATTGGGAAGGGCAGCTGGTTGATGGCCGCTCAGCCGTGCTGGTCGGCTTGCCGCTGGGCAACTGGCAGGACGGCTACACCAACTCGGTGGCGGGCTGGACGCCCGCACTGGACACCTACCGTTACGACAAGCATCACCTGGTGCCGTTCGGCGAATTCATTCCCCCGCTGTTCCGCTGGTTTACCGAATCGATGAACATCCCGCTGGGGGACTTTCACCGGGGTGTGCTGCCTCAGCCGCCCTTCGAGTGGGCAGGTCAGCGGATCGCGCCCAACGTCTGTTACGAGGATCTGTTTGGCGAAGAACTGGCCGCCTCGTTCCGGCATGCCCCCAGCGCTCCCACGATACTGGTGAATGTGAGCAACATCGCCTGGTTTGGCAACACGGTGGCCATTGACCAGCACCGTCACATCTCGCGCCTGCGCGCGCTGGAGCTGCAGCGGCCCATGGTGCGTGCCACCAACACCGGGGCCACGGCCGTGATCGATCACCTGGGACGGGTGCAGGCCGAACTCCCACGCCTCACGCGCGGTGTCCTGGAGGCCACCGTGGAGGGGCGCGAAGGACTCACCCCGTATGCCCGCTGGGCCGGGCGCTGGGGCCTGTGGCCGCTGGTGCTCATGGCGGTGGGGGTGCTCGTGCTGAATGCGCGTCGACTACGCTGACCGGATTCAGACCGTCGAGGGCCACTAAAATGAAGGGTTGCCCTGAATGTGACCCAAGCCCATGCTGACCTTCCAACAAATCATCCTCAAGCTCCAGGCCTACTGGGATGCCCAGGGCTGTGCCCTGCTGCAGCCCTACGACATGGAAGTAGGCGCCGGCACCAGCCACACCGCCACGTTTCTGCGCGCCATTGGCCCGGAACCCTGGAAGGCCGCCTACGTGCAACCCAGTCGTCGGCCCAAGGATGGCCGCTATGGCCAGAACCCCAACCGTCTGCAGCATTACTACCAGTACCAGGTCGTGCTCAAGCCCGCGCCCAGCAACATCCTGGAGCTGTACCTGGGTTCCCTGGAGACGCTGGGCTTCGACCTGAAAAAGAACGACATCCGTTTTGTGGAAGATGACTGGGAGAACCCCACGCTGGGCGCCTGGGGCCTGGGCTGGGAAGTCTGGCTCAACGGCATGGAGGTCACGCAGTTCACCTATTTCCAGCAGGTAGGCGGCATCGACTGCAAGCCCATCACGGGCGAAATCACCTACGGCCTCGAACGCCTGGCCATGTACCTGCAGGGCGTGGACAACGTCTACCACCTCAAGTGGACCGACACCCTGAGCTACGGCGATGTCTATCACCAGAACGAGGTGGAGCAGTCGACCTACAACTTTGAACATTCCGACGCCGAATTCCTGTTCACGGCCTTTGGTGCCCACGAAAAGCAGGCTCGACACCTCATGGCCCATCAGCTGGCCTTGCCGGCTTACGAGCAGGTGCTCAAGGCCGCCCACACCTTCAACCTGCTCGATGCACGGGGAGCCATATCGGTGACGGAACGGGCCGCTTACATCGGTCGCATCCGCAACCTGGCACGCAGCGTGGCCCAGAGCTACCACGACAGTCGAGAGCGCCTAGGGTTTCCCATGGCCCCGCGTGAATGGGTGGAGCAGCTCATGGCACAGACCGACAAGAAGGCCGCTTGAGCCGGGAGCCCCACCAGATGACCACCCAGAATCTCCTCGTCGAACTGTTCGTTGAAGAACTGCCTCCCAAAGTCCTGCGCAAGCTCGGTGACGCCTTTGCCAGCGTGCTGGCCGCACAACTGCAGGCCCAGGGCCTCGCAGCGGCCGGTGCCGAGTACACGGCGTATGCTTCGCCGCGCCGGCTGGCGGCGCATGTCACCCAGGTGCTGGCCAGAGCGGCCGATCAGGCGGTTCAGCAGAAGCTGATGCCGGTGTCGGTGGGGCTGACGCCTGACGGTCAGCCCACGCCTGCCTTGCTGAAAAAGCTCGCCTCGCTGGGGGCTGACGTCTCGGATCCGGCCATGGCCGTGGCGGCGCTCCAGCGCCAGGGCGAAGGCAAGGCGGAAGCCCTTTACCACGACAGCGTGGTGGCTGGCGTCACGCTGGCGGCGGGTCTGCAGAAGGCGCTGGACGAAGCGATCCGGCTGCTGCCGATCCCCAAGGTGATGACCTATCAGCTCGAAACCGATTGCGAGCTGCCTGGCTGGAGCAGCGTGCACTTTGTGCGTCCTGCGCACGGTCTGGTGGCCCTGCATGGGAGCGAGGTGGTGCCTGTCAAAGCCCTTGGTCTGACTGCGGGCCACACCACGGTGGGGCACCGCTTCGAAGCGGCTGTTCCGGTGGTCACCCTGACCCATGCCGATACCTATGCCCAGACCCTGCGCGACGACGGCGCGGTGATCGCCCGTTTCGATGAGCGGCGTGCCGAGATCGTTCGTCAGCTGGCGGTGCGCGCTGCCGAAGTGGGCGGTGGTTGCCGGCCGATCGAAGACGATGCCCTGCTCGACGAGGTGACGGCACTGGTGGAACGGCCGAACGTGCTGGTCTGTCAGTTCGAGCCGGCCTTCCTCGAGGTGCCCCAGGAATGCCTCATCCTGACCATGAAGGCCAACCAGAAGTACTTTCCCCTGCTCGATGCCGAAGGAAGGCTGACGAACCGCTTTCTGGTGGTCAGCAACATCAGCCCGGCTGACGCCAGCGCCGTCACCGGTGGCAACGAGCGGGTGGTGCGCCCACGGCTGGCCGATGCCCAGTTCTTCTTCAACCAGGACCGAAAGCGCCCACTGGAGTCGCGCGTGCTGGGTCTGGCCAAGGTGGTTTACCACAACAAACTGGGTTCGCAGGGCGAACGCGTCGAGCGGGTGAGCGCCATCGCCCGCGGCATCGCCCAGCAGATCGGGGGCGACTTGCTCGCCCGTCAGGCCGACCAGGCAGCGCTGCTGGCCAAGGCCGACCTGCTCACCGACATGGTGGGCGAGTTTCCGGAACTGCAGGGCATCATGGGGGGCTACTACGCCCGGCATGATGGCCTGGGTCATGACATTGCCGAAGCGATCGAGGACCATTACAAGCCGCGTTTTGCGGGGGACGAACTGCCTCGCAACCCGGTGGGTGTGTGCGTGGCCCTGGCCGACAAGCTCGAGACGCTGGTGGGCATGTTCGGCATCGGCAACCTGCCCACGGGCGACAAGGACCCGTTTGCCCTGCGTCGTCACGCCCTCGGCGTGGTGCGCATGCTGATCGAGAAAGACCTGCCGCTGGATCTGTCTGGCCTTCTCGCGCTGGCCGTTCCGGTGTTTGGTGATCAGATCACCGACCCGTCGAGCAGCCTGAGCGATTTCATTTACGACCGTTTGAGCGGCAGTCTGCGGGAGCAGGGTTACACCGCCCAGGAGGTGGATGCCGTGCTGGCCTTGCGTCCGCAGCGACTGGGCGAGGTGGCTCGCCGGCTGGCGGCGGTCCGGGCCTTTGCCTCACTGCCCGAGGCCCCGGCACTGGCAGCGGCCAACAAGCGGGTGGGCAATATCCTGAAAAAGGCCGCAGGCGATGTCGAGGCGGTGGTGAACACCGGACTCTTGCGCGAACCGGCGGAGTCTGCCTTGCATGCCGCCTTGCTGGACGTGGTCCCGGTGGCCGATGCCGCCTGGACGGCCGGCGATTACGCGGCCAGTCTGAGGGCACTGGCGGCCCTCAAGGGTCCGGTGGATGCCTTTTTTGACCAGGTCATGGTCAATGCCGACGAACCGGCGCTGAAAGCCAACCGGCTCGGGCTCCTGGCCACCCTGCACGGGTCCATGAACCGCGTGGCAGACCTCTCCCGACTGGCGGCCTGATCCATGCCGTTCAGCCGCGAAAACCGACTGGTCGTGCTTGACCGCGATGGCACCCTCAACGAAGACCCGGAAGACTTTCTGCGAGGGCCGGAAGACTGGCAACCGCTGCCGGGTGCGCTCGAGGCCGTGGCCCGCTTGAACCAGCAAGGCTGGCGTGTCGTGATCGCGTCCAACCAGTCGGGGCTGGGGCGCGGGCTGTTTGACGTGGCCACGCTCAACGACATCCACACCCGGATGTACAAGATGCTGTCGCAGGCCGGTGCCCGCGTGGAGGCGGTTTTCTTCTGCCCTCATGCACCGGAAGACGACTGCAATTGCCGCAAACCCCAGCCGGGCCTGTTTCAGCAGATCAGCCAGCGGTTTCATGTGCCCATGACCCAGATGATCGCGGTGGGCGATTCGGTGCGGGATGCCCAGGCAGCGGTGGCAGCGGGATGCGAGTCGCACCTGGTGCTCACCGGGCAGTCTCTGAGGCACCGAGACGGTTCACTGCCGGATGGCCTGCCCGCTTCGGTGCAGGTCCATCGGGACCTGCTGGCCTTTGCCGAAGCATTGGTCGATCGCACCCCCATGGCACGGGAGATCTCATGAACGTCCTCCGGTCTTTTCTGCATCTGCTCTTCATGGGCGTCACGGTCGTGCCCTGGGCCCTCGCCGCCATCGTGGCGTCGGTGTTCGTTCGTGGCGAAAAACTCTACTGGCTGTGCGTGGGCTGGTTGCGGCTCGTGGTGTGGGCCGGTCGCTGGATGCTGGGCATCCGCAACCACGTCATCGGGGCCGAGAACCTGCCCGATGGCAAGCTGGCGCCAGCGGTTCTGCTGGTCAAGCACCAGTCCACCTGGGAAACCTTCAGCCTGCCGACCCTCATGCCGCACCCGCTGGCCTTCGTGTTCAAGAAGGAGTTGCTTTACGTGCCCTTCTTTGGCTGGGCCATGAGCCGGCTCGACATGATCCACATCGACCGGTCCCGTCGGTCTCAGGCGTTTGCCAAGGTGGTTCAGCAGGGCCGTGACTTGCTCGGCCAGGGGGTGTGGGTGATCATGTTCCCCGAGGGCACCCGCATTCCCAGGGGCCAGCAAGGGCAGTACAAATCGGGCGGCACCCGCCTGGCCGTCCAGACCGGTGTGCCGGTGATTCCGATAGCCGTCACGTCTGCCAAGTGCTGGCCCCGCCGTGCCCTGATCAAACGCCCGGGCACGGTGGAAATCTCGATCGGCAAGCCCATCCCCAGTGAGGGCCGCGACCCGGAGGACCTGATGCGTGAGGTGGAGGCCTGGATCGAGGCCGAAATGCGGCGGCTGGATCCGCATGCCTACCCTCACTCCTGAGGCCATGACCACCCAGCTGGGTCTGTTTGAGCGATCGGACGCAGAGCCGGTGGCTGACCATTCGCCCATCCTGCCGCGCCACCCCCAGGCCAACCGGGAATGCCAGCTGGGCCATGCCCTGGTGGCATACGAATTCCGGCGAGCCCGTCGCCAGACGATCGGCCTGCTGGTCAATTCCAGGGGGCTGAGCGTCAGGGCGCCCATGTGGGTGCCGGAAGCCGAGGTGCAGCGCTTTCTGGCCAGCCGGGCCGCCTGGGTGTTGGCCAAGCTGCAGGTGTTGCAGTCCAGGCCGGCTGCCCCGTCGATGGTCTGGGCGGCAGGTGCTCGCATCGATTTTCTGGGGCAATCGGTGGTCCTGTCGCTGGATCCGGAGCACCGTTTCGATGGCGCAGGTGCCGGCTTGCAGGGGGCGTCGTTGTGCGTGGCATTGCCTCGGGACTGCGGACCAGACCGATTGCGCGACTCTGTGCAGGCCTGGTTGACCGAGCAGGCCCGACAACACCTGACCGCGCGCCTTGAGTACTATGCGCCTGTGGTGGGCGTGTGCTGGACCCGTCTCAGGCTGTCCAGCGCCACCACCCGCTGGGGCAGTGCCCATGCCGACGGTGCCATCCACCTCAACTGGCGCTTGATCCATCTGGCGCCTGAACTGATCGACTACGTGGTCGTGCACGAACTCTGCCACTTGCGCGAAATGAACCACAGCCCGGCTTTCTGGCGGCTGGTGGAAGCTGTGCTGCCCGACCAGGCCGAACGCCGCCGGGCACTGCGTCGGGTAACATTGTTGACGTTGACGTAAACGTCAATCCGATGCAACATCGGTTTACCATTCGTCTTCTATGGCCACTGCCCAGCAATACACCATTCGCGACCTCGCCAAAGAGTTCGACCTGACCACGCGCGCCATCCGCTTTTACGAAGACATGGGCCTGCTGGAACCCCAGCGCGAAGGGCCCGGGGGGCGCAACCGGGTGTATTCGGCCCGTGACCGCACCCGCCTGAAACTCACGTTGCGGGCCAAGCGCCTCGGCCTGAGCCTGACCGAGGCCAAAGAGCTGATCGACATGTACGACAGCCCTCGTGACACCGGGCCGCAGTTGCGCAAGTTTCTGGTGGTGCTGGCCGAGCACAAGCGGCAGATCGAAGAACAGATGGCCGACTTGCAAGCCAACCTGGACGAGTTGAAGTCGCACGAGAAAGAGGCCCGGGCCTTGCTGGCCAAGTTGAGCCCTCAGCCAGCGGCCAAATCCTGATCCTTTGTTCCACACGGCTCTGGATTCGAGTGATAATTGACGTTTACGTAAACGTCAAACAAAGCCGGAGACACCATGACCACAACCCCCACTGCTGACGACCACTCCCGGCTGCGAGCGCGGGTGGAATCCAGCCTCGCCCGTCAGGGCATGATGCAGCACTTGGGCGTTCGCCTGCTGACGGTGGCGCCGGGCACGGTGACGCTGGCGTTGCCTTATTCCGATCGCGTGACCCAGCAGCAGGGCGGTTTCCATGGGGGCGCCATGGGGGCGCTGGCAGACATTGCCGGCGGCTATGCGGCCCTGACCGTGGCGCCGGATGGCATGGAAGTCACCACGGTGGAGTACAAGATCAACTTTCTGGCGGCGTTCCGGGGTGGCGAGCTGCAGGCCACAGGCCGTGTGGTCCGTGCCGGCCAACGCATCATCGTGACCGTTGCCGAGGTGACGCATGTGGCCCCGGACGGCACGCGCAGCGATGGCGCCGTGATGCAGCAGACCATCGTGCCCGTGCCCAAGACATATTGACAAACCCGCTTCTTTCCCAGACCCTTTCAGACAGGAGACCCTACCCATGAGCCACTTGCCCCAACTGCCCGGCCTGGACTTCATGCTCGGCGACGACATCAATGCCCTGCGCGACGCGGTGCGTGACTTCGCGCAAGCCGAAATTGCCCCGCGCGCGGCCGAGATTGATCACACCGACCAGTTCCCCATGGACCTGTGGCGCAAGATGGGCGACCTGGGCGTGCTCGGCATCACCGTGGGCGAGGAGTACGGTGGCGCGAACATGGGCTACCTGGCGCACATGATCGCGATGGAGGAAATCTCGCGCGCCTCGGCCAGCGTGGGCCTGAGCTACGGCGCGCATTCGAACCTGTGCGTCAACCAGATCAAACGCAACGGCACCGAAGCCCAGCGCCAGAAGTACCTGCCCAAGCTCATCAGTGGCGAGCATGTGGGTGCGCTGGCCATGAGTGAGCCCGGCGCCGGCTCCGACGTGATCAGCATGAAGCTGCGCGCCGAAGACAAGGGCGGCTACTACCTGCTCAATGGCAACAAGATGTGGATCACCAACGGCCCGGATGCCGACACGATGGTGGTCTATGCCAAGACCGAGCCCGAACTGGGTGCGCGTGGCGTGACCGCCTTCATCGTGGAAAAGGGCATGCCTGGGTTTTCCACCGCTCAGAAGCTGGACAAGCTGGGCATGCGTGGCAGCCACACCGGCGAAATGGTGTTCCAGAACGTCGAAGTCCCCGAAGCCAACATCCTGGGCGGCCTGAACAACGGCGCCAAGGTGCTGATGAGCGGGCTGGACTACGAGCGCGCCGTGCTGGCCGCCGGCCCCATCGGCATCATGCAGGCGGTGATGGACAACGTCATCCCCTACATCCACGACCGCAAGCAGTTCGGCCAGAGCATCGGCGAATTCCAGCTGGTGCAGGGCAAGGTGGCCGACATGTACACCGTGCTGCAGGCCGGCCGCGCGTTCTGCTACCAGATCGGCAAGAACCTGGACATGCTGGGTGCCCAGCACGTGCGCCAGGTGCGCAAGGATTGCGCGTCCGTGATTCTGTGGTGCGCCGAGCAGGCCACCCGGATGGCGGGCGATGGCATCCAGCTGTTTGGTGGCAATGGCTACATCAACGAATACCCGCTGGGTCGCCTCTGGCGGGACGCCAAGCTGTATGAAATCGGTGCGGGCACCAGCGAGATCCGCCGCATGCTGATCGGCCGCGAGCTGTTTGCGGAGACCATGTAATGCCGCTGCGCCACCTGCTGGCCCACAACCGCGAATGGGCCGCCCAGATGGAGGGGGAGCGCCCGGGGTTTTTCTCGGGGCTGGCAGGGCAGCAGTCGCCGCGCTACATGTGGATCGGCTGTTCCGACAGCCGCGTGCCGGCCAACCAGATCACGGGCCTGGAGCCGGGCGAGGTGTTCGTGCACCGCAACGTGGCCAACGTGGTGGTGCCCACCGACCTGAACTGCCTGTCCACCCTCCAGTACGCGGTGGACATGCTGCGCGTGGAGCACGTGATGGTGGTGGGCCACTATGGCTGTGGCGGGGTGCATGCCGCGCTCGAAGGCGTGCGGGTGGGCCTGGCCGACAACTGGCTGCGCCATGTGCGCGATGTGGCCGATCGACATGCCGGTCTGTTGGAGCAGACGCCTGCCGAAGAGCGCCTGAACGCCTTGTGCGAGCTCAATGTGATCGAGCAGGTCCGGCATGTTGCTCAATCCACGGTGCTGCAAGACGCCTGGGCACGAGGCCAGACGGTGACGGTGCATGGCTGGGTGTACGGGCTCAACGATGGCCTCCTCAAGGACCTGCAGATCTCGGTGAGCCGGGCGGCCGAAGTCGACGCCACCTACCACGAGGCCTGCGAGGCGGCATCACAAAGGTTCTCGGCAGCCCGCGTCTGAAGCCATGTTGCCCCAGCGACTCGACTCCACCCTGGCGCACGACATCGCCCGCGCGATGATCGACGGGTTCAACCGCCATTACCGGCTGTTCCGCACCGAATCCGCCCGGGCCAAGCACCGGTTCGAGACCCAGGACTGGCATGGCCAGCAACGGGCCCAGCGCGAGCGCATCGAGTTCTACGACCTGCGGGTGAAGGAGTGCGTGACGCGGCTGGAGCGTGAGTTCAAGGCCTCGCGCCAGCCCATGGACGTCTGGCAGCAGGTGAAGCTGTTTTACGTGGGCATGCTGGTGGATCACCGACAGCCCGAACTGGCCGAAACCTTTTTCAACTCGGTCAGCACCAAAATCCTGCACCGCAGTTATTTTCAGAACGATTTCATCTTTGTGCGGCCGGCGGTCAGCACCGAATACATCGAACCGGAAAACCCCGACACCCACACCACCTACCGCTGTTACTACCCGCAGGCGCTCGACGATCTTCGACCGGAGCTTCGGCGCATGGTCGAGGACTTTGGCCTGCGTGTGCCTTTTGAGGACCTGGACCGCGATGTCGGCGATGTGCATGAGGCCCTGCTGCCGCTGTTCGAACAGAGCCGCCTGCGTGCCAATTTCCAGATCCAGGTGCTGCACAGCCTGTTCTATCGCAACAAGGGCGCCTATGCCGTCGGCAAGCTGATCAATGGCTTTCAGGAGGTGCCGTTTGCCCTGCCCATCCTGCACAACCGCGAGGGCCGTCTGCGCATCGATGCCCTCCTGCACGGCGAGGACGACCTGCTGATGCTGTTCAGCTTTGCGCGGGCCTATTTCATGGTCGACATGGAAGTGCCCAGCGCCTATGTGCAGTTCCTGCGCAGCATGATGCCGCGCAAGCCACGTGCCGAGTTCTACAACGCCCTCGGCCTGGCCAAGCAGGGCAAGACGCTGTTCTACCGCGACTTTCTGTACCACATGCGGCACAGCACCGACCGGTTCCGCATCGCCCCGGGCATCAAGGGCATGGTGATGCTGGTGTTCGACCTGCCGAGTTTTCCGTTCGTGTTCAAGGTCATCAAGGATTACTACCCCCCGCAGAAAGACACCACGCGCGAGCAGATTCGGGGCAAGTACCTGCTGGTGAAGCAGCACGACCGGGTGGGCCGGATGGCCGATACGCTGGAGTTCAGCGGGGTGGGCTTCCCGCGGGAGCGCTTCACCGACGAGCTGATCGATGAAATCCAGAAGTTCGCCCCCAGCCAGATTGAGATAGGCGACCGCAATGGCGACGGCAACATCGAGGTGTTCCTGAAGCACGTGTACATCGAGCGGCGCATGATTCCGCTCAACATCCACCTCCAGGAAGCGTTTGAAGCCATGCGCAAGACCCCGGGTGATGCCAGGGCCCAGGAGCAGATCGAGCACGCGGTGATCGAATACGGCAACGCGATCAAGGACCTGGTCGCCGCCAACATCTTCCCGGGCGACATGCTGTGGAAGAACTTCGGCATCACGCGTCACGGGAAAGTCGTCTTCTACGACTACGACGAAATCGAGTACATCACCGACTGCCACTTCCGGCGCGTGCCACCGCCCCGCAACGAAAACGACGAGATGAGCGGCGAGGTCTGGTACCACGTGGCCCCGCATGACGTCTTTCCCGAAACGTTTGGCCCGTTTCTGCTGGGCAACCACAAGGTGCGTGAGGTGTTCATGAAACACCACGCTGACCTGCTGGACGTGGACTTCTGGCAGAGCCACAAGGCGCGCATCCAGGCCGGGCATGTCCACGACGTATTTCCTTATGAGCGCGACCGGCGCTTTGTTCATCAACGGAGAACTGCATGAGCCTCAACCCCGATTCCATCGTCATCACCGGCGCGGCCCGCACCCCCATGGGCAGCTTCCAGGGCGACTTTTCCTCGCTGGCCGCCCACGACCTGGGTGCTGCCGCGATCGCTGCCGCTGTCCAGCGCGCCGGCGTGGCGCCCGAACTCGTCACGGAAGTGATCTTCGGCAACTGCCTGATGGCCGGCCAGGGCCAGGCCCCGGCGCGACAGGCAGCACTCAAGGCCGGCCTGCCGCAAAGCGCGGGTGCGGTGACGCTGAGCAAGATGTGCGGCTCCGGCATGCGCGCGGCCATGTTCGCGCACGACATGCTGCTGGCGGGCAGTCACGAAGTGCTGGTGGCCGGTGGCATGGAGAGCATGAGCAACGCGCCCTACCTGCTGCCCAAGGCGCGCGGCGGCTACCGCATTGGCCACGACCGCATCTTCGACCACATGATGCTCGACGGCCTGGAGGACGCCTACCAGCCCGGCCGCAGCATGGGCACCTTTGGTGAAGACTGTGCGGCCAAATACCAGTTCACCCGCGAAATGCAGGACGCTTTCGCTCAGGAAAGCGTGCGCCGCGCCCAGCGCGCCAGCCAGGATGGCGGCTTTGCCGCTGAAATCACCCCGGTGACGGTGAAAGAACGCGCGGGTGAACGCGTGGTGAGCATCGACGAAGGTCCGGGCAAGATCAAGATCGACAAGATCCCGACGCTCAAGCCCGCGTTCAAGAAGGACGGCACCATCACCGCCGCGGCCAGTTCCAGCATCAACGACGGCGCCGCGGCGCTGGTGATGATGAAAGCCGCCACTGCGGCCAAGCTGGGCAGCCAGCCCTTGGCACGCCTCGTGGCTCACGCCACGCATGCGCAAGCCCCGGAATGGTTCTCCACCGCGCCGGTGGGCGCCACCGACAAGGTGCTGGCCAAGGCCGGATGGAGCGTGGCCGATGTGGACCTGTGGGAAATCAACGAGGCCTTTGCCGTGGTGCCCATGGCGCTGATGCACGACCTGAAGGTGCCGCACGAGAAAGTGAACGTGAATGGCGGCGCCTGCGCGCTGGGCCACCCGATCGGTGCCAGCGGCGCGCGCATCATGGTGACGCTCATCCACGCGCTGAAAGCCCGAGGCCTGAAGCGCGGCGTGGCCACGCTGTGCATCGGCGGCGGCGAGGCCACAGCCGTGGCGCTGGAACTGGTGTGAGGGAAGCGCCATGCTGCTGAACGACGACCAGTTGATGATTCGCGATGCGGTGCGCGCCTTTGCCCAGGAGCAGTTGTGGCCCAACGCTGCCCGCTGGGACAAGGAACACCACTTTCCCAAAGACGCGCACAAAGGCCTGGCCGAACTGGGGGCCTACGGCATTTGCGTGCCTGAAGCCTACGGCGGCGCAGGGCTGAACTACCTGACGCTGGCCGTGGTGCTGGAAGAAATCGCCGCTGGCGATGGGGGCGTGAGCACCACCATCAGCGTGACCAACTGCCCGGTGAATGCCATCCTGATGCGATACGGTAGCGAGGCGCAAAAACAGCGCTGGCTGGTGCCGCTCGCCAAGGGAGAGATGCTGGGCGGCTTCTGCCTGACCGAGCCACACGTGGGTTCTGACGCCTCGGCCCTGCGCACCACGGCCACCCGGGACGGTGATCACTATGTGCTCAACGGCGTCAAGCAGTTCATCACCAGCGGCCAACAGGGCGACGTGATGATCGTGATCGCCGTGACCGACAAGGCCGCCGGCAAGAAGGGCATCAGCGCCTTCATCGTGCCCACCCGCACAACGGGCTACGTGGTGGCGCGCCTGGAAGACAAGCTCGGCCAG
>QLAH01000043.1_pt1 | contig 151434 bp, 151 predicted proteins | sample 4693081 | NCBI WGS metagenome assembly QLAH01 (sample SAMN09425401, study PRJNA476045) | Lake water metagenome, whole genome shotgun sequencing project.
CCTGATGACGAGACGTATGGCGTGCTCCAGCTCGAGGCGGCCTGGGGCGATCCGGAAGCCCGGGGCCCTGTGGTCCGAGCCCGGGGCCAGGCGACCATACGCTCCATCGAAGACGCCGACCGGCTGGGCGTTTCGGTGGCCAGCCAGCTTCGTGCCGCGGGCGCGGCGGGCGCTGCGGCAATGTCATGAAAGCGGTGCTGGTCACAAGGCCAGCCCATGAGGCAGCCGCCTGGGTGGAGGCGCTCAGCCAGCGGGGTTTCGCAGCGCAGGCCCTTCCGCTGATCGATATCTGTCTTCCAGACGACGACACCGCCTTGCGACGGTATCAGACACAGGCCGATGGGTATGACGCCCTGATGTTCGTGAGTCCACAGGCAGTTCGGTACTTTGCGGCACCGTCATGGACGCTCGGTCAAGTCCGCTGCTGGGCACCGGGACCGGGAACCGCCCGGGCGCTGGAGCGGCAGGGGGTCTGCGCCGGGCGAATCGACCAGCCTCCCGCTGACGCCAGTCAGTTCGACTCCGAATCGCTCTGGGCCGTGGTGGCTTCCCAGGTGGTGCCTGGCCATCGTCTGCTGGTGGTGCGTGGCCAGTCGGCAGATGGCGAAACCGGTCGTGACTGGCTGGTCAGGCAGTGCGAGGCGGCCGGTGGCCAGGTGGACACCTGCATCGCCTACCGGCGCTGCAGGCCCGACTGGTCGCCTGAAACCGCTGATCGGGCCCGCCGGCAACTGCACAACGGGGCCATCTGGCTGTTCAGCAGCTCCGAGGCGCTGGCTCACCTCGAGGCGTTGCTGCCGGGTGTCTCTTTTGCAAAGGGCCGGGCGCTGGTGACCCATCCCCGCATCGAAATGTCAGCCCGTCGCATGGGTTTTGGAGAAATAATCACCACACGCCCGGCACTCGCCGATGTGCTGTCAGGGCTGCAAGCCTGCTGTTGAACATGTCTTCACCCGAAACCGAAAACCATTCCACCGAAAAACCCCCTTTGACGCCCGCCCCCCCTACGGCTCCTTCACAGGGTCGGTGGCAGGTGGCCGTTGCCTGGCTCGCTGTTGCATTGGCCATGGCCGGGTTGGTGTGGTCGGTCTTGCTCTCGCAAAAGCTGGGTAGGACCCAGGAAGAAATGGCCCGTCGCAGTGCCGACACCCAGTCCGAGGCCGCGGCGGCTCGGCTGGTGGCTTCCCAGGCCGAAGCCCTTTCCAAGGACATGCTGGCCAGGCTTGGTGTGGCCGAACTTCGCCTGTCCGAGGTCTCCCTGCAGCGTACCCAGCTCGAGGAACTCATGCTGAGCGTCTCCCGCTCGCGCGACGACAGCCTGGTGCAGGACATGGAATCGACGCTTCGGCTGGCCCTCCAGCAGAGCCAGCTCACCGGCAGTGCCCAGCCGCTGATTTCGGCGCTCCAGGGCGCCGAGCAGCGCATCGAACGCGCGGCGCAACCTCGGCTGAATCCGGTCCAGAGAGCCATTGGCCGTGACATCGAGCGCCTTCGGGCGGCTCAACTGGTCGACGTGCCTGCGCTCGTGTCCCGCATTGACGAACTGATTCGCCAGGTCGACGAATGGCCCCTGCGCAATGCGCCGCTCGTGGCATCCGCCTTGAAACCGGAGGGGGATCGGCCGCCAGAAGCGCCCCCGCAGGCGCATGCCGAAGCGGACCCGCCAGAAGCCGCCGAACCGCCGGCCGAGACCGATTCCCGCACGCTGCTTCAAAGGCAGTGGGAGGCTTTTGGTGCCTGGCGCAGCCAGACCGCCTCCCGCTGGTGGCAGCAGTTCCGGGAAGGCACGTCAGATCTCATCCGGGTGAGCCGGATCGACCAGCCCGAGGCGGCGTTGCTCGCACCCGAGCAGTCCTATCTGCTGCGTGAAAACATCAAGCTCAAGCTGTTGAACGCCCGGCTTGGCCTGCTGGGGCGGCAACTGGACACCGCCAAGGCCGATGTCGACACCACCCGGCAGCTGGTCCAGCGCTACTTCGATGATGCCGCCCCTTCCACCCGGCTGGCCCTGCAAAGCCTGACGCAACTGCATCAGGACATGCGACAGGACATGCTGCCTCGTCCCGATGAAACCCTGGCGGCACTCGCGGTGGCCGCCAGCGGTCGGTGAAGGCAGGAGTGCTGTAATGAAGAGCGTGTTCTGGTTCCTGTTTCTGGCGGCACTGGCGGTGGCGCTGGCCTTGCTGGTGGGCGAAAACAGCGCCACCGTGACGGTGTTCTGGCACCCTTGGCGGCTCGACATGTCCCTCAATCTGGTGCTGTTTGCGCTGGTGGGGGGCTTCGTTCTGCTGTACTTCACCTTGCGTGGGGTGGCCATTCTTCGCGGCCTGCCCCTGAAGGCCCAGCGCTGGCGGGCGCATCAGCAGGAGCGGGCGGTGTACGTGTCCCTGCTGGATGCCGTGGTCCATCAGCTCTCGGGTCGTTTTGTCAGGGCTCAGTCGTCGGCTCAGCATGCCGCCCAGTTGCTCGACCGGATGGATCCCAAGTCCCTGGAGCGACTGCCCCGGTGGCGGGTACTGGCTCAACTGCTGCTGGCGGAAAGCGCGCGTTCACTGGGTGCGACCGACCGTCAGCAACGGGCTTTGCAGGCGGCCGTGTCCGAAACCGGTCCCGAGGCGGCCGCCGCTCAGGAAGGCGCGCTGCTGCGTGCCGTTGCCTGGGCGATCGAGGCGCGCGACCCGGACAAAGCCCATCATTGGCTGAGTCTGCTGCCTCAGGGGGCCGCACGGCGCATCCAGGCCGTCCGCCTGCGTCTGCGCCTGGCCCAGATGGAGCACGACTCAAGCAGCGCGATCGACATGGTCCGTCTGCTGACCAAACACAAGGCCTTTTCTCAGGCCGCGGCAGACAGTCTGCTCAAGGGGCTTTTGAAAGACCGCCTGCTGCAGTCACACGACCGGAGGCAACTGCTCCAGATCTGGAAGGCCTACGATGCACGCGATCGGTCTGACGCCGGACTCGCCCTCAGCTGGCTGGAACGCTGGCAGGCCATGCCGGCTACCGAGGAGGCAGTCGAGGTGCCAGACGACCAGGCAGACACGCCCGTGCCGCTCCTGTCAATCGATGCGGACGAGCGCCGGGTGGTCGAAGAGGTGCTGCTGTCCGTCTGGAAAGCCTACGACCAGCTGTCTGAGAGCAGGCGTCGGCGCCTGGTGCGGTGGTTTGAATCCCAGCTGCCCGCGCTGGCTGGCGAATGGTTGCAGCGCCTAGAGGAGGCGCAGCGAGCCCGGCCGGGAGATGCCGAACTGCAGTACCTGACAGGTCAGGCGCTGATGGCGCGGCAGTTGTGGGGCAAGGCCCAACAGTTGCTCGCCCAGGCCAGCCGTCACCTGACCGATACCGGACTCCTTCGCCGGACGTGGTGCTCACTGGCCTTGCTGGCGGAGCAGCGCGGTGAACCCGAAGCGGCCACCGTGGCCTGGCGCCAGGCCGCCCAGCTGTAGGGATTACCTGGGGTTGCGGATTCTTTCCAGGCGCCTGCGGCGTTCCCAGCGAACCCGCCACATCCAGAGCAGGTGCACCAGGAAGTACGCCACGATCCCGGCTGACGTGGCCACAATCGCCAGGCCGACGATCAGCGGTTTGCCCACCTTGCCCAACTGGTGCCAGGCGTATTTGATGCGCTCTGTCAGGGTGAACTGACCGGCTTTCTCCATGTCCTGAACCTTCTTCTCCAGGATTTTTTCGAGTTCTTCCTGGGTGGGTTCATTTTCGAGCAGCACAAACCGGCCGAGCCGGTAAGCACCGTAGTACACCGGACCAAAGGTCACCGGGTTGGTCACGAGGGTGCTCGCAACGGCCACCGGCAGATTGGCTCGCAGGATCACGGCCATCGTGGCCGCAAAAGGGATCTGGGCGACAGGGATCAGGAGACCGAAAAACACCCCGAGAGCCAGGCCCATGGCAATGCCTTTGCGGCTCATGTGCCACAACCGCGGATGGTTCAGCCAGGGGGCCAGCCATCGCAGCCAGCGGTTGTTGTGCAGGCTGTCTTTTGACGGCAGGAAACGTTTGAAACGGTCGAGCATGATCGATGCATGGGCGCTTCGCCCACAGGAAATTGCGGGCAACCCATCATTGTCGCTGATTGTCATGATCCGAAAAAAGTGCCCTGTCGGGTTCGAACCACGGACCCAAGCGCTATGCTCGTGGCATGCAGTTGCACGACATCCTGTTTTCTCAAGGTTTTGGTACGCGGCGCGTGTGTGTGGGCCTGATCCAGCAGGGCCATGTGTCGGTGGGCGACCCGGCTGTCCCGTGTCTCGATCCCTGGTCCGACTGGGATGTCGATGGCCTGGCGTTCGAGGTCATGGGGGTTCGCTGGCCGTTTCATGAACGGGCCTATCTGATGCTGCACAAGCCAGCCGGTCACGAGTGTTCGCAGAAGCCGGGCGCATGGCCCAGTGTCTACACCCTTCTGCCATCACCCCTGCGTCAGCGGCCGCAAGGGGCCGCCAGCGGGGTGCAGGCCGTGGGCCGTCTGGATCAGGACACCACCGGTCTGCTGTTGTTGTCCGACGATGGCGGTTTCATTCACCGGCTCTCATCGCCCCGGCATCACGTCCCCAAGGTGTATGAGGTCACCTGCTGCCATCCGTTGGAGGCATCCCAGACCGATCGTCTCCTGGCGGGTGTCGTGCTCGATGACGACCCGAAGCCCGTGAAGGCGGCGGCTTGCGAGCGGGTCGATGCGAACCGTCTGCGACTCACGCTGACCGAAGGGAAATACCATCAGGTCAAGCGGATGATCGCGGCGGTGGGCAACCGGGTCGAAGCGCTCCATCGCAGCCGCATCGGGCCGGTCCCGCTGCCCGACGACCTCAAGTCCGGTGAGTGGCGCTGGCTGACCGCCGATCAGGTGGCGGGCCTCATGGCAAAGGCTTGAGCCAGGCCGACAGGGCCTCCGTGAGCCTGGCGGGCTGATCCCGGTGCGGGCTGTGTCCACAGGCGGGCAATTCGAGCCGTTCTGCGTGCGGGCAGGCCGACGACAGTTCGTCGAGCTGGTCAAGGGTGCCGTACTCGTCGTTCAACCCCTGGATCAGCATCAGCGGTGTCCGGATCGCCCGGCATTCCTGGCGGATGTCGAACGACCGGAAGGCTTCCGACAGCCAGACATCGTTCCATTGCCAGAAAGCGTTGTCCACATCCCGATGGTAGCGCGACAGACGCTCCCGCAGCCCCTGAGTTTCGTAGGCCTGCCAGGCCTGGGTGATCGAGTCCAGCGCCACGGCTTCGACAAACGCGTGCGGAGCCATGGCCACGCAGGCCGTCACCGGGTGATGCGCCGCATGAATCAGGGCGATGGTGGCACCATCCGAATGCCCCACCAGAACCGGCTTCTGAATGCCCAGCACCTCCAGCAAGGCGGGCAAGCGCTGCAGGGCCTCACGGTGCATGTAATCGGGTCGATGTCGGCCTGAACCCCGGACATCGGGAATCGGGTCAGACTCGCCATACCCTTGTCGGGAATACACCCAACCCGTGCGGCCGGTGGCTCGGCACAGGGCTTCCGGCCAGTCATGGCCACGTTGCCCCCACATCTTCACCGACCCCAGGCCTTCATGAAGAAATACCAGCGGGGCCAGGGTGGGCTGGTCGCCTTCGATGTGCCTCACCTCCAGTTGCACGTCACCCACACGGGGCATCAGAAAGGCCGGTTTTTGTGTCTCCATGTCCGGTATGGTACGGGCAAGCGTTCGGCAAACGGGTATCCTCCGCGTCATGCGAATGATGCTGAATGCTTTCTGGCGGTCGGTTGCCTATTGCCTGCACCCCAGGGTGATCGGGCTGTCTGTGCTGCCGCTGATACTGATGGTGGCGGCATCCTTTGCACTGGGTTACCTGTTCTGGGATTCGGCCGTGCAGGCTGTTCTGGTCTGGCTGGAAGAGTGGGAACTGATCGCGTTTGCCATTCGCTGGATCGAGTCGCTGGGTGCTGGCGGGCTCAAGGCGGTGCTGGCACCGCTGTTGGTTCTGCTGGTGGCCACCCCCGTCATTGTCATGATGGCGCTGCTGCTGGTGGCCCTGCTCATGACGCCCGCCATGGTGGATCTGGTGGCCCAGCGGCGTTTTCCGGCGCTGGAGCGCTTGCGTGGTGGCGGTTTCTGGGCCAGCCTGGGCTGGTCGCTGTGGTCCACGCTGGTGGCCCTGGTCTTGCTGCTGGTCTCGCTGCCGTTCTGGCTCATCCCTCCGCTGGTTCTCATCCTGCCGCCCCTCATCTGGGGCTGGCTGACCTACCGCGTGTTTGCTTACGATGCCCTCGCCGAGCATGCGAGCGCCGAAGAACGGAAGTCGCTGATGCAGGAACACCGGGTTCGCCTGTTTGCCATGGGTGTGCTCTCCGGTTATCTGGGGGCAGCGCCCAGCCTGCTCTGGGCCTCCGGGGCGATGTTTATTGCCATGGCGCCCATTCTGGTGCCGCTGGCGGTGTGGATCTATGCCCTGGTGTTTGCTTTTGCCTCGCTCTGGTTCACCCATTACCTGCTGGAAGCCCTGAATGCCAGCCGAAGCCAGCCACTGCCCGAACCCGTGATCCCATCGGAGGCGCCGCCACTGGCCGCCTTGACCGATCACGAGGTCATTGATGTCCCCAGCCGTGAAGTGAAATGACCACCTCCCTGAATCCGCCCCGTTTCGGTTTGATCATCATCGGTGACGAAATCCTGTCCGGCAAGCGTCAGGACAAGCACATGCCGAAGGTGATCGAGTTGCTGGCTGCCCGGGGGCATGTCCTGAGCTGGGCCCGCTACCTGGGTGATGACCGGGCGGCGATCGCGGATGCCCTCAGGGATGTCTGGGCCGGCAGTGATGTGGTGTTCTCCTGCGGAGGCATCGGCGCCACACCCGATGACCACACGCGTCAGGCCGCGGCCGCCGCGCTGGGCGTTCCGCTCGAACTGCATCCCGAAGCCCGTGTGCTGATCGAGTCGCGCATGCAGGACCTGGCCCGGGAAAAGGGCCTGCCCTACGAGCCGGATCACCCGGACAACATCCATCGCCTGAACATGGGGGTGTTTCCGGCGGGTGCCCGCATCATTGCGAATCCGTACAACAAGATTCCCGGTTTCAGTTGCCGGCATGGCGACGCGACGGTGCATTTCGTTCCGGGTTTTCCGGTCATGGCCTGGCCCATGATCGAATCGGTGCTCGAGACGCAGCATCCCGCGGGTGATGCCCTCGCCAGGCGGCGTGAACGCTCGATCGTTGTGTTCGGTGCAATGGAGGCGGCCCTCACGCCGTTGATGGAGCGAATCGAGGCCATCCACCCGGCCGTGAAAGTGTTCAGCCTGCCCAGCGTGGATCACCCGGAATACGGGCGCCATATCGAACTCGGGGTGAAAGGTCCCGACGCCGAAACGGCGGTTGCCTATGGCGATATGCTGGCCGGCTTGAGGGCGACCGGCGCACGCCTGGGCCCCGAAATGGTGCGTTGATGTACGATTTGCATTTACGCACAATAGTGGTGCATTATTGCACCAAAATGGTTTGCTTGTGAGTGGCTTATGTGCATTGCTCAAAGGCGTTGAGCTGGCACGGTTGCTGCTACTAATGGCCGATTCCGTTTTTTTACCCCTCGAACAGGAGATTTCAGATGGCAAAAACCGTCGCAGACGTGATGAGCATGGTGAAAGAAAACGACGTCAAGTTCGTCGATTTCCGCTTCACCGACACCCGTGGCAAAGAGCAGCACGTGACCGTGCCGGTCTCTGCCTTTGACGAAGACAAGTTCACGTCGGGCCACGCCTTCGACGGTTCTTCGGTGGCAGGCTGGAAAGGCATCGAAGCTTCAGACATGCTGCTGATGCCCGATCCCAACACCGCCAACATCGACCCGTTCTTCGAAGAAACCACGGTCTTCATCCAGTGCGATGTGGTCGAGCCGAGCGACGGCAAGGCCTATGACCGCGACCCCCGATCGATCGCCAAGCGGGCCGAGGCTTATCTGAAAGCTTCTGGCCTGGGCGATACCGCCTACTTCGGCCCAGAGCCCGAGTTCTTCCTGTTTGACAACGTGCGCTGGAGCACCGAGCCTGGCCGCGGCTTCTACGAAATCGAAGAATACGAAGCGCCATGGTCTTCGGGCACCAAGTTCGAAAACGGCAACCGTGGCCACCGTCCCCGTACCAAAGGCGGTTACTTCCCGGTGCCTCCGGTGGACAGCACCCAGGACATCCGCGCCGAAATGGTGCTGATCCTGGAAAGCCTGGGCATTCCGGTCGAGGTGTTCCACCACGAAGTGGCCGGCGCTGGTCAGTGTGAAATCGGCACCAAGTTCTCCACCCTGGTGGAGCGTGCCGACTGGACGCAGAACCTCAAGTACGTGATCTGGAACGTGGCGAACAGCTACGGCAAGACGGCCACCTTCATGCCCAAGCCCTACCATGGCGACAACGGTTCCGGCATGCACGTGCACCAGTCCGTGTGGAAAGACGGCAAGAACCTGTTCGCCGGTGATGGCTACGCCGGTCTGAGCGATTTCGCCCTGTACTACATCGGCGGCATCATCAAGCACGCCCGTGCCCTGAACGCCATCACCAACCCGGGTACCAACAGCTACAAGCGCCTGGTGCCTCACTTCGAAGCCCCGGTGAAACTGGCTTACTCGGCCAAGAACCGCTCCGCTTCCATCCGCATCCCTTATGTGGCCAATCCCAAGGGCCGTCGGGTCGAAGCCCGCTTCCCCGATCCTCTGGCCAACCCCTACCTGTGCTTCTCGGCCCTGCTCATGGCCGGTCTGGACGGTGTGGAAAACAAGATCCATCCGGGCGAAGCCGCCACGAAGGACCTCTACCACCTGCCTCCGGAAGAGGACAAGCTGGTGCCCACCGTCTGCCACAGCCTGGACATGGCCCTCGACTACCTCGACAAGGACCGTGCCTTCCTGACCAAGGGCGGCGTGTTCACCGACTCCATGCTCGACGCCTACATCGAGCTGAAGATGCAGGAAGTGACCCGTGCTCGCGTGGAAGTCACCCCCACCGAGTTCGACATGTACTACAGCCTCTGATCCAGGCTTGTGCATGGCAGCAAAGGACGGAGCGTGCTCCGTCCTTTTTGCGTTGTGGCCGGGCACTTTTCAGCGATACTGGTCGATCTCTTTCCCTGTCTCTGTCCTGTTCCGAAAGCCTGATGCCGATGCGTACGACCGTTCTGAATGTTCGAGGGCTGCTGGTGGGCCTGGCCTGCCTCGCCTTCCTTTCACCTCTGCTGGCTCAGGGTCAGGTCTGGCGATGTGCCAACGAGTACACCAATCAGCCTGGGGCCAATCCCGAGGCCAGGGGATGTCGGCTGGTGGAAGGCGGGAATCTCAGCATCATGGAGGACGCACGCCCCCGCAACGCGGCACCTGCGAGCCCCACCACCCGGCCATCCAGTGGCCCGGCGGCCCGCCCGACCGGCTCGGCATCGGGGGCACGCAGCCCCGGCGAGCGTGTCGATCGGACCGAGCAGCAGGCGCGAGACCGCGACGCCCGGCTGATTCTGGAGACGGAGCTCAAGCGCGCGCAGGACAAGGTGGTCGAACTGGAGGCCGAATACAACCAGGGCAAGCCCACCCCGCTGGCCAGCGAAAGGGGCAACGATGACCGCTACCGAGATCGCACCGAGGAGTTGAAGCGCCGACTGGAGCGCGCTCAGAGCGATGTCGCAGCCATTGAGCGCGAGATCGCGCGGTTGCCCGCCGCCGCCCGATGAAAGGCGCCGGCCATGATGTTCCGCAAACTCAAGTCGTCTGACGACAAGCGCTTTCAGGCGCTGGACATGCTGGCAACGCTGGTGGCCGTGGTGGATGCCGAAGGGTCGATCCTGTTTGCCAACAATGCCCTTGAAGATGCGGTTGGCCTGTCAAGGCGCAGCCTGGGTGGCGTGCTCATGACCGACTGGTTCACGGTTCCCGAATGGCTGCAGAACGCCTTGCAGGGGGCCCGCGGCAACGAATACGCCGTGATTCGCTACGATGCGTTTCTCAAGCGGCTCAACAACGAACCCTTGCCGGTTCACGTGGTGCTGGCCAAGAGCGATGTCAACGCCGAATTCGTCGTGGAGTTGCTGCCCCTGGAGCAGCAGACCCGTCAGGAGCGCGAGGAACGGCTGATCGACCAGGCGCAGGCCAACAAGGAACTGATCCGCAACCTGGCGCACGAGATCAAGAACCCGCTGGGCGGGATTCGCGGGGCAGCCCAGTTGCTGCAGATGGAGCTGGAGTCGAAAGAACTCGTCGAGTGTACCCAGGTGATCATTCACGAGGCGGATCGCCTCCAGTCGCTGGTGGACCGTCTGCTGGCCCCCCATCGCCGGGCTCAGGTGGTCAGTGACGTGAACATCCATGAGGTCTGCGAACGCGTCCGCGCGCTCATCCTGGCGGAGTTTCCCCGGGGTCTGAAGGTGGTGCGGGATTACGACATTTCGATTCCCGAGTTTCGTGGGGATCGGGAACAGCTCATCCAGGCGGTGCTCAACCTGGCTCACAACGCGGCCCTGGCCCTCAAAGACCGCATGGCAACGGGCGATGCCGAGATCATCTTCCGCTCCCGGGTGCTCAGGCAGGTGACTTTTGGTCGTCAGCGTTACCGGCTGGCACTGGAATTGCATGTGATCGACAACGGGCCCGGCGTGCCCGAGGAAATCAAGGACCGCATTTTCTATCCGCTGGTGTCGGGTCGGGATGGCGGATCCGGTCTGGGCCTGACACTGGCGCAAACCTTTGTCCAGCAACACCATGGCCTGATCGAATGCGACAGCGAGCCGGGCCGTACCGATTTCAAGCTCCTGATACCGCTGCCCTGATCAGGTGGGGTGGCTCAGGGGGGATGCATAACGACAGAGGAAACGCGCGCATGAAACCCATCTGGATCGTGGACGATGACCAATCCATCCGGTTCGTTCTAGAGAAAGCGCTGCTGCGGGAGAGCCTGCCCACCCGCAGTTTCACCAACCCGCGCGAGGTGCTCGACGCCCTGGCCGATGACCAGGACGAAGGCCCGCAGGTGCTGGTCAGCGACATCCGGATGCCCGGTGGTTCGGGTCTGGATCTGCTCGAGAGGGTCAAGAAGCACCAGCCGGGTCTGCCGGTGATCATCATGACCGCCTTTTCCGACCTTGACAGCGCGGTCTCCGCCTTTCAGGGCGGCGCATTCGAATACCTGCCGAAACCCTTCGATCTACCCAAGGCGGTCGAACTGATCCGACGGGCCGTGGAGGAAAGCCAGCGTGAGGAGGTGGCCGAAGAGCGATTGAGCGCAGCCCCCGAAATGCTGGGACAGGCGCCGGCCATGCAGGATGTGTTTCGGGCCATCGGACGACTGAGCCAGAGCAACGTGACGGTGCTCATCACCGGCGAATCGGGTTCGGGCAAGGAGCTGGTTGCCCGCGCCCTGCACAAGCATTCGCCCCGTGCCAAGGGACCCTTCGTGGCCATCAACACAGCGGCCATTCCCAAGGATCTGCTGGAGAGCGAACTCTTTGGTCATGAGCGTGGGGCGTTCACCGGGGCGCAGACCATGCGCCGGGGCCGGTTCGAACAGGCCGAGGGCGGCACGCTGTTTCTCGATGAAATCGGTGACATGCCGTTCGATCTGCAGACCCGCCTGCTGCGGGTCCTGAGCGACGGCCATTTCTACCGCGTGGGCGGTCACAGTGCGGTGAAGGCCAACGTCCGCGTGGTGGCAGCCACCCACCAGAATCTGGAGCAGCAGGTCAAGGAAGGCGGCTTCCGGGAAGACCTCTTTCATCGGCTCAACGTCATCCGGTTGCGCCTTCCCGCCCTACGGGAGCGTCGAGAAGATGTTCCGTTGCTCACGCGTTTCTTCCTGCAGCAGAGCGCCAAGCAGCTGGATGTGGAACCGAAACGCATTTCCGACGCGGCGCTGAAGGTGCTGTGTGCATTCGATTTTCCGGGCAACGTCCGCCAGCTGGAAAACATCTGTCACTGGCTCACGGTGATGGCGCCGGCCCAGTCCATCGAGGTCAAGGACCTGCCCCCCGAGGTGCTCCTGGGGCGTGTGCCGGCCCCTGACGCCTCGATGGCTGTCGCGGCCCGCTCCACCGGTCAACTGTCACCGCCGACCAGTCTTGTGGCAGACGAAGCAGCCAGTCCGGCGCTGCCAGAGCTTGGCAGTCCTTTGCCCGTGGTGTCGGCCCTGGCCGGCATGGCCTGGGAGCAAGGTCTGCAGGCCGAGGCACAGGTGATGCTGGAGGAGGGGCGACACGACGTCTGGGACGAGCTGACCCGGCGTTTCGAGATCAGCCTGATCCAGGCCGCGCTGGCTTGCACCCGGGGCCGGCGCATCGAGGCCGCTCAGAAGCTGGGCATTGGCCGCAACACCATCACCCGCAAGATCCAGGAACTCAATCTCGAGTGAGTCGGGTCATTCCAGGGTCAGCACCACCGGTGCGTGGTCGCTGGGTTGTGGATTCTTTCGGGGTGCACGGTCCACTTCACAGGCGCGGGCGCGTTGTTTCAGTGCATCGGTGATGAGGATGTGATCGATGCGCATGCCCCGGTTTTTCTGGAAACCCAGCATCCGGTAGTCCCACCAGCTGAAGGTTTTCGGAGGGTGGGGAAACAGCCGGTGGGCATCGTGCAGGCCCAGCCCGATCAGGGCTTTCAGGTGCTGCCGTTCTTCGGTGGTGCAGTGGATGGTTTCGCGCAGGCCTTCCGGGTCCCAGACGTCGGCATCGTCGAAGGTGATGTTGTAGTCGCCCATCAGCACCAGTCGCGGATGGCTTTGGAGCTCGTCTGCCACCCATATCCTGAGTGCTTCCAGCCATTGCATCTTGTAGGCAAACTTGTCGCTTCCGGGCGCCTGCCCGTTGGGGAAGTAGGCGCCGATCACCCGGGTGGCGGCATCCCCGGTGCCATAGGTGGCCGCCAATACCCGGGATTGTTCGTCGGGAAAGCCCGGGATGTTCCGGATCACCTGGGACGCGGGCAGGCGCGAGATCAGTGCCACGCCGTTGTAGGTTTTCTGACCGAATGCCTCGGCATGGTAGCCCGCTGAAGCGAACGCGTCGAACGGAAAGCGGTCGTCGGTGAGTTTGAGTTCCTGAAGGGCCAGCACGTCCACCGCCTGCGTCTGTGCCTGGGTGGCCAGCCAGTCGAGTACCTGCGGGAGGCGAACGCCGAGCGAATTGATGTTCCAGGTGGCCATTTTCATGCGCACAATGTAAGCGATTCAAGGACCGTCTTCTGAACCCCCATGACTCAACCACCTGCTGCCTTGCCCGACTTCCGCAATCTGGGGGTGCTGTTGCGTCTGCTCGTGCTGGCGGAGGGCTTGCGCTTGGCGGTCTGGTGGGTGCAGGACCCTGGCGGGACCGCCTGGTGGACACGGTATCTGGAGCAGGCGCTGCTGTTCGAGCCGGTGTTGCTCACCCAGACCCTGCTGCTGTTTCTGCTTCAGCCCTGGTTGAGCCGTGCCCCTTACCGCCACGGGGTGGCGATGGTGTTGGCGCTCGCTGCCCTGGTGGCGGCCCTCTGGCATGTCGGGTTATCGACAGGATTGGGTCTGCCTGTGCCTTCTTCGGCCTGGCACAGTGCCTCGGTCGCCGTTCTGGTTGCTGGCGCCGTGCTGTTTTATTTCAACTGGCGTCACCACCGGCTCTCGCCGGCACTGGCGGAGGCCCGTGTCACCGCCTTGCAATCGCGGATCCGTCCGCATTTCCTGTTCAACAGCCTCAACAGCGTGATGGCGCTCTTGCGCACGGAACCCCGCAAGGCCGAATCGGCATTGCACGATCTGGCTGATCTCTACCGCGCCTTGCTGTCCGATGCCCGAGCGCTGGTGCCCCTGGCGCAAGAGCTGCAACTGGCGAGGGCGTATGTGGATATCGAGTCCATGCGCCTGGGCGACCGCTTGAGGGTGCAATGGCTGACCGCTCATGCACCAGCCGATGCGCTGGTTCCGCCCCTGTTGCTCCAGCCCCTGCTGGAAAATGCGGTCCGCTATGGGGTGGAGCCTTCACCTGAGGGGGCGCAGGTCACCCTGGAGATCTATGCCGCATCCGACGAGCTCATCGTGTTCGTGCGCAACACCCTGCCGTCCTCGGCGGTGGCGAGTCCTGGGCGTGGCAATCACATGGCGCTGGGCAATATCCGCGAGCGACTCCAGCTGCACTTCGATGCGGAAGCCCAGCTCAAGCGCCACACCACCGATACTGAATATGTGGTGATGGTCCGTCTGCCGATCAAAACAGCGTAGCCTCTTGGAGCACCACCTCGCCGCGCAGCGAGTGTGGCAGCGCCTGGGTGACGGTGACGTCCAGCATCTGACCGACCAGACGCGAGCCGTTCGGGCCGCCGTTGAAGTTGACGATGCGGTTGCATTCGGTGCGGCCCATCAGTTCCTGGGGGTTCTTCTTCGAGGGCCCGGTGACCAGGATGCGCTGAACCGTGCCGACCCGGCTGGCGCTGATGCGTTGCACGTTTTCTTCAATGGTCGCTTGCAGGTGCTGCAGGCGTTTGAGCTTCACCTCGTGCGGCGTGTCGTCCGCCAGGTTAGCGGCCGGGGTACCTGGTCGCGGGCTGAAGATGAAGCTGAATGACGTGTCGTAGCCCACGTCGGTGATGAGCTTCATCATCTTCTCGAAGTCGTCTTCGGTTTCGCCAGGGAAACCGACGATGAAGTCGCTGCTCAGGGACAGGTCGGGGCGGATGGCGCGCAGCTTGCGGATGGTGCTCTTGTATTCCATCGCGGTGTAACCGCGCTTCATGGCCATGAGGATCTTGTCAGATCCGTGCTGCACGGGCAGGTGCAGGTGGCTCACCAGCTTGGGGAGGCGGGCGTAGGCCTCGATCAGGCGGGGCGTGAATTCGTTGGGGTGGCTGGTGGTGTAGCGGATGCGCTCGATGCCCGGAATCTCGGCCACATACTCCAGCAGCAGGGCAAAGTCGGCGATCTCGCCGCTGTCGCCCATGGGGCCCCGGTAGGCATTGACATTCTGTCCCAGCAGCGTGACTTCCTTCACGCCCTGGTCGGCCAGCCCGGCGATTTCCACCAGCACGTCTTCGAAGGGTCGGCTGAATTCCTCGCCGCGGGTGTAGGGCACCACGCAGTAGCTGCAATACTTGCTGCAACCTTCCATGATGCTCACGAACGCGCTGGCACCATCCACCTTCGCAGGGGGCAGATGGTCAAATTTCTCGATTTCGGGGAAGCGAATGTCCACCTGGGGGCGGGCCTGGCGCTCACGCTCCTCCAGCAACTGTGGCAAGCGGTGCAGCGTTTGCGGGCCGAAAACCACGTCCACAAAGGGCGCGCGCTTGATGATCTCTTCGCCTTCCTGGCTGGCCACGCAACCACCCACGCCAATGAGCACGCCTTTCTTCTTCAGGTGCTTGACCCGGCCCAGGTCGCTGAACACCTTTTCCTGGGCCTTTTCGCGCACCGAACAGGTGTTGAAGAGGATCAGGTCGGCTTCGTCCACGTTCTGGGTGGGTTCGTAGCCCTGGGCGGCGCCCAGCACGTCGGCCATCTTGTCCGAGTCGTACTCGTTCATCTGGCAGCCGAAGGTTTTGATGAAGACTTTTTTGCTCATGGTGCGTCAGCGGTACTGGGGTAGAACCAGGGGCTGAAAGAAATGAAAACAGCGATTTTAAAGGTTGGGTGGAAAGGGCAGGTCGGGTTGAGGTCCTATGTCAGCAGACGACCAGCCGCTTGCCATCAGACCCGACGCCGGCAATGTGTCCCACATCGGCAGCGGCCTCAAAGCCGTGGCGCCGGAAGACAGCCAGCACCGCCTCCACCGCCTCGGGGGCACAGGCCACCAGCAGGCCACCGCTGGTCTGCGGGTCGGTCAGCAGCGCCTGGTCAATGGCATCCCGTCCTTCGCCGAGCAGGGCCTCGTGGCCGAAAGCGGCCCAGTTGCGGCCAGAGGCGCCGGTCACCATGCCCTTTGCAGCCATTTCGCGCACGGCGGGCAGCAGCGGCACCCGAGCCATGTCGATGTGGATAGAGGCGTTGGCGCCGCGTGCCATTTCCAGCGCATGGCCTGCCAGCCCGAAACCGGTCACGTCGGTCAGGGCATGCACGCCTTCCAGTGCGGCCAGTTCAGGGCCCGGGGTGTTGAGTTTCGTGGTGTTGGCGATCATTTGCGCGTAGCCTTCGGGGCTGAGCGCATCTTTCTTCAGCGCCGCGGACAGCACGCCCACCCCCAGCGGCTTGCCTAGGATCAAACGATCGCCCGCGCGGGCATCGGCGTTGCGCTTGACGCGCTTCGGGTGCACAAGGCCCAACGCCACCAGCCCGTAAATGGGCTCCACCGAGTCGATGGTGTGTCCGCCTGCGATCGGGATGCCCGCCTCGCGGCACACGGCCTGGCCCCCTTCCAGAATCTGGCCGATGGTCTCGACCGGCAGCACATTCACCGGCATGCCGACCAGTGCCAGCGCCATGATGGGGGTGCCTCCCATGGCATAGACGTCGCTGATCGCGTTGGTGGCGGCGATGCGGCCAAAGTCGAACGGATTGTCCACGATGGGCATGAAGAAGTCGGTGGTCGCAATCAGCGCCTGCTCGTCATTGAGCTGGTACACAGCGGCATCGTCGGCCGTCTCGATACCCACCAGCAACTGGGGGGGGACAGGCATGGCCGTTGTGCCCTTGAGGATTTCGCTCAACACGCCTGGGGCGATCTTGCAGCCACAGCCGCCCCCGTGGGACAGGCTGGTAAGGCGGGGGACGGCGACCTGGGTGGCAGAGGAGGGTGTGTTCATGGGCGTTGGATCGGTTTCAGACTCTGGGCTTCGGCCAGGACCGTCCTGAGGGCGGCGGCTTCGGCGGCGGGGGCAAAGAGGGGTGCCCGAAGCGCACATTGTGCGTGCAAACGCTCCAGCAGGTGTGACGGTGGCGTCAAGCCCCCGGTGAGGCTGCCGTGGCACTCGCGCAGCAGCGCGCAGGCGGCTGCGGCATCGTTCCAGGGGAAAAACCCTCGGTAATCGCGGCCCAGCATGCCCACATTGCCCGATACGTTCGAGGCAATCACGGCAGTGCCACTGGTCACGGCTTCCATGATGACGTGCGCGCCGCCTTCCATTCGGCTGGTGTGCAGCAGCAGGTGCGCCCGCTGGATGCGCTGGCGGGCCTGCGCGTGCGTCACCCCGCCCAGCCAGCGGTAATGCGGGCAAGCCAGTTCGGTGGCACGCGCCGCTTCGCCCAGGGCCGGGTCGAGCGCGTGACCGAGGTGGTCGATGCGGATGCCGTCCTCCGGTCGCAGGCGCCGGGCGATGTCGAATACCGTCTGTGGCGATTTTTCTTCCCGCAGGTGCCCCGCCACCACCACGCGCAGGTGCCGGGTGGTTTTGGGCACGGGCTGGCGCGATGGGCTGGACTGGAACACCACCCGGCACCGGCCGCGCACAGAGGCCGGCACCTGTTCGATACCGACGTCCTGGAGAACGATGAGGCGGTCGGCCACGACCAGTGAATGCTGGGCGCAGGCATCGTGGTCGATGTCGCGGTAGAGGTCGGTGCCAGTGAGGGCCACCACCAGGGGGCGGTCGGGGTGCCGTGCATGCCAGGCGGCAATCGATCCTGCCGAGCGGCGGGCATGCAGTGCCAGCATCAGGTCGTCAGCCGGCGGGGGGCTGTTGCTGTCGGGCCATTGGCGCACCAGGCGCACCCGGTACACTCCACCCAGCATGCGCGCCCAGCGGCGCGCGGTCTGCCAGTTGCCGTTGTTGGCGTCGGCCAGCGCCGGTGTGACGATGCACATGGAGGGAAGCGCTTTGGTAGCCATGAAGGGCATTGTGTCCGAATCCGCCGAACCATGCCCCGCTGTGTTGGCCCGCTGTGGTGGCAGGGAGGTGCTGGCCCATGCCCTGCGCGACGCCCGTGCCCGCACCCTGCGCCTGCTGGCGGCCTATGCCGCTGCGCTCGGCGAGTCGCTGGAAGTGCCCTATGCGCCCGAACTCAACCCGCCGCTCTGGGAGGCGGGGCACATCGGCTGGTTTGCCGACTGGTGGATCGCCCGCAACCCCGAACGGGCGCTGGGCTGCAAGGCCAACCCGGAGGTGGGTCGCCCCCCGGCGCGCCAAGCCCGTCGTGGGGTGGATGCCGACTCGCTCTACAACTCCAGCTCGGTGACGCATGCCTCCCGCTGGGCATTGCCCCTGCCAACACTGGCCCAGGTCAGGGACGACCTTCTCTCTAGCCTGGAGGACACCCTGCATGCCCTGCAGCAGGCGACAGAGGACGATCAGGGGTTGTACTTTTTCCGCCTTGCGCTGTTCCACGAAGACATGCACGCCGAAGCAGCGCTGTACATGGCCCAGACGCTGGCCATCGACTTGCCGGACGATGTGTGGCCCGATCGGGTCCAGACGGTCTCTCGTGCTGGCAATGTGCGGCAGACGGTTCACGTGCCGGCGCAGGTGGTTCAGCTGGCTTGGGCGGGTGGTGGTTTTGCCTTTGACAACGAGCTGGGTGAGGCCCAGGTAGCGGTGCAGGCGTTCGAGATCGACGCCGAGGTGGTGACCTGGGGCGACTGGATGCCGTTTGTGGAAGCCGGCGGTTACGACCACCCCCGCTGGTGGCGCACAGAAGGCTGGGCGTGGCGTTTGGAAGCCGGCCGGCAGACCCCTCGGCACGTGAGGCGCGAGTCTGGTAGGTGGCAGACCCGGCAGGGCAGCAGCTGGCAAACCATGGACCTGACTGCGCCAGCCTGTCACCTGAGTGATCACGAGGCCGAAGCCTGGTGTCGCTGGGCGGGGCGACGCCTGCCCACCGAAGCCGAGTGGGTGGCTGCCGCACCAAGCCCTTCGGGTTTCATGTGGGGGCAGGTATGGGAATGGACGTCCAGCCCCTTTGCGCCGTTTGAGGCCTTTGTGGCCCACCCCTATCGGGACTATTCACAGCCCTGGTTTGACGGCAGGCCCGTGCTCAAGGGGGCCAGCCGCGGGACTCACCCGCGCATGCGCCACCCGGTGTACCGCAATTACTTCACGCCCGATCGCAGCGATCTGTTTTCAGGCTTCCGTAGCGTGGCGCTCTAGGTCTGGGCCACGGCCCAGAACACGCTGAACCATGCTCGCTCGTCCGTCCAGTGCGCGGTGGGCCGGAAACCGGCCTGTTCCAGCAGGGCGGCAAACGCGTCGGGTGTCCACTTGTAGGAATTTTCCGTGTGCAGGCGCTCGCCAGCGACAAAGTGGCGTTCACCACCGGGCCAGCGCACCGTCTGGTCGATCGCGCTTTCCAGGTGCATCTCGATGCGCGACTCGGCGGTATGGTACAGCGCCACGTGCGTCCACTGACGGGGCTGGAAGTCGGTGCCCAGCAGGTGGTTGGCGTGCAGCAGCAGGTTGCGGTTGAATGCAGCGGTCACGCCCAGGCTGTCGTCGTAGGCGGGTTCCAGAACATCGACCGGCTTGACGCGATCCACCCCGATCAGCAGCCCACCCCCGGCACCGCCTGCCTGACAGACCGCATGGGCTTGCCGGAGCAGACGTAGCGCCTCGGGCGGCGAAAAATTGCCGATGCTGGAACCCGGGTAGAACACCACCCGTGGCCGGTTTTCCAGGCGATGCTGGGCCAACCAGGGCAGGGCGTCATCGGGAAGCGTGAGCGTGGACGAAAAGTCCAAGCCCAGACCCAGCATGGGCAGGGCTGGATGGCGTTGCTGGAGCGTGACCAGGGTGTCCCGCAGAAAGTCCACCGAAATGTCCACCGCCACATAGCCGGCGGGTTGCAGAACCGGAAACAGTCGGGCGGCTTTCGCGCAGCACCCGGCGCCCAGGTCCAGCATCAGGGCGCCAGGCGACACCTGGCGGGCCATGTTGGCCCCGTGGGCGGCAAAAATCGCTGCTTCGGTGCGCGTGGGGTAGTACTCGGGCAGTTCGGTGATGGCACTGAACAGGCGCGAACCCAGCGCGTCGTACAGAAATTTCGGCGATACGCTGGCTGGTTGATTCAGCAGGCCGGCAGCCAGTTCTTCGCGCACGGCGGTGCCATTGCTCTCTTGAAGTTGAAGGAATGCGGGTGTGACAGTCATGGGATGATGGGATGGTCGGCTGCATGCCATCTGATGCAAACGGTTTCCAGATTATTCCCATGCGGCGCAGAACCTGCGGGATTTGCGATTTAATGGTAACCGGAATCCCCTTCATCGATTCTTCTCACCACTCAGGAGTATTCATGCTGTCTGTTGTCAAGCATTCCACCACCCGCCGTGCCCTGATGGCTGTGGGCGTCGCTTTCGCACTGGGCGCTTCCGGCCTGGCACAAGCCCAGAACGTGCTGCGCGTCACCACCATCCCCGAAGAGGCCGCCACCGAGCAGGTGCGCAAGTTCACCCCGCTGGCCAATTACCTGAGCCAGCAACTCGGCATGAAAGTGGAGTTCAACCCCGTCAACGATTACCCGGCCGCTGTGGAGGCGTTGGTCAACAAGCGGGTCGATCTGGTGTGGTTCGGGGGGTTCACGCATGTGCAGGCCAACCGCCGTTCGGGCGGCAAGATCGTGCCGCTGGCTCAGCGTGAAGAGGACACCCGTTTTCAGTCCGTGTTCATCGCCAAGACCGACTCCGGCATCAAGGCGCTTTCCGACCTCAAGGGCAAGCAGGTGTCGTTCGGTTCGGCCAGCAGCACCTCGGGTCACCTCATGCCGCGCAGCTTCCTGCTGAATGCCGGTATCGAGCCTGAGCGCGACTTCCGCCGCGTGGCCTTCAGTGGTGCGCACGACGCCACCATTGCCTCGGTGGTGAGCGGCCGGGTGGATGCTGCAGCGCTCGATATCACCGTCTGGCGCAAGTTTGTCGAGGAGAAGAAGGTAGACACTCAGGCGGTGAATGTGTTCTTCACCACCCCGCCTTTCTTCAACTACAACTGGTCGGTGCATGCCGATATGCCCGCCGATCTGCAGCAGCGCATCAAGAACGCGCTGCTGGCGCTGGACCCGGCCAAGCCGGATCATGCCGAAATCCTCAGGCTCAACCGTGCCTCCCGCTACGTGCCCACGCAGCCCGACAACTACAAGGGCCTGGAAGCGGCTGCGAAAAGTGCGGGTCTCCTGTGAAGCCAGGGTCTGACGCTTGAACATCGAACTCGACCAGGTCACGGCCAGCCACCCTTCTGCACGCCAGGGTGTGGCACCGGCGCTCAAGCAGATCCGACTGTCCATCGCGTCGGGCGAACAAGTGGCCATCATCGGGCCTTCGGGCGCAGGCAAGACGACGCTGTTGCAGGTGCTGTCCTGCGGACTGCCTCCCAGACAGGGTCGTTTCGTGCTCGATGGCCAGTCACCCTGGACCCTGTCGCGGCGTTCCTTGCAACGGTTGCGGGGTCAGCTGTTTGTGGCGCCTCAGGTCCCGCCCCTGCCGCCCCGCCAACGGGTGGTCACGTCGGTTCTGGCGGCCCGCCTGCCCGTCATGGGGTTCTGGGCCAGTGTCCGTTCGCTCTTTTACCCGGTTGACATCCCGGCGGCTTTCCAGGCGCTGGACCGATTTGATCTGGGCGATAAGCTGTTCGAGCGGGTGGATCGGCTGTCGGGCGGAGAACGCCAGCGGGTGGGCCTGGCCCGGGCTTTGCTGGCGCCGGCGCGCTTCTGGCTGGTCGACGAGCCCCTGTCAGCGCTGGACCCGGCGCGTGCCCGGCAGGCCATCGAGACGCTGACCCAGGAAGCCCGCGCCCGAGGCGTGACGCTGGTGGCCACGCTGCACCAGGTGGACGTGGCGTTGGCACACTTCCCGCGCATCATCGGCATGCGCGACGGGCTGGTGGTTTTCGACATGCCATCGGGGGAAGTCACGCGCGAAAGGCTGGCTCGTTTATACGACCAGTTCGAGCACGAACTCCGTGGCGAGGTGCCGGTCGCTCCGGTCTCCCGTGCCCCAGCGGCACCAGCGCCGGTGGTCATGCACTGCCGCTGAAGGTGGCCATGAGCGTGACTTCCGCCTCATCAGTTGCCCAGCCGAACCGTGCGCCGGATCGGGATCCGGCCTGGCTGGGGCGCCTGTTCTGGATGGGTGCCGCCGCCGTGCTGATGTGGCCGCTGCTGGTGGCCACCGAATTCCAGCCCTGGGTGTTTTTTGAGCCCGACAACCTGCGCGTCACGGCTCACTTCATCGGCAGTTTCTGGCCACTGGCCCACGACGCCGAATTCATGGCCATGGTGGTCCGTGAAACCTGGCGCACCGTGGCCATGGCCACCGCCGGCGTCACGCTGGCCTTGCTGGTGGCCATACCCCTCACCCTGCTCAACACCCGTGTGCTGTCGATCTCGGCCTTGTCAGGCCGCATGGCACGAGGGCCCTTCTGGTTGCGGCAGGTTGTGCGGTGGTTGCTGATCGTCCTGCGCAGCATCCCTGAGCTGGTGTGGGCGCTGGTGTTTGTGCGGGTGGTGGGGCTGGGGCCGACCGCTGGGGTGCTGGCGATTGCGCTCACCTACGGGGGCATGCTGGGCAAGGTGTACGGCGAGATCCTGGAAAGCGGCGAAACCCACGCCACCGAGACCCTGCTGCGCAATGGCAGTGGCCGCCTGCAGGCCTTCTTTTACGGCCTGCTGCCCACCAACGCGGCCGAACTCACCAGCTACACCGTCTATCGCTGGGAATGCGCCATCCGCTCGTCCGTCGTGCTCGGGTTCGTGGGTGCGGGTGGGCTGGGTCAGCAGTTGGACAATTCCATGAAGATGTTCAATGGGGGCGAGGTGGCCACCCTGCTGATCGTGTTCATTCTGCTGGTGGCACTGGCTGACCGGGTGAGTGGCTGGTTGAGAAAGGCCCTGGGCTGAACCATGACCCTGCCGTCGAGCCGGCCCCAGGCCGCCAACCCGCCCTATCGCTTGCCGCCGCCCCTGTTTGACGCTCGCTGCAAGGCCTGCTGGTTCACCCTGGGCGTGCTGGTGCTGGTGGTGGCCAGCTTCTGGTCACTCGACCTGCAATGGGCCGAATTCCTGTCCCTGGACGCGCTGCGCAGCATGGGACGGTTTGTGGGCGAGTTTTTCCCGCCCGACCTGTCGGCGCCTTTCGTGCAGAAAGTGGCGGTGGGTGCCTGGGAAACGTTTGCCATGTCCTTGCTGGGCACGGTGCTGGCGGCGGTGGCCGGGGTGGCGCTGGCCTTGCCGGGCAGCCGCCTGCACGCGGGCGATGCGGCCTGGGCCAGGGGCATCACCCGCTGGCTGCTGAATGCGCTGCGCTCCATTCCCGAACTGGTGTGGGCGGCCCTGCTGCTCATTTCGGCCGGGCTGGGGCCTTTTGCCGGCACATTGGCGCTGGCCTTGCACACCACCGGCGTGCTGGGTCGGCTGTTCGCCGAGGCGATCGAAAACGCTCCTTCCGGACCGGGCGATGCGCTGCGGGCCCAGGGGGTGGGCAATGGCCGCGTGTTCCTGTACGCCACCCTGCCGCAGGTGCTGCCCCAACTCCTCAGCTACACCCTCTATCGCTGGGAAAACAACATCCGTGCCGCCGCCATTCTGGGGGTGGTGGGCGCGGGAGGGCTGGGCCAGTTGCTGGCCTTCCACATGGGACTGTTCCAGATCGACAAGACGGCCACGGTACTCGCCGCCATGCTGCTGATGGTCGCTCTGGTGGATGCCGCCAGCCACGGCACGCGCCGCTGGCTGACCCGCTGATCAGCGGCCTTGGCCCACCAGTTCCTGCGCGGCCCGGTCCATGGATGCGGCCACCCCCCTGAGAAAATAGACCACCGTTTCGGGTGCGCCGATTTCCTTCAGACACGCACCGGCTTGCCAGGCGTCGCGTGATTGTCCGATGCGGGTTTGCCAGGCCGTTGCTTCCGCCATCCACTTGGCCGCTTCTCGCTGTTTACGGGACGACAAGGCGCCAGCCAGGGCCTCGCTGCCATAGCGCAAACGCTTGGCCAGCAACCGGGCTTCGTGGAGGGTGGAAATGTCGACCATCCCCTGCGAATGATGGTGTAGCAGCCTTTGCAGCTTGCGATGCCATCGACCCAGCCGTTGTCGTGCCCAGCGTTTGCGGATGGGCAAAGGTTGCTGTCCCATCCGCCAGAGGCTCTGTGCCAGAGCCAGCAGGGCCTGACCGGTACCCGGATCGGCCAGGCACTGACGCAGGTGTGCCCGGTGCGCCGTCCTTTCGGCTTCGAGCCGTTCCAGGCAGTCCAGCCAGACCGTGGCCTCACCCGGCCAGGACGTGGACCAGTGAGGCAGGGTTTCAGAACATGCGACATCCAGGTTGCGCTGACGACCCAGGGCATCCAGCAGCGGTTTCAAAGGTCCGATATCGGTCGGCTCACCGAGCCAGGCCTTTAAGAGTCGCTGCATGCTTCGCCAACGCCGCCATCCCACCCGGGCCTGATGAACCAGTTCAGGGTCATCACGCCAGATCAGGCTTTCGAGGTTGCGCGTGAACTGGTCAAGCATGTCGGCCATGGCGCGCTGCGCCAGTGCCTGAACCGTTTCGTCAGCCACCGGGCTGAGCGGTCGGGATCGGGAGGGCTGGTGCAGGGTGTCTGCCCACAAGGCCTGACCCCGCTCGGCCTTGCTCCGGTTGCTGGGCAGACAGGGGACCCGCGTGGCGAGTTCGGCGGCCAGTTGAAACAGCGCTTGCGGTTCGCCTTGTCGCAACTCGATTTCGAGTTCCAGAAAAGGGGCCTCACGGCCGCGGGCTTCGACAGAGCCCTCGTCGAGCGCCACTTCGATGTGGGTGCCGTCACGCCGCCTGATCTGCCAGGTGGTGCGAAGACATCGCGTGCTGAACCGGGTTTGCAACTGAGCAAACCACTGGTCGTCCGGGTCCAGGGTCTCCCAGGCGGTTCCGGCCAGGGCGTCTCGATAGGGTCTTGGACCGGGGACCGGGGATTCCCACTCCCCTCGCTGGCTGAGGCCTCCCTGGGAGACGCCCGCGGTTTTCAGGGTCTGTATCCAAGGCTCGCTGGCCTGCTTCTTCGTGGGCGGTGCTTCGGTGTCACGTGTCTGTCGGAGCCGCAGGGCGCAACGGTGACTCTGCAACCAGCCGTCGGGCGTGTCGAAGTAATGGTTTTCCAGCCATTGCTGCCTGGGCGATCGGCGGGCCAGGCTGGGGCTGCGCCGAAGCCGTTTCAGGGCCTCTTCGCCATTCAGCCCGACCAAGAGCAATTTCAGTTCGATTTCCTGAGCGTGAGCGGTGACCATGTCGAGTTTTTACCCGGTTTGCGCCCGTTTTGCCACCTCGCCGGCATGACACGCAGAGGGATCCGGGATTGCGGCACAATGCCGGAAAGTCTCTTTGCTGTGAGCCATGAACCACACCCCACGCGACACATCCCACCTTCAGCCACGTGACCGTGCCGAGATCCTCGCGCAGGCGCTGCCCTACATCCGCAAGTTCCACGGCAAGACCATGGTCATCAAGTACGGTGGCAACGCCATGACCGATCCGGAACTGCAGGCGGCCTTCGCCGAAGATGTGGTCCTGCTCAAGCTGGTGGGCATCAACCCGGTCGTGGTGCACGGTGGCGGTCCCCAGATCGAGGGCCTCCTCAAGCGCCTGGGCAAACAGGGCCAGTTCATCCAGGGCATGCGCGTGACCGATGCCGAAACCATGGAGGTGGTGGAGTGGGTGCTGGCCGGCGAGGTGCAGCAGGACATCGTGGGCCTGATCAACCGGGCCGGTGGCAAGGCCGTGGGCCTGACGGGACGCGATGGCGCCATGATCCACGCCCGCAAGCTGCGCATGGTGGATCAGCAGGACCCCTCCAAGGAGCACGATGTGGGCCAGGTGGGCGATATCGTCGGGATCGATCCGGGCGTGGTCAAAGCGCTTCAGGACGACCAGTTCATCCCTGTGGTGAGCCCGATCGGATTCGGCGAACACAACGAGAGCTACAACATCAATGCCGATGTGGTGGCAGCCAAGCTCGCCACGGTGCTGCAGGCAGAAAAACTGCTCATGCTGACCAACATTCCCGGCGTGCTCGACAAGCAGGGCCAGTTGCTGCCGTCACTCACCATGAAGCAGATCGACGAGCTGGTGGCCGACGGCACCATTAGCGGCGGGATGATTCCCAAGATCGCCGGTGCACTCGATGCCGCCCGCAGCGGGGTGAATGCGGTTCACATCATCGACGGTCGGGTGCCGCACGCCATGCTGCTCGAAATCCTGAGCGACCAGGCCTTTGGCACCATGATTCGTTCGCACTGAGCTCGCCATGAGCACCCCTCGCCCTCAGCCTGGCGAACGCCGTCTGCAGATCCTGCAGGCCCTCGCTGACATGCTGCAGATCCCTGGGGGCGAACGGGTGACCACGGCAGCCCTGGCGGCCCGCCTCGGGGTGAGCGAAGCCGCCCTGTACCGCCACTTTGCCAGCAAGGCCCAGATGTTCGAGGGTTTGCTGGCGTTCATCGAACAGAGCCTGCTGGGCTTCATTCAGCAGGTCACCGACCGCGAGCCCGATCCCTTGCGTCAGGCCTCGCTCATCGTCGCTTTTGTCTTGCAGTTCGCCGAGAAAAACCCGGGCATGGCCCGCGTCATGGCCGGTGACGCCCTGGTGCTCGAGCATGAGCGCCTGCGAGACCGCATGGACCTGCTCATGGACAAGCTGGAGTCCGCCCTGAAGCAGCGCTTGCGAGAAGCCGGGCATCCCGATCCGACTGCAATGGCTGGTGTGACGGCCGCTTTCCTGATGGGCAGGCTGCAGCGTTTTGCCCGCAGCGGCTTCCGGCGGCTGCCGTCTGAACAGCTCGACGACATCCTGCGCCAGCTGTTCACCTGATTCGGGTTTGTCCCTGGTCAATCTGGGGTCTTGCCGATTGACGACTGTCAGGTTCTGCATAAAATAGCACGATCGTTCGTTTTATTTTTTCCATGACTGTCGTTCACCGAACCCATCACCCGGTCGCTGTGCCGAATCCCGCCAAAGGGGTGCAGAAGGGGCAGCAAACCAAGGCCGCCATTGTGGACGCAGCGTTGGCGCTGGCGTCACAGGTTGGCCTGGAGGGGCTGAGCATCGGGGCGATCGCCGAAGTCATGCAGATGAGCAAATCCGGCGTTTTCGCCCATTTCGGTTCGCGCGAAGAGTTGCAGATCTCCGTGGTCCGTGAATACCACGAGCGCTTCGAGCGTGAGGTTTTCTTCTCAGCGCTGAAGCAGCCGCGCGGCCTGCCCCGGCTCCAGTCGCTGTTCGACCACTGGATGCGCCAGACCTCGGCCGAAATCGATTCGGGGTGCATCTACATCAGTGGTGCGGTGGAGTTCGACGACCGGCCCGGGCCTGTGCGTGACGCCTTGGTGGAAACCGTCAACAAGTGGCAGGCCGCCATCCATCGGGCGGTGGACATCGCCATCGCCGAGCAGCACCTCAGGGCCGATGCCGATGCCGTCCAGATGGCCTTCGAAATTCATGGCCTCATTCTGGCCCTGCATTACGAAGCCCGTTTCCTGCGCAACCCCCAGGGGTTGCAACGCGCCCGCCAGGGGTTTGCCAACATCCTGGCGCGCAACCTTCCCTGAGTCTTTGCCTTTCCCCATTCACCGGAGACCCTGATGCCTGCTTACACCCCCCCTCTGCGCGACATGCAGTTTGTCCTGCACGAAGTCTTCAACGTGGTCGAAGAACTCAGGGCCTGTCCACCCCACGCCGAGGTGGATGCCGACACCATCAATGCCGTGCTGGAAGAGGGTGGCAAGTTCGCCGCCGAGGTGGCCTTTCCGCTCAACATCAGCGGCGATCAGCAAGGCTGCACGCTCGACAAGACCACCCATGTGGTGACCGCCCCCCAAGGCTTCCGAGAGGCTTATCAAACTTATGTGGAAGGTGGCTGGCCTTCGTTGAGCTGTGACCCCGAATACGGTGGCCAGGGTCTGCCGTTTGTGGTGAATCAGTGCTTCTACGAGATGCTCAACAGCGCCAATCAGGCCTGGACCATGTACCCGGGCCTGAGCCATGGCGCCTACGAATGCCTGCAAGCCCATGGTTCGCCCGAGCAGAAGGCCCTGTACCTGCCCAAGCTGACCAGCGGCGAGTGGACCGGCACCATGTGCCTGACCGAACCCCATTGCGGTACCGACCTGGGCCTGCTGCGCACCAAGGCCGAACCTCAGGGTGATGGCACGTACCGCATCACCGGCCAGAAGATCTTCATTTCGGCTGGGGAGCACGACCTGGCCGACAACATCGTTCATCTGGTGCTGGCCCGCCTGCCCGATGCCCCGCAGGGCAGCAAAGGGATCAGCCTGTTCCTGGTGCCCAAGTTCCTGGTGCAGGCCGATGGCTCGCTGGGCGAGCGCAACCCCATCTTCTGCGGTGCGCTGGAGCACAAGATGGGCATTCATGGCAACGCCACCTGCCAGATGATTCTGGACGGTGCGGTGGGCACCCTGGTAGGCCAGCCCAACAAGGGCCTGCAAGCCATGTTCGTGATGATGAACGCGGCCCGTCTGGGGGTGGGCAACCAGAGTCTGGGCCTGACCGAAGTGGCCTTCCAGAACGCGCTGGCCTACGCCAAAGATCGTATCCAGATGCGCAGTCTCTCCGGTAACAAGGCCAAGGACAAGCCGGCCGACCCGATCATCGTGCACCCCGACGTGCGCAAGATGCTGCTGACCGCCAAGGCCTACGCCGAAGGGGGCCGTGCGCTGCTGACGTTCTGCGCCCTGCTGCTCGACAAGGAACTGCACCACCCCGACGAGAAGGTCCGAAAGGACAGCGCCGAGCTGCTGGCCTTGCTCACCCCCATCGCCAAGGCCTTCCTGACCGACAACGGTTTTGAAGCCACCAACCATTGCCTCCAGGTGTTTGGGGGCCATGGCTACATCAAGGAGTGGGGGATGGAGCAGTACGTGCGCGATGCCCGCATCAACATGATTTACGAAGGCACGAACACCGTGCAGAGCCTGGATCTGCTGGGCCGCAAGGTGCTGGGCAACAACGGTGCCACGCTCAAGAAATTCGGCAAGCTGGTGGGCGCGCTCGTGGAGGAGGAGGGCGTCAACGAAAAGATGGCAGAGTTCATCAATCCACTGGCCTACCTGGGCGAGCAGATGACCAAGTTCACCACCGAAATCGGCTTCAAGGGTTTCCAGAATCCGGACGAAGTGGGTGCAGCAGCGGTGCCCTACCTGCGGGTGGCGGGGCACCTGGTGTTTGGCTACTTCTTTGCGCGCATGGCTTCGGTGGCGCTCAAGGCCATTGCGGCGGGAAGCACCGACCCGTTCTACACCGCCAAGCTGCAGACGGCCCGTTTCTATTTTGCCAAGCTCTACCCCGAAACGGCAACGCTCATGCGTCTGGCCCGTTCGGGCAGTGCAGCGCTCATGGATACCGATGCCGCGCTGGCCTGAATGTCAACCGTCACAGGGGAAAAACATGAAAGCAACCCTCGCAAAATGGTCGGTGGGTTCACTGGTCGTACTGGCGGTGGCTCTGCCGGCCGCCGCGCAACTCAGCCCGATCGGTAAATGGCATTCGATTGATGACAAGACCCAGAAAGCGAAATCGGAAATCGTCATCACCGAATCACAGGGGCAACTGTCCGGACGCATCACCCGACTCCTGCGTGAAGGGGCTGACCCCAATGCCCGATGCACCGAATGCACCGATGATCGCAAGGACCAGCCCATGATCGGCCTGGAGATCATCCGTGGCGGCAAACAGACCGAGGGCAAGGCGGTATGGGAAGGCGGTCGCATCCTCGACCCGGAAAACGGCAAGACCTACAACCTGCGCCTCACGCCCGTGGACGGCGGACAGAAGCTGGACGTGAGGGGCTCGATGGGTCCCTTCGGCCGCACGCAGACCTGGGTGCGCGTGCCATGACGGCACGCCCATCGACAACCCAAGGAACCGATATGAACCGTTTCACCGTGAAACAAGTGGCCGTGCTGGGCGCCGGCGTGATGGGGGCGCAGATCGCAGCGCACCTGGTCAACTGCCAGGTGCCCGTCATTTTGTTCGACCTCCCGGATGTACCCAAGGCCCCCACGCTTGCCGCTGACGCAGCTGCGCTGCCCCCCGGGGGGGCTGGCCCCGCCTTGGGGCGGCCCGGCGGCGGGTCCGCCACCGACAAAAACGGCATCGTCACCCGTGCGGTGGGCAACCTCAAGAAGCTCAAGCCCAGCCCGCTGGGCGTGGCCGACGATGCCGACCTGATCCGGCCTGCCAACTACGAGGAGCACCTGGAGCTGCTGCGTGGCTGCGACCTGATCATCGAGGCGATTGCCGAGCGCATGGACTGGAAGCGCGACCTGTATACCAAGATCGCCCCGTTCGTGGCGGAGGGCGCGCTGCTGGCCTCCAACACCTCGGGCCTGTCCATCGGCGCGTTGTCTGAGGCACTGCCCGAGGCCCTGCGTCCGCGATTCTGTGGCATCCATTTCTTCAACCCGCCGCGCTACATGCCGCTGGTGGAACTGATCGCCACGCCGACCACGCAGCCGCACGTGCTGGACCAGCTCGAAGCGTTTGTGACCACCGGCCTGGGCAAGAGCGTGGTGCGCGCCAAGGACACCCCCAACTTCGTGGCCAACCGCATCGGCATCGCGGGCATGCTGTCCACCATGAAGGAGGCCGAGCGTTTTGGCCTGAGCTTCGATGTGGTGGACGACCTGACCGGCAAGCGCCTGGGTCGCGCCAGCAGCGGCACCTTCCGCACCGCCGACGTGGTGGGCCTGGACACCCTGGCGCACGTCATCAAGACGCTTCAGGACACCCTCAGCCCTGAAACCGATCCCTTCTATGGCAGTTTCGGGACGCCCGAGGTGCTCAAGGCGCTGCTGCAGCTGGGCAACCTGGGCCAGAAGACCAAGGCGGGTTTCTTCAAGAAGGTCGGGCGCGACATCATGCGTTTCGAGCTGGAGAGCAAGGACTACGTGCCCGCCGCCCAGAAGGCCGACGAGGTGTATGGCCGCATGCTCAAGAAGCCGGCGGGTGAACGGCTGAAGCTGCTGCGAAACGCCGAAGGGCCGCAGGGTCAGTTCCTCTGGGCCATCCTGCGCAACGGCTTTCACTACGCCGCGGTGCACCTGGCCACCATTGCCGACACCGCGCGCGATGTCGACCAGGCCATGCGCTGGGGCTTTGGCATGAAGCAGGGCCCCTTCGAGTTGTGGCAGGAGGCCGGCTGGCTGGAAGTCGCCCGGATGATCCAGGAAGACATCGCCGCAGGCAAGACGCTGTGCGACGCGCCCCTGCCCGACTGGGTGTTCAAGGGCCCGGTGGCCGAGTGTGGTGGTGTGCACCAGCCAGAAGGCTCGTGGAACCCCACCAGTGGTCAGTTCCAGCCCAAGCGCAATCTGCCGGTGTACCAACGACAGCTGTTCCGCGAGCAATTGCTGGGCGAGAACGCGCCGGTGTTCGAGACGGCCGGCAAGACGATCCATGAAGATGCCGACATCCGCCTGTGGACGCTCGATGACGAGGTGCTGATTGCCAGCATCAAGAGCAAGATGCACGCGATCGGGCCGGGCGTGACCGAAGGCCTGAGCCACGCCATTGACCTTGCCGAAGCCCAATACCAGGGCTTGGTGGTGTGGTCGGGTGACGAGCCCTTCAGCGTGGGCGCCGACCTCCAGGCCGTGATGCCCGCCTTCATCGCGGCCGGTGTGTCAGCGATTGAAGACGTGGAAGCCGAGCTGCAACGGGTCATGCTCAAGCTGCGCTACGCCCAGGTGCCCACCATTGCGGCGGTGCGCGGCATGGCCCTGGGCGGTGGTTGCGAACTGGCGGTGCATTGCGCCAGGCGCGTGGCCCACATGGAAAGCTACATCGGCCTCGTCGAGGTGGGTGTGGGCCTCGTGCCCGGTGCCGGTGGCCTCACCTACATCGCCCGCCGTGCCGCCGAAAACGCCAGGGCCTCCACCGGCAACGACCTGCTGCCCTTCCTGACCGAAGGCTTCAAGGCCGCCGCCATGGCCACCGTCGGCACCAGCGCGCTGGAAAGCCGCAAGATCGGCTACCTGCTCGAGAGCGACACCGTGGTGCCGCACAAAGACGAGCTGCTGTACGTGGCCATCGCCGAAGCCAAGGCCATGTTCAATACTGGCTACCGCCCGCCGCTCAAGCGCCTGTTCCCGGTGGGCGGGCGCTCGGCCAAGGCGACCATTCTGGGTTCGCTGGTCAACATGCGCGACGGCGGCTACATCAGCCAGCACGATTTCCACATCGCTGGTCTGATCGCCAACGTGCTGACCGGTGGGGATGTCGAAGCCGGCACCCTCGTCAGCGAAGAATACCTGATGAAACTGGAGCGCCAGGCGTTCTGCAGCCTGATCGTCCACCCCAAGACGCAAGCGCGCATCCTGGGCATGCTGTCCACCGGCAAACCCCTTCGCAATTGATCAAGCTACTGCGCAGTTGCCATGCGTTGTTGTCCGGTGCTCGCCATCCTCACGTACAGGAAGTACGTTCCGGTGGCTGTGCGCCGTACGCCTAGCCTGGCAACCGCTCGCGACGCTTGCTCAACCACGAAGACTCATTTTTCGAGTCATTTTTGAAAGGCTCAACATGAAACAAGTTCAAGACGCCTACATCGTCGCGGCCACCCGCACGCCCATCGGCAAGTCGCACAAAGGCTATTTCAAGCACACCCGGCCCGACGACCTGCTGGCGCATGTGCTGCGCTCGGCCCTGGCTCAGGTGCCCAACCTGGACCCGGCCACCATCGAAGACGTGATCTGTGGCTGTGCCATCCCTGAAGCCCAGCAAGGCCTGAACGTGGCCCGCGTGGGCGCCGTGCTGGCCGGTCTGCCCAAGAGCGTGGGCGGCATCACCGTCAACCGCTTCTGCGCCTCGGGCCTGAGCGCGGTGCAGATGGCCGCTGACCGCATTCGCGTGGGTGAGTCCGACGTGATGATCGCTGCCGGTGTGGAAAGCATGAGCATGGTGCCCATGATGGGCAATGCGCCCAGCCTGTCACCCACCATCTTCGCCAACACCGACAATGTCGACGACTACGGCATCGCCTATGGCATGGGCCTGACCGCCGAGAAAGTGGCCCAGCAGTGGAAGATCACCCGCGAAGCGCAGGATACCTTTGCCTTGCAATCGCACCAGCGCGCCATCCGGGCCCAGCAAGCGGGCGAGTTCAGCGACGAAATCACGCCGGTGGAAGTCACCCAGCGCGAACTGGACCTGGCCAGCGGGGAGGTGCGTCATGCCACCCGCACCGTCAACCGGGACGAAGGCGCCCGCCCCGACACCTCGCTGGAGGGACTTGGCAAACTGAAGCCCGCCTTCGCCATCCCCCGCCGCGCCGACCTGTCACCCACCGGCCTGGGCAGCGTGACCGCAGGCAACAGCTCGCAAACGTCCGACGGGGCCGGTGCCCTGATCCTGGCCAGCGAGTCGGCCGTCAACCGTTTCGGCCTCACGCCGCTGGCCCGTTTCGTCAGCTACGCCTCGCGCGGGGTGCCGCCGCACATCATGGGCATCGGGCCCATCGAGGCGATTCCCGCCGCGCTCAAGGCGGGCGGCTTGTCGCAGAACGACCTGGACTGGATCGAACTGAACGAGGCCTTTGCCGCGCAATCGCTGGCGGTCATGCAGCAGCTGGGCCTGGACCCGGCCAAGGTCAACCCCATCGGCGGTGCCATCGCACTGGGCCACCCCCTCGGGGCCACTGGCGCTATCCGTTCCGCGACAGTGGTGCACGCGCTGCGTCGCCACAATCAACGTTACGGCATGGTGACCATGTGCGTGGGCATGGGGCAGGGTGCGGCGGGCATCTTCGAACGCGTCTGACCGTTCGGTTGGCTGGCTTTGCGCACTTGCGAGCCCGGTCCGCGCCGGGCTTTTTCACGATAATCGACTGCAACAGGAGACTTCCACGATGTCCGACATCCTCACCCACGTCGAAGCCGGCGTGATGACCCTGACCTTCAACCGCCTGGCGCGAAAAAACTCCATCACCGCCGCCATGTATGCGGCATTGGCCGATGCGCTGGCCCAAGCCCAGGCCGATGCCGCCGTGCGCGTGGTCGTGATCCAGGGTGATGAAAGTGTGTTCAGCGCTGGCAACGACCTGGGCGATTTCCTCAACCACCCCCCCGCCGGGGAAGACGCGCCGGTGTTCCGCTTTCTGCGCAACATCGCGTCTTTTCCCAAGCCGCTGGTGGCGGCGGTTTGCGGCCCGGCGGTCGGCATCGGCACCACCCTGCTGTTCCATTGCGACCTGGTCTATGCCGGCGACAACGCCGCGTTTTCCATGCCCTTTGTGAACCTGGGCCTGTGCGCCGAAGGGGCGTCCAGCCTGTTGGCACCGCAGATGTTCGGTTACCACCGGGCGGCCGAAGCGCTGCTGCTGGGCGAGGCGTTTTACGCCGAGGCCGCACTGGAGGTGGGGCTGGTCAACCGGGTGCTGCCGCCAGCCGAGGCCAACGCCTATGCCCTCAATGTGGCGCGCAAGCTTGCCGCCAAACCTTCAAGTTCGCTGTCCGAAACCAAGCGGCTCATGAAAAAAGGCCAGCAGGCCCAGGTGCTGCAAGCCATGTCGGAAGAGGGGGCCGTGTTCGGGCGCATGCTGCGCGAACCGGCGGCCAAAGAAGCGTTTTCGGCTTTCATGGAGAAGCGTCAGCCGGATTTTTCCAAGGTATGAGCAAGTCCATCGTCCATCCACCCCCGCAGCCCGTGGTGTTCGAGCCCGAATTCATCGAGGGCGTGCGGCAGATTTTTGAGGAAAAAATCGTCTTCAACACCGTGCTGGGGTTGAAGATCACCGAAATTGCGCCCGAGCGGGTCACCGCCCGCATCGACATGCGGCCCGAACTGGTCGGCCATTTCGCCTACAACCGTGTTCACGGCGGTGTGATCAGTGCCGGGTTGGACGCGATGGGTGGCCTGGCGGCCATGGCCGCCATCGGGGCGCGGCACATGGACGAACCGCCGGCGCAGCGCTTGCACCGGTTCAGCAAGTTGGGCACCATCGACCTGCGGATCGACTATCTGCGTCCAGGCATTGGCGAATGGTTCGAGTTGCGCGCCGAGGTGCTGCGGCTGGGTTCGCGCGTGGCGTCCACCCGCATGGGGTTTTACGGCGCCGACGGCAAGCTGCTGTCGACCGGCGCAGGTGCCTACATCGTTTCCTGAGCCCGAATCCGGTCAGTGGCCGTGGGCCACGACCTCGCCGGCCTTGAGCCGGTACACCGTGCCACAGTAGGGGCAGCGGGCTTCGCCGGTTTTGGCCACGTCGAGGTACACCTTGGGGTGGCTGTTCCACAACTTCATGTCGGCCAGCGGGCTGGGGCAGAACACCCCGCCGTGGGCGTTCAGGTCTTTGGCAGCCAGTTCAACAACAGCGGCAGTGCTCATGGTCACACCTTCGTCAGCCAGTGGGCGTATTGGGGGTTGCGGCCGTTGACGATGTCAAAGAAGGCCGTCTGCACCTTTTCGGTGATCGGGCCGCGGCTGCCGGCGCCGATTTCGATGCGGTCGAGCTCGCGAATCGGGGTGACTTCGGCGGCCGTGCCCGTGAAGAAGGCTTCATCGCAGATATAGATCTCATCGCGGGTGATGCGTTTTTGCACGATCTCCAGGCCCAGGTCCCTGGCGATGTGAAACACCGTGTTGCGGGTGATGCCGTTGAGTGCACCTGCCGACAGGTCGGGGGTGTAGATCACGCCGTTTTTGATCACGAAGATGTTCTCGCCAGCGCCCTCGCTCACAAAACCGGAGCTGTCGAGCAGCAGGGCCTCGTCGTAGCCTTCGTCGGTGGCTTCCATGTTGGCCAGAATGCTGTTGGTGTAGTTGCTCACCGCCTTGGCCTGCGTCATGGTGATGTTGACGTGGTGGCGGGTGTAGCTGCTGGTCTTGACGCGGATGCCGCGCTTCAGGCCTTCTTCGCCCAGGTAGGCGCCCCAGGCCCAGGCCGCGACCATCAGGTGGATGGTGTTGCCCTTGGGGGACACACCCAGTTTCTTGTCGCCGATCCAGGTCAATGGGCGCAGGTAGCCGCTCTCCAGCTTGTTTTCGCGGATCACCGCGCACTGCGCCTCGTTCACCTGTGCCTGAGTGAAGGGGATTTTCATGCGCAGGATCTTGGCGCTGTTGAAGAGGCGTTCGGTGTGCTCCTGCAGCCGGAAAATGGCCGGACCGTTGACCGTGTTGTAGGCACGTACCCCTTCGAATGCCCCGCAGCCATAGTGGAGGGTATGGGTCAGGACGTGGATCTTGGCATCGCGCCAGTCCACCATCTGCCCATCCATCCAGATTTTGCCGTCGCGGTCGGACATGGAGGGAATCACGGTCATGGTTTGCCTCAGAGGATGTTTTCGGTTCAGAATGAAGGTGGAAAAAACGCCGGCATCTGACGTTTATTCCGGATATCGTCATTCTACGGCCTGCGGTATCTTCTAAAAATTTTTTGTCGGTCCCTAAAGTTTCGCTGAGGGGTGCCGAAATGGAAGGGAAAGCGGGAATCCCGCCTGCAGCGCCGTCTGCCGAGGAGTTAGCCATGTTGTCCATTTCTTCCATTGCTGTTTCACCTTTGCCGCCTCAGGCGCCGACGGTGGCTCGCGTGCTGCCCACCACGCCTGCCAAGGCCAGCGACAACGTGACCCCTGAAAATCAGGGGGTGCTGGCGCCTGTGGCGCCGGCTGGCGAAGGTTCGCGTGCGCAGGTGGGCTATGCTCCTTCCTCGCTGCCACCGGTCAACCCGACCGGCGAGACGCCGCGTGCCAACAATTTCAACAACACCGCGACACCCGAGCGAGTGGGTCAGGCCGACGCTTTCAATGCGGCTCTCGATGGGGCCACCGCCCGGCAGGCCAGCAATCCCACCTCGCAGGGCGAATCACCGGTGTCTGAGGGTGAGGCTTTTCGCAATCTGGATAATGGCAATGCGCAGGCCGGCCGCCAGGAGGCCGAGCCCTCAGCCAATGCTCAGGCCCAGGCCCGGGCTGAACGACAGCGTTATGCGGGCGAACTCCCCCCTGAGGTCAAGAATCCGGCCATGGAAGCCATGGACACCCAGATCAAGGAACTGCTGCCCAACATGTGGAAAGCCAGCCGGGCTGCGGTCGATGTCCTGATCGGGGACGAGGCCCGTGCAGCCGCAGCGGCCCGTGCCGAAGTTCTGTTTGCCGTACCGCCCGCTAGCAGCGAGCGAGGGGTGGAGGCCGCCGACAACTACATTCGGACTTCCAACCTGCCTGAGTTGCCGTCGTCCGGGCGTAACGTCGACCGTCTCGTCTGACGCTCAGATTCGGTGGCGCACCCCGCCGGCACTGCTCACCCGTTCCATCACCGCCCGGGCGATCGATTTCAATGGCAACACTTCATGCACGGCACCGTGCTGGATCGCCATTTTCGGCATCCCGAAAACGATGCAGCTCGCTTCGTCCTGCGCGATGTTGTGGGCACCGGCGTCGCGCATCTCTTTCATGGCCGTGGCACCATCGCCCCCCATGCCGGTCAGCATGATGCCGATCGCATTCGGCCCCAGCACCCGTGCACACGATTTGAACAGCACTTCCACCGATGGTTTGTGGCGGTTCACGGGTGGCGAGTCATCGACCACCGCCACGTAGTTGGCGCCGCTGCGCTCGATGTGGAACTGCTTGCCCCCAGGGGCGATGTAGGCGTGGCCAGGCAGGATCCGCTGGCCATCCACGGCTTCGGCTACCCGGATGCGGCACAGCGAGTTGAGGCGTGCCGCAAAGCTGGTCGTGAACCCCGCCGGCATGTGCTGCGTGATGACGATGGCAGGTGAATCCGCAGGCAGTTCAACCAGAATGTCCTTGATGGCTTCCGTGCCGCCGGTCGAGGCCCCGATGCAGATGATCTTTTCGGTCGACAGTCGGTGCAGGGAGGGCGTCCGGGCTGATGGGGTGGTCTCGTCTGGCCGGCCGGTGGTCGGCGCTGGCGTAGGCGAGACATGCCGGCTCACGCGGGCGTGGCTGGCAATGCGTATCTTTTCGACGATCTCGGAGCCCAGTGCAGCGAGGCCGCTGGCGACGCCAATCCGGGGCTTGGCCACAAAATCGACGGCGCCCATTTCCAGCGCGCGCAGCGTGGTGTCGGCACCCTGTTCGGTCAGGGTCGAGACCATCACCACCGGCATGGGGCGCAGCCGCATCAGGCGAGACAGGAACTCCAGCCCGTCCATCTTGGGCATTTCGACGTCGAGTGTGATCACGTCCGGGTTGAGCTCTCGGATCATTTCCCTGGCCTGGAGCGGGTCATTGGCGGCGCCAATGCAGGTCATGTCAGGCTGCTTGTTGATGATTTCGGTCAGCAGGCTTCGGACGAGCGCCGAATCATCCACCACCACCACTTTGATCTTTTGCATCGAGGAACGGGTTCAGAAAAGGTCCACAGAGCCACCCGCCGTCGACTGCACCACCCGGGTGGCCACGCCCTGGCGTTCCTGCGATTCGAGCGTGTCGGGGTGGGCGTGCGCCAGGCGCTTGACCATGGCCTTGCCCGTGACCGGAAAGAACACCACCTTGCGTGGATAGATGTCCAGCACGTCTTTCGAGACCACAGGGATGCGCTCGGTGGACAGGTAATCCAGCACGAACTTGGTGTTGCGTTCGCCGACATTCATGCTGGTGAAGCCGGAGATGACGGCACCTCCGCCAAAAATCTTGGCCTGCATGTAGTCGCGGGAGGAACCCATCTTGATGAGTTCGTTGATCAGCAGTTCCATGGCGTAGGACCCGTAGCGCCCTGACGTATCGGCGCCACCATCAGGGAGCATGAAGTGGTTCATGCCACCGATGCGCAGGCGTGAATCCCAGATGCAGGCGGCAATGCAGGACCCGAGAACCGTCATGATCACGAGGTCTTCATCTGCCACGAAATACTCGCCTGGCAACACCTTGGCCGCGTTGTATTTGAAATGCTGATCGTGAAAGAAGAACGATGCTTCGCCCGGTCTCCTGGGGCGTGATTTCAGGATTTTGAGGTAATCGGGACTTCGGTGCATGGACTTAGACTTTTCCATAAGTGGTTTTGCCACGCAACGTGAAGAGCGAGCGAGCATCACTGAAGTTTTCGGCATGCCCCACAAACAGGGTGCCATTGGGCTTGACCAGCCGGTGGATACGGGCCAGCACCTGTCTCTGGGTGGAGTTGTCGAAATAGATCATGACGTTACGGCAGAACACCACGTCGAAGGTTTCTTTCAGGCTCCAGTGGTCCTCGATCAGGTTGAGGGTGAAGAAATGGATGTGCTTCTGCAACTCTGGCTTGACCCTTGCCAGGCCGTCGTTGCCGCCTTTGCCCTTCAGAAAGTACTTCTGCAACTGGACGGTACTGAGGTTTTTCATGCCCTCGAGTTTGTAGACGCCGCGCGATGCCGTGCTCAGCACCTTGGTGTCGATGTCGCTCGCCCAGATCTGGAAGCGGCCATTGATGCCTAGCGCGTCGGCCATCGTGATGGCGATCGAGTAGGGCTCCTCGCCAGTGGAGGCCGCGCTGCACCAGATCTTCCAGTCGTGCCCCGCTGGGGCTGCCTGCACGAGGCGGGTGAGTTCGGTGAAATGGTGGTTTTCCCGGAAGAAGGACGTCAGGTTGGTGGTGAGGGCATTGACAAATTCCTGCCATTCGTTGTCACCGGCCTGGTGCTCAAGCCAGTCGAGATAGTCCTTGAAATGGTGGTAACCGGTGTCACGCAGCCGGCGGGCAATCCGGCTGTAAACCATGGCCTGCTTGCCATCGTGCAGGCTGATCCCGGCATGCTGGTAGATCAGCGCCTTGATGCGGTCGAAGTCGCCCTTGGTCCAGGCGAACTCTCGGCTCTGCAGACTGGCGGTGTCGTCCATGGTCGATTTCCAGCGATTCAGTGCCTGGTTCGCCGAACCAGAGACGAGGTGTCCAGAATGAGCGAGACGCTGCCATCACCCAGAATGGTGGCACCTGAGACGTTCGGCACCTTCCTGTAGTTGGCCTCAAGGTTCTTGATCACCACCTGCTGCTGTCCCAGCAGTTCGTCCACCATCAGGGCCACGCGCGAGCCATCGGACTCGATCACCACCATGATGCTGTTGGCCGTGGCGTCGTCTGGCTTGCGGGGTACGCCGAAGTGCTTGTCGATTTCGATGACAGGCATGTACTCTTCGCGGACCTTCACCAGCTGGGCGTTCTGCGCCACGGTGTTGATGGCGCTGGCTTCGACCTGGAACGATTCCACCACCGATGACAGCGGGAGGATGTAGATCTCGTCACTGACGCGAACGGTCATGCCGTCCATGATGGCAAGGGTCAGGGGCAGGCGCACTTTCACGCTCATGCCGAAGCCTTCGGACGAATCGATTTCGACCGAGCCGCCCAGTGAGGCGATGTTTTTCTTGACTACGTCCATGCCCACGCCGCGCCCGGAGACATCGGTGACCACTTCGGCGGTGGAGAACCCCGGCGCGAAGATCAGGTTCCACACATCCGTGTCGGGCATGTCATCGGAGACGTCGATCCCCTTGCTGCGGGCTTTCTCGATGAGCTTTTGCCGGTTGAGGCCTTTGCCATCGTCCCGGACCTCGATCAGGATGGAGCCGCCCTGGTGGGCGGCCGACAGGGTGATGGTGCCCATCTCGGGTTTGCCGTTCGCCAGACGCACGTCCGGCATTTCGATGCCGTGGTCGCAGCTGTTGCGAATGAGGTGGGTGAGGGGATCGGTGATTTTCTCGATCAGACCCTTGTCCAGTTCGGTGGCTTCGCCGTGGGTGATGAGATCCACCTTCTTGCCCAGCTTGCCGGCCAGGTCACGCAGCATGCGCGGGAATCGGCTGAACACGACCGACATCGGGATCATGCGGATCGACATGACCGATTCCTGCAGATCGCGCGTGTTGCGCTCCAGATCGGCCAGACCTGCCAGCAACTGCTGGTTCAGCGTGGCGTCCAGCGACTGGCTGTACTGCGCCAGCATGGCCTGAGTGATGACCAGTTCACCGACCTGGTTGATCAGCTGATCGATCTTGCTGACCGAGACCCGCAGGGTGGTGGTTTCCAGCTGGGCCGTGGAGGCCACCCGTGACGCCTTGGCGGTTTCGCGGGCCTTGCTTTCGGGGGCACCCGTGGCGGCGGTCTGAGCCGTGACCGTTTCGGGATCCTCTCCCAGGGCCCGGGCGTGGTCCTGAGACGTCATCGGGTTGCCGGGCGCACCCGGAAAGAGGCCGTACCCCTGAACCAGATCCTGGGCAGGAACTGGCGCCCCGCTGGCCGATGGGACCGTCGACGCAATCGGACTGCCAGGCGCACCGGCGAACAGGCCATAACCCTGTTCGATGATGACCATGCTGTGATCGGGCGTGGGCGCCGCTTCAGTGTATCCGGGTGCCTCCAGACGGATCTGGTCTTTGGCCACATGAAACGCAAAGAGGTCGAGTAACTCGTCCTCGGTGCTGCTGGTGGAGATGTCATAAACCCGGCAGCCTTGTTCTGCCGCTTCACCGACGATGATGCCCAGACCAGGGATGTCTCGAAACAGTTCCTTGATCGGATCGGCCAGGCCGAGGTCCGGCAGCGGGCCGATCACTGCTCGGATCTGGCGTGTCTGACCCGGAGGTGATGCCGTCGGCATGCCACTGGGTGGGGGGGGCGGTGGATGGGGTGCCGCCACCGGCGAGGGCGCAGTGACCGGCGCTGCACCGCTGGCCAGCGTTCTGATGCGTTGAACCAGACCCGCCGTTTCGGGCGGTTCGCCACCGAGCCCTTGGTGCCTGGCCAGTTGCCCCTTCAGCGCATCGGCCGATTCGAGCAGCACATCCACCATCGGCATGGTCGGCGTGAGTTCATGGCGCCGCAGTTTGTCGAGCAAAGACTCCATCTGGTGGGTGAGTTCCGCCACGTCTTCAAAACCGAAGGTGGCGGCCCCTCCTTTGATGGAGTGAGCACAGCGGAAGATGGCATTCAGCTCTTCGTCGTCAACCGTTTCCAGATCCAGGTTGAGCAGTTGCTGTTCCATCTGCTCCAGGTTTTCTCCCGCTTCTTCAAAGAAGATCTGATAGAACTGGGTCAGGTCAAAGCCGTCGTTTTTGTCGTCTGCCATGGTGGGTTCTCAGTGGGTCTTGTGCAGCGCGAACAGGCGTTTGGGTCAGCGGATGACCTTGTTGATGACCTCGATCAGACGGTTCGGATCGAATGGTTTGACCAGCCAGCCGGTGGCGCCCGCGGCCCGTCCGGCCTGTTTCATCTGGTCGCTGGATTCGGTGGTCAGGATCAGGATGGGGGTGTTCTTGAAATTCGGATGTTCGCGCAGCTTGCGCGTGAGGCCGATGCCGTCGAGCCGGGGCATGTTCTGGTCGGTCAGCACCAGATCGAAATGCTGTTTTTCCGCCTTCTCGAAAGCGTCGATGCCATCGACGGCCTCAACCACTTTGAAGCCGGCACCCACCAGGGTGAACGACACCATTTTGCGCATCGAGGCAGAGTCATCAACGGCGAGAATCGAATGCATGGGATTACCTTGTAACGTGTGCGGTTGTATCAGCGAGGGTCAGAAGAGTTCGATGGAGCCGGCGTCCATTTCGCTCTGCGTGACCGGATTCGGGTTTTTGGGCATGTGGGTCACGACGAGGCCAGCTTCTTCCTCGTCGGGCTCCATGGCTTCGTCGGCCAGAATGTAGGCGCAGCCTTGCAGCATCTTGCCGATGTGGGTGAGCAACTGCGTGGCCATGTCGTGAAACTGCAGTTCGGTCACGGCCAGATGCAGGGCTTTGCGCAGCTCTTCCGACTGGGGGTGGTCGGCCATGGTTTCGGAAATCTGCATGGCATGGTTGAAGCGGTCCAGCAAATTGCCCGTGGCGTGGTTGAGCAGCCCTTCCAGCCGCTTCAGGTCGTTCGTGGCCACCAGCAGGGAATCCTGGAGGTCGGCCACCACCGACACCTCCATTTCCACGGCAGGCTCGTCGGTGCGCTCAGGCAATGGCTCCACGGTGGTGTACTCCTCCCGTGGCCATCGGCGTAAGTCTTGGGGCGATCTGGGTGCTTCTTGCATACGGCCTGAAATGATTTCCGACGGAAAATACGCAGGTACAAATATAAGCCGATACAACTGCGCGTACCAGAGACTCATGCTGACCTGGCTCAAATGGCGTGCGATAAAACGCTGGTGATGCATCAAAATGGCTTATCGGCATTTTCAGTTCACACCACAGAGGGTAGTTTGACAGATTTGCAACTGGTTCATCTAGAGGACAATGCAGCCGACCACGAACTCGTGGTCCGGATGCTGGACCGCCACGACCTGCCCTGCCGGGTGACTCTGGTCGATACCCTCGAGGACTTTCAGGATGCCATCCTGGCGGGCGGGGTGGATGCGGTGCTGGCCGATTTCCACCTGGCCGGTTTTTCCGGGATGGATGCCTGGGAATGGTTGCGGGCCACGGCCACCGATCTGCCGTTCATCCTGGTGTCCGGGGCCATAGGCGAGTCCACGGTGGCCGATGCGATGTTTCGCGGGGTGAGCGATTACGTGGACAAGAACCGCCTGCAGCGTCTGCCCATGGTGTTGCGCCGGTCGCTCGAATTCCATGCCGCTCGCCGTGCTCAGGTCGAGGCCCATGCAGCGCTCGAGCAGTCACGCCAGCGCCTGCTGGATCTGACCGAGCACCTCCAGGCCAGCATCGACCGAGACAGGGCCGACATCGCGCGTGAAATCCACGACGACGTCGGGGGCTCCCTGGCTGCGGTCAAGCTCGATCTCTCCTGGCTGGCCAGGCGGGTGGCCGACGACGAGTCCCGGCGCCATGTGGCTTCGGCGCTCGCAATGACCGAGCATGCGCTGGGTGCGAGTCAGCGCATCATGCGCAACTTGCGGCCAGCGGTGCTGGATGAGGGACTCATGCCTGCGCTTGAATGGTATGTGCGCACCTTTGCCGATCGCACGGGACTGGAGGTCCAGTTCAAGGGGCATTTGCACCATGAACTGGATGACAACCGTTCGCTGGTGGTGTTTCGTACCGCACAAGAGGCGCTCACCAATGTGCACAAGCATGCCCATGCAAGCCGCCTGACCATTGAAATCAGCGACATGGAAGGCGTGCTCACCCTGGAGATCGCTGACAATGGCCAAGGCGCCTCGGCGTCCGATCTGGCGAAGATGCATTCCTTTGGCCTGCTGGGGCTGAAAGAACGCGCCCGCAGCGTGGGGGGGTGGCTCGACGTGATCTCCTCGCCGGGTACCGGCACGACACTGATTCTTTCCCTGCCCCTGGCAGGCGAGCGCCCTAACCATGTCTGGGAGGAGAACGAATGATCAAGGTGGTGCTGTGCGATGACCATGCCGTGGTTCGCCGAGGGGTGCGTGACACGTTGATGGAGGCCACCGACGTGAAGGTGATTGGCGAAGCCGACGGGTATGCCAGCCTGCGTGAACTGCTGCGACTGCAACGACCCGATGTGCTGTTGCTCGATGTGGACCTGCCGGGTCGCAGTGGTCTGGAAATCCTCGCCGTTCTTCAGCAAGAGGATCCACCGGTGCGCACCGTCATGGTGTCGATGTATCCTGAAGACCAGTATGCGTTGCGCTGCCTGAAGGCCGGTGCCATGGGCTATCTGAACAAGGGAGGCGATCCGGCCGATCTCCTGTCGGCGGTGCGCACCGTGGCCCAGGGCCGAAAATACATCACACCGCAGATCGCCGAGTTGCTGGCGAATCACCTGAGTGCCCCTGAGTCGGCTGATCCGCACGACAGTCTGTCGCAAAGGGAACTGCAGACCTTGCGCAAGATTGCATCAGGCAAAAAGCTGTCGCAGATCGCTGAAGAGCTCATGATCAGCCCCAAGACCGTGAGCGTCTACCGGGCCCGAGTGCTGGAAAAACTGGGCCTCACCAACAACGCCGAACTCACGGTCTACGCCATCCGCAACAACCTGGTGTGAAGGGCCTCAGCCGCCCACAAAGAGATCGGCAATCACCCGCATCAGTTGCATCACCGGTCGGTCAAGCACGGGCAGGGTGAAGGCAATGCCCAGCAGCCCCACCGACAGCGTGAGCGGAAAGCCGATGGCAAACACGTTCATCTGCGGGGCGATGCGCGAGACAATCCCCATCACCACGTTGACGAACAGCAGCATGCCGATCATGGGCAGCGCGATCCACAGCCCGTAGTAGAAAATGAGGCCTCCGAGTTCGTGCAGACGCATGGTTCGCACCGAATCGAGCATCGCATCACCGACGGGAAAGGTCTGAAAGCTGGCCGCCACCGCCTGAATCAGCAGCAGGTGCCCGTTCAGCACCACGAAGAGCAGCATCGCCGTGTTGCCAAAAAACCGGCCCACGGTGCTGGCCTGAGAATTGGTGGTGGGGTCGAAGAAGCCGGCAAAGTTCAGGCCCATCTGCAGGCCGATGATCTCGCCAGCCATTTCCACCGCCGCAAACACGATGCGCACGGCAAGGCCGATGGCCAAGCCGATCGACAGTTGCTGGACGATGGCGCCCAGCGCCTCGCTGCTGGTGAGGGATATCATGGGAGGTTCGGGAAGTGCCGGCTGGATGCACACCGCGATCACGAAAGCCAGCCCGATCTTGGTGCGCATGGGCACCGAACGCGACGAGAAAATCGGCGCACTCGCGAATACCGCCAGCACCCGCAGGAAGGGCCAGAAAATCGGCGCCACCCACGCCATGATCTGCGCTTCGGTGAAGCTGATCATCGGGCCGTCCATACGCGTACCTGGCTCAGACCGCGTAGTCGGGAATGGACATCAGCATGCGCCTCAGGAAATCGACGAGCGTCACCAGCATCCAGGGGCCGGCAATCGCGAACACCGCTACCGCTGCCACCAGCTTGGGCACGAACGAGAGGGTGGCTTCGTTGATCTGGGTCAGGGCCTGGAACAGGCTGATCACCAGACCCACCAGCAAGATCACGCCCAGTACCGGGGCCGAAACGCCGAGCAGGATGTAGAGGGCATTCTGGGCAATCGTGAGGGCGGCCTGAGCGTCCATGTGGGTCCTCCGGGGGCTAGGTGCTGAAACTGGCTGCCAGCGAGCCGATGAGGAGGTTCCAGCCATCGGCCAGCACGAACAGCATCAGTTTGAAGGGCAAGGCCACCAGAACGGGAGAGAGCATCATCATGCCCAGCGACATCAGCACGCTCGCCACAATCATGTCAATCACCAGAAACGGGATGAAGATCATGAAGCCGATCTGGAAAGCGGTCTTGAGTTCGCTGATGACGAAGGCGGGCACCAGCACACGCATCGGCGCGTTGTCGACCGTCACGGACGGGTCGAGCTTGCCCAGCCGGGCAAAGAGTTCGAAGTCGGCCTGGCGGGTCTGGGCTTTCATGAAATCGCGCATCGGCACCTCGCCACGGGCCAGTGCCTCTTCGAAGCCGATGGCGTTTTCGGTGTAAGGCTTGTAGGCGGTTTCGTAAACGCGGTCGAGGGTGGGCCCCATCACGAAGAGGGACAAAAACAGCGACAAACCGATGATGACCTGGTTGGGGGGGGCCGACTGGGTGCCCAGTGCCTGCCTGAGCAGCGACAACACGATCACAATGCGCGTGAACGACGTCATCATGAGCAGCACCGCCGGCAGGAAGGACAGGGCCGTGAAGAACAGCAGCGTCTGGATGGGGACGGAAAAACGGGTGCCACCAGCGCCCTGGCCGATCACGATCGGCAGGCCGGGCGGGGCATTCTGGGCGATTGCCGCGCCACTGAGCGTGGCCAGCGTCAGGGCCAGCCCCCAACGGACCATCTGTCGGTGGCTCATGCCTTCTGCCCCTGCAACGCCGCGACTTCCACCCCGGCTGCGACCTGCTGGTACGAAGCCGTCACGTTCACCTTCTGGGTGTGCAGCGTCTGGATCTGCTGGGGTGTGACGCCCAGGGTGAGCTGAACCGGCCCCTCCGGGCCTTGCAGCTCCACCACCACCACACGTTGCTGAGGCCCCACCATGAGCTGAGAGACCAGCCGCAGATCGGCGCTCATGCCGGTGCCGGTGGGCGCGGTCCGCTTCTTGATCCATTGCACCCCCCAGGCCAGCAGGCCCATGAGGACGAGCAAGCCCAGAGCAGGCGCGAAGGCGGCAAAAGACGGGCTCATGAGTGGCGGCTCAGGCGGCGAAGACGTTCAGACGGGGTCACGATATCGGTGAGGCGAATGCCGAACTTCTCGTTGACCACGACCACCTCGCCCTGCGCAATCAGGTAACCATTGACCAGGACGTCCATCGGTTCACCCGCCAGGGCATCCAGCTCCACGATCGACCCCTGCGCCAGTTGCAGGATGCTCTTGATCGGTAACTTGGTACGCCCCAGTTCGACAGAAAGCTGGACGGGGATGTCCAGCACCATGCTGATGTCGTTGCTGCCGACGGGATTGGGGGGGAGATCACCGTCGAAATGAGGCGCACTCGAGCCAAAATCGTTGCCGGCACTGGACTGCTCCTGCAAGGCCTGCGCCCAATCACCCGCAAATGCCTGGTCATCCCCATTTTTCCCATTCGAGTCGTTGTTCGAAGTCATACTTTCACTCCATGCCAGGTCGTGTCAGGTTCCCGGATCAGTCGGGTCACTTTGAGCGCATACTTGCCGTTGTGGGTTCCATACTCGGCTTCGAGAACCGGTACATTGTCTGCCCGCGCCTCAATCAGTCGCTGCCTTTCCAGCTCAATGAAGTCCCCTACCTTCAACGCCAGCAACTGTTCAATCGTCGAGCGGGTCGAAGCCAGTTCGGCGGTGATTTCAACTTGAGCCGACTGGATTTCCGTGCTGAGCAGTTGAACCCAACGACGGTCCACTTCCATCGAGTCGCCCTGCGCGGTGGAGTAGAGAACATCACGAATCGGCTCCAGGGTGGAATAAGGAATGCAGACATGCATCGATCCGGTGAGATCGCCAATTTCCAGCGTGAAACTCGAACTCACCACCATTTCGCTGGGGGTGGCGATGTTGGCAAACTGAGGTTGCATTTCTGAACGCTGGTACACCAGAGACAGCGGATACACGCCCACCCAGGCCTTGTTGTATTCATCGGACACCACTTGCACCATGCGATTGATCACGCGCTGCTCGGTCGGCGAAAAGTCACGTCCCTCGATGCGAGTATGAAACTTTCCATTGCCACCGAACAGGCTGTCAATGACCCCAAACAGCAATGTCGGTTCGCAAACGATCAGGCCATTGCCACGCAATGGACGCACGGACATGATGTTGAAGTTGGTGGGCACCACCAATTCGCGCAAGAACATGCTGTATTTCTGGACCTGCACGGTTCCAACGGAAATCTCGGGGCTGCGGCGAATGAAGTTGAAGAGACCCACCCGCATGTTGCGCGCAAAACGCTCGTTGATCACCTCCATGGTCGGCATCCGCCCGCGCAGGATGCGTTCCTGGCTGCCGAGGTCGTAAGAACGCACGCCAGCAGAGTCGAACTCCTCTTTGGCCAGCTTCTGGCTTTCGCCAGTCACCCCCTCCAGCAGGGCGTCAATCTCGTCTTGCGAAAGAAAGGCTTCGCTCATGGTCGTGTCCTGCCAGATTACTGAACGATCAGGCTGGAGAAAAGCACCGCCTGGACGGGGCTCTCTGCCTTGGCCGAGGCACCCAGGCCGGTTTCCTGCCGGACGAGTTCCAGAATGTCCTGGGCGAGTTGGTCCTTGCCTTCCGGGAGAAGGATTTCGGGTGCGGTGCGGCGCGAAATCTGGCGAAGGATGCCGTTGCGGATTGAAGGCAGGAAAGGCTTGATCAGTTCGGAGGTGGCCTTGGTGTCCACCTGCAGGGTAATGCCCACCTGCGCATAACGGATCATTCCTGCGTCTGCCAGGTTGATCACCACCGGGTCGAGCGCCATGTATTCGGGTGGCGTGCGAGGTTTGGCCTGCTTGGTACTCTGGCTCGTCTCTGCTTCGTCCAGGTCTTCATCACCGCTGCCTTTCATCAGGAAAAACAGCGCCGCGCCAGCTGCCAGCACCAGCACCAGCAACACAGCGGCAATGATGATAAGCAGTTTCTTTTTGCTTTTGGGCTTGACTTCTGCGCCCTCTGCGGGTTTGCTCGCCATGGGTTTAACCTTCCATTGGGCATACGTTGGATAACGCCACTAGGGCATCGACCAAGGTATTGTGTCATGTTGATTATGGGTTGGCTGGCTGCCAGCTTGAGCCCAAAAAAAGGGGCTCATCGGCCCCTTTTTGGTGGTTTGATATTCAGACGTACACGCTCAGTCCGGCGCCTCGACGACTGCCCAGTCCTCTGGCGGGCTCGGCAGCGACTTCATCCGGGGCTTTGCGTCGGCCATCGGCATGTTGACGCCACTCTTGTGCCGATTCACCGGACTGGCCGGCATCGCGGCCGCCCACCGAAAGGCTGTCCAGCCCAAGACCAGCCTGGCTCAACATCTCGTTCAGGATCTGATAAGCGTGAGTCCTGATGGCGTCTCTGGCTTGTGCGTCATCTGTCCGGAAAGCGAGCTGGGCCTTGTCACCATTCAGGCTCACATCCACCTCCAGCGCTTCTCGCAGACCGGCTTCCAGCCGAAGACTGGCCTTGCGGGTCTGGCCGGCTGCCCACAGGCTCACCTGATCACCCAGTTCGCGGAAGGCGTCATCCATCCCCCCGCCCATCGCGTCTCCGAGGAGGCTGGCGAAACTGCGCTGTGCGACAGAGGCTTCGACATTCGGGCGGGCAAGTCCAGCCGATTCCAGAATCACCCGAGGCGTTTCGCCTCGCTGGCCCTGGCCGCCTTCGCGCTGCTCACCCGAGCGTTCGGAGGTCGCTCCACCCAGAACACTCAGGTCCATGCTTTCCGGGTTGCCCATTTGTTCGACCAAGCCCCCCGCCAACTGTCCAGTGCCACCAGCATGCCAGGCTGCGCGGGCGGGTTCGGCGCTCAAGCCCTGAACGGTTGCAGCGCCCTGCATCGACTGGATCAGTTCGGTCAGCACTTGAGGCGGTGGTCTGGATGTGCGGGCCTTCGCCACGGTAGAAACCCATGGCCCTTGCCCACCCGCTTCTGACATGCCCAGTCCTCGCGGCGTTGGGGTGTTCTGGTTGTCAGCGGCCAGGTCAGGTGCGACAGCGGTCAGGGAGGCGGGTGTTGTCGCCGCCACGGTAGAAACCCATTGGCCGTGCCCCCCTGCATCTGGCAGGCTCATGCCTTGCGGCGTTGGGATGTTCTGGCCGTCAGCGGCCAGGTCCGGTGCGACAGCGGGCAGGGAGGCGGGTGTCACCGCCACTGCCACCGCCACCGATGTGTCGTCTGCCATGTTCGAAACGGTGTCTAGCAGTACACCCTTTGAGATAGATGCTGGCTCGCGAGTCAGCGTGACTTCGGTGGGCGCCAGGTAAGCGGCGAAGGCCAGCACATCCTCAGCAACCGGCTCCTGAGGAGCATGAAGGGTGGTGGTCGCGTCTGGCAACTCGACCATATGGTTGGCGACAGGCAGTGCCGGTGTATCGATCTCCTCGACTTCGGCAGCCGCCAGCAGGGTGGCAAACAAGTCTGCCGGGGCCTCTTTGCCGTTTCGCCCGGAACCATGGGTTGCCTGGGCTTCGGCGGCTGGTTTGGGCGCCAGGGATTCGGTTTTCATGGCTGAGATCTCCAGGGATGGGCACTGGCATGTTGCCAGTGCTGGTTGGCGGCCATTTCGTCGGTGGTTCGTTGTTCCTGCCGTTGCTGGTCTTTCTGCCAGGCCTCGATCCGCCGCTGCTGGACTTTCTGCAGGCTGGCCAGCTCACGCTCGGCTTCGATCAGCTGTTGTTGGCAGCGCTGAACGTTCTGGTTCAGCCGGTCGAGCACACCATGCTGGAAATTCACCGCATGCTCGAGCTTGGTCATGAAGCTCTGCTGAGTGTGCAGCAACATCACAGGCACCCCCCGGGTGGCCCGCTGGCTCCAGCGCTGCATCGACTCAGCGGTGTAGCCTTGCAGCTGGCTCATCTGCATCAGGGCCATCTGTTGTTCGTTGCGCGCCCGTGCGAGCGCCTGAAGGGACGCTTCCCGCTTGCGGGTGGCGATGTCCAGCACGGTGGCCAGTGATGCTTTGCCTTTCAAGCGCGGCCTCCGAGTCCGTGCTTCAGTGGTTCAGCCACCGTCGCCTGAAGCTGACTCACGCTGTCTTCGAAGGGCGACTTGTCGTGCATGTCCTGCATGAGGTATTGCTGCATGGCCGGGAAGAGGGCGATGGCCCGGTCGGTTTCCGGGTCGCTGCCATTCACGTAGGCACCCAACTGGATGAGATCCCGTGTTTTCTGGTACCGCGAATACAGCTGCCGGAAACGCCGAGCCTGCTGCAGGTGCTCGGGCGACACGACGTTGTGCATGACCCGGGATGCCGAAGCCTCGATGTCGATGGCCGGGTACACCCCCGACTCGGCCAGGCTTCGAGACAGCACGATGTGCCCGTCCAGAATGGCGCGCGCCGCATCAGCGATCGGGTCCTGCTGGTCGTCGCCTTCAGACAGGACGGTGTAGAAGGCCGTGATGGATCCCTGACCTTCCGGACCGTTGCCGCTGCGCTCCACCAGTTGCGGCAGCTTTGCAAAACAACTGGGCGGGTATCCCTTGGTGGCAGGGGGTTCACCGATGGCCAGGGCAATCTCGCGCTGGGCCATTGCGTATCGGCTCAGGGAATCCATGAGCAGCAGCACGTCCAGGCCGTCATCCCGGAAGCGCTCGGCCACCGCCGTGGCGTACTGCGCCCCTTGGAGGCGCAACAAAGGCGGTGAATCGGCGGGGGCTGCCACCACCACCGAGCGGGCCCGTCCATCGGGACCCAGGATGTCTTCGATAAATTCCTTCACTTCGCGACCGCGTTCGCCGATCAGCCCCACCACGATCACGTCGGCCCGGGTGAAGCGCGCCATCATGCCGAGCAGCACACTCTTGCCTACGCCCGAACCCGCAAACAGACCCAGGCGCTGGCCGCGCCCCACCGTCAGCAGGCCGTTGATCGAGCGCACTCCGGTGTCCAGCGTCTCACGCACCGGGGCCCGGTCCATTGAATTGATGGGTACCCGCTCCATTGGGCCCACTTCCACCTGTTTCAGTGGGCCCAGTCGGTCGAGCGGGTGTCCGTGGGCATCCAGCACACGACCGAGCAGTCCCTGGCCGAACGGCAGCCGCAGCACACCCCGGTCATTCGGTACCATCGGACGTGGCGCTTCGCCCAGCCGGGGACGCGGGCGATAGGGGGCCAGTGGTCTCACCCGGGCGCCACTCGAGAGGCCCTGCACATCGCCAGCGGGCATCAGAAAGGCCCGTTCCCCATTGAAGCCCACCACTTCGGCCAGTACAGCGGTGTCGGGGTCGTCGGGCATGTCGATCACGCACTGGGAACCCACTGGCGTTTTCATTCCCTGCGCTTCCAGTACCAGACCAGCCAGCCGGATCAGCTTACCGCTGCTTTCCAGCGGGGTATGCTGGCTGGCAGCCTGTCGGGCCGCTGCCATGAAATCCAGCCAGCGCTGCGGCTTCAGGGTGTCAGACATCGGCGTCTTCTCCGGGCTGCCAGGGCGCTTCCAGGCCCAGATTGGCCACGGCTCTCGCCCACCGTTTTTCCAGCCGACCGTCCACCGCTCCTTGGGCGGACTCCACCACGCAACTGCCCCTGATCAGCTTGGGATCTGGTTCCAGTCGCACATGGATCGGGGTCTGGCCAGAATCCCAGGCGCTTTTGAGTAGCAGGGCATCGTCGGGATTGACTCGAAGGGTGACTGGGCGTCCGTCTTCCACCATCAGCGCCAGGGCCTCACGCGTCACTGCCTGCAGCGACTCCTGGGGGGTGTTCAGCTCCCGCCGGATCACCTGTCGGGCGATGTCGCAGGCCAGTCCCAGCAGCTGATCGGCCAGCACATGCTCCAGCTGATCGAAATGCTGTTCGGCCTGCTTCATCAGGTCGGCCATTCGGGTCGCTTGTTCATGGGTCCAGATCTGAACCTGTTGTTCCATGGCGGACCGGGTTTCCTGTGCACCTGCCAGCCGCCCTTGTTCATAACCTTCGGCGTAAGCCTGTTGGCGCATGGTCTCCAGCCCTTCAGGCGACGGTGTCTGCCGTTCAGCTTGCGTTGGGTCGGGATGGGTCTCGTGGGTGTCGATGGGCTTGAATTTCCAGGAGGCCGCGACCTCCACTTCTTCACTGGGAATGAAACGGTGGTAATGGGTGGTGCGGCTATATGAGGGCATCTTCGCTATCTCCACCCAGCACGATCTGTCCCTCGTCAACCAGTCGGCGCACCACCTTCAGAATGTCCTTCTGCTGGCTTTCCACTTCCGACAAACGAACGGGCCCACGCGTTTCCATGTCTTCCTTCAGCGCTTCAGAGGCCCTGCTGGACATGTTGGCCAGCACCTTTTGCTTCAAGTCCGAACTGGCGCCCTTGAGTGCAATCACCAGGGTGTCGGAGGACACTTCCTTCAGCACCATTTGAATCGCCTTGTTGTCGAGCTTGAGCATGTCTTCGAACGTGAACATCTTGTCCATGATCTTCTGAGCGAGGTCTGGGTCATTCTCGCGGATCGAGTCAAGCACACTGGTTTCCATGCTGCTGCCCAGCTGGATGATGATTTCCGCAGCCGTCTTGACGCCGCCCAGCGAACTTTTGCGAATCTTGTCGCTTCCGGCCAGTACGTGGTAGAGCGCCTCATTCAGGTCCGTTAAAGCGGTAGGCTGAATACCTTCCAGTGTCGCAACCCTCAACATCACCTCGTTGCGCGTTCGTTCAGTGAACTGCTTGAGTATCTTGGCCGAATGGTCCTGATCCAGGTGAACCAGGATCGCTGCCAGAATCTGCGGATGTTCGTTGCGCAACAATTCAGCCACCGAAATGGGGTCCATCCATTTCAGGCTTTCGATCCCGGACACATCGCCGCCCTGAAGAATGCGGTCAATCAGCAAGGACGCCTTTTCCTCACCCAGAGCGCGTCTCAATACCGAACGCACGTAATTGTCGGAATCGGAAACCAGAAGGCTCTGTGAACCAGCCTCGCGCGTGAACTTGTCGATGACGTTATCGACTTTCTGCTTGGAAACCGTACGCAATCGAGCAATGGTTTCGCCCAGGCGCTGAACTTCCTTGGGTGAAAAATGTTTGAATACGGCAGCCGCCTCTTCCTCTCCGAGAGACATGAGAAAGATGGCGGCGTCCTGCAATCCCTCTTCGTTTTCAGCCATAAGTGTTCATCTCCAGACCTCAGGTGGCGGCCGGGGTTGACTCTTCCACCATCCAGCCTCGCACGATATTGGCTACCGCGACAGGATTGTCTTTTGCCAGGCGTTTGGCGTCTTCCAGTCGCAGCATTTCGATCGTCACATCATTTTGCACCGGAGAAGGCAATGCAGGGCGCTGGGTTTCATCATCCACCACTGTATCCAGCTGGGTGCCAGCAGCCAGCAGAGGGGTTTCTTCGGTGCTTGCACGGGGTTCAGGCGCAGGGGTGGCCATCATCTTGAGCGCGGGACGTACCATGCCCAGGAACAGGATCAGCCCCAGCAACAGCATCCCGATCGGCCACGCCATGCTGCGCGCAAAATCCAAGGTATCGGGCTGCTTCCACCATGGCATTTCAACGATTTCTCCTTCCGTGCGGCTGAAGGCGGCATTCAGGACGTTCACCGAGTCGCCCCGTTGCTGATTGAAACCGATGGCTTCTCGCACCAGCGCATTGATTTGTTCGATCTTCTCGGGTGGCAGGGGATTGGCGCTGGGCTGGCCACGGCGATCGGTGGTTTCGACATGGTTGAGTACCACGGCAGCGCTGAGTCGTCGGATGTTGCCAGTCGAGCCACGGGTGACCGAAACGGTACGGTCCACTTCGTAGTTGATCACTTGCTCACGCCGTCGACTGGCCTCAGTCGAACCTGCCCCCACATTGTTGCCGGGCACGATGCCCAGTTGGGCGGGGTTGCCATTGATGGGGGCACCAGGCGCACCGGGCGGCAGGCTGGTGACGGCCCCAGGTACGCCTGGGGCTTGCTGATCCAGTTGAGAACCGGCCTCGATCAGCTGGGTGCTGCGTACGGTGGCCTCGTTGTTGCCCTGATTGGGTCGATGCTGCTCGTTGGTCTGTTCAACAAGAGAAAAATCGAGATCGGCCGTGACCTGGGCGCGCACGTTGTTGCGGCCGACGATCGGTTCGAGCAAATCCAGGATGCGCTGGGCGTACATCTGCTCCAGCGTACGCGTGTATTCCAGCTGCTTTGCGTCCACTCCCTCATTCGCTGCATTCGCCGACTGTGACAGCAGATTGCCGTGCTGGTCCACGACGCTCACAGCAGATGTCTGCATTTCCGGTACGCTGCTGGCCACCAGGTGGACAATTCCGGCAATCTGGGTGCGGTCGAGCGAGCGTCCCGGGAAGAGGGTCACGAGCACGCTGGCCGAAGGTTTCTGCTGCTCTCGGAAAAAGCCATTCTGGTTCGGCAGCGCCAGGTGCACGCGCGCTTCGGCCACCGAGTTCAGGGAAGAAATGGTCCGGGTGAGTTCGCCTTCGAGACCGCGCTGGAATGTGAGTCGTTCCTGAAACTGCGTCATGCCCAAGCGAGAATTGTCCATCAGTTCAAAACCCGTGACCGCCCCCCGTGGCAGGCCTTGTGACGCGAGCCTCAGGCGGGTCTCGTGTACCCTGTCGGCTGGGACCAGGATGGCATTGCCACCGTCAGCGTGACGGTATGGGACGTTCATTTGTGACAGTTGAGCCAGCACAGCCCCCCCGTCTTTATCGGCCAGATTGGCGTACAAAACCCGGTAGTCAGGCTGGTTGGCCATGAAGAATGCCATGAAGAGCACGCCAAACAGAGCCAGAGCCCCGGAAATCAGCAGCATCTTGCGTGTCAGATCCAGACGTGAAAACCCCTGAACCAGCGGGTTCGGCATCTTGCTGGAAAGAAGGGCGGCGTCGGTTTCGGCAACTGCGGTGTTCATGGTTCGGAAGCAAGGGCTTTGGCCATATTGAAAACCGATTATGGGAGCCGCTCCCACAAACTAAAGCGCAAAAAGCCGGTGCTTCCCTCCTTTATTCGGGTTCAAGTTTCCGGCATGGCCGTTTAGCATCAGCCCATTGCATCAATCGCCTCACGGTTATTGCCATGGACCTGCGCCTGACTCCCTTGACCTCTGTGTCCCCCGCAGTCATGAAGCCTGCTGGCAATCTGGCCCCGAAGCTGGGTGACGTTGGCATGTCTGCTGCAGGTGGGACACCCAAAGTGGCAGGGGGGGGGTTTGGTGAAGCCCTCAAAACGGCTCTGACCAATGTCAGTGCTGCCCAGAATCAGGCCAGCCACTTGCAGACCGAGTTTCAGGTCGGCAACCCCAATGTCAGTCTCGAGCAGACCATGCTGTCCATGCAGAAAGCACAGATCGGTTTCCAGGCTGCCCTGCACGTGCGCAACCGCATGATGCAAGCCTATACCGATGTGATGAACATGCAGGTGTGAGCGTCATTCAACTCAATGAAAGAGCACAGGTGCCACTGGCCGCTGTGGTTCCCCGAGTTCGTCGATCCAGGGTTCCACCAGTTCTCGAATCTGGGCATCGTGGCGCAGGATGGTCATCATGATGCGGTGTTTTTCGGCGCGATCTTCGGCCGACAGCTTCACGGATGAACCATGTTCGCGCAGTTGTTCGATCAGTATCGCGCATGCCCCTTCGAGCATCACCACCTCATCCCAGTCTTGAGCCAGCGCGGCAGCCAGCATGCGCTCGCTGGTGTTTTCGATGGCTTTGTAAAAATCCAGAATATTGATATTCATGATCATTTATCGAGGGCATCATCATGGGTATCGGTCTGGAAAATGTCCACTTGTCGCCGGCGAGAAGGTTCCAACCAATGCTCAATGGTCATCCAGCCTGGTTCGGCCAGATTCCTGATCTGCGCATCCAGCCGCAACAAAGACTTGAGTATGTCCTGTCGGGCTGTGTTTGGGTTGCCCAACTGAAAAGAAGTCAAGTGATGGTTGCCGTGCATCCTGAGGGCATTCACTTCACCGAGCGCCTTCCCTTCCAGACGTGACACCTCATTCCAGTCGCCCATGCTGGCCGCTTTCACCATTTGAAGGCCAGTCCGTTCGAGCGCTTGGTAGTGGGACAACGTATTCATGACTTTCTCGTTTGGCTGGGTTAATCTATTTATCGGCACAAAGCGACATCACTTCACCCGTTTGGCAACTTGATAAGCCTCCCCCTACCGGTTGAAATCGGGCTTTAGTCCGGTTGTTCCAGCATTCTGAAACGCCCATGGAGCCAAACGCTGAAGCGCGAGAGCGCCATACTGCCCATGGCTCCGCCATGCGAACGAAGCGGGTTTCCTGTTCACTGGGGACGGATGCCCTTCCATCCATCGAAAACCGTCCGCAAGCAGGCCCTCACTTCCTCAAAAATCGGCCTGCTTCGACTGGCGTGGGCTTCCACCAGCCGCGTGGCGCAATACTCATACAGGGAGTCCAGCTGAGCAGCGAGATCGCCGCCCCTTTCCAGATCCAGTCCGCCTCGCAATCCCTGCTGGATCAGCAACAATGACTTGTTCACTGCCTTGCCACGGCGCTCGGTATCGCCTGCATCCAGGGCACCCAATGCGATCGAAAGCTGTTCATCCACCGCATCAAACAAGAGGTAAATCAAGCCATGGGCGTCGGTGGTTGCCGTGCGTGTCTGAATGGCCATCTGGCCGTAAGCCTTAGCGTGTCTCATCGGGGTGGTGGCAAGCATGACAACAGAATAAACGGATTGAACAATGATTTCTTTATCGTCAGTCCTCTTCCGATCTTGAGGCTGGCTTGAATCGACGCGCAGGCGCTAGGGCGCAGGCATCGCAAGGAGACCCCGCAGGGGTGCCACCAAACCGCTGGTTCCGGGTTGCGCCTCCATGTGCGCCAGCATGTGTTCAGCGGCGTCTGTGGCACCGGCATTGATCAACAGTCGAGTCAGCCGCGACATGTTGTGAAGATCGTTGGGGTGTTCAACCAGGTGTTGCTCATACACACCAATGGCAGCCTTGACATCGCCCACCACGGCCAGCAAGTCTGCATACTGGGGTCGGTAACGGGATGACAGACCCTGGAGACAATCCAGGGCTTGAAGGGCGTATTCGGGCTGTTCGTTCTGGAGTGCCCATGAGGCGGTTCGAAGCAGGGCGGTCGTCCAGAGTGGGCGCTGATCGCTTTGCAACACCGCATCATAGTGACCCAGAGCCTCGTCCATTTTCTGGTCCAACTCGGCCAGCAAACCACTGGCCAGTGCCAAGTAAGGCAGGGTTCGCGCTTTGTCTTGCGATTCCTCGAGTCCGGCAATGACTTTCCTGATGCCATGAGCGTTCTTTTGCGCGAACAAATGTTCGATGCGCAAATGGGCAGCGGTGAGGTCTGCCAAGGGTTTGAGTCGTTGCAAATGTCCATGAGCCTCTGTGGAAATATCCTTTTCCAGAGCGGCTTTGAGTCGGTTCAAAGCGCTTGTGGATTCGGCATCCAGCATGGATTCGGTTGTGTGATGGCATTTCAACCATAACCTGAACCGGCCGGGCTCTTGCGCAGACAGCCAGACGGGTTCCAGTTGCGACAGAGTGGCTGTATTGTCATATTCACGAACACGTGATTGCGCCCTTTCCAGACCTCGACGAAGCAGATGGCCAAGGCGATCGGCACCCATCAACAACGTATCGTAATAACGGGCAAGCGCGGATTTCACCTCTTTGGCATCCAACTCATCGACATTCCGGTTGCTGTTCATAGAGCGCAACAAAGCTTGCACGCTGCACATCTGTATGAGTCGGTAAACATCGGGAAACGCCGCATTGATGCTGGACTCCAGCTTGTCGAGTTTCAATCTCAGATTTCTGTTCTGGATGATTCCATTCGCATCGAACAGTTTGTCCACGATCCTGCGTGCATGTGTCAGTTCTTTGTGAAGCGAAGCGATCTCATCCAGCTTGCGTTTCATTTCCCGAACCACTGCACGTGCATGGCGCAGCCGATTCGGCAACACATCCTGCGCTTGGCCTATGTCGCGGATCGCGGGAATGTCGTCGTCGTTCAGTTGAATGGTATCGAGTGGCTGATACCGGATTTTTTCAATGCGTGCCGAGCCTGCATTGGAATTGATGATTTCCACGCCTCTGGAGTCCCAGTGGTCGGCTTGGCGTTCGAGCATTTTGATGGCGGCAGCATAGTCTGCGGTTGTGCTGGCCTGCTGCCCCTCATTGGTTTCGACTTCCAGTTGTGTCAAGGCGAAGCGAGGGCCCACCTGGCGCTCGAAACTCCCCTTGGCGTGGGTGTGCCCTTCTGGTGAAAAACACAAGTCCACGCCCGCCAGCAAAATGCGTTTCAGCCCCATGGCACCAGCAAAATCCAGCGCGGTGTTGGTGACGGTAGGGCCCGTGACGCTGATCGGGTCGGTTGGATTGAGTTTGGAGTTCCAAGGCAACACATTCCCAAGAAACATGCTGCGATGCGGCCATTGCCCCAGCATTTGTGGCGGCACATGATACTGATTGATGAAAGTCACCGCATCTGAGAATCGCATCATGTCGCGGCATATCTCGTAACTCATGTATTGAGGGTCGACCGAGACCACAAAGTCTGGCTCGATGCCAGCCTCCAACAAGCGCCGGCTGATCCGGGATACGGCAATCACCACCAACTGTTGACGATGCCTGATCACCCAGTCCAGCGCGGGGTCGAGTGAAGGGCCCCCTGCAAGCAGCATGCCTGTTTTGCCGGCAAGCGCATGTCGCCAGAGCGTGGCTGAGAGGAAGTTGTCGGCGGCATTTTCGATCTGGCGCACCACGAACGACTGCAATCCCAGGCTCGCCAGCGTTTCCCATCTCATGCCAGCAATCGTTTCCCGAATGTCCCAGGCCAGTTGCACGTATTCCTGTGACTGGTTGGAGCGTGCCGCGAGAGAAAAAACCACTTCCACTTGGTCAATGAAGAGGTATTCTTTCAGTTGAAAGTCACTCAGTTCATCCAGCCACTGGTCTGATGAAGCGCACCTGATCCACTGGGGCAAGTGCTCAATCACGCCCTTTTCATGGAGTGCATCGTGTGCCGCAGGGGTGTCGATGAAAAAGAAACGGGTTCCTTTGGGGGGCGGCGACTGGCTGACATAGTTGATGAGGTGGCCTGAATCACTGCCCACAACGACGTACAGTTTGTCTTCCGCCCTCAACTGGTCTTGAAAGACTTCTTGCAGGGTTGCATGGGCACCGATTCGGTCGAAGGTCTGTCCATTCACGCTTTCCAGAACTTGCTCACCCAGCGGAGTGACCCGCCAGTCCGATGAGACCGTAGCCAATGAATGGCCGTTCACAGGGGCTGGGGTTGACGGTCGCTTGTTGATCATGGCTGGCTCCAGAACGGAGGGTCATTGGCAAATGGGGGATCCAAAACGTCTGGAGTGACCGGTGAACATGCGGCAATATCGGTTGTCACCCTTCTGCCCACGACATCCGCCGTGTGTTTGGGCGCCATGCCAAAACCGGGCCGGACACTTCTGATGCATTCGCCATCGATGATGTCGCCGGCTTTCAAGGCTTTCACGAAATACAGTGAACGCCTGAACTTCACGTTTCCTTGCTCGCTGGATTTTCGTCCGTAATCCACTTGTCCGAGCGATGCCCAAGCCGTCTTGCTGTCGCGGCAGAGCGCAGCCATTTCCGCCGGTTCCAGCGAGAAGCTGTCATCAGGTCCGCCACCGTTGCGGTCGAGGGTGAAGTGCTTCTCGATGATCGAGGCCCCCATGGCGATGCTGGCGATGGCGGTGGTGTTGTCGAGGGTGTGGTCAGACAGGCCAGTGACGAGGCCGAAGCGCTCGATCATGTCGGGGATGGTGCGCAGGTTGTAGTCTTCTGCCGGGGCGGGGTAGCCGCTCACGCAGTGGAGGATGGCCAGCTCCTTGCAGCCGCCCTCGCGTGCGGCGTCGATGGCTTCCTGGATCTCCTCGGCATCGGCCATGCCAGTGGAAATGATCATCGGCTTGCCGGTGCGGGCAACGTATTGGATCAGCGGCAGGTCGACTGCCTCGAAGGAGGCGATCTTGTAGGCCGGGGCATTCAGGTCTTCGAGCAGGTCGACCGCCGTGTGGTCGAAGGGCGAACTGAAAATCGTGATGCCGAGCCTGCTCGCATGCTCGAACAGTGGCTTGTGCCACTCCCAGGGCATGTGTGCTTCCTGATAGAGTTGATAGAGTGTCTTGCCGTCCCACAGGCCGCCGTGAATCTGGAACGCCTCGGCGTTGCTGTTCAGGGTGATGGTGTCGGCGGTGTAGGTCTGCAACTTGACCGCATCCGCCCCGGCCTTCTTCGCTGCCTCGATGATTTTGATCGCCGTATCAAACCTCCCGTTGTGGTTGGCCGAGAGCTCGGCAATGACGTAGGGCGGCGCATCGGCAGCGATTCGGCGCCCGGCGATGGAAATGTTGGGCGTGTTCGACATCGTTTTTTCTTTCATGTTGCCTGATGCCATTCGTGAGCGAGCAACCCGAAGCACACAACGCCATGGTATTGCTGGCCATCGAAGTATTGTTGACGCAGCACACCTTCACGGCGGAAGCCGAGTTTCAGGTGGAAGCGGATAGAGCGGTCGTTGAGTTCCAGTGCCTGGCCACACAGTTTGTGCAGTCCCTCAGCCTCGAACGCATACCGTAAAGCAGCCTGCCCCAGGGCATGTCCCGTTCCCCTGGGCGCATCGGGCGCGGCGTAGAAGCCCCAGTCAGCAATCCCGCCATTCGCGATCTGGTGGAGGTTGATGAAGCCGAGAGGCAGGGAGTCCATCTCGAAGATGAGCAGGCGCCTTTGTGGATCCCGCGATGCCTTGTCGAACCAACGGACATGCTCCTCGACCGAGATCTCATGCTGCGTGTACATGTAGCGGCAAACTTCAGGATGATTCCGCCAAGACAGAACCTGCTCCAGATCGCCTTCATTCATGGGCCGGATGCCGGCTGAACCCGCTTCATGCATCATGAGCCTCCATTTGCCGCATCACAGCATGCACGCCAGATCCATCGACAACGCTCGCTGCGCCAGCAATCATGTTCAGGAGGAGGGCGGGATCGTGAATCAATGGAAGCAGTCGTTCTCTGAGCTGCGTCGTTGCGCATGGGTCAAGATGGATGAGCATTGCAGCGCCGGACTTTTCGAGACCTTGCGCAATCTGGCGTTGGTTATCGGCCAGCACGAGCATGAGGGTCGGCAAGCCCAGGCAGCACCGCTCCCATGACGTCGCACCCGCCGCCCCGATCGCCAGATCGCTATCGGCCATGAGTTGAGCCATGTCGCTGACACCCACGAGCACTCGTGTCGGCCAGGGCATGTCCTGCGCCTGTCTGCGAACCTCGTCCAGCCACGGCGCGGTCGAACCCATGACCACCGTGATGCGGCAGTCCGCAGGCAATGGGCCATCACGCAGCGCCTGTAGCACCTGTCCGGTGGCGTTGTCCTTGTCGACGCCGCCCATGGTGATCAGCAGCTCACGCAAAACCGGCAGGGTGCGGCGCTGCAGGCTGTAGGGACGCAGGGCGGCGAACTCGGGGCGCAGCAGGGCGTATTGCGAGCCGCAGAGCAGGCGGCACTCGCCTGGCACCCAAGGGCGATAGTCCGCCGCGTCGCGGCCAAGGGTTTGGTCGACGAGCAGATCACAGGCGTGGGGCCGGTCGGCAAGGTCATCGATGACCAACAGCTGGCGGTAGTGCGGTGCCAGGGCGCGTTCCCAGCGGGCGTCCAGCGCGTAGTGGTCGACGATCAGCCAGTCAGCGCGGTGTGTGGCCAGGATGGGGGCGCAGGCTGCGGCGTCTTGGGCTTGGGTGGCGCTGAGCCAGGAGGCGTGGGTGAGGGCCGCAGCGGATGCTGGCTGTGCCGCTTCCACCGGGAGTCCGTGGGCGTTGTGGCCCTTGCCACGGATCAAGTCGATGAGGTTGCCTTCGTGCGTTCGACAGATGAAGTGGCATTCTGCCCCGTTGGTCGCCAGCGCATCAGCCAACGTCAGGCAGCGCATGACGTGGCCGGTGCCGATCTGTAGCGAGGCGTCGGTTCTGAAAACCACCTTCATCGTTTCTCAAGCAAGAACCAGGTGATGTCGTCCTGCGGGAAGTTGGGGTCGCGCCGGTAGGCAAAGCCGTAGTCCACCAGCTGCAACTGCGGGTGGCGGTCCATGATCTCGCCCGCGAAGTCGCGCTTGAACAGACGGTCAGTGTGACCACGATAGGGAATGGCTACAGGTGAGGGGTTGTAGTACTCGGCCACCAGCAGGTAGCGACCACAGGCGGCAAACAGCTTGTCGTAGACCTGGGGCAGCATATCCGGGTTGATGTGGATGAGCACGCCCTTGATGAGCGTCAGGTCCCACTGGCGGGCTGGGTGAAAGTCCAGGATGGACGTGTTGTAGACGTTGGCCGGCGGGATCACGACGCCCAGTTGCTTGGCCGCTTCAGCATTGATCTCGATGGCGTGCGCGTCGAGGCCGGGGTGCAGCAGCTTGAGCGCCTTGAGGTTCATGCCGATGTTGGCGCCGAACTCGATGCAGCTTCGGGTACCACGTGCCTGGCGCAGGGCTTTGCCGAAGAAGTCGAGGTTGGAGGCCAGCAGCGCATCGCCCTGGTTGCGCTGGATGTACTCGGTGCCGAAATCGCCGGCCCAGAAGGCTTCCTGTTCGGTCTGGTAGCTCATGTGATCAGCCCTTTTTGGTTGATGAGAGCTTCAAACAACAGCTCTGCTTGGATCCAGTCCTCTGGGGTGTCGATGTCCTGCACGCGGTACCTTGGCACGATCACAGGCGCGGCATGGTGAGAAAAAATCGGCTTGCCACTCAACCATGCCCGAGGCTTTCCCCAGTAGAACTGGGCGGCATCATGATAGGCCTCCTGCAGGTCTTGCGACCGGGTGTTGAACAGTTCGGGATGGAACATTTCCAGCCGATTGTCTGGAGTGATGCGCATGGCCCGCTGGATGGGGGAAGCGTAACGGGTGACGCTGAAGGCGTAATCGGCGCCGCTGTCTTGTAGCAGCCTCTGGCCGCGTTGCAAGTCTGCAACGGCTACCAACGGAGCGGTGGCGTAAAGGCAGCAGACCTCGGTCGTGACCCCTTCGTTTTGATGTGTCCATTGAATGGCATGGGCGATGACCGGAATGGTGGCCGTGTGGTCATCCGATAACTCGGCAGGTCGCAAGAAGGGGACATTCGCGCCATGAGCGCGGGCAACATCGGCGATCTCGGCATCATCGGTGGAGACGATGATCTGGTCAAAGCAGCCGGACAGGCGCGCGGCTTCGATCGACCACGCGATCATCGGCTTGCCGCAAAAGGGCTTGATGTTTTTGCGCGGGATGCGCTTGCTGCCACCACGGGCTGGTATGACCGCAAGCTTCATGGAGCCAGTTCCTCGTGCAATGCTGCAGCAACCTGCACTTGTTGTGCATCGCTCAGTGTGGAGTACATGGGAAGACTGATGGCCTCGGCATAGTAGCGCTCAGCCTCCGGAAAGTCCCCCGACTTGAAGCCCATCTGCTGGTAGTAGGGCTGAGTATGAACGGGAATGTAGTGAAGATTCACGCCAATGCCACGGTCTCGCAAGCCTTCAAAAACAGCCCGGTGAGAGCGACCGAGGCGTTGCCTTTGCAGCCTGATGACATAGAGGTGCAGACCGGAGTAGCTGTCCGGATGCTGCCAGGGGCGGCTGATCGGCAGATCTTCTAACAGCATGTCGTAGCGAGCAGCCAGCGTGTGGCGGCGGGCGACGAGATCATCGAGACGCTCCATCTGGCTGATGCCGAGCGCGGCTTGCAGGTCGGTCATTCGGTAGTTGAAGCCCAGTTGGATCTGCTGGTAGTACCAGGGGCCATCGGGTGGATGCGTCATCTGTGCCGGATCGCGGGTGATGCCATGGCTGCGCAACAGGGTCAACTGTTTCGCCAGTTCGATGTGGTTGGTCAGTGCCATGCCGCCTTCGGCCGTGGTGATGATCTTCACCGGGTGGAAGCTGAACACGGTGATGTCGCTGTAGCGGCCATTGCCGATGAACTCGCCCTTGTACTTGCCGCCGATGGCGTGCGAGGCGTCTTCGATGATCCTGAACCCGTAGCGCTGGCCGAGTGCGTGGATGGCTGCCATGTCGCAGGGCTGTCCACACAGATGCACGGCGACAACCACTTTGGGTAACCTGTTGTTGCGCTGGGCTTGCACCAGTTTGTGTTCCAGTGCCTCAGGGCACAGGTTGTAGGTGCGGGGGTTGATATCGACAAAGTCGACCTGAGCGCCACAGTACAGTGCGCAATTGGCTGACGCCACAAACGTGACCGGGCTGGTCCAGAGCCAGTCGCCAGGGCCCAGTCCGAGCGCCAGACAGGCCAGATGCAAAGCCGAGGTGGCGCTGTTCACCGCAACGGCATGGCGAGCGCCAACATGCCGGGACACCACTTCTTCAAACCGGGGTACGACAGGCCCCTGAGTCAGAAAGTCTGACCGAAGGACATCAACGACTGCTTGAATGTCGTGTTCCGAGATGTCGTGTCGGCCATAGGGGATCATCAGATGTGCCCGATTTTGTCCTTGTTGAATTCAAGCCACTGGTGCAGGGTTTCCTGTGACATCCATGCCGTGTTGTTGTCGCTGGTGTAGCTGAAGCCCTCAGGCACCTTGTGGCCATCTTTGATCCGTTGGGCATCGAGATCCCAGCCGTTGATGGCAGGCAGGATCTTGAAATGTGCCGGATACTCATAGGTGTGATAACAATCCTCGGCCCCTATCATTTGCTCATGCAGTTTTTCGCCTGGACGTATGCCAACGATCTCGTGGCGAGCCTCCGGAGCAATCGTCCGGGCCAGATCGGTCACTTTCATGGAGGGAATCTTCTTGACATAGATTTCCCCTCCGACCATGTCTTCGAATGCATGCCAAACCAGTTCGACGCCTTCTTCCAGCGAGATCATGAACCGCGTCATGCGGCTGTCTGTGATGGGCAAGGTGCCGGTGTGCCGGATAGACATGAAGAAGGGGATGACGGAACCCCGGGAACCCATGACATTGCCATAACGCACAACCGCGAATCGGGTGCCATGTTCACCGGAGTAAGCGTTACCCGCCACAAACAATTTGTCCGATGCAAGTTTGGTGGCCCCATACAGGTTGACAGGGCTGCTGGCTTTGTCTGTCGACAACGCGACCACCCGCTTCACGCCTTTGTCGATGCACGCATCGATGAGGTTCATGGCACCGAGGACGTTGGTTTTCACGCACTCGAAGGGGTTGTACTCTGCGGTCGGAACAATCTTGGTGGCTGCGGCATGGACAACGTAATCGACACCATCGAGGGCCCGGTAGAGGCGCTCCTTGTCGCGAACGTCGCCAATGAAAAAACGGACACGCTTGTCACCGGCGAACCTCTTGGCCATCTCCCACTGCTTCATTTCGTCGCGGGAAAAAACGATGATCTTCCTGGGGTTGTACCTGGCAAGCGTCATCGGCACAAAGGTGTTGCCGAAGGAGCCCGTGCCCCCGGTGACCAGGATGGTTTGTTCCCGAAGCATCAGTTCAACTTTCTAGGCCATTAACCTTGCAGCAATCGTAATACGTTCTGCGGCAGCTGGTTGGCCTGGGCGATCATGGCGGTACCGGCTTGCTGCAGGATCTGGGTGCGACTCAGGTTGGCCGTTTCGGCGGCAAAGTCCGCATCCATGATGCGACCGCGAGCGGCGCTCTGCTTTTCAACCCCGATGCGCAGATTGGACATGATGTTTTCGAATCGGCTCATGATCGCGCCATAGTTGGCGCGACTGGTGGTGACTGCCTGCAATGCCGTGTCAAGGGCAGCCAGGATCGCAGTCGCACCTGACACGGTCGAAATGGTACCCCCGATCACAGCGGATCCCACCGTAGATGCCAGATCGGTTGTCGTGACCGAGATGGTCGCACCAGCATTGGCGCCCACCTGGAAGACTTGGCCTCCGGCACTTGCGCCAATGATGGCCCGGCCGTTGAACGATGTCTGGGTCGAGATACGGGTGAGTTCCTCAGCCAGCTGTGTGAATTCGGCATTGAGGTTGCCGCGCGAAGCGTCGTCGTTGGTGCCGTTGAGCGAACGGATGGCCAGTTCGCGCATGCGCTGCATCACATCGCTGGCCGAAGACAAACCGCCATCTGCCACCTCAACGAGAGAAATGCCGTCGGCGGCGTTCTGCAAGGCCATCGACATGCCGCGGGACTGGCTGCTCAAGCGCTCGGCGATGGCCAGGCCGGCCGCATCGTCCTTCGCGGAATTGACGCGCAAGCCCGACGACAGTCGTGCCATCGTCGTCTGCAGGGACTGCATGTTGTTGACGGTGTTTCGCTGAGCATTCAGCGAAGCGGCGTTGGTGTTGATGGTCAGCGCCATGATTCCACTCCTTCACACATGTAAAGATGATTTGAATACAGGCACAGCCCCCGTGGTTTGCACAGATGCCATCAGCCCATGACGCAATTTTCGGCACCTTGAAAAAAGGAAAAGCCCCGATTAACGGGGCTTTCGTCAGGCTGTTTATTGGTTGGGTTCAACCCGGTTTGTTCCAGGCACCGAGTTGCTGGGCAATGTAATTACTCAATCCCGAGTACTGGGCCATTTTGACATCAAGTGCCGTGTACTGGGCGCGCAGGCGTTGCTCGGATCGCGTCAGACGGTCTTCCAGCCGGTTGATCTCCTCGCCTTTTCGCGTGACCGCATTCCTCAGGGTTTGCTCCCGGGATGAGACGGCACCGTTGCTGGCTTGTGCGCCCACCACAAAACTGTTCATTTGCCTGGCGATGCCACTGGTGGCGTCTGCAAACAGGTTCCGTACCTGATTGAAATTCGACAACGACGATTGGAGCGACGCATCGTTGAGCGACAAATCGCCGTTTCGATCGAAGATCAACCCGATATCAGACAGTCGCGAGGGGTTGGCCCCCGAAACGTTACTGCCAGCAATGTTTCTGAGCATCGACAACAGGCCAATGGCCGCCTGATCACCTCGAAGCGGGCCATTGCCTGCCCCGTTCGGATCAGACCGGGTGAGGTCTTTGATCGTTTTGCTCAGGTCGTTGAAGGCTTTCTGAAACGCCTTGACAGATTCTGCCATGGCGGTGGTGTTGGAGGCGACGGTCAGCGAGACGGGTGATGCCGACACGCTCTTGGCCTGGAGAGACAAGCCCGAAATGGCCTCGCTGAAGGTATTGGTTGCCGAGGAAACCGTGATGCCATCGATCTCGATGAGGGCATCTTGCGCCGATTGAGTGAGGGTCAGACCCACCACCGAAGTGCCATTGTTGAAGTACGAAAGCGATCCCAGGCCAGTCAGGCCATCGGTGATCAAATTGTCGTCGGCATCAAAAGCGCGGACTTCGAAACCTTGGGAGGCACCGGTCTGACTGCTTTTGAGAACCAGATTTTCCTGCGTACCGCTGCGCACCACGACAGCGTTGACCCCGGCATTGAGATTGTTGATTTTGGCAGCGATCTGGCTCGGGGTGTCGGTGCTGGCGACCGTGACACTGAGACCGCTGCCACTGGCCGTGAAACTGCCAGCATTCCAGCTCCCCTGGGTGAACTCGAGCCGACCGCTCGTGCCCAGTGGGGCACCCGCGACAAAGGAATGGGTCGAACGCACCGACTGGGACTGTGCCAGGGCATTGACCTTCACCTCGTAGCTGCCGGCTGGCGAAGGACCGCTGGCGCTGACCTCCAGTGTGGCAGGATTGCCGGACGACACGATGTTGCCTTGCCAGAGCCGGTTGTCCAGCAAGCTGGCGGATGCGTCCCGCAGTCGAGAAAGCCCTGACTGGATCTGCCCCCACGCCGAAATGCCGGTCTGCAAGCCACCAATCTGAGACTGAATCCGCTGGATGGGTTTGCGCTCCAGCGAAATGAGTTGCGTAATGATGCTGTTGACATCGACACCGCTGCCAACACCCGGGGCGGAAATGGCCATACTGAACTCCTGTGACAACCCTGTTTATACGACCGAAAGGCACGTGTCACAAGCTGGAAAAGCAGGGTCAAGGACCTGCAAACCGAAAGACTTGACCACCTCGGGTGGCCAAGTCTGCATCCATACCAGGAGTTGCCTCAGCGTAACAGGGCCAGCACGTTCTGCGGCAGCTGGTTGGCCTGGGCGATCATGGCGGTACCGGCTTGCTGCAGGATCTGGGTGCGACTCAGGTTGGCCGTTTCGGCAGCGAAGTCGGCATCCATGATGCGGCCGCGGGCGGCGCTCTGCTTTTCAATGCCGATTCGGAGATTGGACATGATGTTTTCGAATCGGCTCATGAATGAACCGAGGTTCGCACGGCTGGTGGTGACTGCCTGCAATGCCGTGTCAAGGGCAGCCAGGACACCGCTTGCCCCTGCGCTGGTCGAAATGGTACCCCCAGTCACTGCGGATCCGACCACATCTTCAAGGCTGGATGTCGTGACCGTGATGGTCGCACCTGCATTGGCGCCCACCTGGAAGACCTGGCCTCCGGCACTTGCGCCAATGATGGCCCGGCCGTTGAACGATGTCTGGGTCGAGATGCGGGTGAGTTCTTCAGCCAGCTGTGTGAATTCGGCATTGAGGTTGCCGCGCGAGGTGGCATCGTTGGTGCCGTTGAGCGAACGGATGGCCAGTTCGCGCATGCGCTGCAGCACATCGCTGGCCGAAGAAATGGCACCATCTGCAACCTCGAGCAGGGACATGCCATCGGCGGCATTCTGCAAGCCCATGGCCATGCCGCGGGACTGGCTGCTCAAGCGCTCGGCGATGGCCAGGCCGGCCGCGTCGTCCTTCGCGGTGTTGATCCGCAGGCCCGACGACAGACGTGCCATGGTCGTCTGCAGGGACTGCATGTTGTTGACGGTGTTTCGCTGGGCATTCAGCGAAATGGCATTGGTGTTGATGGATAGGCTCATGCGGGCGCTCCTGAAAAAAACCCGGCCGGTGCACTGCAGCAAATCATTGTCTGGCAGGTGGTGTACCGATTTGGAATCCGGATGTAGGCTTTATCGTTCGAATGAAGCCAGACTTGAGGGTTTTTTTAGGGTGCAGATGCGTGCCGAGTCCCGTTCAGGTGCCGCCGATTGACAGTAGAATCAATTAACCGTATCTGCACGATCTGTCACAAATGACTTTCCAGCATGCCTCCTAAAGACTCTAGAGCGGTTCCCATTTCCACTTCCCGTCTCAGGCTGGGCATGACCCTGCCTTTCAGCTTGCTCGACGAACGGGGGGGTGTGCTGCTGGCCAAGGGGCTGACCTTGACGAGCACGTCGCAGCTCGATGCCTTGAAGCAGCGGCCACAGCTGTTTGTGCCTTTCGAAGAGTCCGATGCCATCGCCAAAGTCCTGGTGTTCGGTCTCGAGGAACTCAAGCGCCGTAACGATACGCTCAATGTTCTCGATGATGTGGCACTCCAGGAGTGGATGGATCGGCCGACTCGGGAAATCTCGAAGTTGTCGATGCCTGACCAGTGCGATGACTGGATCGTGCGTCTTCGGGGGCTGTTGGGTTCGATTGCCCAGGAGTCGCTGCATGCCGATGAAGCCAAATACCGCCTCGAGTCGTTTGGGCGTGGACTCGATGCCTGGTTGCAACCCGAACTGGTGCAGGAAACGGCAACGCTGGTGCTGATGTATCGCGCCTGCATCAGCACAGAAGAGTATGCTGTGCTGCACTCGCTTCAGTGCGCCGTGCTGGCATGGCGTCTGGCACACATTTTGGGTTTTACATCGGAGCAGACACTTTCGCTGACCATGGCGGCGGCCACCATGAACGTCGGCATGTTCCAGCTGCAGGACCAATTGGCCGAGCAGACGCATCCCCTCACCGACGATCAGCGCCATCTGATCGACGGGCATGGCGTTGAAAGCGAATGCCTGCTTCGTGCCGTGGATATCAAAGACGAGTTATGGTTGCAAATCGTTCGCAACCATCACCTTGAACCTGACAGCGTCCCTTTTGCCCAGCTTTCAGTGACCTGGCAGTTGACCCTGATTCTCCAGCGACTCGATCGTTACACCGCCTCCCTGAGCCCCAGGGCGAGTCGCAATGGCCTGTCCTCCAAAGAAGCAACGCGTCTGGTTCTGGGTGGCAACATGTCGCCCACCGACAATCCGGTTGCCCATGCGCTGCTGAATTTGCTGGGTTTGTACCCTCCCGGAACGTTTGTCCGCCTCAAATCCGGCGATCTGGCGCTCGTTTTGCGCCCTGGTGTCAAGGCATCGACGCCCGTGGTGGCCATTGTGGTCAACCGGATCGGTGAACTGCTGACTTTGCCCAAGATGGTGGATTGTGCCCAGCCCGAGCATGCGGTCGAGAACTCCATACCCGGTTCATTGATCAAGGCGAGAATCAACGTCGACTACATGGTCAGACGTCTGATGTATTCGCGCACTCAGGCGTTCATGTCCCGATGAGTGTGTGCTGGCGGGTGAGACGCAACGCCGTCAGATGAGCCACAAGCTCCCATTTTCCGTTCTGGTTGTCATCCACACACAAGAACGGGACGTGTTGCTCCTGGAGCGGGCTGACGCTCCCGGTTTCTGGCAGTCGGTGACGGGTTCCAAGGCATTCATCACAGAAACCTGGTCTGAAACGGCGGTTCGAGAGGTCCGGGAAGAAACAGGCATTGATGCCCGGTCCGAAGGGTGCGTGCTGTCCGATTGGGGTCTTGAGAACGTCTACGAAATCTACCCACAGTGGCGCCATCGTTACGCATCGGGCGTCCATTCCAACACGGAAAGGGTCTTTGGCCTGAAGGTGCCGGCAGGCATGACCGTGAAATTGTGCCCCCGCGAGCACACCGACTGTGTATGGCTGCCATGGCAAAGAGCCGCTGATCGTTGTTTTTCGCCGTCCAACGCAGAGGCCGTGCTGTGGTTACCCAGGATGCTGGCGATTTGAGTAACCCGCTGGGGCCTGATTCCATCGATTGAATGGCATGATGCGTTCATGAACACCCTGCGCGTGGCCACCTACAACATACACAAAGGCGTGCAAGGCCTGGGTCCCGCCCGCCGGCTTGAAATTCACAACCTGGTGCACGCGGTGGAACAGTTTGATGCCGACCTGATCTGCCTGCAGGAGGTACGCGGGGTGAACCGCAAGATGCAGCGGATGTTTGCCCACTGGCCGACCGATGGCCAGGCGAATTTTCTGGCGCCCGAGGGTTATGAAGCCGTGTACCGCACCAATGCGGTCACGCGACACGGCGACCATGGCAACGCCCTGCTGAGCCGCTGGCCCGTGGTGGCCGAACAGCACCACGATGTGTCAGACCACCGCTTCGAGCAACGCGGCCTTCTGTACGTGACCGTGCTGGCCAACGAGCAGACAGTACACGTGGTGGTGGTGCATCTGGGCTTGATTCATGCCAGCCGTGAGCGTCAGGTGCAGGCACTGGGCCGATTTGTGGAGGCACATGTGCCCGCCGGTGAGCCGCTCATTGTGGCGGGCGACTTCAACGACTGGGAGGCGCGCCTGCACCGCCCCATGGCCGGCCTGGGCCTTCGCACGTTTGAAGACATCCGCCTGCCCACCTTCCCGGCCCGGTTGCCCCTGCTCAACCTGGACCGCATCTATGTGCGCGGGTTGCGTCCCCTGCATGCCCATGTGCCGCACGGCCGAGCCTGGCGCCGCATGTCGGACCACCTGCCGCTGATTGCGGAACTGGGTTGGGAGTGAAGGCGTCTCTTCGCCCTGGCCATCATCTGCGCCTGCTCGAGGGCGGCGCAGCGCTCTTCCCGGCGATGGTGCAGGCCATGGATCGCGCCCGCCAGTTGGTGCACCTCGAAACCTACATCTTCGAGTTCGCCAACGATGCGTTGCTGGTGGCCGAAGCGCTCGAACGGGCCGCCTTGCGCGGTGTGACGGTGCGGCTGGTAATGGACGGGGTGGGCACACCCGGCCTGCCCCGCGTGTGGGCCGAGCGACTCACCCGTGCCGGTGTGCAGTGGCGTCTTTACCAGCCCCTGGGGAAGCTGGGGGTGTTCATTCCCAGCCGCTGGCGGCGACTGCATCGCAAACTCTGCGTGGTTGATGGGCAGGTGGGTTTTTGCGGGGGGATCAACGTGATCGACGACCAGGACGACGTGGCGCTCGGTCGTCTGGAGGCTCCCCGGCTGGATTTTTCGCTGCAGGTCAGTGGCCCGCTGGTGGCCGACATGCTCGACACCATGGAGCAGTTCTGGTGGCGTTTGCAGGCGGTTCGATCGGCACGCCAGCGCGAGTTTCGAGCCGCCTGGCGTGCGATCAAAGAAGCCATGCCCCACATGGAGCCTTGGGAGTGGTGGGATGGCGAGGCCCATGACCGCAGTGACGAACTGATGGCGCAAGAAGCCCATGCGGCCTTGCTGCTGCGCGACAACGTGCGTCACCGCCACGACATTGAAAACGCCTACCTGAAGGCCATCGGCGAAGCACGCGAGGAGGTGGTGATTGCCAATGCCTATTTCATCCCCGGCCGGCGTCTAAGGCGGGCATTGCGCAAAGCGGTTGAGCGTGGCGTGCGGGTGCGACTGTTGCTGCAGGGCCGTTACGAGCGATTTCTGCAATACCACGCGGCACGGCCGGTGCACCACAGCCTCTTACGGGCCGGGGTGGAAATTCACGAGTACACCCCCAGTGCCCTGCATGCCAAGGTGGCTGTGGTAGACGGCCGCTGGGCCACGGTGGGCTCCACCAACCTCGATCCGCTCAGCCTGCTGCTGGCCCGTGAAGCCAATGTGGTGACTACCGACACCGCTTTTGCAGCCAGGCTCCACCAGCGGCTGGACCGACTGGTCCGGGAAAAAGGGCGACCCCTCCTTCTCGACGAGGTGAAAGCCCGAACCTGGCAGGAGCGCTGGCGCGATCGCATGGCCTTTGCCGTGATGCGCACGGTGCTGTTCCTGACCGGGCACCGTTACTGATTGGACTGAGCCCCGCCTGATGCTGGGGGTTTGTGTGGATTCACCTGAGGGTGTTACCATGGGCTCATGCTGATGAAGACCGAAGACACCATGACCAACGTCCCCAACGACGAGGGCACTCCTGTGTCCATCAAGATCCGCGAACGCATCAAGGCCGCCCGCAAGCGTTTCCACTCCAACGACAACATCGCCGATTTCATCCAGCCGGGTGAACTCGAGGCGCTGCTCGACGAGGTGTCGGAAAAAATGCAGGGTGTGCTTGACAGCATGGTCATTGATACCGACAACGACCACAACACCGAAGACACCGCCCGTCGCGTGGCCAAGATGTACCTCAAGGAGGTGTTTGGTGGCCGTTACGTGCAAGCCCCCAAGATCACCGAATTCCCCAACGCCGAGCACCTGAACGAGCTGATGATCGTCGGCCCGATCACGGTGCGCAGCGCGTGCAGCCACCATTTCTGCCCGGTGATTGGCAAGATCTGGATTGGCGTGATGCCCAACGAGCACACCAACGTGATCGGCCTGAGCAAGTACGCCCGCCTGGCCGAATGGGTCATGGGCCGTCCGCAGATCCAGGAAGAGGCGGTGGTGCAACTGGCTGACCTGATTCAGGAAAAGACCCAGCCCGACGGCCTGGCCATCGTCATGGAAGCCAGCCACTACTGCATGGCGTGGCGAGGTGTCAAGGACATGGACAGCAAGATGATCAACTCCGTGATGCGGGGGGTCTTCCTGAAGGACAACAACTTGCGCCGCGAATTTCTGGCGCTCATTCCCAAGGGGAAATGACATGCTGGTGAGGCTTCTGTACGTGAGCCGTGCAGTCGACAAAGACCGCACCGATGCCATCGAGTCGATCCTGGCAGCCGCGCGCCACCACAACCTGCAAAATGGCATCACCGGCATCCTCTGCTACGGGGGCGGGATTTTCGTGCAGGCCATCGAAGGCGGGCGCCGGTCTGTGAACAACCTCTACAACCACATCCTGGCCGACCCGCGCCACAAGGACGTGGAGTTGCTGCACTACGAAGAGATCACTGAACGGCGTTTTGGTGGCTGGACCATGGGGCAGGTGAACCTGACCAAGCTCAACACCTCCATCGTCTTGAAGTATTCCGAAAAACCGGAATTCGACCCCTACAGCGTGCCGGGCAAGGTGTCGCTGGCCCTGCTCGAAGAGCTGATGGCCACGGCCAGCATCATCGGCCGCGCCTGAACGCGCATGGCCGCTGAAGGCCCCGAAATCTGGGGCTGTGATTTCACGAGCGCGCCCAGCCGGCGCAAACCGATTGTCCTGGCGGTCGGCCATTTGCGCTCATCGGGTGCTGCCTGCCGGATCGAACTGGCCAGGCTGGAACGCTACGACACCCTGCCTGCATGGGCTGAAAAACTGCGAGCACCGGGCCATTGGGTGGGCGCTTTCGACCTGCCGTTCGGTTTGCCCCGTGAGCTCGTGGAGACACTCGGCTGGCCCACCCGTTGGGTGGACTGCATGCGGCACTATGCCGCGCTGGATCGGGCCACCATTCGTGACCAGTTCGCGGCGTTTTACCAGGCGCGGCCGGTCGGTGGCAAGTTTGCCCACCGCGCCACCGATGCCCCGGCAGGCTCGAGCCCGAGCATGAAGTGGGTGAACCCGCCGGTGGCATTCATGCTGCATGCCGGGGTGCCTTTGCTGCTGGACGCCGGGGTGGCCCTGCCAGGCCTGCATGAGGGCGACCCTCGCCGGGTGGCCCTCGAAGCCTATCCAGGGCTGCTGGCCCGCGGCGTGCTGAGCAGCCGCAGCTACAAGAGCGACGACCGTGCCCGGCAAACGCCCGATCGGCTGATCGCCCGCAAAGACCTGCTGCATGCCCTGGAAACCGGCGCCACACCGTGGTTGCAGACCCTGAACGCACGGCTCCAGCTCTCCAACGCCTTGCGCGATGCCCTGATCAACGACCCCCAGGGCGACACCCTGGATGCGGTGCTGTGTCTGATTCAGGCGGCCTGGGCCGAAGCACAGCACCGGCAAGGCGACGCCCGCTACGGATTGCCCGAATTCGATCCGCTTGAGGGCTGGATCGTCATGGCCTGATCAGGCCGATGATCCGCAGACGGCGCAGGCATGCTGCCTGCCCAGCTGGACTTCGTGGAACTCCATCCCGCGGCCGTCGAGCATGAGCAGGCGACCGACCAGCCTAGACCCCATGCCGCTCAGCAGTTTGAGGGCTTCGGCGGCCTGCATCGTCCCGATGATGCCGACCAGAGGCGCAAACACCCCCATGGTGGCACAACGCGTTTCTTCCAGGCCGTCGGTGTCAGGGAAGACGCACGCGTAACACGGCGAAGCCGCATCTCGTGGGTCGTAAACCGACAGTTGCCCGTCAAACCGGATGGCTGCCCCCGACACCAGTGGCACGCCGTGTTTCACGCTGGCGCGGTTGATGGCGTGTCGGGTGGCGAAGTTGTCGGTGCAATCCAGCACCACGTGAGCGGCAGGGACCAGCGTGTCGAGCAGGGCAGCGTCGGCCCGCTGCAGCACGGTGTCGATCCGCACGTCCGGATTGATCGCATGCATGGCCTCTTTGGCCGACCCGGCCTTCGGCAAACCCACACGGGCCAGGTTGTGGGCAATCTGGCGTTGCAGGTTGGTGGCGTCAACCACATCGTGATCGACCAGGGTGATGTGTCCGACGCCGGCACTGGCCAGGTAGAGCGCCACCGGAGAGCCCAGGCCCCCCGCACCAATCACGAGGGCGTGAGAGGCGAGCAGTTTCTCCTGGCCTTCCACCCCCAGTTCGTCCAGCAGAATGTGCCGCGAGTAGCGCAGCAGCTGCTCGTCATTCATGGGCCGGCATCAGTTCTCGGCCTTGGGCTCGGTGCGTTCGGTGGCCGTCTTGCTGGCGATGACCGGCAGGCCCTTGAGCTGGTTGAGGGCCTGCTGGAGCTGGAAGTCCTTCTCGGACCCGAATTCGGGCAGCAGACGCTGACCCGGGTTGCGGCGCTGCTCTTCCTCCAGCCGCTGACGCGCTTGCTCGCGTTCCTGCTCGCGCTGCCGCTCGGCTTCGCGTTCGGCCTCGGTGAGTTCGCGTGGCTGGCCATTGCCCAGTCGGTTGCCCAGATCGGCTTCTCGGGTGCGCAAGGCGGCCAGCACATTGCCTTCGGCGGTTTCGTCCAGCCACACGTCGGGCACGATGCCGCGTGCCTGGATGGTCTGACCCTTGGGGGTGTAGTAACGGGCCGTGGTGAGCTTCAGACCGGTATCGGGGCCGAGCGGGCGAACGGTCTGCACCGAGCCTTTGCCGAACGTCTGACTGCCCATGATGATGGCACGCTGGTGGTCCTGCAGGGCGCCAGCCACGATCTCGCTGGCCGATGCCGACCCTTCGTTGACCAGCACCACCAGTGGCACGGTCTTGAAGATGCCGTTGGTGTTGTCCGTCAGACGGCGTATCGGGTCGGGGCCGCTGCGGCGCATGTAGTAGCGTGGCGACGCCAGGAAGGTGGCTTTGCTCTCGGCCAGCTGGCCGTTGGTGGTGACCACGACCACGTTGTCGGGCAGGAAGGCGGCTGACAGGGCCACAGCAGCATCGAGGAGGCCTCCTGGGTCGTTGCGCAGGTCGAGCACCAGCCCTTTCAGGTCAGGCTGTTCCTTGTAGATGGCTTCGAGGCGGCGGGCAAAGTCTTCCACCGTGCGTTCCTGGAACTGCGACACTCGCAACCAGGCATACCCCGGTTCGATCACGCGCCCACGCACGCTCTGGGTGCGGATTTCCTGGCGGGTGATGGTGACCGGGAAGGTGCGGTTTTCGTCGCGTCGGAAGATGGTGAGCGTGACACGGGTGTTGGGTTCACCGCGCATGCGCTTGACGGCGTCGCTGATCGACATGCCCTTGACCGGCGTTTCGTCGATCTTGGTGATCAGGTCGTTGGACTTGAGGCCCGCGCGGAAGGCGGGGGAGTCTTCGATGGGCGAAACCACCTTGACCAGACCGTCTTCCATCGTGATTTCGATGCCCACGCCCACGAAACTACCGCTGGTGCCTTCGCGGAATTCCTTGAAACTCTTGCTGTCGAAAAACTGGGAGTGCGGGTCCAGCGAGGAAACCATGCCCGAAATGGCGTCGGTGATGAGTTTCTTGTCGTCCACCGGCTCCACGTAATCGGTTTTGATCATGCCGAATACAGCGGCCAGTTGCTGAAGCTCTTCGAGTGGCAGGGGCGACATGGCGCCCCGCGCCACCGCCTGCAACTGCACCGTGGTCAGTGCGCCAGCCAGCGCGCCCACGGCGATCCATCCTGCAATCTTCAATTTCTGGCCCATCGATCACCCTTCAGCCGGTCTTTCCGGACAGTCTTGTGCAATATACACCTTGGACGGGCGGGAGCGGCGGTGGTTCCACCAAGCCCTGAGGGAGGCGTCAGGCTTTGCCCTGACTGGCGACGGCAGCCGCGGCAGCTTCAGCGGCCGCTGCATCACCGAGGTAATAACGGCGCAGGGGCTGCATGTGTTCGTCGAACTCGTAAACCAGCGGAATGCCGTTGGGGATGTTCAGGTGAACGATGTCGGCTTCGGAAATGCCGTCCAGGTGCTTGATCAGCGCACGGATCGAGTTGCCGTGTGCGGCAATCAGCACCCGCTTGCCGGAACGGATGGTGGGCACCAGAGTTTCGTTCCAGCAAGGCACCACGCGAGCCACGGTGTCTTTCAGGCATTCGGTGAGCGGAATCTGCTCGGCGGGCAGGTGGCTGTAGCGGCGGTCGTTGCGCTGGCCGCGCGGATCCTGGGGTTCCAGGGCAGGGGGTGGCGTGTCGTAGCTGCGGCGCCAGATGAGCACCTGCTCGTCGCCGAACTGTTTGGCCATGTCGGCCTTGTTGAGGCCCTGGAGGGCACCATAGTGGCGCTCGTTCAGGCGGTAGTCTTTGAGTACCGGGAGCCAGGTGCGGTCCATTTCGTCGAGCACGTACCACAGGGTGTGGATCGCGCGTTTGAGCACGCTGGTGTAGCAGACGTCGAAGTCCCAGCCTTCGGCCTTGAGCAGGCGGCCCGCCGCAATCGCCTGGGAAATGCCGGTGGGCGTGAGGTCCACATCGGTCCAGCCGGTGAAGCGGTTTTCCAGGTTCCAGGTGGATTCGCCGTGGCGAATGAGGACAAGCTTGTGCATGATGAAGGCAGAATCGGAAGCAGGGCAAAACCGGTGATTTTAGAATAGCGGGTTGTACAAAAAGGGGTAACCGTGGATTTCATTTTTCAGAACTGGGTGCTGATCCTGATTGCTGTGGCTTCGGGCGCCATGCTGATGTGGCCTGCCTTGACCAAAGGGGGAGGCGCCCACAGCGTGACACCCACCGAGGCGGTGCAGCTGATCAACCGCGAGAAGGCGGTGGTGGTCGATGTGTGTTCGCCCGACGAATTTGCGGCGGGACACGTCACGAATGCGAAGAACGTGCCGTTGGGCGAACTCGACAACCGCCTGACGCAGGTGGTCAAGAACAAGTCGCTGCCGGTGCTGATGGTGTGTGCCTCGGGCATCCGTTCCAAGCGTGCCGTGACCATGGCCCAGAAACTGGGCTACGAGAAGGCCTATTGCCTGGCTGGTGGCATGGGCGCGTGGCGGGCGGCCAATCTGCCGGTTCAAAAGGGTTAAGCTGAGTCTTCAAGGAGTCTGAAATGGCACAGGTCACGATCTACAGCAGCGATTACTGCCCCTACTGCCAGCGCGCCAAGGCACTGTTGCGCGAGCGTGGGGTCTCCGAATGGGAAGAGGTGGTGGTGGATGGCAAGCCCGATGTGCGTGCGGCCATGGCCGCTCGTGTGGGCCGTACCAGCGTGCCGCAGATCTTCATCAATGGCCAGCACGTGGGCGGCTGCGATGATCTGCATGCGCTCGATGCCCGGGGTGAGCTGGTGCCCATGCTGACATAATCGGGCTTTCTTTTTCACCAGACCCTATTCATCATGGCCGACGAGCAGCTGACCCCCGTGTTCCAGATTCAACGTGTTTACCTGAAGGAAGCTTCTCTGGAACAGCCCAACTCCCCGGGCATCCTGCTCGAACAGGAGCAACCCAGCGTCGACATCCAGCTGGGCGTGGGCGCCGAGCCCGTGGCCGAAGGCATTTTCGAAGTCAGCGTGACTTGCACGGTGCAGACCAAGATCAAGGACAAGACCGTGTTTCTGGTCGAGGCCAAGCAGGCGGGCATTTTCGAATTGCGCAACCTGCCTCAGGAGCAGATGGGCCCGATCCTGGGCATTGCCTGCCCGCAGATCGTCTATCCTTACCTGCGTGGCAACGTCGCTGACCTGATTCAGCGCGGCGGCTTTCCCCCGGTTCACCTGGCAGAAATCAACTTCCAGGCCATGTACGAGCAGCAGCAGGTGCAGCAGGACGGCGCTTCACCCATCTTCACCCAGTAAGCAGCGGCTGGCTGCGCGGGCACGATGAAGCTCTCGGTTCTTGGCGCCGGCGCCTGGGGCACGGCGCTGGCCATCGCGGCAGCGAGCGACAAGGGGGCCCCACATCAGGTGCGGCTGTGGGCCCGCGATCCGGCGCAGGCCGATGCCATGCAGGCCACACGCCAGAATGTCCGCTACCTGGCGGAAGCGGTGTTTCCGCCGGGTCTGCAGGCTTTTTCCTGCTCGCCCGATCGGCTGAGCAATGCGGTGACCAGCGACGACCTGGTCATCATCGGCACGCCCATGGCCGCCTTGCGCGGCATGCTGACGCATTTGCGTGAACTGTCGGTCCCCGTGGCCTGGCTGTGCAAGGGCTTTGAGCGCCCCCTGGGTGAGGAGGATGCGCCGGGCTGGCTGGGCCACGAGATTGCGGCCCAGGTGGCCCCGGCCCTGCGGGTCGGGGTGCTCAGCGGTCCCAGCTTCGCCCGTGAAGTGGCAGCCGGCTCCCCCACGGCGCTGGTGGCTGCCAGTGCGCATGCCGATGTCCGCCAGTGCCTGGTCGCGGCTTTTCACAGCCCGTCTCTGAGGGTGTATGCGAACGACGACGTGCCCGGCGTGGAGGTTGGCGGTGCGGTCAAGAACGTGATGGCCATTGCCACGGGTCTGTGTGACGGCCTGAATCTGGGTTTGAACGCCCGTGCAGCCCTGATCACCCGCGGGCTGGCCGAGATGGTGCGTCTGGGTGTGGCGCTGGGTGCTCGCCCGGAAACCTTCATGGGCCTCAGCGGCCTGGGCGATCTCGTCCTGACCGCCACGGGTGACCTGAGCCGCAATCGCCAGGTCGGCCTGTTGCTGGCCAAAGGGCAGACCTTGCAGCAGGCCGTGGATTCGCTGGGCCATGTGGCCGAGGGCGTCTACAGCGCCCGCACGGTGGCGAGACGGGCGCGGTTGCTGGGGGTGGACATGCCGATCACCGATGCCGTGGTGGCCTTGCTGGATGGCCGTCTGAAGCCCATGGAGGCGCTGGCTCGCCTCATGGGCCGCGATCCGGTGGCCGAGCAGCACTGAGCCGCCTCAGCGGTGTTCAGAACTCCCAGTTGTCGATCAGGCGGGTGCGGCCCAGTTTGGCTGCACCGAGGGCCACCAGCGTGCCTGGCTGGAAGTCGGTGCCCTGCGGTGTTTGAAGGTCTTCGCGGCGTCGGACCGTGACGTAGTCGACCAGCCAGCCCCGTTCGGCCAGCGCGTGGGTCGCATGGGTTTCGAGTGCAGCGAGGTTGTGTTCCCCGCCCAGCACGCCCGCAGCGAGGGTTTTGAGTGCCAGCGACAGCTGGACCGCCTCGGCCCGTTCGGTGGGATTGAGGTAGCTGTTGCGCGAACTCAGGGCCAGACCGTCCGGGGCCCGCTCGATGGCGCCGCCATGGATGGTGACGGGCAGGGCAAACTGTCGGACCATCTGCCGGATGACCATGAGCTGCTGGTAGTCCTTCTTGCCGAAAACGGCATGGCCCTGCCCGCGTGACTGGCCAAAAACGATGTGGAACAGTTTCATGACCACGGTGCTCACGCCCGTGAAGAAACCTGGCCGGAAATGGCCTTCCAGCATGTCGGCGAGTGCGGCAGGCGGATGTACCTTGAAGCCTTGGGGCTCCGGGTAGAGCTCCTGTTCAGAGGGCGCGAAAACGACATCGCATCCCTCGGCCTGCAGTTTGGCGCAGTCCAGTTCCAGGGTGCGCGGGTAGGTGTCGAAATCTTCGTGGGGGAGGAACTGCAGGCGGTTGACGAAGATGCTGGCGACCGTGACATCGCCGAGCGGCTTGGCCTGGCGCACCAGGGCCAGATGGCCGCTGTGGAGATTGCCCATGGTGGGCACGAAGGCGGGTGAGCGGAAGTTGGCGAGGTGCTCACGCAGCGCCGCGATGGTGTGAATCACTTGCATGGGTTTACCAGGCGTGGACGGCGTTGTCGGGGAAGGAACCGTTTTTCACGGCCTGCACGTAGGCGGCCATGGCGTGCCGCACACTGCTCTGCCCGTCCATGAAGTTGCGCACGAATTTGGGGTTCTTGCCGAGGTTGATGCCCAGCATGTCGTGCATGACCAGCACCTGGCCGGCGGTGCCGTTGCCCGAGCCGATGCCGATGGTGTGGCAACGTGGCAGTTGCTGGGTCACTTCGGTTGCCAGCGCCGCCGGCACCATTTCCAGCACCAGCATGGCGGCGCCGGCTTCCTGCAGGTCCAGCGCTTCACGCTTGAGGCGCAGGGCATCGCCCTCGTTGCGACCCTGCACGCGGTAGCCACCCAGCGCATGGACGGTCTGCGGTGTGAGGCCGAGGTGGGCACAGACCGGAATGCCTCGCTCCACCAGGAAGCGGACGGTTTCGGTGGTCCAGCCACCGCCTTCGAGCTTGACCATGTGGGCACCGGCGTGCAGCAGGGCAGAGGCGCTGCGGATGGCCTGTTCTTTCGACTCGTGATAGCTGCCGAAGGGCAGGTCACCGATCACCCAGGCGGTACCCTGAACCCGGCGAAGGCCTCGGGTGACGCTTTGCACGTGGTAGCACATGGTGTCGAGGGTGACACCGACCGTGCTGCTGAGGCCCTGGCAGACCATGCCCAGGGAGTCGCCGATCAGCAGGCATTCGACGCCCGCGCTGTCGGCCACGGCGGCAAAAGTCGCATCGTAGGACGTGAGCATGGCGATTTTCTCACCCCGTTCCCGCATCTCCTGAAGACGCGGCAGACTCACCGGTTTGCGGGGCGGCAGAGGCGATGCGGCGGGCAGGGTGCCGTAGGGCGTACTTTGGGTGGTCTCGCTCATGGGTCGTTGGGTGTCTGTCCGAGGGACACCGGCCGTTGCAGCGCAAAAGCCGGCTCGTCAGGGTGGAGTCTAGTCGATCCCATGGCGGGTCTTGCCCGGGGGCATGGGCAGGCAGCCGTTATGCTTGCGGGCTGAAGAGCCGTGATCTGGCCATGAAAACCCGAAACGAATGAACGACATGGACGTATTTTCTCCAACGCAACTGGCGGCACTGGCCAGGGCCGATGTGACCCGGGCCTTGCAGGAAGACGTGGGCACTGGCGACCTGACGGCCGCTCTGGTCAACCCGCTTCAGCGTGCCCGCGCCCGTGTGCTGGCCCGCGAAGCCGCGGTGATTTGCGGTCAGCCCTGGGTGGAGGCCACGGTGCTGGCCCTGGACCCGCAGGCTCGCATCGTGTGGCATGTGAGCGAAGGCCAGCGCTGTGAGCCTGATCAGGTGGTGCTGGACATCGAAGGGCGTGCCCAGCCCCTGCTGACGGCCGAGCGCACGGCGTTGAACTTTTTGCAGACCCTGAGTGCCGTTGCCACCAAGACGGCGCAATATGTGGATCGGGTGGCCGGCACACGGGCACGCATCGTGGACACGCGCAAGACCCTGCCTGGTCTGCGACTGGCACAGAAGTATGCGGTGCTGACAGGCGGTGGAGCCAATCACCGCCTGGGCCTTTACGACGCGGTGCTGATCAAGGAGAACCACATCGCAGCCGCCGGGGGGGTGACGGCCGTGCTGCTGCGCGTGCAGCAGACCGCGCCGCAGGCCCAGTTCGTGCAGATCGAGGTGGAAACCCTGGCGCAACTGCAGGAGGCGCTGGACGCTGGCGCCCGCATGGTGCTGCTCGACAACATGGACCTGCCCACCTTGCGCGAGGCGGTGCGCCTGAATGCCGGCCATCCGCAGGGAGGCGCGGTGCTGGAAATCTCGGGTGGGGTGAATGAAAGCACGGTGCGAGCCCTTGCAGAAACCGGTGTGGACCGCATCTCCATCGGAGCGCTGACCAAAGACGTGAAGGCCGTGGATTTTTCAATGCGTTTCGAGGCCTTCTGAGCAGGTTGGACATCCATAGGAACAGACATGGAACAGGTGATCGAGATCGATTATGAGCAGCCCGCATGTGCCACCCGCCATGCCTGGGCCCGTGTGCCTCAGGAGCCCTCCCCGGACGAGCGCCTGGCCCTGATGGACAAGATCCGCCGCCTGCTGAAGGCGCGCAACGCCGTGATGGTGTCGCACTACTACGTGCACCCGGACCTGCAGGACCTGGCCGAGGAAACCGGCGGCATCGTGAGCGACAGCCTGGAGATGGCCCGCTTTGGCCGCGACCACCCCGCACAGACCCTGGTGGTCAGCGGCGTGCGTTTCATGGGCGAAACCGCCAAGATCCTGTCGCCCGAAAAGACCATCCTCATGCCTGATCTGGACGCGAACTGTTCGCTGGACCTGGGCTGCCCGGAAGGCGACTTTGCCGCTTTCTGCGCCGAGCACCCTGACCGGACGGTGGTCGTGTACGCGAACACCAGCGCGGCGGTGAAGGCACGCTCTGACTGGCTCGTGACATCGAGTTGCGCACTGGACATCGTGCGGGCCTTGAAAGACAAGGGCCACAAGATCCTGTGGGCGCCCGACAAACACCTGGGCAGCTACATCCAGCGCGAAACCGGCGCCGACATGCTGATGTGGAAAGGCTCGTGCATCGTGCACGACGAATTCAAGGCGTTCGAGCTGCAGGATCTGATGAAACGGCACCCGGGCGCGAAGGTGCTCGTGCACCCCGAGAGCCCTGCCGACGTGGTGGCCCTGGCCGACGCGGTGGGCTCCACCAGCGGGATCCTGAAGGCGGCGCAGGAAATGGACGCGCGCGAATTCATCGTGGCCACCGACAACGGCATGATGCACAAGCTGCGCACCCTGAATCCCGGCAAGGTGTTCATCGAAGCGCCCACGGCGGGCAACAGCGCGACCTGCAAGAGCTGTGCGCATTGCCCCTGGATGGCCATGAACGGCCTGGCCGGTGTGGCCATGGTGCTGGAACACGGGTTGAATGAAATTCATGTGGATCCGGCGTTGATTCCCCGGGCCCGACTGCCGATCGACCGCATGCTGGCCTTCACCTCGGCGAAGAAGGCCGGACACGACGCCGGGGCCTTGGTGCCGCACATCGGCGCGGCCTGAGTTTTCGGCGCACAATGTGCCACAGGGGCGGTGTTGCCCCGGATGGCTGGAGTGTTCGATGCAGTGGACAACCTCAATCTGGCTGGGATTGGCGGTAGGGGCCAGCGTTTTTGCGCTGCCCGCTTCGGCCTCACGGCTCGACATGGACGACATCGCGCTGGAAGGCCAGCTCCGCTTCCTCGCCGAGCGGCCTGACCCCGAGGCCTACCGCTACGAGGCCAGCGCGGTCATCGACCCGGTCAGCCTGCAGACCGGTGTGGTCACCCTCAAGACCTGCCACCTGCAGCTCGATCCGAACCGGCGCGTGGTGGTGGCCTTCAACCGCGAACGCGTCCAGCACATCGAGATTCTGGAAACCACCGGTGTGGGCCGGGCCTGGGTGGAAGGGCATCGCGTTGAACTGGCCGATGTGAAGCGCGGTGGCCATGTGTGCATTGGCTTGCGTTCTCAGGCGCTTGAGTCGACTGGCGAGGGTCGCTGGAAGCTCCATGCCGGCCCGCTGATGCGCCGTTACCTCGACGGCTACCTGCCCATGGACGCCAAGCTGAGCCTGAAGTGGCCACCTGGCTTGCTGGCGGTGGAGCAGACGCAGCCGGCGCCCCAGCCCGGCGTGCGCCTGACCGAGGCCAGCGACGGGGCCACGCTGGACATCACGTTTGCGGGCCGGATGTCGGCCACCTGGGAACTGAAAACGCTCAGGCGCTGAGCGGTGTCAGCACCGTGGGCCGTGCCTGGGGGAGCAGGCCCGGATGGTCGCGGCTGAAATGCAGACCACGGCTTTCCTTGCGGGCCTGCGCGCATCGGACGATCAGATCGGCCACTTCGACCAGATTGCGGAGTTCGAGGAGGTCACGGCTGACGTGAAAACGGGAATAGAACTCGTGGATTTCGGCACGCAGCAGCGCGATGCGGTGGGCCGCGCGCTCCAGGCGTTTGTCGGTGCGCACGATGCCGACGTAGTCCCACATGAAGCGGCGCAGTTCGTCCCAGTTGTGCGAGATGACCACGTGCTCGTCGGCGTCGATCACGCGGCTGTCGTCCCAGGGCCGGATGGCCGGGATGGCGGCAGGAGGCTGGGCCGCCATGTCTCGCACGGCGGCCTTGGCAAACACCATGCATTCCAGCAGTGAATTGCTGGCCAGCCGGTTGGCGCCGTGCAGGCCGGTGCAGCTGGCCTCGCCCACCACGTACAGGCCAGGCAGGTCGGTTCGGGCGTTCAGGTCGGTCATCACGCCGCCACAGGTGTAGTGAGCGGCGGGCACCACCGGTATCGGCTCCCGGGTGATGTCGATGCCCAGTTCGGCGCAGCGCGCCAGGATGTTGGGAAAGTGCTCGTGCAGGAAAGCGGCGGGCTGATGCGAGATGTCGAGGTACACGCAATCGATGCCGTGTTTCTTCATCTCGAAGTCGATGGCACGCGCCACCACGTCTCGCGGGGCCAGTTCGGCACGGGGGTCGTGGTCGGGCATGAAGCGGTGACCACCCAGGTGTGCCGGCAGCTTCAGCAGGCCGCCCTCGCCACGCACGGCCTCGGTGATCAGGTAGGTCTTGGCCTTGGGGTGGTACAGGCAGGTGGGGTGGAACTGGATGAACTCCATGTTCGCGACCCGGCAGCCGGCCCGCCAGGCTGCGGCAATGCCGTCGCCCGTGGCGGTGTCGGGGTTGGAGGTGTAAAGGTACACCTTGCCTGCGCCACCCGTGCACAGGACGGTGTGGGGAGCCACAAAGGCCTCGACCTGGTCGGTGGCTTCGTTGAGGGCATAGGCACCCAGGCATCGGCGGGGCAGCAGGGCCTGACTGGCATGCTTGTCGCTGAGGATGAGGTCAACCAGGTTGTGGGTTTCGTATACCTGAACGTTCGGGGCTTGCTGCACCCGTTCAATCAGGGTGTGCTGGACGGCTGCGCCTGTGGCGTCGGCGGCATGGACGATGCGGCGGTGGCTGTGTCCGCCTTCGCGCGTGAGGTGGAGTTCGCCATCGTGCAGCGTGAACTGGGTGCCCATCTCGCGCAGCCAGGCGATGGCCTCGGGGGCGTTTTCCACCGTGAAGCGCGTGGCCTCGGGGTCGCACAGGCCGGCACCGGCCACAAAGGTGTCATCGACGTGGGCATCGAAGCTGTCGTCTTCGGACAGCACCGCTGCAATCCCGCCCTGGGCCCAACCGCTGGAGCCGTCTTCGATGGTGCGCTTCGTGAGGACGGCCACGCGCAGGTGGTCCGGAAGCAGCAGGGCGGTGGACAGGCCGGCCAGGCCGCTGCCCACGATCAGCACATCGAAGTGGCGCGTGGGGGCGGATGGGCCGTTGCTGGATGAGAGGGTGTTCATCGGTGAGGTTCAGGTGGGCGTGTAGGCCAGCCGCACGTAGATCGGGGCATAGGCCTCGGCCTGTGTGAGCTCGATGAGTGTTTCCTTGGCCAGTTCGAGCATGGCGATGAAAGTGACCACCAGCACCGGGACACCCTGGCTCACCTCGAAGAGGTCGCCGAATTCGACAAACCGTCGGCCTTGCAGCCGTCGCAGCACCAGACTCATGTGTTCACGGACGCTCAGTGCCTCGCGGCTGATCTTGTGGTGCTGGACGAGCCGCGCGCGTTTGAGGATGTCATGCCAGGCATCGGCGAGGTCCTGAGGGTGGACATCGGGGAAGCGAGGCGCCAGCGCCTGCTCCACACAGACCTGTGCCCGTAGGAAGTCGCGCCCGAGCTGAGGCCATTCGGCAATCCGCTGGGCCGCCAGCTTCATCTGTTCGTATTCCAGCAGGCGTCGCACCAGTTCGGCGCGTGGGTCTTCGGCGTCTTCGGCATTGTCCACCCCCTTGGGGGGCAGGAGCATGCGGGACTTGATTTCGATGAGCATGGCGGCCATGAGCAGGTATTCGCCGGCCAGCTCCAGGTTGCGGGCGCGCACCTGTTCCACGTAACTCAGGTACTGTCGCGTGACCTCGGCCATGGGAATGTCGAGGATGTTGAAGTTCTGTTTGCGGATCAGGTAAAGGAGGAGGTCGAGCGGGCCCTCGAAGGCCTCCAGAAACACCTCCAGCGCATCGGGCGGGATGTAGAGATCCTGAGGGAGTGCGAAAAGGGGTTCGCCGTACAGCCGCGCCAGGGCCACCTGGTCGACCACTTCCGGCATGCTGACGGGCAGGATTTCCGGGGTGGGCAGGGCAAGACCGGATTCGGGTGGCACAGGGCCAGCGGCCATCTCAGCGCAGGGAAGGCTCGGTCTGGTAGACGTAGGGCTTCTGCCGAACGCGGGCGGCTTGTGCCTCGGCCGACAGCTGACGGTCGACCTGCTTGTCCCACAGCAGGGCACGCCCCTGACGCTGCTCGGCTTCGAGTTCGGGTTTCTGCTGCTTGAGCGATTCGATGAACTGCGTGGCGTCAGAGGCGTAATGCGGGCGGGCGAACAGATTCATGACGGAGGCCTGTTGGAGGATATCCACCCATTTTAGCCAATGCAGGGGATGTCCAGGAGCCAGGGGTACCCGTCAGTCCAAGGGCTGGAGGTGACTGGCGAAGCCCGATCGGCGAACCAGTGAGGACGGCTGCTCGTTGAGGCCGGTGATGGAAAGCTTCCCACCCCGCTTTTCCAGCGCCTTGTGGAGTTGCTCCAGCGCGTCGAGCCCGGTGGTGTCGAGCGAGATCATCTGACTGGCATCCAGCACCACATGACAGCCCTCAGGGGAGCGCTCCACCGTTTCCACAATCGGGTCGATCTTCGCCACCGCGCCGAAAAACAGCGAGCCATAGAGTTGGTAATGCAGGCGTCCGTCGGCCATCTGGCGCGGCTCGGCCCGGAAGATCTCGCTCTGTCGGCGCACGAACAGCACCACGGCCAGAACGAGACCCAGTTCCACCGCCACGGTGAGATCAAAAATCACCGTCACGAAAAAGGTCGAGAGCAGCATGAGTCGGTAGTGGCCACTGAACTGCCGGAGGCGTGCGAATTCCTTCCATTCGCCCATGTTCCATGCCACGAACAGCAGCACACCGGCCAGCACGGCCAGCGGGATGTGCTTGGCCAGCGGGGCAGCCGCCAGCACCACCACGGCCAGCGTGGCCGCATGAACCAGCCCCGCCACCGGGGATGTGGCACCGGCCCGGATGTTGGTGACGGTTCGGGCGATGGTGCCGGTGGCAGGCATGCCACCGAAGAAAGGCACCACGACATTGGCCACGCCCTGGGCCATGAGTTCCTGGTTGGGGTCGTGCTTGGGGCGATCGCTGAGCTGGTCGGCCACCCGGGCGCAGAGCAGCGACTCGATGGCACCCAGCAGGGCGATCGTCAACGTGGGGACCACCAGCAGCTTGACGGTTTCCCAGGAGAACGCCGGGAGCTGAAAAGCCGGCAGATGCTGGGGTATGCCCCCGAAACGGGAGCCGATGGTTTCGACAGGCATCTCCATCGCCCAGGCCAGCAGCGAGAGGCTGACCAGCGCAATGATGGGCGCCGGAACGCGCGAGGTGGCTTTGAGGGCGCTGACGGCGTCGATTTCGTCAAGTTTCTTGCGGAAACCGGATTCGCTGGCCCACAGTCTGGGCCAGATGAAGAGCCCCAGGACACAGGCAGCGGCCAGGCCGAATGCCCAGGGGTTGAAGGTGTCCAGATGCCGTGACAGCGTGCCGATCTGCTGGAAGAAATCGGCCGGCATCTTCTCGATCTGCAGGCCCATGACGTCCCGCAGTTGAGACAGGGCTATCAGCACCGCAATGCCGTTGGTGAAGCCGATGACGACACTCACCGGGACGTAGCGGACCAGCGTGCCCAGCTTGAAAAAGCCCAGCAGAAACAGCAGGACGCCTGCACTGAGGGTGGAGATCAGCAGGTTGGCCAGGCCATAACGTTCCACAATGCCGTAGACAATGACGATGAAAGCCCCTGCCGGCCCGCCGATCTGCACCGACGATCCCCCCAGCGCCGAGATGAGGAAGCCGGCAATGATGGCAGTCCAGAGGCCAGCCTCCGGCTTGAGGCCCGAGGCAATGGCAAAAGCCATGGCCAGCGGCAAGGCCACGATGCCCACCGTGGCCCCTGCGCCCATGTCCTTGAACAGGCGCTCGCTGCTGTAGTCGCGCAGGTCCTGCAACAGACGTGGGCGAAACGCAGCGAACGAGGGCATGGGCACAGGATATCAGTGAATTCGCATGCCGGGTTGGGCGCCCGGCCAGGGTTGCAGCACGTAGATGCCCGGCTGGGTTTTCTCGTCGGCGTGGCTGGCGGCCAGCACCATGCCTTCGCTGACGCCAAACTTCATCTTTCGGGGCGCCAGGTTGGCCACCATCACGGTGAGCTTGCCGACGAGGTCTTCCGGCTTGTACATGCTGGCGATGCCACTGAACACGTTGCGCCGGATCGGATGCCCCTGCGGGTCAGTGCCTTCGCCCACGTCCAGCGTCAGGCGCAGCAGCTTGGTGGAGCCCTCCACCGGCTCGCAGGCCTCGATGCGGGCAATTCGCAGGTCCACCTTGGCAAAGTCGTCGATGGAGATCGTGGGCGCGATGACTTCGCCGCCCGGCCGCCCCATGGCGGAGTCAGCTCCCCCTGGGGGCAGGGAGGACGTACCAGCGTCAACCGTGGGGGCCCCATTCGGCGGCTCGAACAGGGCTTCCAGCAGCTTGATGTCCACCCGCTGCATCAGGTGCTGGTAGGCGCCGATCGAGTGACCTGCGCCCAACGGCGTGGTGGCGTTGGCGTAGCTCAGGGGCTCGCATTGCAGGAAGGCCTCGACCTGCACGGCCAGCGCCGGCAACACCGGCTTGAGCAGCACGGTCAGCACGCGGAAGGTTTCGATGCAGGTGGTGCAGACGTCGTGCAGGCGGGCGTCCATACCTGGCTGTTTGGCCAGTTCCCAGGGCTTGTTCTGGTCCACGTATTCGTTCACGCGGTCGGCCAGGGCCATGGTCTCACGGATGGCCTTGCCGTATTCGCGTTCGGCCAGCAACTCGGCCACGCCGGGGACGGCTTGCTGCAGGTGGTCGAGCAGGGCTTCGCCGTCACCGGACATGGTGCCCAACTGGCCACCCAAGCGTTTGGCAATGAAGCCGGCGGCACGGGAGGCGATGTTGATGTACTTGCCCACCAGGTCGCTGTTGACGCGGGCCACGAAGTCGTCGGGGTTGAAGTCCACGTCTTCCACCCGGCTGTTGAGCTTGGCGGCCAGGTAGTAGCGCAGCCACTCGGGGTTCATGCCCAGACCCAGGTACTTCAGCGGGTCCAGGCCGGTGCCGCGGCTCTTGCTCATCTTCTCGCCGCCGTTGACGGTGATGAAGCCGTGCACGTTGACCTGTGTGGGCGTCTTGCGGCCGCTGAAGTGCAGCATGGCTGGCCAGAACAGGGTGTGGAAGTAGGTGATGTCCTTGCCGATGAAGTGCACCTGTTCCACCGCCGGGTCGGCCACGAATTCCTCATAGCTTTGCGCGGTGCGCGAAGGCGCGTGCCAGTGGTGGGCGGCCTGGCCCTTGGCAAAGTGGTTCTTCAGGCTGGCCAGGTAGCCGATGGGCGCGTCCAGCCAGACGTAGAAGTACTTGCCCGGTGCGTCCGGGATCTCGATGCCGAAGTAGGGCGCGTCGCGCGAAATGTCCCAGTCGCCCAGACCGCCGTTGCCGTGCTCGTCCTTGGCGAACCATTCCTTGATCTTGTTGAGCACCTCGGGCTGTAGGCGGCCCGCATCGCTGGTCCAGTTTTCCAGGAATTCGATGCAGCGCGGGTCGCTGAGCTTGAAAAAATAGTGCTCGGAAGTTTTGAGCACCGGTGTGGCGCCAGACAGGGCGGAGTAGGGGTTCTTCAGTTCGGTGGGCGCATAGACCGCGCCGCAGCTTTCGCAGGAGTCGCCGTACTGGTCCTTGGCGCCGCACTTGGGGCATTCGCCCTTGATGAAGCGGTCGGGCAGGAACATCGCCTTGTCGGGGTCGAAGAACTGCTCGATCGTCTTGGTGCTGATCAGGCCGTTGGCCTTGAGGTCGAGGTAGATGCGCTGGGCCAGTTCGTGGTTCTCGGGGCCATCGGTGCTGTGCCAGTTGTCGAACTTCACATGGAAGCCTTCGAGGTAGGGGGCACGGCCGGCGGCGATGTCGGCGACGAACTGCTGCGGCGTCTTGCCGGCCTTTTCGGCGGCGATCATGATGGGTGCGCCGTGGGCGTCGTCTGCGCCGACAAAATGAACTTCATGCCCGTGCATGCGCTGCATCCGCACCCAGATGTCGGCCTGGATGTACTCCATGATGTGGCCGATGTGAAAGTGCCCGTTGGCGTAGGGCAGGGCGGTGGTGACGAAGAAGCGTCGTTTTTCGGGGCGCGCGGTCATGTGGGTGTCCTTGAGGGCAAGCCCACGATTTTAATGAGGGCACTGCAGCCCCGGCGAAAGGTGGCATCGGCGGGAGCGGCTAGACTAGCCCTTCCTATTCATTGCCGGAGACCACTTCAGATGGCCGTAGAACAACAGGCGCTGCTGCAGGCGCTGCAAACCGTATCCGATCCCAACACGGGCAAAGACTTCGTGACCACCCGGGCCATCAGGAACCTGCAGGTTCACGAGGGCGATGTGTCGTTCGATCTCGAGTTGGGTTACCCCTGCAAGAGCCAGCATCCAGCCCTGCGCAAGGCGCTGATTGCCGCCGCCAAGAGCGTGGCGGGGGTGGAGAACGTGTCCGTCAACCTGCAGACCCGGGTCATTGCCCATGCGGTGCAACGGGGCGTGCAGTTGCTGCCTCACGTCAAGAACATCATTGCCGTGGCCTCGGGCAAGGGGGGCGTGGGCAAGAGCACCACCACAGTGAATCTGGCGCTGGCGCTGGCCGCCGAAGGCGCCAGGGTCGGCATTCTGGACGCGGACATCTACGGCCCCAGCCAGCCGATGATGATGGGCATCGAGGGCCGCCCCGACAGCACCGATGGCCAAACCATGGAGCCGCTGGAGAACTTCGGCGTTCAGGTGATTTCGATCGGCTTCCTGGTGGACAAGGACGAAGCCATGATCTGGCGCGGCCCCATGGCCACCCAGGCGCTGGAGCAGCTGCTGCGCCAGACCAACTGGAAAGACCTCGACTACCTGCTGGTGGACATGCCCCCCGGTACTGGCGACATCCAGCTCACGCTGAGCCAACGCGTACCCATGACGGGTTCGGTGATCGTCACCACCCCGCAAGACATCGCGCTGCTCGATGCCCGCAAAGGCATCAAGATGTTCGAGAAGGTGGGCGTGCCCATCCTGGGCATCGTCGAGAACATGGCGGTGTACTGCTGCCCCAACTGCGGCCATACCGAACACATCTTCGGCGCCGAAGGTGGCAAGCGCATGGCGGCCGAGTACGGCATGGATTACCTGGGCGCCTTGCCGCTGAACATGCAGATCCGCGTGCAGGCCGACAGCGGCCGACCCACCGTGGTGGCCGATCCCGAAGGCGAGATCGCGGGCATTTACAAGGCCGTGGCGCGTCAGGTGGCCATCACCGTGGCGGGCAAGGCGAAGGATTTCTCGTCCAAATTCCCGAGCATCAAGATCTCCAAGGACACCTGATGGTTCAGAACCCTCCGGCGCCGGGGAGGACGCCGCCTCCCTGGCGCCGCATGGGGCCGCGTACCCGACGGGTCGTGCAAGCGGTGCTTTATGAAACGTTTGCGGTCATTTTCGTCGCGACCGCGCTGGCCTGGGCGTTTCGTGAGCCGGCCGGCTCGGCGCTTGGCCTGGCTGTGCTGACCTCAGGCATTGCACTGGCCTGGAACTATGTCTTCAACAGCCTTTTTGAGCGTTGGGAGCGCAAGCAGGCGGTCAAGGGTCGTTCCTGGCGCCGTCGTGTGGCGCATGGCATTGGTTTTGAAGGCGGCTTGGCTGTTCTTCTCATCCCGGTGATGGCCTGGTGGCTCAACACCTCGCTCTGGCTGGCGTTTCTGGCCGATGCCGGCCTGCTGGTGTTTTTCCTGTTCTACACCATGGCGTTCACCTGGGCGTTTGACCGGGTGTTCGGCTTGCCTCAATCTGCCCTGCAGCACCCGGACTGAGTTGCCCTGGGTGCCTGGGGTTTTTCAGGCGCCGGCCCGGGATGCTTCCAGGTCGCGCAGCTTGAAGCGCTGGATCTTGCCAGTGGCCGTCTTGGGCAGTTCCTGCACGAACTCGATGTAACGAGGGTATTTGTAAGGGGCCAGATGCTCCTTGCAGAAGGCCTTGACGCCGTCCTCATCCAGCGCCTGGCCGGCTTTCAGCACGATGAAGGCCTTGGTCTTGGTCAGGCCTTCGTTGTCGGTCTTGCCAATCACGGCCGCTTCCAGGATGGCCGGGTGCTGCACCAGCGTGGCTTCCACTTCGAACGGGCTGACATAGATGCCGCTGACCTTGAGCATGTCGTCGTTGCGACCGGCGTAGGTGTAGTAGCCCTCGGCGTCGCGGCTGTACTTGTCACCGCTCTTGGTCCATTCGCCCCGGAAAGTGTCGCGCGACTTCTCTCGGTTGTGCCAGTACATCAGCGCGGCGCTCGGGCCCTTGATGTAGAGGTCGCCGATGTCGATGGAGCCATCGGCGTTCGGCTTCATGGGGGTGCCCTCTTCGTCGCGGAGTTCCACTTCGTAACCGGGCACCGGCTTGCCAGTGGTGCCGTAGCGCACATCGCCCGGGCGGTTGGACAGGAAGATGTGCAGCATTTCGGTGGAGCCGATGCCGTCGATGATTTCGGCACCGAAATGGGCCGTCCAGCGGTCACCGATATCGCGTGGCAGGGCCTCGCCAGCCGATGAACACAGGCGCAACGCCACATCGGCTCTGGCGGGCAGGTCGGGCTGGGCCAGCATGCCGCCGTAGCCGGTGGGGGCACCGTAGAACACGGTCGGTTGGCGACCGGCCAGGGCCGGGGTATGGCCGGTGAGGCGTTTGAACACGGCCTGCGGCGTGGGGCGCTCGGCCATCAGCACCACGGTGGCGCCCACGCTCAACGGAAAGCTCAGCGAGTTCCCCAGGCCGTAGGCAAAGAACAGCTTGGCGGCCGAGAACACGGTATCGGCCTCGGTGAGGCCCAGCACCGGTTGGGCGTAGAGGGCGGCTGTCCAGTAGAGGTTGCCCTGGGTATGGACCGTGCCCTTGGGGCGGCCGGTCGAGCCAGAGGAATACAGCCAGAAGGCCGCTTCGTCCGCCAGCGTGGCCGTTGGGGTGGCCTGGGGGGCACTTCGGGCCAGCAGGTCGTTCATGCCGACAGCTTGGTGGCCTGGCCCGGCGGGCCGTGGCAAGGTGGGTTTCGACACCACCAGGTGCCTGACTTCGTGCGGGCCCTGTTCCAGCGCGGCCTCCAGTGTGGGCAGCAGCGCCTCGGACACCAGCGCTGCCTGGGCGCGGCAGTTGCGCAGCATGAAAGCGTAATCTTCGGCGGTGAGCAAGGTGTTCAGGCACACTGGCACGATGCCAGCGTACAGCGCACCCAGGAAACCGACGATCCAGTCGTTGCTGTCCTGCATGAGCAGCAGCACACGCTCTTCGCGGCGCAAACCCAGCGACCGCAGACCGTTGGCCATGCGACGGATCTGTTCGGCGAGTTCGCCGTAGGTCAGCTGGCCATGGTCGTCGATCAGCGCCACTTTCCCGTTGCGCGAGGCGTTGAGTCGGATCAGGTCCTGGGCGAAGTTGTATTCTGCCGGGGGTGGTGGGGGCAGGCGGTGCATCGTGGGTGTCTCCTCTGGCGGGGTGGTATCGGTGTCAAGGGGTCAGACATTCAGGGCAGCGGCGCGGCTGCCCCACTGGTCAAGCGCAGCGGTGCTGGCCTGTACGGCGCTACGCCGGTGGTAGAAGCCCAGCGCGCGCAGGCCGCCGAGTTCTTCGCCGCCGCCAGCACGTCCCGGGCCGCCGTGCAGCGACATCGGCATCACGTTGCCATGGCCGCTGTGCAGCGTGGCGATGTCGGGCGAAATGGCGTGGATGCGGCCATGGCTGGAGCCCAGTTCGGCCGCCGTCTGCGCGATGAAGGCCGGATCGGCACTGTAGACCGACATGACCAGCGAACCCTCGCCGCGGCGGATCAGCTCGTGGGCCTGCTTGATGCCGTCGTAGGCCATGAGCGTGGCGACCGGGCCGAACACTTCCACCTCGTGCAGCACGCGGGCGCTGGCTGGCTGGCGGCTCCCCAGCAGGGTGGGAGCCACGCAGGCGGCCACCCCGGGGTCGGCATTCACCAGAGCCACCTGGCTGCCGTCGAACAGCACGTCGGCTTCGGTCTTCAGGTGGGCGATGCCGGCCAGCACGTTGTCGTATTGTTCTCGGCTCACGAGGGCGCCCATGCGCACGCCTTCGCTGCGAGGGTTGCCCACGGTGGTCTTGGCCAGTTTGGCGGCAATCGCCTGGGCGGCGGCGTCGTACAGCGCGCGCGGCACGAACACGCGGCGGATCGCGGTGCACTTCTGGCCGCTCTTGACGGTCATTTCGCGCACCACCTCGCTCACCAGCAGGTTGAAGGCTTCGCTGTCGGCGGTGGCGGCGGGGTCCAGCAGAGCCGAATTGACGCTGTCGGCCTCGATGTTGCAGCGCACCGAGCGTTGCGCCACGGCCGGGTGCGAGCGGATGATCCGCCCCGTTTCGGCCGAGCCGGTGAAGGACACCACGTCGAACGGTTCGAGCTGGTCCATCAGACCGGCCGACGAGCCGCAGACGATGGACAGCGCCCCGGCGGGCAGGATCTTGGCGTCGATCACGTCCTGCACCATGCGCTGGGTGAGCCACGCGGTGCTGGTGGCGGGCTTGACGATGACGGGCACGCCCGACAGCAGGGCCGGCGCGGCCTTTTCCCACAGGCCCCAGCTCGGGAAGTTGAAGGCGTTGATGAACAGCGCCACGCCACGGGTGGGGGTGAGGATGTGCTGGGTCTGGAACAGCGGGTCCTTGGCCATGCGGATGCGCTCACCGTCCAGCAGGAAGTGGGCGTCGCCCAGGGCCGCACCCTGCTTGGCGTAGTAACCGAGGGTGAAGATGCCACCGTCAATGTCCACAGCCGAATCCTTGGCGACGGTGCCCGAGTTGGCGGTGGCGATCTCTTCGTAGGCTTCGCGGTTGGCCTGCAAAACCTTCACGATCTCGCCCAGCAGGGCGGCGCGTTGGCCGTAGCTCAGGGCCCGCAGGGCGCCGCCGCCCTGGTCACGGGCAAAGCGAAAACCCTCGGCCAGGTCGAGCCCCTGGCTGGAAACGCGGACCAGTTCGGTGCCCAGCACCGGGTCAAAGAGGGGCGTCCCGTGGCCACGGCCGGCTTGCCATCGACCTGACCAGAAATTGGGAAGCAATGCAGTTTGGTTCATTGTTTTGTCAAATGATTGAGGAGCGGATCTGTTCAGTGCCCGCCAAAGACGGTATAAATGCACTATCGTGCGTGCTTTGTAGTATGCATTAAAGTGCATGTTTTGGGTTGCCTGATTTGATCAGGGTTTTCCCTTGGCCTGCAAAACCACAACGGTGTCACATGTCAGAATCGGCCACAGTCTCAATTTCTTCCGGGGTTCATCACAAAGACAGTCTGGGCATCGTCCTGGACGGGGTGGAGGGTTCCGGAGCTGACCGGAGTCCATTCCTGATTGCCCTGGGCGAGCGGGTTCGGACTCTGCGATCGCGTCGGGGCATGACCCGCAAGGCGGTGGCGCTGGCCGCCGATGTGTCCGAGAGGCACCTGGCCAATCTGGAATACGGCTCCGGCAATGCGTCCATTCTGGTGCTGCTGCAGGTGGCGCGTGCCTTGCAATGCTCGCTGGCCGAGTTGCTGGGCGATGTCACCACCTCATCGCCCGAATGGTTGCTGATCCGCGAATTGATGCAGGGGCGTGACGAATCCGAACTGCGGCGCGCCCGCATGAAACTGGTCGAGCTGTTTGGCAGCACCGGTGTCGATGCCCAGGGCCGACATGCCCGCATCGCTCTGATTGGCTTGCGCGGTGCAGGCAAGTCTTCGCTGGGCCGGCGACTGGCCGCCGACATGGGCTACCCTTTCATCGAACTCAGCCGGGAGATCGAGCAGTTTGCAGGCTGCAGCATCAGTGAGATTCACAACCTCTACGGCACCAACGCCTACCGGCGCTACGAGCGCCGCGCCCTGGAGGAGGCGATCCAGATCTACCCGGAAGTCGTGATTGCCACACCCGGTGGGCTGGTGTCCGATTCGGCCAATTTCAATCTCTTGCTTCAGCATTGCACAACGGTCTGGCTGCAGGCCGACCCAGCCGATCACCTGTCTCGTGTGGCGGCTCAGGGGGACATGCGTCCCATGGCCGCCAGCCGCGAAGCCCTGGAAGACCTCAAGCGCATTCTGGAGGGGCGTTCGGCTTTCTACTCCAAAGCCGATCTGGCGATCAACACGAGTGCCTACCCCGAGGACGAGACATACCAGCGACTGAAACTGGAGGTCCGCCGTTTCCTGCAAATGACGACATGACGCATCAGGGTAAGTCCTGATGTGATGCATTAAAATTCATTTGACACAGGTCGGATACATGCATTATGATTCATCTCATCGATGCAATTCAGTGCATGTTGTACAGAAGACCTCATACCAGGAGCCAGCCATGACCACCAACCCCGTGACCAATCCGATCGTCAACTACCAGACGCACCCCTCGCAGTACAAGCACGTCACGCTGTCGTTTGACGGCGAAGTGGCCACGCTGGCGCTGAACATCAACGAAGACGCCGGCCTGCGCCCCGGCTACAAGCTCAAGCTCAACAGCTACGACCTGGGCGTGGACATCGAGCTCCACGACGCCCTTCAGCGCATCCGTTTCGAGCACCCTGAAGTCAGGGCCGTGGTGGTGACCAGCCTGCGCGACCGCATCTTCTGCTCGGGCGCCAACATCTTCATGCTGGGTCTGTCCACTCACGGCTGGAAAGTGAACTTCTGCAAGTTCACCAACGAAACCCGCAACGGGATTGAGGATTCCTCCCAGCATTCCGGCCTGAAGTTCGTGGCCGCTCTGAACGGCGCCTGCGCCGGGGGGGGTTACGAACTCGCCCTGGCCTGCGACGACATCGTGCTGGTGGACGATCGTTCCTCCAGCGTGAGCCTGCCTGAAGTGCCGTTGCTGGGCGTGCTGCCTGGTACCGGTGGCCTGACCCGCGTGACCGACAAGCGCCACGTGCGCCACGACCTGGCCGACATCTTCTGCACCAGCGTGGAAGGCGTTCGGGGCCAGAAGGCGGTGGACTGGCGTCTGGTGGATGCCATCGCCAAGCCGGCACAGTTCCCGCAGGTGGTGCGAGAGCGTGCCGAGAAGCACGCCGCTGGCAGCACCCGTCCGGGCGCTGGCGCCAAGGGTGTGGAACTCACCCCGCTGCAGCGCACCATCGAAGCCGACCAGCTGACCTACACCCATGTCACCGTTGACATCGACCGCCCCAAGCGCCTGGCCACCTTCACCGTGAAGGCCCCCGCCGGTGCCCAGCCGACCGACATCGCCGGCATTGAAGCCGCCGGCGTGAACTGGTATCCGCTGTCCATGGCCCGTGATCTGGACGATGCGATCCTGCACATGCGCACCAACGAGCTGGACATCGGCACCTGGGTGCTGAAGACCAGCGGTGACGCCGCCGCCGTGCTGGCCATGGATGCCACGCTGCAGGCTCACCAGAGCCACTGGTTCGTGAACGAAACCATCGGCATGCTGCGCCGCACGCTGGCCCGCCTCGACGTGTCCAGCCGCAGCCTGTTTGCCCTGATCGAAGAGGGTTCCTGCTTTGCGGGCACCCTCGCCGAACTGGCCTTTGCCGCTGACCGGGCCTACATGCTGGTGGCCACCGAGAACGAGCCCAAGCTGCAACTGAGCGAACTGAACTTCGGCACCTTCCCGATGGTGAATGGCCAGTCCCGGCTGGCACGTCGCTTCTATGAAGAAGCGGGCCCGATGGCCGCTGCCCGTGGCGCCATCGGTCAGGCGCTCAATGGCGACGAAGCCGCCAAGCTGGGCCTCGTCACGGCCGCTCTGGACGACATCGACTGGGCCGACGAGATCCGCCTGGAGCTGGAGCAGCGTGCGGCCATGTCGCCCGATGCCCTGACCGGCCTGGAAGCCAACCTGCGTTTTGCCCAGCAGGAAAACATGTTCACCCGGATCTTCGGCCGCCTGACCGCCTGGCAGAACTGGATCTTCCAGCGTCCCAACGCCGTGGGCGAAAAGGGTGCCCTGAAGGTGTACGGCAAGGGCGACAAGGCCCAGTTCGACATGAACCGCGTCTGATCGTTTTCTGATCGTTGTGTGGCGGGCTTCCCGGTGGTGCCCGCTGCAACCGAATGCCATTTCCACCGCGTTTGTTTCTCGGAGACTGTCTCATGTCCGGCATCAACTACAGCGAAAAAATCCCCAACAACGTCAACCTGAGCGAAGACCGCACCCTGCAGCGCGCCCTGGAGCACTGGCAGCCCAACTACCTGCAGTGGTGGCAGGACATGGGCCCGGACGGCTCGCAGAACTTCGACGTGTACCTGCGCACCGCCGTCAGCGTGGACCCGCAGGGCTGGGCCCAGTTTGGCCATGTGAAAATGCCCGACTACCGCTGGGGCATCTTCCTGAACCCGGCCGAACAGGACCGCAAGATCCACTTCGGCGACCACATGGGCGAAGCCGCCTGGCAGGACGTGCCTGGCGAGCACCGCGCCAACCTGCGCCGCATCATCGTCACGCAAGGCGATACCGAGCCCGCATCCGTGGAGCAGCAGCGCCACCTGGGCCTGACCGCGCCCAGCCAGTACGACCTGCGCAACCTGTTCCAGGTGAACGTGGAAGAAGGTCGTCACCTGTGGGCCATGGTGTACCTGCTGCACAAGTACTTTGGTCGCGACGGCCGTGAAGAAGCCGAAGCGTTGCTGGAACGCAACAGCGGCAATGCCGACAACCCCCGGATCCTGGAAGCTTTCAACGAGAAGACCCCGGACTGGCTGTCGTTCTTCATGTTCACCTATTTCACCGACCGCGACGGCAAATTCCAGTTGTGCGCACTGGCCGAAAGCGCGTTCGACCCGCTGGCCCGCACCACCAAGTTCATGCTGACCGAGGAAGCCCACCACATGTTCGTGGGTGAGTCGGGCGTGGGCCGTGTCATCACCCGCACCTGCGAGATGATGAACCAGCTCAAGACCGATGATGTCTCCAAGCTGCGTGCCGCCGGCGTGATCGACCTGCCGACCATCCAGCGTTACATCAACTTCCATTTCAGCGTCACCATCGACCTGTTCGGTGCCGACCAGTCGTCCAACGCCGCCACCTTCTACAGCGCCGGTCTGAAAGGCCGCTACGAAGAGGGCAAGCGCACCGACGACCACGTGCTCAAGGGCAACACCTACAAGATTCTGGACGTGGTCAATGGCCAGCTGGTGGAGAAAGAAGTGCCGATGCTCAACGCCCTGAACGAGGTGCTGCGCGACGACTACATCACCGATTCCAAGGCCGGTGTGGATCGCTGGAACCGCCTGATCGAGAAGGCCGGCATCGACTTCCGCCTGAAAGTGCCGCACAAGGCCTTCCACCGCAACATCGGTTCGCTCAAGGGCGTGAAGGTGAGCCCGGATGGCCGCGTGGTGACCGACCACGAGTGGAACGCCAAGGTCGAAGAGTGGCTGCCGACCGACCAGGACCGTGCCTATGTGGCCAGCCTGATGGGTCGTGTGGTCGAGCCAGGCAAGTTCGCCAACTGGATTGCACCGCCTGTCATGGGCATCAACCGCCAGCCGGTGAACTTCGATTACGTTCGGTTCAATTGATGCATTGATGTGAGACTGTAGGCTGCCTTTTCCCCTTTGCTGGGGAGGGCAGCCGACACAGGAAGGGGGCGGGCGCCTCATGCTGGGGTGCCAGAAATCGCCGCCCGCCCCCTCCCTGTGTCGTCTGCATGATGATCCATCCCATGACAATCTGACGAGGTCCCCATGAGCACCGAAGCGTCCTTGATCCAGCAGCACCTGATCGATCCCGAGATCTGCATCCGCTGCAATACCTGTGAGGCGACCTGCCCGGTGGGGGCCATCACCCACGACTCGCGCAACTACGTGGTGGACGCCGACAAGTGCAACCTCTGCATGGCTTGTGTGCCGCCTTGCCCCACCGGATCGATTGACAACTGGCGCACCATGCCCCGCGTCAAGGTCTACAGCATCGAAGAGCAGCTCGGCTGGGACGAATTGCCTGCTGCCCTGAGTGAAGACGAACTGACGGCCATGGGCGGTCTCACAGCCGATGTCGAGTCTGCGGCCCAGGCAGCAGAGGCGGCGGTCCAGTCGGCTGCTGCGTCTTCTGCTGCCTCGGTGGGCGCAAACCCCCTGGGAACCCCTTTCCAGAGTGCCGCCTACGGTGCCACCATGCCGCCCTGGTCGGCCGCCCACGCCTACACCAACCTGTACGGCCCCAAGTCCGCCCAGAAAACCATCATTGCCACGGTCACGGGCAACTTCCGCGTCACGGAAGTGGGTTCCGATTACGACACCCATCACATCGTGCTGGACTTTGGCGCGACCCCCTTTCCCGTGCTGGAAGGGCAGTCCATCGGCATCATCCCGCCGGGGCTGGACGATCGTGGCAAGCCTCACCATGCCCGCCAGTACTCGATTGCCAGCCCACGCAATGGCGAGCGCCCGGGCTACAACAACGTGTCGCTGACCATCAAGCGCGTGCTCGAAGACCATGACGGACAACCTGTTCGGGGTGTCGGCTCCAACTACATGTGCGACCTGAAGGTCGGTGACCAGGTGGAAGTGATCGGGCCATTTGGTGCCAGCTTCCTGATGCCGAATCATCCCCGAAGCAGCATCGTGATGATCTGCACGGGCACCGGCAGCGCGCCGATGCGCGCCATGACGGAATGGCGTCGACGCCTGCGCGCCAGTGGCAAGTTCGAAGGGGGCAAGCTGATGCTGTTCTTCGGTGCCCGGACGCCGCAGGAACTGCCTTACTTCGGTCCTTTGAACAAGCTGCCCAAAGACTTCATCGACACCGAATTTGCGTTCAGCCGCGTGCCTGGACAACCCAAACGCTATGTGCAGGACGCCATGCGCGATCGGGCGGCCGACCTGGTCCCGCTGCTGCAGGACCCGAATGCCTATTTCTATGTCTGTGGCCTCAAGAGCATGGAAGAAGGGGTGGTGATGGCACTGCGCGATGTGGCCGAGGCGTCGGGGCTGGATTGGGATGCCATTGGCGCCGATCTGAAAAAGCAGGGCCGTCTGCACCTCGAAACCTACTGATCTCGCTGCCCACCCAGCAGCCACCATATCCCCTGTTTGACGTAGGGGTTGACGTTTGCCGACAAATTGTCGCGGCATATGCCGTACAGTTCACAGGCAATGGACGCCAAACAGGAGACAACACGCGCCGAGCCAACCGCCTTGAAGGTGGGTGTGATCATGCGCCGTGAAAAGGTGCAAGGTCCCATGAGCCGCTGGCAGACTTTTCGCTGGGTGCTGTCGGACGTGGTCACGGAGGAAGACCTGCCGCCGTTGCCTGCCACAGGTCCTTCGGGTGGGGACCATGCGCCGGTCCCGGTTGAACCATCCGGGCCTTGCCCGGAAGGCGCCACGCACTGGCTCTACCCGGGCTTCGAGGTGCAACTGCATCGGGGTGACGTCGAAGGCTACTACCTCAATCTGTCGTCCCTGAAACCCTGCTTCTGGGTGTTGTGGCGTCTGGAAGACGAAATCGCGGACGATGCGCTGCCCCAGCCCCTGATCGTCACCCTGAGCTACAACGATGCAGGTCGCTGGCTGGATGCGCAGGAGCGGGTGGATCAGGTGCCCGCCCCCGCGCCTGTCGTGGCCTGGATGGCCCGTTTCATCGAACGACACCACCAACCCGAACCCCGCAAGCAGAAGCGTCGGTTTGAAGCCCAGGCACTGACCGATCGTTTTGGCAATCCGGTTCGCATTTCCACCGAAAAGATACGCCGCGGAGGGGACATCGATGGCTGAAGACGAAGGGTTTTTCAGTCGCTGGTCGCGCCGCAAGGTGCAGGCCAGACAGTCCGAGCCCTTGCCGCAGGAGCCACCCAGGCCTGAGGTGGGTCATCCGCCTGCATGGACGCCTGCCGCCGTGGCGGTGCAACCGCCAGCTTCCGAGCGATCGACCCAACCGGAACCGGCCACGCCTTCATCCGCTCCCGCCGAGTCACGTCCATCGACGCGCGAACCATTGCCCACCCTGGACGATGTCCGGGCCCTCACGCCGGATGCCGACTTCAGCCGCTTTGTCGCGCCGGACGTCTCGCCAGATGTCCGCAATGCGGCCATGAAAAAGCTGTTTTCTGACCCGTTCTTCAACGTGATGGACGGGCTGGACATCTACATCGATGATTACTCCAAACCGGACCCCCTGCCGCCAGAGCTGGCCCGTAAACTGGTGAGTTCGCAATTCATGAAGCTCTTCGACGAGCCCAAGGAAGCGAAAGAGGCTGCAGAGCCTCGCGAACGGCCCCTGCCCGATGGGTCTGAGGCGACGGCCGCACCGGACGCGGCGGCCACCAACGAGCCCACCCTGGAGGCCGAAGCCACCGATACGCCAGCCGTTGCCGATGGGCCAGAGGCGCCTGCCCAGCAGCCTGATGCCCTGCCCATTCCGAACCCCTTGCCTCTACAACCATGACCACGCTGATCTGCAACTGCAACAAGACCATGCCGCTGGACGGCGAGGCATTGAGTCGCGCTCTGGATGAGCCGATCACCGTTCACACCACCTTGTGCCGGCGCGAGGCGCCTGTCTTTCAACGGGCGGTCCGGAGCCAGGACGATCTGGTGGTGGCCTGTACCCAGGAGCAGCGACTGTTCGCGGAGCTTTCCGAGGAAACCGAGGGGGCGGTTCCCCTGGATGTTCGCCCGATCCGGTTTGTGAACATCCGCGAAACCGGGGGCTGGGGTCGGGAAGCGGCCCAGGCCACCCCCAAGATGGCCGCTTTGCTGGCGGCGGCCCGTCTGCCGGATCCCGATCCCGTCCCGACGGTCACCTACCGAAGCGCCGGGCGGATTCTGGTGATCGGCCCGCTGGACAGGGCTGAGGGGTTGGCGGCGCAATTGGACGATGTGCTCGAGGTCACCCTGTTTGCACAGGGGGGGAGTGGTCGGCAGGAGCGCCGCCATCCGGTGCTGTCGGGCGAATTGCGTCAGGTCGATGGCTGGCTGGGGGCATTCAAGGTTCAATGGACCGAGAACAACCCGATTGCCCTCGACCTGTGTACCCGCTGCAACGCCTGTGTGGCGGCCTGCCCCGAAGGGGCCATCGGGCTCGATTACCAGATCGATCTGTCGCTTTGCAAGAGCCATCGCGAATGTGTGCGGGTCTGCGAAGCACCCGGAGCCATCGACTTTCAGCGCGATCCCCTCGATCAGGAAGACACGTTCGATCTGGTCCTTGACCTTCGGGAGCGGCCGGCATTCACCCGGCACGCTTTGCCCCAGGGTTACATGCATTTGCCGCCGCAGGCCGGTCTGGATGTCCAGATGGCGGCCATCGTCAAGTTGCGGGACTCGGTCGGTGAGTTTGAAAAGCCCAAGTTCTTCCAGTACAAGGCCAGCATCTGTGCACACGGACGCAACGAGAAGGTGGGCTGTAACGCCTGTGTCGAGATCTGTTCGGCATCGGCCATCACCAGCCAGGTCGAGCGTCAGCAGATTCAGGTCAACCCGCATCTGTGCGTGGGTTGCGGGGCCTGTACCACCGTCTGCCCGACGGGGGCACTCGGTTACGCGTATCCCAGCGCGCCCCATCAGGGGCAGCGCCTGCGCACCCTGTTGCAGACCTACCGTCAGGCGGGGGGGCACAACGCCGCCGTGCTGTTTCACAGTCAGGAAAGCGGCCAGCGCCTGATCAACGACTGGGGCCGTTCGGCGCAGATCGACAAGACCTTGCGGGGTGTGCCGGCGCGCCTCATTCCCATGCCCACCTGGCACACCGCCAGCATGGGGCTGGACATCTGGTTGAGTGCGCTGGCTTACGGCGCCAGTCAGGTGCTGGTGCTGGCCACGGGAGAGGAAGCGCCGGACTATCTGCGCGCGCTTCGTGAGCAGATGGCGGTGGGTGAGGCCCTGCTTCAGGGTCTGGGTTACACCGGTGAGCATTTCCGTCTCATTGAAGCCCGGGATGCGCGTGACATTCCGCACCTCGATGCCGCTGTACGCCTCACCCCTGCGATCACCGTTCGCCAACCGGCTTCGTTCGCCATCCAGTCGGCCAAGCGCACCACGCTGGATCTGGCCATCGAGCACCTGGTGCAGCACGCACCCGCACAACCGGTTCCCGAATCCATCCCGCTCCCGGCTGCCGGCGCCCCGCTGGGTTCGGTGAACGTCAACCGCGACGCCTGCACCTTGTGCCTGAGCTGCGTGAGTGCCTGTCCGGCCCACGCCCTGCAGGACAACCCGAGCGCTCCGCAGTTGCGCTTTGTCGAGAAAAACTGCGTGCAGTGCGGTCTGTGCGTCAAGACCTGCCCGGAAAATGCCCTCTCGCTGGAGCCCCGTTTCTGGTTGTCCGAGCAACGTCGGCAGCCCCGCGTGATCAACGAGCAGCCCACCTACGCCTGCATCCGTTGCGGCAAGGCATTTGGCACACTCAAGGGTGTCGAAGCCATGCTGTCCCGTCTGTCCGGGCACGCCATGTTTCAGGGCGCGGCCGCTGACCGACTCAAGATGTGCGGGGACTGCCGGGTGATCGACATCCACACCAGCAATGAAGTCAAAATCACCGATCTGTGAATGAAGGCCCGAACATGACCCCTGACATCCCTGCGAGTTCTGCGCTGGACGAGGAAACCGCTCGTGCCGAAATCTATGGCCTGCTGGCCGCCCTGTATTACGCACCGCCTTCGCCCGAACTGCTGGCTCAGTTGAGGGTGGCCGTCACGGAAGCGCCGGCTGCGGGTGCTTTTCTGGAGGAATCGTGGAGAGCGCTCGTGGCCACCGCCCGCGAACTGTCCGGTGAGGACATCGCCCATGAATTCAATGCCCTCTTCGGTGGCGTGGGCAACCCCGATCTCCACCTTTACGGCTCTCACTACATCAGCGGATTCCTGAACGAAAAGCCGCTGGCGCAATTGCGAACCGATCTGGCAGATCTGGGCCTCACGCGTGACGAAACCATGCCGGAAACCGAAGACCACATCGCCTACCTGTGCGAGGTCATGCGTTTTCTGATTGCGGGTGACGATGTCTCGGTCTCCAATCTCACGAACCAGCAGGCCTTCTTTGCCAAGCACCTGCAGCCCTGGGTTCAGGGGCTCTGTGATGCCTTGTCGGGCCATCCCCGCAGCCGCTTTTACGCGGCGCTCGCGGTTTTCACCGCCGCCTTCATGAGTGTGGAGTCGCAGGGCTTCGACATGATGGAATGATCAAGCCTGCAAACGCCCGGGTCGGCCATCGCCGGTCGAACCCTGGGCGGCTTCCGGCACCCGGGGCTCCGTCAGGAGTTTGAGACGGAACACCGCCCCCGAGCGGTCGGGTCGGTTCCCAGCCTCCAGGCGACCTCCGTAACGTTCGATCAGGCCCTGGCTGATCCACAAGCCCAGGCCATTGCCATCGTTCTTGGTGGTGAAAAACGGCGTGAACAGCCGCTCCTTCACGGCGTCGCTCAGACCCGGTCCCTCGTCGATGACCTCCAGCGTCACGCCCATGACTTGATCGTTGGAATCACTCACCCAGTCGCTCGTTCGCAGGGTGAGGCGGCCCCCATCGTCCATGGCCTGAATGGCATTGATCATGAGGTTGATCACGACCTGCTGCAGTTCCTGCCGGTTGATACCGGCCCTGCCCGAGGCGTGCAGTTCCTGTGAGACCCCCATCCGGCGCTGCTGCAGCAGATGGGAGACAAGCACCAGGCAATCCGTCATCACCTGATTGACATCCTGCAGGTCCACATAACCGGCAAACTCGGTGGGCCTTGCGTACTGGAGCAATTGCGTCACGATCAGCCGCATCCGTTCGACCTGCTCATCGAGCAGCTTCATCTCGTGACCGACGGGGTCGGCTGCCTCACCCAGCAAGTGGCGGATCAGGTCCAGGTTCCCTTGCATGACGGCAATCGGGTTGTTGATCTCGTGGGCAATGCTCGCGGTCAGCTGACCAATGGCCGCCAGTTTTTCGGATTTGACCAGTTGCTCCTGAGCCAGTCGCAGCGAGGCGTTGGTGGATTCGAGTTCACGCGTGCGTTCCTGGACCTTGTGGTCCAGCGTTTCGGCCCAGTCGCGCAGACGGCGCGTGTTGTCTTCCACCACATCGAGCAGATGATCGAGGTGGTTCGCCAGGGCGCCGAGTTCGTCGCGTGCCACGATGTGGCCCACACGCGCACCGGATTCCCCATCTTCGATGCGCTGCATGGTCTCGTTCATCTTCTCGACGGGCCGGAAAATCGTGCGGGCCCACCGGACCGAGAACACCGCGGCCAGTGCCATCACCGCCAGAAAAATCAGACCCATCACCCCCAGCATGCCGTAGCGCATCCAGCGGTAGGGACGTTCCAGATAGCCCACATACAGCATGCCGATGCGTTCGCCCTGCAAGTCCTGCAGGGGTTGGTAGGCGCTCACGTACCAGTCGTTCACCACAAAGGCCCGGTCCAGCCACGTCTGCCCCTGACCCAGCACCGCATCCCGGACCGCCTGGGACACGCGCGTGCCAATGGCTCTTTCGTCCTGAAACAGGCGAACGTTGGTGGTGATGCGCACATCGTCAAGGAAGAGGGTGGCGGTGCCCTGACTGCCAAATGGCAGCGAACCTTCCGGATACACAATCCGGTTGATGTGATCGATCAGGGCCAGATTCTGGTTCAGCAGCAGGCCACCATGCAGCATGGCCCACGGTTTCCCGTGCTCGTCAGGCACGGGCAGACTGGCCAGCATCACCATGGCACGGTCTTCGACATCGCGCGCGCTGGGAGACGCGTTGCGCGTTTCCACCAGGGGCATGGCCAGTCGCTCCATCAGGTGGGGTGCCCATTCGGCCATCCGCTCGGGCGGCATGACTTCCAGCCTGGCTGCCAAACCGGGGGCATCGGCTGTCTGCTGGCTGGTGGTCTCATCGCGCACCAGCATCAGGATGTCCAGTCCCAGCCGCTCACGCTCGTCCAGCAACAGTTCATGCAGGCTGGCCAGGTCGGGATAGCGATCACCGTATGCCGACACCCCCCCGGGGGGTGGAGCCATCAGGGGGCCTCCGTCGGTTCGCGCCCTGGCGAGGGCCTGGTGCAAGCTCAGCGATTGGGCAACGCCCCGCGTACCAGCCCCCACTTCGGAAAGCACCTGCTGGAAATAGCCGTTGGCCACCGCCAGGTCGGCTCGCACCTTGGCGGTCAGCAGCCGGTCATAGGCCACATGGCTCCAGAGCATCATGGCCAGAACCAGCAGCGGAAACACCACAGCCAGAGGCAGGAGGGCGATCGCCAGCAGCTTGTGACGAACCGATCGGTCCATCCAGCGGGGGGTCTTGAGCCAGTTCATGATTCAGGGATGGGGGAGGGCCAGCCCCCATTCGGCCACCCGTCGCTCAAGGGTGCGTCGTGACACGCCGAGCAACTGGGCGGCCCGGGTCTTGTCGCCCTGCACGGATTCCAGCACCGACAGGATGTGCTGCTTTTCCAGTGTCTGCAGGTCGGTCGGTGTCTGACGGGTGTGGCTGGCCCTGGGGCTCATCGAGGGGTAGAGGGCGGACACATTCAGTTTCCCGAGAATGAGCGAACGTTCCACCAGGTTGCGCAACTCGCGGACGTTGCCTGGCCAGTCATACTGGGCCAGGAAGGGCATTTCTTCGGGTTGAATCTCGATGGGGGCCACGCCCAGCACCGGCGCCAGTTCGTGCATGAAATGGTTCAGCAGTTCGGGAATGTCACCAGCTCGTTCCCGCAGAGGCGGCAGGTGGATGTCCACCACCTGGAGGCGGTAGTACAGATCGGAGCGGAAGCGTCCGGCAGCGACTTCGGCCGTGAGTTCGCGGTTGGTGGCGGCCAGGATCCGCACATCGACCGCGAGGGTCTGCTGACTGCCGACCGGTCGAATCCTGAGCTCCTCGATGGCGCGCAGCAAGGTTGCCTGAACGGGCAAGGGCAACTCGGCCACCTCGTCGAAAAAGAGCGTTCCGCCCTGGGCGTAATAGAACAGACCATCGCGCGCATGGACCTGACCATGACTGCCAGGTCTGGCATGCCCGAACAGTTCCATGGCCATGTCTTCGGGCGACAGCGAGGCACAGTTGACGGGCACGAAAGGGCCGCTGGCCCGAGCACTCCGGGCGTGGAGTTCCCTGGCCACGAGTTCCTTGCCGGTTCCGGATTCACCGGTCAGCAGCACCGTGCTGGGCATGGGGGCGGTGCGCTCGATGGCATCGCGCAGGGCCTGCGTGAGTGCTGACTGGCCCACGATCGGCGATCCATGCCGCCGTGCGGCCGGGCGGACATCCCGTCGCAAGACGTAGTTCTCGCGCCGCAAACGGGTCCGTTCATGGCATTGCTGGATCGCATTCAGGATTTGCGGGATGCGGAAAGGCTTGAGGATGAAATCGGAGGCGCCCGCCCGCAAGGCTTCAATGGCGGTTTCGAGATCGGCAAATGCGGTGATCAGAATCACCTCACCCGAATAGCCCTGGGACCGCAATTCCTTGAGCCAGGTGACGCCGTCCTTCCCCGGGAGAGAGATGTCCAGAATGACAAGGTCCACGCGCTGTGCGCGCATCCATTCCGCACCTTCCTCGGCGCTGCCGGCAGAAGCCACGAGCCGGCATCGAGGCGCCAGCACCTTGATCAGGAAGTTGCGCATGCCCTGCTCGTCATCCACGACCAGGATAGACCAGTTGGGCCAGCCTTCACCTTGCGACGTGAGGTGGGCACTGTTCCGCTCAAAAGGGGCGTTGCTGGAGGCTTGATTCACCGGGTAGTCCTCACCAATACCTGTATAAGCAAGTCGGGAATAGGGGTTTTAACGACATTCATTCGGTGCTGACGAACACCATCAGGCGGTGACTGGCCGGACAAATTGTCGCGCCTGAGGACGACAAAGCGTCGGTCGCTGGGGTTATCCCTGAACGCAGGTCCGCGTGGTTGAGTGGCGTGATCCATCGATTCATCAGTGATCGCTTCTGGTCTGATAATTGCTTGGAGTTTTCGAATTGTTCTTGGCCTCTTCGGGCTTTCAGAACGATTGTGCGTCCTGCTGCGCTCTGCTGTCGTCGCTTGCTTCAGGGGTGCTTGCCGACTTTGTCCGTCAGGGGTAGATTTCATCCCTATGCAAGCCATCTCATACCCCTATCCGAAGCGGGATGGTCCAAGTTACAGGAGACACGCATGAGTCAATCACCCAACCCCAACACCCTTTCCCGCCGGCGCTGGTTTGCCGGTGCCGGTGCCGTCGGCGCCGTGGCAGCTGTCGCGGTGGTGGCCCCCAGGGTCGCCGTCCAGCCACAGGAAGCGGCAGCCACCCCGTCCGATGCCCAGCGCGGCGGCGGTTACAAGCTGTCTGAACACGTCAAGCGTTACTACCAGACCACCCGCGTCTGAATGGCCAGGGTGGTGCGCGGGTCACGTGCCGCACAACCACCTCGTTCTTCGTCTCTTCTCCAGAGGTAACACATCATGTTGCTGACCAAAAAAACGGGGCATCGCACGGGCTCGAGCGGATCGGGCGGTTTTGTCAACAGTCTGCGCAGAGGTTTCGCGCATGCCGTTCCCACCATGGACCGGCGAGCCTTCCTGCGGCGTTCGGGGCTGGGCCTGGGGGTGGGTCTGGCAGCCAGTCAGCTGTCGCTGGTCAAGAAGGCGGAGGCATCCAACAAAGACGCTGCTGCCGCTGCCGGCAAGGTGGAGGTCAAGCGCACCATCTGTTCCCACTGTTCAGTCGGATGCGCCATCGACGCCGTGGTGGAAAATGGCGTGTGGGTGCGGCAGGAGCCGGTGTTCGATTCTCCCATCAACATGGGTGCGCACTGTGCCAAGGGGGCATCGCTGCGAAACAACGCGCACGGCGAATACCGGCTGCGTCACCCCATGAAGCTGGTGAATGGCAAGTACGAGCGCATCACCTGGGATGAGGCCCTGAACGAAATCACGGCCAAGATGAAGGAGTTGCGTGAGGCCAGCGGGCCTGACAGCATGTACTTCGTGGGTTCTTCCAAGTACAGCAACGAGCAGGCCTACCTGCTTCGCAAATTCGTGAGCTTCTGGGGCACCAACAACACCGACCACCAGGCACGGATCTGCCATTCCACCACGGTGGCGGGTGTGGCCAACACCTGGGGCTACGGCGCCATGACCAATTCGTACAACGACATGCAGAACAGCAAGGTCGCTCTGTACATCGGCTCCAATGCGGCGGAAGCGCACCCGGTGTCCATGCTGCACATGCTGCACGCCAAGGAAACGGGTTGCAAGATGATCGTGGTGGATCCACGCTTCACCCGAACGGCCGCCAAGGCCGACGAATACGTGCGGATTCGCTCCGGCTCCGACATCCCGTTCCTCTTTGGTGTGCTGTATCACATCTTCAAGAACGGCTGGGAAGACAAGAAGTACATCGGTGATCGCGTCTATGGCATGGAAGAGGTCCGCAAGGACGTCATGGCCAAGTGGACACCGGCTGCCGTGGAAGAGGCCTGCGGTGTCAAGGAAGAGCAGATCTTCAAGGTGGCCAAGATGCTGCACGAAAGCCGTCCCGGCACGATCGTGTGGTGCATGGGGCAGACCCAGCACACCATCGGTAACGCCATGGTGCGTGCATCGTGCATTCTGCAGCTGGCCCTGGGCAACGTGGGCGTGAGCGGCGGCGGCACCAACATCTTCCGCGGCCACTGCAACGTGCAGGGCGCCACCGACGTGGGCCCCAACCCCGATTCGCTGCCGGGCTACTACGGCGTGGCTGAAGGTGCCTGGAAGCACTTCGCCAGCACATGGGGGGTGGATTTCGACTGGATCAAGTCCCGATACGGCGAAGGCATGATGACCAAGCCCGGCATCACGGTCTCTCGCTGGATCGATGGCGTGCTCGAGAATCCCGAGGCCATCGACCAGTCCACCAACGTGCGCGGGGTCTTCTTCTGGGGCCATGCCCCCAACTCCCAGACCCGCGGTCTGGAGATGAAGAAGGCCATGGACAAGCTGGATCTGCTGGTGGTGGTGGACCCCTATCCCTCGGCCACCGCCGGGATGGCGGCCATGCCCAGTCAGCCGGGTGACCTCAACCCGAAGCGGGCGGTCTACCTGCTGCCCGCCACCACCCAGTTCGAGACCAGCGGCTCCATCACCGCCTCCAACCGCTCGGTGCAATGGCGTGAAAAGGTGATCGAGCCTCTCTGGGAGAGCCGCACCGACCACATGATCATGTACCAGCTGGCCCAGCGCCTGGGCTTCGACAAAGAGCTGTGCAAGAACTTCAAGATGGTCAAGGGCAAAGGTGGGATGGACGAACCCTCCACCGAAGACATCCTGCGTGAAATCAACAAGTGCGTCTGGACGATCGGCTACACCGGCATCAGCCCGGAGCGCATCCAGGCCCACATGCGCAACATGCACGCCTTCGACATCAAGACGCTCAAGTGCAATGGCAAGGTGGTCGATGCCGTGAATGGCTACGACATGACCGGCGATTACTTCGGTCTGCCCTGGCCCTGTTATGGCACCCCGCAACTCAAGCACCCGGGTTCGCCCAACCTCTACGACACCTCCAAGCACGTGATGGATGGTGGTGGCAATTTCCGCGCCAACTTCGGCGTCGAGCGCGATGGTGTCAGCCTGCTGGCCGCAGATGGCTCGCACTCCCTGGGTGCCGAGATCACCACCGGCTACCCCATGCTGACCTCCGAACTGCTCAAGAAGCTGGGCTGGTGGGAAGAACTCACCCCCGAGGAGCAGGTGGCTGCCGAGGGCAAGACCTGGACGACCGACCCCACCGGCGCCATGATCCGGGTCTTCATGAAGCACGGTTGCCATCCTTTTGGCAACGCCCGCGCCCGCGCTCTGGTCTGGAACTTCCCGGACGCCGTGCCCCAGCACCGGGAGCCCGTGTACGGCACCCGCCCGGACCTCATCGCCAAGTACCCGACGCACGACGACCAGAAAAACCGCTGGCGCATGCCCATCCTGTACAAGACACTGCAGGACAAGAACGTGGCCGACAAGGTCCACGAGAAGTATCCGCTGATCATGACCTCCGGTCGCCTGGTGGAGTACGAAGGGGGTGGCGAGGAAACCCGTTCCAACCCCTGGCTGGCCGAATTGCAGCAGGAAATGTTTGTGGAAATCAACCCGGCCACGGCTGCCCAGCGTGGCATTCGCAACGGCGAGCAGGTCTGGGTGTCCACCCCGACAGGTGCACGCCTTCGCGTTCAGGCACTGGTCACGCCACGGGTGGACGAACACACCGTGTTCCTGCCCTTCCACTTCTCCGGCCGCTGGCAGGGTGCCGACATGCTGAAGAGCTATCCGGAAGGCGCTGCGCCCATCGTTCGCGGTGAATCCGTGAACACCGCCACCACCTACGGCTACGACATCATCACCATGATGCAGGAAACGAAGACCACCGTTTGCAACGTCGAACGCGCATGAGGAGCAACAAATGGCACGCATGAAATTCATCTGTGATGCAGAGCGCTGCATCGAATGCAACGGCTGTGTGACCGCTTGCAAGAACGAGCACGAAGTGCCCTGGGGGGTGAACCGCCGCCGGGTGGTGACCCTGAACGACGGGGTGCCCGGCGAAAAGTCGATCTCGGTGGCCTGCATGCATTGTTCCGACGCGCCCTGCATGGCGGTCTGCCCCGTCAACTGCTTCTATCGCACGGCCGAAGGCGTGGTTCTGCACGACAAGGACGTCTGCATCGGCTGCGGTTACTGCAGCTACGCCTGCCCCTTCGGTGCACCGCAGTTCCCGGGTCAGGGCACGTTTGGTGTGCGTGGCAAGATGGACAAGTGCACCTTCTGTGCGGGTGGTCCTGAAGCGAGTGGCAGCCAGGCCGAATTTGTCAAGTACGGGCGCAACCGCTTGGCCGAGGGCAAACTCCCGGCCTGCGCCGAAATGTGCTCCACCAAGGCTCTGCTGGCCGGTGACAGCGACACCCTGTCCGACATCTTCCGCAACCGCGTGCTGCAGCGTGGCAAGGGCGCCGAAGTCTGGGGCTGGGGCACGGCTTACGGCAGTGCTCAGGGAGCACAATCATGATGCGCGCCCGCACACTCCAGATCGCCGCTGCGGTGGTTGCCGTTTCGGCACTCGCCGCCTGCGGTGACAAACCGCAGGAACTCAATGCCGCCGGTGTCAAGTCCGACACCCCGGCATATGAGGGCTCTACCCAGGGTCAGTTTGTTCAGCGTGGCTGGCAGCCAGGCGATCGGGCAAGCTGGGAGCAGCAGTTGAAGGCCCGCGCTGCTTACGGTCAGAACGAATACACCCGAATTCGCTAACAAGGAGGTTCATCATGCATTGGCCTCTCATTTCCTGTTCGGGAGCCGGCCTTCGTGCCTGGGCCGTGGCTGCCTTGATGGCGGTGGGGCTGGGGGTGGCGTCGGCGCAGACCCTCAAGCTGGATCCGGTACCCGAGGGTGCTGGCACATCCCAGGAAGCGCCCGCAGGTGGCGGCATCCAGAGCGCAAACATTTTCCAGATTGCGCCCTCGGCGGATACCGACCCGAACTACATGAACCAGTCGAACGCCGAGCGTCGCGAGGTTCAGCCGGGCAACAACGCGCCCGCCTGGCGGCAGGTGGGACAAGGGGTCACCGGCGTCTCCAACTTCCCATACCCCGAGTATGGCAATCTGATCCAGCCGTTCGTGCAGTACCCGGGCGCCACGCTCACCAATGCCGGTGAAGCCTGGCGTCAGGTCCGCAACAACATCATCATTCCCTATGGCGGATCCCTGCTGGTCATCGTGGCGGTGGCGATTGCCTTGTTCTACTTCGGCAAGGGCACGATCAAGCTGCACGGGCAGGAAACGGGTCGCAAGATCGAACGCTTCACCGCCTTTGAACGGGCCGCCCACTGGACCAATGCCTTTGCCTTCGTGGGTCTGGCGGTGTCTGGCATCATCATGGCGTTCGGGCAGTTCTTCCTGCTTCCGATCATGGGCAGCACGCTGTTTGGCTGGCTGGCCTATGCCATGAAGAACCTGCACAACTTTGTGGGCCCGCTGTTTGCCGTGTCGCTGGTGATCGTTTTCTTCACCTTTGCCCGTGACAACCTGCCCAGCAAGGAAGACATTGCCTGGATGCTGAAAGGCGGGGGTCTGCTCAGTGGTCATGAAGTGCCATCGCACCGCTTCAACGCGGGTGAGAAGCTCATCTTCTGGGCAGGCGTCTTCTTCCTGGGCTTCATTGTGGTCGCATCGGGTCTGGTGCTCGACAAACTCATTCCCGGACTCGCCTACCTGCGTGCCGACATGCAGATCGCTCACATGATCCATGCTTCCGCCGCGGTCTTCATGATGGTCATGTTCATGGGTCACATCTACATGGGTACACTGGGCATGCAAGGCGCTCTGAACGCCATGAAGACCGGTTACGTAGACGAAACATGGGCCAAGGAACACCACGAGCTCTGGTACGACGACATCAAGGCGGGCAAGATTCCGGCCGAGCGCAGTCCGCGCCCGTCGGGCAAGCCCGGTGTGGCGGCTGCCAAAGCGGCCTGATTCGCCTGTGCGGCACGGGAGACGGGGATGCTGTTGACTGAACCCCAGCAATCGGCTTTTCGTCCTCCCTTGCCGCGATTGTCGGCTGCACGGGTGCCGCTGACGCGCGAGGTCCGTGTGGTCAATGAGTTCGGCGAGGTGCGGGAGATTGCCATCCCTGCCGAGCGGGATCTGACCGTTTACGTCGACAAGCGTGAACTGGTCACCCTCATGACGCTCGGTGGTCATCCCGAGTGGCTCGTGCTGGGTTATCTGCGCAACCAGCGTCTGGTCGATTCGGTCCACGACATCGAATCCATCACGGTGGATTGGGAGGTCGGTGCCGCCGCCGTCAAGACCCGTCGTGGGGTCGACCACATCGAAGAGCGCACCGCCAAGCGGGTGGTGACCACGGGCTGTGGCCAGGGCAGCGTCTTCGGTGGCATCCTGGACGAACTGGAGCGGATCCGTCTGTCGCCCACCGCGCAGCTTCGTCAATCCGACCTGTACCAGATCGTCAAGGCCATCCGGGAACAGGATTCCACCTACAAATCGGCCGGTTCGGTGCACGGTTGTGCCCTGTTTCGGGGTTCGGAGATGCTCATCTTCGTGGAAGACGTGGGCCGTCACAATGCCGTCGACACGATTGCCGGCTGGATGTGGCTGCAGAACCCGGCCGAGATGGAAGGGTCTGACAAGACCTTCTACACCACCGGTCGACTGACGAGCGAGATGGTCATCAAGTCGGCCCAGATGGGCGTGCCGGTGGTGGTCTCGCGCAGCGGCACCACCCAGATGGGTCTGGAAGTGGCGGAGCGCGTGGGCTTGTGCACCATCGGACGGGCCACCAACCAGCGCTTCCTGTGTTTCTCCCATCCGCAGCGTCTGCTGCGAGACGTCGAGCCGGCTCGGCCGCTCTACACCAGTTCCATGTAACGAACCCGTTCCCAGTCGGTGACCGCCTGCTGGAAGCGTTGCACTTCCCATTGGCGGGTTTGAACGAAGTGCTCGACGAATCCTTCACCCAGCAGTTCTCTGGCCAGTGTTGAGTCGGCCATGTTCCGGGTGGCTTCCTCTAGGCTGCTGGGGAGCGGTGGTCCATCCCCTTGCGCGTCGAGTTCGAGCCGGTGCCGGATGCCATACAGACCTGAAGCAACGGCAGCCGCGATGGCCAGGTAAGGATTGGCGTCTGCACCGGGCACACGGGTTTCGAGGCGTTGTGATCGCGAACTGCCCGGGATCACCCGCAAGGCCACGTGCCGGCTGTCCACCCCCCAGCCGGCATTCACGGGCGCGAGCATGCCTGCGGTCAGTCGCTTGTAGCTGTTCACGAATGGGGCATAGACCGCAAAAAGGTGGGGCAGGGCATGCAATTGACCGGCGATGTAGTGCTTCATGGTCTGGCTCATGCCATGAGGGGCATCGGGTTCGTGAAACCGGTTGTGTCCCCTCTCCCAGACACTCTGGTGCAGATGCTGACCACACCCTGCGTACTGTGTGGACCATTTGGCCATGAAGGTGTTGAGCAGGCCATGGCGTCGGCCGATTTCCCGGCAGGCCTGCTTGAACAGCACCGCCCGGTCGGCACTTTCCAGGGCGGGGCCGTGTCTCAGCGCTGCCTCCAGGTTGCCTGGGCCCGCTTCGGTGTGCAGGGTTTCGATCGGGACATCGGCCTCGGGCAGCCAGCGAAAGAGGTCGTTGACAAAGCCGGCCACGGCATCGATGCGGAATGGTGAATAGTTGGTCACGGACTGGGTCGCGGGTTCCAGTGACTGAAAACCCTTGGTTCGCACAGTTCGTTCGTCCTCCCGGAACACAAACCACTCCAGTTCGACGCCCACCTGCACGTCCAGATTCATCGATGCGGCCTCAGTCAGCACGCGCTTGAGGACCTGTCGCGGGCACATCGGCAGGGGAGTGCCATCGGGCATGAGGTGCTCGCCCAGTACCACCCATCGCTGTTCGTCCCAGGGGAGTTGCCGCGCGGTGGCGGGGTCCAGCCGCAGGCCCACCTCACCGAGCGCCGTCCCCAGGCCGGCAAAGGTCACGGTGTGGGTGTAGAGGTCGTCGGCAATGTCCCAGCCAAAGGCGGCGCTCGCGATGGTCCCGCCGCTGTCCAGCAACTCGGCCATCTTTTCGCCCGAATGGGATTTCCCCCGGCACACCCCATCGATGTCGGTGATGAAAAAGCGGGCGTGGCTGGATGCTCGCCATTGCTGTTCCAGAAATGCGATCGAGTGACGGGGCATGGGCAAGGGTCCTGAACGGAATGGGGGAGGTACGCACAGCGCGAACACCGTTAGCATACGCGCATGAACGCACAAGTCCACCTGATCGAACATCCGCTGGTTCAGCACAAGCTCACCCTGATGCGCCGACAGGAGACCAGCACCCAGCAGTTTCGACAACTGATTCACGAACTCAGCGTGCTGCTGGCCTACGAGGTCACCCGCGACATGCCCATGCAGGCGATGGAAATCGAAACCCCGCTGGAGCGGACCACCGGCCGCGTGATCGATGGCAAGAAGATCGTGCTGGCGTCCATTCTGCGGGCTGGCAACGGTTTCCTCGATGGCATGCTGCAAGTCCTGCCCAGCGCCCGCGTGGGCCACATCGGCCTGTACCGGGACCCTGATACGCTGCAGGCGGTGGAGTACTACTTCAAGATGCCGTCCGGCATGGAGGAGCGCGATGTGATCGTGCTCGACCCGATGCTGGCCACCGGCCATTCTGCGGTGGCTGCGGTGAACCGGCTCAAGGCCTGCAAGCCCCGCTCCCTGCGGTTCGTGTGCCTGGTCACCTGCCCGGAAGGCTTGGCCACCTTTCACCGGCACCACCCTGACGTGCCCATCTACACGCCCGCGGTGGACCGTGGCCTGAATGAACACGGCTACATCGTTCCGGGCCTCGGCGATGCCGGCGACCGGATCTTCGGGACCCGATAAAGGCGGCTCGCGGCACGGAATCGGGGTTTGCGCTAACCTTGGCGCATGACAACCCCTACCGCTTCCTTCTGGTCCATCGGATGGCGCTCACTGGTTCGCGACTGGCGCGCCGGTGAACTGAACGTGCTGGTGCTCGCCATTGCCCTGGCGGTGGCTGCCCTGACCGCGGTGGGGTTCTTTGCCGACCGCCTGCAGAACGGCCTCAACCGCGATGCCCGACAACTGATGGGTGGCGATGCCGTGGTGCGCAGCGACCAGCCCGCTCCACCCTCGTTCGAGGCCGAGGCACGGGCCCTTGGCCTGGAGGTGACTCGACACGTCGGCTTCCCCACCATGGGGCGCGCCGACGACGCCCAAGGCGGGGCGACTCGTCTGGTGGCCCTCAAGGCGGTGGAAAGCAACTACCCCCTGCGTGGCGAACTGAGGGTCACCCGCACCATTGGCGGCACGGATGAAGCCACCCGGGAAGTGCCCGCGATCGGCACGGCCTGGGTCGATGCGCCGCTGCTGGTGGCGCTGGACCTTCAGGTGGGGCAGACCTTGTGGCTGGGTGACCGGCCATTCCTCATCGACCGTGTCATCACCATCGAGCCCGACCGCGGCGCCGGATTCATGAGTTTCGCGCCTCGGGTGATGATTCATGCCGACGATCTGGCGGCGACCGGCCTGGTGCAACCGGCCAGCCGCCTGAGCTACCGGCTGGTGGTGGCGGGTGACGAAGCCGCCGTGCGCCGCTTCACCCAATGGGCTGAAACCGAACTGGCGAAGCCCGAGGTCCGCGGGGTGGGTCTGGAATCGTTCGAGAGTGGCCGTCCGGAGATGCAGCAAACGCTGGCCCGGGCCGAGAAGTTTCTGAATCTGGTCGCTTTGCTCGCCGCCTTGCTGAGTGCCGTGGCGGTGGCCATTGCGGCCCGGGTGTATGCCAGCCGCCATCTGGACGACTGCGCCATGCTTCGGGTGCTGGGCCTTTCGCAGGCCACCATGGCCCGGGCCTACACCTTGTCATTTGTGGTGGTGGGGGTGCTTGCGGGTCTGGCGGGCGTGGTGCTGGGCTATCTGGTGCATCATGGTTTCGTGGTGCTGCTGTCGGAAATCGTCCAGACCGAATTGCCTGCACCCAGTGCCTGGCCGGCGCTGTTTGGTCTGGGGGTGGGTCTGACGCTGATGCTGGCTTTCGGGCTGCCGCCCGTGCTGCAACTCGCGCGGGTTCCGCCCTTGCGGGTGATCCGCCGCGAGGTCGGTAATCTGAAGCCCGCTTCGCTGGCGGTGCTGGGGCTGGGGGCGGCCGGATTTGCCACGCTCTTGCTGGCCGCCAGCCGCGACCTCACCCTGGGTCTCATTGCGGTGGGCGGTTTTGCGGCGGCGGTGGCCGTGTTTGCATTGGCCAGCTACGTGGCGGTTCGGGTGCTGCGGGCCGTGGTGAACGAGTCGGTGGCTCCTCGCTGGCTGCGTCTGGCCACCCGGCAACTGAGCGCACGCCCCGCTTATGCGGTGGTGCAGGTGAGCGCATTGTCGGTGGGCTTGCTGGCGCTCATCCTGCTGGTGCTGCTGCGCACCGATCTCATCACCAGCTGGCAGCAGGCCACCCCGCCCGATGCCCCCAACCGCTTCGTCATCAACATCCAGCCCGAACAGGCCGAACCCTTCCAGCAGACCCTGCGTGAGCAGGGCGTGGACCGCTACGACTGGTACCCCATGATCCGTGGCCGGCTGGTGGCCATCAATGGACGCACCATCGTCCCCGAGGATTTCGAGGGCGATCGTGCCCGGCGCCTGGTGGAACGCGAATTCAACCTGTCCAACAGCCCGGTGGCCCCCCCGCACAACCAGGTGGTGGCGGGTCGCTGGCAGGCCGAAGAAGCCGGTGCCATTTCCGTCGAAGACGGCCTGGCTGTGGAACTGGGCCTGAAGCTGGGCGATCGCCTGACGTTTGACATCGCGGGCATTCCGGTGGAATCCCGCATCACCAGCCTGCGCAAGGTGGACTGGGGGTCCATGCGAGTCAATTTCTTTGCCATGTTCCCGGTGTCGCATCTGGAGGACGTCCCACTGACCTACATCAGCGCCTACCGGGCCCCTGAGAGCCCGGGCTTTGACAACGCGCTGGTGCGGGCTTTCCCCAACATCACCAACGTGGACATGAGCAGCACCATCGCCCAGGTGCAGCGGGTGCTGGGTCAGGTGATCCGGGCGGTGGAGTTCCTGTTCGCCTTCACGCTGGCCGCGGGTCTGGTGGTGCTGTTTGCCGCCGTCACCGCCACCCGAACCGAACGCGAGCGCGAGTACGCCATTCTCAGAGCGGTGGGCGCTCAGGCATCGCTGCTGCGTCAGGTGCAGGGTGCCGAGTTGCTGGGCGTCGGGCTGCTGGCGGGTTTTCTGGCCTCGGTGGTGGCGGTCATCGTGGGTTGGGCCCTGGCCCGTTACGCCTTCGAATTCGAATGGAACGCCGCCTCGTGGGTGCCGGTGGCTGGGTCGCTGGCCGGGGCCTGGCTGGCGCTGGCGGCCGGCTGGTGGGGGCTGCGCGGTGTGTTGCGCACCCCGGTGGTGGAAACGCTGCGCAAGGCGGCACAATAAACCATGGCAATTCAGGAACCCCCACCCCGAAGCGATCAGGGCTCTTTCGCGACTCCCTTTGAATGGATCGGGGGCGAAGGCGCGGTTCAGTCTCTGGTGGATCGCTTTTACGACCTGATGGATCTGGAGCCGGCGTACCGCGAACTGCGTGCCAGCCACGGCACCTCGCTCGACGATGCCCGCCTGAAGCTGTACTGGTTTCTGTGTGGCTGGCTGGGTGGCCCCCAGCACTACCAGGACCGTTTTGGCCATCCGCGCCTGCGCATGCGCCACATGCCTTTCCGGATCGGCATCCTCGAACGAGACCAGTGGCTGGCCTGCATGGACCAGGCCATGGGCGATACCGGCGTACCGCCCGACCTGCGGGAGCGGCTGCGTCAAAGTTTTTTCCAGACGGCCGACTGGATGCGCAACACGCCGGGCTGATGCCGGGTTGAGTCTGGGGCTGCCCGTTCCTCGTTCATAATCTTTCGCCATAAAGAGGCTGCTACCCGGTTCGGCCTGCCCAAGGAGGAAAGTGTGTCTGCCATTGATACCCTGATCGCCCAAATCAGCGATCCGCGCCTGCGCGAGCGCCTCACTGCCGAATGGGACAACGCCAAGAAAGAAAAAAAATTCGGCTTGGTGTTCGAAGACCACCTGCCCGAGTTGTTGCCACTGCATGGTGCCAAACCACGCAAGGGCGATCTGGTGTGTCGCCGCTTGAATGGTCAGGTCAGTGCGCTGAAAGAGGTGTGGCAAATCAAGTCCATCCACTCGGGCATGGCCACCTGCGTCAAGCCCAGCAACGAGTCCCACCCGAGCGAGCCCAGCCTCAGTGACAACTTCGAAAAAGCAGTCGGGTTGCCAAGGTTTGCCGAAAAGCACGGTCAACTGTTCGGCCGCATCCAGTTGATCCGCAAGCAGTCTTCGGCTGGTGGCGAGTATTTCGCTCGTCTGGAAATCAATCAAACCGCTACGATCAAAAAGTTGCTGCTGATCAACAGCAATCCTCTGCTCGATGACCTGTTTGCAAGTCCAGCTACGTAATGAGGTCGGGCATGAAATCAGGCAAACCATCCAAACAGCCCCATGAGACCAAGGTTTCCCTCGTCCGCTCTTCGGCGGCCGAGTACCTGACCTTCGTCGCCGCGAGCGGCCAGGGGGGGGTGGAGGCGGTGTATGCCGACGAGAGCATTTGGCTGACCCAGAAGATGATGGGGGTGCTCTACGATGTGAACGTGCGCACGGTGAATGAGCACCTGAAAAAAATCTTTGCCGACAGCGAGTTGCAGGAAGGTTCAGTTATCCGGAAATTCCGGATAACTGCCACCGACGGCAAGACCTACAACACACTGCACTACAAGCTACCCGCCATCATCGCGGTGGGCTACAAGGTCAACTCTGAACGTGCGGTTCAGTTCCGCAAGTGGGCCACGGGCATCATTGAGCAGTTCACCATCAAGGCCTGCGTGATGGACGATGAGCGCATCAAGGCCGGTGGTTCGGTCCTCACCGATCAGTACTTCGAAGAGCAACTGCAGCGCATCCGCGAGATTCGCCTCTCCGAGCGCAAGTTTTACCAGAAGATCACCGACATCTACGCCACAGCGATTGACTACGACGTGACGGCGCAGGCCACCAAGCGCTTCTTCGCCACGGTGCAGAACAAGTTGCACTGGGCCATCCACGGCCAGACCGCTGCGGAAGTGGTCTACCACCGCGCCGATGCCGACCAGCCCCACATGGGGTTGACCTCATGGAAGGACGCACCTGAGGGCAAGATCCAAAAGTTTGATGTCGTGGTCGCCAAGAATTACCTGACCGAGCCCGAAATGGCGCAACTATCCCGCCTGGTTAACGCCTATCTGGATGTGGCCGAGGACATGGCACAACGCAAGATCCCGATGACCATGCAGGATTGGGAAACCCGCCTGAACCGCTTCATCGAAGCAACTGACAGGCAGGTGTTGCAGGACGCCGGCAGGATTACGGCAGAAATCGCGAGGGCTCACGCTGAGAGCGAATTCGAGAAATACCGCATGGTTCAGGATCGATGGTTCGAGAGCGATTTCGATCGGATGATCAGGCAAATCGGGTGGCGATCAGATGCCGGAGAGACAGGCGATTAAAACCCGTGTCCGCCCGCCGAGGGCCGCAGCAACACCACCAGCGCACCCGCACCTCCTTCGGCGGGACGGGCCTGCACAAAGGCCATGACCTCGCTTTTCTGAACCAGCCAGCTGTGCACCTTGCCCTTGAGGACCGGTGTCTTGCCGGGTGAGCCCAGACCCTTGCCATGGACCACGCGCACGCAGCGCAGGCCGTGCCGCCAGGCTTCACGAATGAACTGGGCCAGGGTTTCCCGGGCTTCATCGGTGCGCAGGCCATGCAGATCCACCTGGGCCTGGATCGACCAGTCTCCCTTGCGCAGCTTGCGCACCACCGCCGGCCCGACGCCAGGGCGCCGAAAGCTCAGGTGTTCGTCGGTGTGCAGCAACGTCTCGGCATCGAATTCGTCGCTCAGTGCCTCACGCATCACGGCTTCTTCATCGAGCTGGCGCTGCACCGGATGGGGCAACGGCACAGCGGGCTGAACGAGGTGGCGGCCGTGCTCGGGCAGGCGCTCCACCCGGCCGATGGTGCGCTCAAACAGCAGGCGATCGCGGTGCAGGCGCTCATGGGCCTCACGCCGTGCCGCCTCCATGGCGGCGCGTTCGGCAGCAGTCTGGGCCACACGCGCTGCCATGGCCTTCTTGAGGGCCTTGAGTTCTGACAGGCTGTGCACTTTCATGCAGCCGATTGTGGCGCAGTTGATGGGCAGGTGCCGCCGTCAGGGCATTGCCTAGACCCGGCCCATTTCGGCCATGGAGCGGCAGGCGTTCGAGGTCACGATGAAGTGGTCCAGTACCCGCACATCCACCAGCGCCAGCGCCGATTTCAGGGTCTGGGTGAGTGCTTCATCGGCTCGCGAGGGTTCGGCCACACCGCTCGGGTGGTTATGAGCCAGGACCACCGCTGCCGCGTGGTGATGAAGGGCCCTCAGCACCACCTCGCGCGGGTAGACGCTGGTCTGTGACAAGGTGCCCCGAAACAGTTCTTCGAGCGCCAGCAGCCGGTGCTGGCTGTCCAGAAACAGCACGGCAAACACCTCGTGCGGCTTGTGCCCAAGGTGCAGTTGCAGGTAGTGGGCCACCGCCTGAGGGGAGTCGAACAAGGGTCGTTCTTTCAGCTCCTGTGAAAGCGCCCGGCGGGCCAGTTCCACCACAGCCATGAGCTCGGCCTGCTTGGCGGGGCCCAGCCCCTTGACGGTTTTCAGGGCATCGGCGCCGCTATGGAGCAGCCCGGCGATTCCGCCGAAGCGGTCCACCAGTTCCTGGGCCAGCAACACCACATTCTTGCCCTGAATGCCGGTGCGCAGCAGCAAGGCCAGCAGCTCGGCGTCACTGAGGGCCGCGGGGCCACGCTGCAACAGTTTCTCGCGTGGCCGTGCATCGGCCGGTAGCCCTTTGAGGGGCAGGGGAACCGTCGTCATTTCTCACTCCCTGGTTTTTACAATACGCGTTTGTCGCCATTGTGCCTTCAAGGCCGCCTGTCATGCCCCAAGTTGAAACCGGTTCCTTTCTCACCCTGCACTACCGCCTCTCGGGGCCCGACGGGCGTGACTTCATCAACACCTTCGAGGCCCAGCCCGCCACGCTCAGCCTGGGGGGGGGTGAACTGTCACCTGCCATCGAGCAACGGCTGCTCGGGCTGGAAGAGGGCACGCACACGGTGATTGAGCTGGCCGCAGGAGAAGCCTTTGGCGAACGCCAGCCCGACATGGTGCAGTGGGTGGCGCGCAAGCTGCTCAATGAACTCGGTGACCCGCATGAGCGGTACGCGGCCGGTGATGTGGTGCAGTTCCCCACGCCCGATGGATTGGGCAGCTACGCCGGCGCCGTGCGAGAGGTCCGCAACGACGGTGCCGTGCTGTTCGACTTCAATCACCCATTGGCTGGCCAGCCGGTGCGCTTCGAAGTCCAGATCATCGGGGTGCTGTGATGTCGGATGTTCAGGAAGTCCTGCTGGCCGAACCGCGTGGCTTCTGTGCCGGCGTGGACCGGGCCATCGAGATCGTGGAGCGCGCGCTGCAGAAGTTCGGCCAGCCCATCTACGTGCGGCACGAGATCGTGCACAACACCCATGTGGTCAACGACCTCAAGGCGCGTGGCGCGATCTTCATCGAGGAACTGGACGAAGTGCCTGCCGGGGCCACCCTGGTGTTCAGTGCCCACGGGGTGAGCCAGGCCATCCAGCGTGAGGCCGAACGTCGTGGCTTCCGCATCTTCGACGCCACCTGCCCGCTGGTGACCAAGGTGCACGTGGAAGTGGCCAAGCTGCACAAGGAGGGCTACGAATTCATCATGATTGGCCACAAGGGCCACCCCGAGGTGGAAGGCACCATGGGGCAGCTCGACAGCGGCATTCACCTGGTGGAGGACGTGGCCGACGTGGCCAGGGTCCAGCCCAGCCAGACCGACAAGCTCGCCGTGGTCACGCAGACCACGCTGAGCGTGGACGACGCCGCCGAGATCGCCGCCGCCATCAAGGCTCGCTTCCCCCGCATCCGCGAACCCAAGCAGCAGGACATCTGCTATGCCACCCAGAACCGCCAGGATGCCGTCAAGCTCATGAGCCGGCAGGTGGATGTCGTGGTGGTCGTGGGCAGTCCCACCAGCAGCAACACCAACCGGTTGCGCGAACTGGCCGAACGGCTCGGTGTGCCGGCTTACATGGTCGATGACGCAGGCGAATTGCAGGATGCCTGGTTTGCCGGCCATGCCCGTGTCGGGGTGACCGCCGGTGCATCTGCCCCGGAAGATCTGGTGCAGGGCGTGGTGCAGCGACTCAAGGCGCTCGGTGCGCTGTCGGTCCGCCATCTCGACGGTATCCGCGAAACCACCCAGTTTCCGCTGCCCAAGGGACTGAAGATCGGGTAAGCCGCTGAATCGCCTGACGGCCGCCCTCTAAAATCGGGGGCATCATGCTAGACATCACACTCCTGCGCAAAGACCTCGACGCGGTGGTCGCGCGCCTCCAGACCCGCAAGAATCCCCAGCCCTTCCTGGATGTGGGGGCTTTCCAGTCGCTGGAACACGAGCGCAAGGCGCTCCAGGTGAAAACCGAAGAACTGCAGGCCCGCCGCAACAGCCTGTCCAAGCAGATCGGCCTGCTTAAAGGCAAGGGCCAGCACGCCGAGGCCGACGCCGTCATGGCCGAGGTCGGTGAGATCAAGGGCGCACTGGAGTCATCTGCCCATCGGCTGGAGCAGATCCAGGCCGATTTGCAGGTGCTGCTGATGGCCGTGCCCAACCTGCCGCACGAGAGCGTGCCGGTGGGCGCCGACGAACACGGCAACCTGGAGTTGCGCCGCTGGGCACCGCAAGGCGGCTTGGGCGCCCACCCGCCCGAGCTGGGTTTCACGCCCAAGGACCATGTGGAACTGGCCGAGCCCCTGGGTCTGGACTTCGAGACCGGCGCCAAGCTCAGCGGCTCGCGCTTCGTGGTCATGAAGGGCAAGGTGGCACGCCTGCACCGCGCGCTTGCCCAGTTCATGCTCGACCTGCAGACCCAGGCGCATGGCTACACCGAGTGCTACACCCCGTACATCGTCAACGCCGACACGCTGCGCGGCACCGGCCAGCTGCCCAAGTTCGAGGCCGACCTGTTCGCCGCCAAGAAGGGCGGCCAGGAAGGCGACGACGAAACAGCGATGTACCTCATCCCCACCAGCGAAGTGACGCTGACCAACTTCGTGCGCGACGAGATCGTGGCCGAGGCGGACCTGCCGATCAAACTCACCGCGCACACCCCTTGCTTCCGGTCGGAAGCCGGGTCTGCCGGGCGCGATACGCGCGGCCTGATCCGCCAGCACCAGTTCGACAAGGTCGAGATGGTGCAGATCGTCCATCCCGAGAAGAGCTACGAGGCGCTGGAAGAAATGACGAGCCACGCCGAGGCCGTGCTGCAGAAGCTGGGGCTGCCTTACCGTGTGCTGGCCCTTTGCACGGGTGACATGGGCTTTGGCGCCACCCGCACCCACGATCTGGAGGTGTGGCTGCCCGCCCAGAACACCTACCGCGAGATCAGCTCGGTCAGCAACTGCGAAGCCTTCCAGGCGCGCCGCCTGCAGGCCCGTTTCAAGAACGCCCAGGGCAAGAACGAACTGGTGCACACCCTCAACGGCTCCGGCCTGGCCGTGGGCCGCGCGCTGGTGGCCGTGCTCGAAAACCACCAGAACGCCGACGGCAGCATCACGGTGCCGGCGGTGTTGCGCCCCTACCTGGGCGGCGCCGAAGTGCTCTGAGCGGGGCTCAGCGCAAGCCGCCGCCCGCCGCCGCAAAGTCGCGCTGGATCAGTTCGATCTTGTAGCCATCCGGATCGGTCACAAAGGCGATCACGGTGGTGCCCCCTTTGACCGGGCCAGCCTCGCGCGTCACGTTGCCACCAGCGGCCTTGATTTTCTCGCAAGCGGCGTAGGCATCGGGCACACCCAGGGCGATGTGACCGTAGGCGTTGCCGTGGTCGTAATGCTCCACGCCCCAGTTGTAGGTCAGTTCGATCTCGGCCTGACCGGGGTTGCCACCGTCAAAGCCCAGGAAGGCCAGCGAATACTGGTATTCGGGGTTCTCGGACGTGCGCAGCAGCTTCATGCCGAGCACCTGGGTGTAGAAATCGATCGAGCGCTGGAGGTTGCCCACGCGCAGCATGGTGTGTAGGAATCGCATGAAAAACATTGTGCCGGTTTCATCGATGTCTGGTGGGGCATGGGGGTGCCCGTCAGCATGTCTGTCCGGATTGCATTAGGCTAAGCCCATGTTCTCGGCCTTATCGGCCCACCCGTGGGCATACCCTCTGCTGGAAGTGGTGCACATCTGGGGCATCGCGCTCGTCATCGGCAACCTCATGGCGCTGGAAGTCCGGGTTTGGGGTGGGGCTGCCAACCTGCCGGTGCTGCCCCTGGCACGCCTCAGCCTGGTGCTGGTTTCCATCGGCTTCACGCTGGCGGCGGGTAGCGGCCTGCTCATGTTGGCCACCCAGGCCGAGGAACTCCTGACCAATCGCGCCTTTCTGATCAAGATGCTGCTGCTCATGCTGGCGGGCAGCAATGCCGCCTGGTTTCATGGCCGGCAGTCGCTGCAAAAGCTGGATCTCACGGCCCGGCTGCTGATGCTGCTGTCGCTGGTGTTGTGGATCGGCATCCTGCTGGCGGGGCGCTGGATCGCCTACCTCTGAAGCTGTTCAAAAAGGAGAATGACCATGAATCGTCGAGATTCGCTCCGGTGCCTGTCGGGCGCGGCCTTGGCCCTGGGTAGCAGCTGGCCCTGGCTGGCCCATGCGCATCACGGCTGGAGCCGGTTTGACCAGAACCGGCCGCTCTACCTGGAAGGGGTCGCCCAAGCGGTGAAGTGGCGCAACCCGCATGCCGAATTGACACTGGCGGTCCCTCCCACGCTGGCCTTGCCGGCCGATCTGGCTACTCGCCGACTGCCCGAGCAGATGGCGCGCATCGACACCCAGGCGTTGCTGGCCAACACCCGCCTGCCCACCCGTCGCGACACCCGCTGGGAGGTGGAGCTGGCCCCGCTGACCCGCATGGACCAGTGGCGTGTGCCCGTCATCAGCGACGGCACGCCCCTCGCCGTGATCGGGTTCACCTTCACGGGCGAGGTCGGGGAGGCGGTGCTGCGCGCCGAATACCTCTTCCTGGGCGGCCAGGTTTACGGGCTGCGCTCCTCTCCGGCAGGCTGAGCCGCGGTTCAGACGGGCACGGTGTAATTGAGCGTCATCCGGCCGCCGTCCACGGTCACGATCTCACCGGTCACATAGCTCGACGCATCACTGGCCAGCCAGCAGACCACATCGGCAATCTCGGACGGTTCGCCCAGTCGCTTCATGGGGGTACGGCTCAGGATCTTGAGCCGGGCTTCCTCGCTGGTGAGCACCGATTGCGCCGCCAGTTCGGTGGCGATGGTGCCGGGGGCCACCGCGTTCACGCGGATCCCGTGATCAGCCAGCGACAGGGCCATGACCCTCGTGAGCTGGTTCACGCCGCCTTTGCTCACGTTGTAGCTCGAAATGGTCGGGATGGCCAGCACGCCATTGACCGAGCTCATGTTGATGATGGCGCCGCCACCCTGACGGGCCATTTCCCTGGCCACAGCCTGGCCCACGAGAAAGGCACCCTTCAGATTGACTCGCAAGACGGCATCAAAATCGGCTTCGGTCACTTCCAGAAAGGGCGCCGCCTTGAAGATGCCGGCATTGTTGACCAGGATGTCGATGCGTCCATGCAGCTGCATCGTCTGGGCGACCATGGCATCCACATGGGTCTTGTTGCCCACATCGGTGTAGACGAATGAAGCACCGGTGGCCTGCTCCAGCCGGTTGCCCGGTTCATCAGCCAGGTCGGCAATCACCACCTGGGCGCCTTCCTGACGGAGGCGGCGAACGCAAGCCTCGCCAATGCCCTGTGCACCGCCGGTGACGATGGCCACGCGGCCTTCCAGCCCGAAAGAAATGGAGGTTTTCATGACGCCATGTTAGCGCCTGAGACCTCCATGGAGCAGCCTCGGTTTACTTGATGCGGCCGAAGCTGGTGCGCAGGGGGTCGATGCCACCACCGCCGCCGCCTTTGCCACCGCCCTGACCGGGAGGACGGTTGCCGCGGTGACGGTTGCGGCCACCGCGTTCACCCAGGGCATCGATACCGGTGCGCAGCGGATCGGGCTGGCGGGGCTGACCACCACCCTGACCTTGTGGCGGACGCTGACCTGCGTTCGCGTGGCGTGGAGCTGTGTTGCCCGGTTGGGCCTGAGGCCCTTGTCCTCCCCCCCGGTTCTTGCGCTTTTTCCGGCGCGGTCCGTTCGGGTTGAAGCGCGGCTCGTTGGTGCTGGGCGGTTGTCCATCACCGTCTTCGTCGTCATCCAGTACCGGGAAGCCGTCGTTGCGTGCCGGTTTCGCCTGCCGGGGCTGACGCTCCTGGTGCTTCTTGTCGCGGATGCGTTCCATCATTTCCTGGCGCGCGGCCTTGGCCGCAGCGGCCATCACTTCGCGGCTCGGCGGCTTGCCAGCACCGCCCCAGATGGTCTGGCGACCCATGGCAATGGGTTCGGCCTTTTCACCGGGTTCGGGCATGAACTCGGGGAAGATCTGTACCGCAATCTGCTGTTTGGTGAACTTCTCGATCGCCATCATGAAGCCTTCTTCGTCCAGGCTCACCAGGCTCACGGCTTCGCCTTCAGCGCCCGCGCGACCGGTGCGCCCGATGCGGTGCACGTAGTCTTCGCAGACATTGGGGATCTCGTAGTTCACCACGTGCGGCAGATCGTCGATGTCGATGCCACGGGCGGCGATGTCGGTGGCCACCAGCGCGCGGATGGCGCCGGTCTTGAAACCTTCGAGCGCCTGGGTGCGAGCGGTCTGGCTCTTGTTGCCATGCAGCGCCATCGCCGTCACGCCGTTTTTGTTCAGGTAATCGGCCACGTTGTTGGCGCCGAACTTGGTGCGGGTGAACACCAGCACCTGGCTCCAGTTGTGCTGCTGGATGATGTGAACCAGCAGCGCTTTCTTCTTGCCACGGCCCACCGGGTGGATGGTCTGCCTGATGCGCTGCACCGTGGTGTTGGGCGGCGTGACCTGGATGTGCTGCGGGTTGCGGAGGAGGCCGTTGGCCAGTTCCTTGATCTCGTCACTGAAAGTGGCCGAGAACAGCAGGCTCTGTTTGGCGGCAGGCAGCAGCCTGAGCACCTTCTTCACGTCGTGAATGAAGCCCATGTCCAGCATGCGGTCGGCTTCATCGAGCACCAGGATCTGCACCTGGCTCAGATCGAGGTGGCCCTGATCGGCCAGGTCGAGCAGGCGGCCAGGGGTAGCCACCAGCACATCCACTCCCTTGCTGAGTTTCTCGATCTGCGGATTCATGCCCACACCACCAAAGATCACGGTGGATTTGAGCTTCAGATGCTTGCCGTAGGCCTTGACCGATTCTTCCACCTGGGCAGCCAGCTCGCGGGTGGGGGTAAGCACCAGGGCCCGCACCGGGCGGGCTTGACCGCGCTTGGGAGCTTCCCAGCCGTCCTGCAGGCGGTGCAGCATGGGCAGCGTGAAAGCGGCGGTCTTGCCAGTGCCCGTCTGAGCGCCCGCCAACAGATCGCAGCCTGCCAGCACGGCTGGAATGGCCTCGGCCTGAATGGGAGTGGGGGTGTCGTAGCCTTGCTCGCGTACGGCGTCAAGAATGGCCGGGGCCAGTTTCAGTTCTTCGAATGTCATGTGATGGTCTGGCGCCCTTCCTGGGCGCAGGGGGTATCGGCCGCGTCCCGCGCCTTGTGGGCGGGCCAGTCAGGTGGGCTGATGGGTCGAAAAAAAGGGCTTGTGAAAATCGGCCTGTACAGGCAGACAAAGCCCCAGCTCGTTGCTGGTGTGGCACTGACTGAAGGTGCGCACAAGACACATTGTCGCATAAAGGGATAATCAGGGGTTGCTCGCCCGATCGGGCGCCACTTTTCTCATTCAGCAGACCCATGGCCCAATACGTCTTTTCGATGAACCGCGTCTCCAAGACCGTGCCGCCCAAACGGCAGATCTTGAAGGACATCTCCCTGAGTTTCTTCCCTGGCGCCAAGATCGGCGTGCTGGGCCTCAACGGCTCGGGCAAGTCCACCCTGCTCAAGATCATGGCGGGTGTGGACAAGGAGATCGAGGGCGAAGCCATTCCGATGCCGGGTATCCAGATCGGCTACCTGCCCCAGGAGCCTGAGCTGAACCCTGAGCAGACCGTGCGCCAGGCCGTGGAAGAGGGCATTGGCGGTGCGCTCAAGGCCAAAGCCCGCCTGGAAGAGGTCTATGCCGCTTACGCCGAACCCGATGCCGATTTCGACGCACTGGCGGTTGAGCAGGCCGAACTGGAAGCCATCATCGCGGCCAGCGGTTCCGAAAACTCCGACCTGCAGCTGGAACTGGCTGCGGACGCGTTGAACCTGCCTCCCTGGGAGGCGACCATCAACAACCTGTCGGGAGGCGAAAAGCGCCGCGTGGCCCTGTGCCGTCTGCTGCTGAGCAAGCCCGACATGCTGCTGCTCGATGAACCCACCAACCACCTGGACGCCGAAAGCGTGCACTGGCTGGAGCAGTTCCTGCAGCGTTTTCCCGGCACTGTGGTGGCCATCACCCACGACCGTTACTTCCTGGACAACGCGGCCGAGTGGATTCTCGAACTCGACCGCGGCCACGGCATTCCCTGGAAGGGCAACTACTCCGACTGGCTCGACCAGAAGGGCAAGCGCCTGGACCAGGAACAGAAGGCCGAAGACGCCCATCGCAAAGCCATGAAGGAAGAACTGGAGTGGGTGCGCAAGAACGCCAAGGGCCGGCAGGCCAAGAGCAAGGCGCGTCTGGCCCGCTTCGAGGAACTGAGCGACGTCGAATACCAGAAGCGCAACGAGACCAACGAGATCTTCATTCCGGTGGCCGAACGCCTGGGTTCGCAGGTCATCGAGTTCAACCACGTCACCAAGTCCTTTGGCGATCGGGTGCTGATCGACAACCTCAGCTTCAAGGTGCCGGCGGGTGCCATCGTCGGCATCATCGGCCCCAACGGTGCCGGTAAATCCACGCTGTTCCGCATGATCCAGGGCGTCGAGACGCCGGACAGCGGTGAGATCGTCATCGGCAAGACCGCCAAGCTGGCCTTTGTGGACCAGAGCCGTGCCTCACTGGATGGCGACAAGACGGTGTGGGAAGACGTGTCGGGCGGGCTGGACAACATCACCGTGGGCAAATTCATCATGCCCAGTCGTGCCTACATCGGCCGCTTCAACTTCAAGGGCAACGACCAGCAGAAGCTGGTGAAAAACCTCTCGGGTGGTGAGCGCGGCCGCCTTCACCTGGCCAAGACGCTGGCCCAGGGCGGTAACGTGCTCATGCTCGACGAACCGTCGAACGACCTCGACGTGGAAACCCTGCGCGCGCTCGAAGAGGCGTTGCTGGAATTCGCCGGCAGCGCCATGGTCATCTCGCACGACCGCTGGTTCCTGGACCGCATCTGTACCCACATCCTGGCCTACGAAGGCGACAGCCAGTGGTACTTCTACGACGGCAACTTCACCGAGTACGAAGCCGACAAGAAGCGCCGCCTGGGTGAAGATGGCTCGCGTCCGAAGCGCGTGCGCTTCAAGTCACTGACCTGAGGCAGGCCGTGGCCGAAACCACCGCCATCCCCGCCGTGCCCGACGACGAGCGGGTGCTGGCCGAGACGCGCCGCTGGATCGAGCGTGCGGTCATCGGCCTCAACCTGTGCCCGTTTGCCAAGGCGGTGTATGTGAAAAACCAGGTTCGTCTGGTGGTCAGCCGGGCGCGTCATCTGGATGGTTTTCTGGATGACCTGGATCGCGAACTGGAACTGCTCAAAACCACGCCGGCCGAGCAGATCGACACCACTTTGCTCATCCACCCGACACTGTTCCCGGATTTCCTCGTCTTCAACGATCTGCTGGATGTGGTGGACGAGGTGATCGAAGAGCACGGGCTGGAGGGCGAGATGCAGGTCGCGCCGTTTCACCCGGCGTTCCAGTTCGAGGGCACCGAGCCTGACGACCTCACCAACGCCACCAACTGGTCGCCATATCCCACCCTGCATCTGCTGCGAGAGGCCAGCATCGATCGTGCCGTCACCTCCGGTGACAGTGCCGACACCATTGTCGAACGCAATATCCGGACGCTGTTGCAGTTGGGTCCTGAAGGTTGGAAGGCCGGCCTGGGCACTGACTGAATGCCACATTGGGGCATTGCCGATTTCTGACTGCATGGCGCAGGATTGAGATCAAATTGGTAAAAATTCGCACCTTGTTACAAAGGTGCGATTTGATGCAAAATGCAGTCATGAACACCGTACCTCAAAACAGTGATATGTCATCTGGCAGCTACTACACCACTTTGGAAGTAGCGAAGATCCTGGGCATGGCGGTGAGGTCGATCCAGCTCATGGTTGATCGAGGGGATCTTAAGGCCTGGAAAACCCCGGGTGGTCATCGCCGGATCACCCGCGAATCTCTGGACCGCTGGATCCACGGCAGTCGAGCGGGCGTCACTGGCGTGGCCGCTTTGCATGGAACCCACGAAGCCCGCAGCGGCCGTCGGCGGGCCATCTCCCACATTCCTCGGATTCTCCTGATCGAGGACTCTTCGCATTTTCAGAACCTGGTTTCGATGCTCGTCAAGCAGCGCTTTCCGGCGGTTGACCTGCACATTGCCAACGATGGCATCACCGGTCTGGTGTCGTTTGGGCATCTCCAGCCTGACCTGATCATTGTCGACATCCTGCTGCCTGGGATCGATGGCGCCACCATGATCACGGGTCTGCGCCGCCATTCCCTGTTTGGCGAGTGCAAGCTGATCGTCCTGACCGCTCTTGACGAGGAGCAGCGTGCCGCCTACAGCTATGCTTTGCAGGATTTCTCGGTGGTCCACAAGCCGCAACTGATCAAGGAGTTGCCTGGTCTGATCGAAGCCGCCTTGCAGCACCTGATCGGTCCCGCTTCGAACCCGGAAGCTGCCACGTCCACCTGACCCGGTGCGGTCCGATTACATGCACGAACACTCGGTACTGGTTGTCGAGGACGATCCATCGGTTTCCCGTTTCGTGGGCGAGGCGCTGGCCAGGCTCGAACTGGATGCCGTGTATTGCGCCAAGGTCAGCGAGGCGATGCGGGCCTGCGAGCAGCGGTCCTTTGGTCTGGTGATCACCGACCTCACGTTTCCCGAAGGGTCGGGTCTGGATCTCATCCGGTTTCTGCAGCAGCGTTCACCGGGGCTGGTCACGCCCCGGGTGGTGGTGTTCAGCGCGGGACTGTTCGAGGCGAGGCGCAAGCAACTGACCGCTCAAGGCGTGTTCCATTGCCTGGCCAAGCCCGCATCGGTTCCGCAGATCATTCAGGTGGTGCGACTTGCGCTGGGTCTTTCGGACTGGCCTGAGGCACCGAAGCCTTCACTGCTGTCGGCGCACCCGGATCTGCAGCCGTTTGAAGTCGCGGCCATTGAAACTTTCTTTGACGGCGACAGGCTCTTCTACGAAACCTTCCGTCAGACCTGCATCGTTCAGTTTCAGACCGATCTCCGCGAGGGGGATCAGGCCTGTGCCTCGGCTGATCCCATCGCCATTCGCCGGGTGGCCCACAGCCTCAAAAGCGTGCTGCAGACGCTCGGCCATGCCGATCACGCCCTGTGCGCCCAGGAACTCGAACAGGCGGCCCAGCATGCACCGCTCGAAGAGGCCATCCCCGGCTGGGCCGAATTGCGGCGTCGGCTCGTCTCCAGTTTCGGTCTGTCGGCCTGATCGTCGGGGGTGTGGCGTTCAGTTCGCCAACCAGTTGCCGGGCAGCAGCCACAGCAGGGCAGACGTCATCATCAGGTAGCGGAGGAATTTTCCGATCGCCATGTAGAGCAGGCATGGCAGCAAAGGAAACTTCAGCCACCCAGCCACGGCACAGAGGGGGTCGCCCACCGCTGGCAGCCAGCTCAGCAGGCAGGCTTTGGGGCCGAAACGTTCCAGCCAGCCCAGGGCTTTGACGTGTGTGCGTGAGCCCCGGGCTTTGTCGATGGCCTGGTGAGCACCATAACCCATGGCCCAACTCACGCCACCCCCGAGTGTGTTACCGACGGTTGCCACCAGAATCGCAGGCCAGAAGAGCTCGGGATTCAGCTTGATCAGGCCGAACACGGCGGGCTCCGAACCCATGGGCAGCAGGGTGGCCGACACGAAGGCCACCACAAAGACCGTGCTCAAGCCGTATTGCGGCAGACTGAGTGTTTCAAGCAGTGACCACAACCAGGCTTCCATGGGCCGGGAGTATAGGGATGTCAGCCAGGCACGGGGGATGCAGGGTTACAATCCTGCACACTTTTTCAGCATCCGACCCCGGATGCTTTTGTTTTCTCCCATGCGTCTCGGCCCTTTCCCGCTGCCCAATCGCCTGTTCGTCGCCCCCATGGCCGGGGTGACGGATCGCCCTTTCCGTCGCCTCTGCAAGCGACTCGGGGCGGGCTACGCCGTCAGTGAAATGGTCACTTCTCGGCCGGACTTGCGCGACAGCCTCAAGACCTCGCGCCGGGCCAACCACGAAGGGGAGCCAGGCCCGATAGCCGTCCAGATTGCGGGTACCGATGGCGACATGATGGCCGAAGCGGCCCGCTACAACATCGACCGGGGCGCGCAGATCATCGACATCAACATGGGCTGCCCGGCCAAAAAGGTTTGCAACAAATGGGCCGGTTCGGCGCTCATGCAGGACGAGGCGCTCGCCATCGCCATTGTCGAGGCCGTGGTGGCCGCCTGTCAGCCGCACGGAGTGCCCGTCACGCTCAAGATGCGCACCGGCTGGTGTGCGGAGGCCAGGAACGCACCGGTGCTGGCCCGTGCGGCGGAAAGCGCGGGTGTCCAGATGCTGACCGTCCATGGCCGCACCCGCGAGCAAGGCTACAAGGGCGTTGCCGAGCATGACACCGTGGCGGCCATCAAGGCGGCAGTGGGGATCCCCGTGGTGGCCAACGGTGACATCGATACCCCGGAAAAAGCCCGAGAGGTGCTCAGGCGTACCGGTTGCGATGCCATCATGATAGGTCGGGCAGCGCAAGGCCGTCCCTGGCTGTTTCGGGAGGTGGCTCACTTTCTTGACACCGGCGAACACCTCCCGCCGCCGAGCCTGACCGAACTTCGCGAATGGATGCTGGAGCACCTTCACGACCATTACACGCTTTACGGTGAATTCACGGGCGTTCGCACCGCCCGCAAGCACCTGGGCTGGTATGCCCGTTCCCTACCCGGACACCCTGCCCGCATGGCCGCTTTCCGCGAAGCCATCAACCGCAGCGAAAGCTGTGAATCACAACTGCATGTCGTGCAAGCCTACTTTGACGACCTGGCTGCACCTGAAAACTGGACGCTGGCTGCATGAGCTCTCCCCTACTCACCGACTGTGTCAAGGCCAACATCGAGGCTTACTTTGCCGACCTGGACGGCACCGATCCTGCCCACATGCACGACATGCTCATGCGGGCGGTGGAAAAGCCCTTGCTCGAGGTGGTGATGGAGCGGGCCCAGCAGAACCAGTCGCGAGCGGCGCAATGGCTGGGGCTGAACCGCAACACGCTGCGCAAGAAACTGCTTGAGCATGGGCTGCTGGAAGGCTGAACCACGCCTTTCCCGGCACCTGCCGACTTCACCGATTCTCTGACTCCTGGAAACTACCCGATGAAAGCCCTTCTCTCGGTCTCCGACAAAACCGGCGTGCTCGACCTGGCCCGCGAACTGCACGCGCTGGGTGTGCAACTGATTTCCACCGGCGGTACCGCCAGGCTGCTGGCCGACAACGGCCTGCCCGTGACTGAAGTGGCCGAAGTGACGGGCTTCCCCGAGATGCTGGATGGCCGCGTGAAGACCCTGCACCCGATGGTGCACGGCGGCTTGCTGGCGCGCCGCGACTTGCCCGAGCACATGGCCGCATTGCAGCAGCATGGCATCGGCACCATCGACATCCTGGTGGTCAACCTCTACCCCTTCGAGGCCACCGTGGCCAAGCCCGGTTGCACCCTGGCCGATGCGATCGAGAACATCGACATCGGCGGCCCGGCCATGGTGCGTTCTGCCGCCAAGAACTGGAAAGATGTGGCGGTGCTGACCGACGCCAGCCAGTATTCCATCGTCGTCTCCGAGCTGAAGGACGGTGGCAAGGTGAGCGAGCTGACCCGCTTCCAGCTGGCCGTGGCGGCTTTCAACCGCATCAGCAACTACGACGCTGCCATCAGCGACTACCTGTCGGCGGTGGACGTGAGCGCCGGCGTGCCGGGCGAGGCGGCCGAGCCTCAGCGCCTGCTGTTCCCCGGCCAGAGCAACGGCCGCTTCGTGAAGGTGCAAGACCTGCGCTACGGCGAAAACAGCCACCAGCAGGCCGCCCTGTACCGCGACCTGTACCCCGCGCCGGGCTCGCTCGTGACCGGCCAGCAGCTGCAGGGCAAGGAGCTGAGTTACAACAACATCGCCGACGCCGACGCGGCCTGGGAATGCGTCAAAGGATTTGACGTGCCGGCCTGCGTGATCGTGAAACACGCCAACCCCTGCGGCGTGGCGGTGGGCGCGAACCCGCTGGAAGCTTACAGCAAGGCCTTCCAGACCGACCCGACCAGCGCCTTCGGCGGCATCATCGCCTTCAACCGTCCGCTGGATGGCGAGGCGGCGAATGCGGTGGTCAAGCAGTTCGTGGAGGTGCTCATCGCCACCGATTTCACCCCCGAAGCGCTGGCCGTGTTCAGAGCCAAGGCGAACGTGCGGCTGATGAAGATCGCCCTCCCGAACGTCAAGGGTGCCACCGATTGGGACAACGGTCGCAACGCGGTGGACGTCAAGCGCGTGGGCTCGGGCATCCTGCTGCAGACCGCCGACAACCACGACATGACCCTGGCCGATCTCAAGGTCGTGACTCGCAAGCAGCCCACGGCCGAGCAGATGGACGACCTGCTGTTCGCCTGGAAGGTGGCCAAGTACGTCAAGTCCAACGCCATCGTGTTCTGCAAGAACGGCATGACCATGGGCGTGGGCGCCGGCCAGATGAGCCGCCTGGATTCGGCGCGCATTGCCAGCATCAAGGCCGAACATGCCGGCCTGAGCCTCCAGGGCACAGCCGTGGCCTCTGACGCTTTCTTCCCGTTCCGCGACGGGCTGGACGTGGTGGTGGATGCGGGCGCGACCAGCGTGATCCAGCCGGGTGGCTCGATGCGCGACCAGGAAGTGATCGACGCGGCCAACGAGCGTGGCGTGGCGATGGTGTTCACCGGGGTGCGGCACTTCCGGCATTGATCTGTTGGCCCTGGCATACAGGGGCTTGTTTGGGCATTGGCGTTGGCGGGGGAAGTCTGGGTGGACCACCCAGACCCTGGTGTGCGAAGGATTCCAGACGCCAAGGTGTGGGAGTGCCTGAACTTCGTTCAACGAAGGGTATTCCTCTGAGCGTAAAACGATGCCGCCAGGCGAGTCGGGGGTGAGTCTGTGGCCGATTTTTGTCCGCGCAGCGGACGGTATGAGGCCATGGGCTCACCCCCGACTCGCCCACCCACAAAGACTCAAGCAATCAACCCTAGCGCCCCACCAAAAACACCGCCGGCAGCGCCATCGGCAACCGGGGCTTGTGTGTCTTCCAATTGTCGACCGTTCCACTGAACACCGCCTGTTCAGGCAACGTCACCCCGCAGCAGAGGGCCAGTCGGGTGGCGGGCTTCAGCGTGCTCAACAGCCCTTGCAGCATGACCTCGTTGCGATAAGGCGTCTCGATGAACAGTTGGGTCTGCCCGGTCTTGTGGGCCAGGGCTTCCAGTTCCCGCACCCGCTGGGCCCGAGCGGTCGCCTCCTGGGGCAGATAGCCCACAAACGCAAAGTGCTGGCCATTCAACCCGCTGGCCGCCAGCGCCAGCATCAGCGAGACCGGCCCCACCAGCGGCACCACCGGCACCCCCAGGGTATGCGCCGCACGCACCACGGAAGCGCCAGGGTCGGCAATCGCGGGCATGCCGGCCTCGCTGACCAGTCCCATGTCCTCGCCCGCCACGGCGGCCGCCATCAGCGGGCGGGCGTCGAAACCACCCGCTGGGTCGTGATCGCCCTTTTTGTGCACCTGGCGCGGCAGCTCGGTGATGTGCTGCGCCTGCAAGGGGGCGGTGAGCGGGTGCGTGGCCTCGACCCGCTTCAGAAAGGCGCGGGTGCTCTTGGCGTTTTCCGTGATCCAGTGCGTCAGGCGCGAAGCGGTGGCGATGGTGGCCTCGGGCAGGGCACTCGCCAGACCGGGTGCCGCATCGCAGCCGAAGTCCAGCGGCGTGGGCACCAGGTACAGCGTGCCGGTGCGGTGGAGGCTGTTCATGGCAGCACCAGTCCGGCTTCCCGAAGGAGCCGGGCCGTGCGGATCAGCGGCAGACCGACGAGCGCGGTGGGGTCGTCGTTGTCGATGCGATCCAGCAGGGCAATGCCCAGGCCCTCGCTCTTGGCGCTGCCGGCGCAATCGTACGGTTGTTCGGCACGCAGGTAGCGCTCGATTTCGGCATCGTTCAGGTGACGGAACACCACATTCACCACGGCCAGGTCGCAGCGCTCGAAACCGGTGGCCTGACACACCACCGCCAGTGCGGTCTGGAACTGGACCGTCTGTCCGCTCATCTGTCGCAACTGGGTCACGGCCCGATCGTGCGTGCCAGGCTTGCCCATCGGCAGGCCATGCAGGTCGGCCACCTGATCGCTGCCGATCACGATGGCATCGGGGTGTCGCTGGGCGACCTCACGGGCTTTTGCCAGCGCCAGCCGAGTCGCGAGATGCGGGGGTGATTCATCAGGCTGCGGGGTTTCGTCCACATCGGGGGCGGCGGTCTGGAACGGAACACCGAGGCGCTCCAGCAGCGCCTGGCGGTAGCGCGAGGTGGAGCCCAAGATCAGCGGGCGCGAGCAGGGCTTATCGATTTCGGTCATGATGCGGTGATTGTCGGAGAGTTTTCACCAAGCCCGCCGCCCATGACCGCCCCAGAGCCCGATCTCATTGCGCTGTGCCAAGCCAGCGATCTGTCCGACGGTGGGGAAGCCTGTCCCTTCGATGTCCGATACCAGGGGCAGACCTGTCGCGCCTTCGCCTTGCGCTGGAAGGGGCGTGTTTTCGCGTACCTGAATCGATGCAGCCATGTGGCCATGGAAATGGACTGGCGACCCAACCGGTTTTTCGATCTCACCGGGCAGCACATCGTCTGTGCATCCCATGGGGCCCTGTTTCGACCGGATACCGGCCAGTGTGTGGGCGGGCCTGGCAGAGGCCCACTGGTCCGGATCGAAACCGTGGAGCTGGATGGGGTGGTGTTCTGGCGTACACAATACAACCTTCAAGCGATCGAATTCTGAAAGTATCCATGGAAGATCTATCCGCCTCGAGCAACAGCAGGAAGTCCCCGGGTTGGGAACGTGAAGTTCTGGAAAAGCTGGCCTTTGCCACCTTGCAGGAACAGAAGGCAGCCCGGCGCTGGAAGATCTTTTTCCGCTTGCTCTGGATCGGCCTGCTCGCGTCATTCGTCTGGTTGCTGTACCGCGACGTGGTTCCCTCCTCAACAGGTCTGCAACCACACACCGCCCTGATCGAGGTGCGTGGCACCATTTCCTCCGACTCGGAAGCCAGTGCCCAGGCGATTGTGTCTTCTCTGCGTTTGGCTTTTGAAGACCCGGGCGCGCAAGGGGTGGTGCTTCTGATCAATTCGCCAGGCGGAAGCCCGGTTCAGGCGGGCATCATTGCCGACGAGATCCATCGCCTGAAGGCCTTGCACAACAAACCCATCCATGCGGTGGTCGAGGAAACCTGTGCTTCGGCAGCCTATTACATTGCATCGGCGACCGACAACATCTATGTCGACAAGGCCAGCATCGTCGGCAGCATCGGGGTCATGATGAATGGCTTCGGATTCACCGAACTGATGGACAAGATCGGTGTGGAACGAAGGCTGATCACGGCGGGCGAGAACAAGGGTTTCATGGACCCGTTCAGCCCGCAATCCGAGGCCCAGTTGCAGCATGCCCAGGCCATGCTGGACGATATCCACCAGCAGTTCATCGAGGTCGTTCGACGGGGGCGTGGTGAACGCCTGCAGGAGTCGGCTGAGGTCTTCAGCGGGCTCATCTGGAGCGGTCAGAGAGCGGTCAGCATGGGGTTGGCCGACGAAATGGCCAGCCTGGAACAGGTGGCCCGAGACGTGATTCAGGCCGAAGAAATCATCGACTACACCCAACGGGAAAACGTCGCCCAGCGTCTGGCTCGCCGGTTTGGTGCGGGTGTGGGTGAGAGCGCCTTGCTGACGCTGCGTGACTGGGGCTGGGTGGTTCGCTGATGTCGGACAGCGCGGACAACACACCCGGTCCAGCCTCGGGTGCGGTGGTGGTGGGCGGGGGGATGGCGGGTCTCTCGGCCGCGCTGGTCTTGCGCCGACAGGCGCCCGATCTGCCCATCCACCTGATCGAGCAGGCCGAAGCGTTTTCGGAAGTGGGGGCTGGCATACAGCTGGGACCCAACGCCGTCCGCGTGCTTCGTGACTGGGGGCTTGAGGCGGCCCTGAACGACGTGGCGGCGTTTCCTCTGGTTCTCCGAGCCCGGGATGCCTCGACGGGCCAGGAAAAAGGCCGCCTGCGACTGGGTGAGACGGCCCTGCAGCGTCACGGTGCCCCTTACGCGACCATCCACCGGGCAGATCTCCACCGGATTCTCCTGGCCGAGGTGGGCCGGCTGGGTGTCGACTGTCATCTCCGACAGGCGGTACAGCGGGTGGACAGCGGCGAAAGCGGGGTGGAAGTCCAGGCCCTGACAGGCAAGACATGGACGGCTCAGACCTTGCTCGGTTGCGACGGGTTGTGGAGCCGGGTCCGGCGTGAGGTGTGGGGAGGGCCGGAAGCGGTTTTCAGCGGTCACCTCGCCTACCGGGGCATGGTGCGCATGGCTGCGCTGCCTTACGATCTGCGGCAGAACGAGGTGGTGGCCTGGCTCGGACGCCGCATGCACGCGGTCCATTATCCCGTCCGGTCTGGGGAGTGGCTCAATGTCGTGGTGGTGGTGCATGGCGAGTTGCCCGGCGAACCCGCTGGCTGGGACCACGCAGCCCACCCAGCCGTTCTCAGGGACCGGCTGGGGCCTGTGGCTCGTGATCTTCAGCGCGTGCTGCAATCGATCTCGGACTGGCGTCTCTGGCCGCTCTTTGGTCGCTCACCCGTCCGGCATCCGGGTGAGATGGCTCGCGGTTCGGTCGCCCTGATGGGTGATGCGGCCCATCCGATGCGCCCCTATCTCGCACAGGGGGCCGCCATGGCCCTGGAAGACGCCTGGACGCTGGGTGAACTGATGAGCGAGCCTCCCGTGTCACCGGAAGACTGGACGATGCTCTGGGACCGCTGGGCGAAGGCGCGATGGAAACGTTGTGGCTGGGTGCAGGCGCGCTCGCAGCGAAATGGAAGCATCTTTCATGCCTCGGGCCCCCTGAAATGGGCCCGAGACACGGCGATGGCTGTCCTGGGAGAGCGACTCATGGATGTGCCTGCGCTGTACGGCGGCCCACCTCGACCCCTCTGATCGGTTATGGTGTGAACGAGGGTGAATGGATCAATGATCAGGAGACATCGATGAAAAACCGGAGGACCGCTCCAACCCACCCACGTCGTCGCGTGCTTCAGCGTCAGTTGGCCTTGGGTGGATTTCAGGCTTGTCCGCGGGAGCTCTCGCTGGCATCGGCCCATATGCAGCGTGTGGCAGAGGCCCTGGTCAAGATCGTGCGGCGGCTTGACATTCGCGAAAAGATTTTCTCTCAGGGCTGGCAGGTGGCCGGTACCTCACCCGAAGGCCTCGCGAACCGTGTGCGCACCGACGCCCGCCGCATGCAGGCGGTGATCGGGCGCAACCCGATACGTCCCCAGTGAGGGCGGTGCGATGAATCCCGTGATTTCGGTGCCCGGGCAGACGCATGATGACGGCGTTCTGGCCAGCGGTGGCCTGAACCTGCGGGCGGTGGCCATCGATACTTACAAGGAGAACGTGGCCTATCTCCACCGGGACTGCGATGTCTACCGTGCCGAAGGTTTTCAGGCGCTCTCCAAGGTGGAGGTCCGCGCCAACGGCCGCAAAATCCTGGCCACGCTCAATGTCACGTCAGACCCGCGCATCGTGCAGTGTCACGAACTCGGTCTGTCGATCGATGCCTTTGCCCAGATGGGGGTGGATCAGGGCCATCCAGCCTACATTTCCCAGGCCGAGCCACCCGTCTCCATTGCCGCTCTCCATCGGAAGATCAACGGGGAACGGCTGGGTCGAGAGGACTTCCAGGCCATCGTGCGCGACATCGCCGAGCACCGCTATTCCAAGATCGAACTGTCGGCCTTCGTGGTCGCGACCCACCAAGGTGAACTCGATCGGGAGGAGGTGTTCTTCCTGACCGAAGCCATGATCACCACCGGCCGACGGGTGGACTGGCGTGAGCGGCTCGTGGTCGACAAGCATTGCATCGGCGGGATTCCCGGCAATCGCACGTCGATGCTGGTGGTGCCCATCGTGGCCGCCCACGGGATGGTGTGCCCGAAAACGTCCTCTCGGGCCATCACCTCGCCGGCCGGTACCGCCGACACCATGGAGGTGCTGGCCAATGTGGAGCTCCCGTTTGACCGGTTGAGCGAGATCGTTCGGGATCACCGGGCCTGCCTGGCCTGGGGGGGAACCGCCGATCTGTCGCCGGCCGATGACGTGCTGATTTCGGTGGAACGTCCGCTGTCACTGGATTCACCTGGGCAGATGGTGGCGTCCATCCTGAGCAAGAAAGTGGCGGCCGGTTCCAGTCACCTGGTCCTCGACATTCCGATCGGCCCGACGGCCAAGGTGCGCTCCATGCCCGAGGCACAGAAACTTCGGCGTCTGTTCGAGTACGTGGCTCACCGGCTGGGTCTGTCCCTCGATGTGGTGATCACCGATGGCCGTCAGCCGATTGGTCAGGGCATCGGTCCCGTGCTGGAGGCTCGCGATGTCATGCGGGTGCTGCAGAACCACCCGTTGGCGCCACAGGACCTGCGCCAGAAGTCGCTGAGGCTCGCCGGGCGCCTGCTCGAGTGCGACCCCGACATCCGGGGAGGCGATGGCTATGCCATCGCACGCGACATTCTCGACTCCGGGCGTGCCCTCGAGAAGATGCGCGCCCTCATCGAGGCGCAGGGCGCCAGGCCGTTCGATCCGGAGAGGGCGGCCCTGGGTTCGCTGAGCTTCGATGTCGTGGCCGACCGTGACGGTGTCGTCACGGGCATCGACAACTTCCAGATCGCCCGGATCGCCCAGCTGGCCGGGGCGCCCAAGGTGAAAGGGGCGGGTGTCGATCTCATGCGCAAACTGGGGGAGTCTGTTCAGGTCGGCGACGTGCTCTACCGCGTTTATGCGGCTTTTCAGTCCGACCTGGCTTTTGCGCGCCAGGCCGCCGATCGCGACACGGCGGTCCGCCTGGGCTCGGCGGGTGAAGTGCCGGGCGTCTTTGTGGAGTTCTGAGCATGGCCAATGCGGTGTTGCTCGCTTTCGAGGATGAGGCCATCGAGGCCAGACGACTGGCCGATCAAGGCGGCTGGTCGCTTGCCCTGATCAACCGACATCGCTTTCCCGATGGGGAGCTGAGGCTGCGCCTGCCACCGCGCTTGCCCGATCAGGTGATCGTCTTCAGGGGATTGCATCAACCCAACGAAAAGCTGGTCGAGTTGCTGCTGCTGGCTGGGGCCGCCCGAGAGCTGGGCGTCCAGTGGCTGACACTGGTGTGTCCTTATCTGGGTTACATGCGTCAGGACATCGCATTCCAGCCCGGTGAAGTGGTCAGTCAGCGGATCGTGGGTCGTTTTCTCGCCAGCCTCTTCGATGCGGTCGTTACCGTCGATCCGCACCTGCACCGGGTGGCCACGCTCAAGGAGGCGGTGCCGGTGTCCTGTCCGGTGGTGATCAGCGGTGCGCCGGCGCTCGCCGACTGGGTGGCGAGGCAGCGTCCTGGCGCGATACTGCTGGGCCCTGACGAGGAAGCCGCCCAGTGGGTGGCGCAAGCGGCGGCACGCCACGGTAATCTGGCAGCGGTATGCCGGAAGGTCCGACACGGCGATCGCCAGGTGGTCATTCAATTGCCCGATCGGGACTGGCGCGGCCAGACCGTGGTGATTCTGGACGATGTGGCCAGCACCGGCCATACCGTGGCCCAGGCCGCCCGGCTGCTGCTCGAGGCGGGCGCCGCAACAGTGGATGTGGCGGTCACCCATGCCCTGTTTGCCGGGGATGCCCTTCAGGTCCTGCGTGAGGCGGGCATCGATGGCATCTGGAGCACCGACTGCATCGCCCATGAAACCAATGTGATCCAGATGGCCCCCGCGCTGGCGGACGCGCTGCACGGCATGCGCCCCAACGTCTGACGCTGACTGCTCAGAGACTGGTGCGCAGTGTCCAGATTTCGGGGAAGAGCACCACGTCCAGCATCTTGCGCAGGTAGCCGGTGCCACTGGTGCCACCCGTGCCGCGCTTGAGCCCGATCACCCGCTCCACCGTGGTCAGGTGACGGAACCGCCACAGTCGAAAGGCATCTTCGAGGTCGGTCAGCTCTTCGCCCAGCTGGTAGAGGTCCCAGTGCCGCTCCGGCTGGCGGTACACCTGCAGCCAGGCCGCTTCCACCGCCTCGCTGGCCGGGTAGGGCAGCGTCCAGTCGCGCCGGGTGTGGCTGGCAGGCACCGGCAGGCCGCGCCGGGCCAGCAGGCGCAGCGCTTCGTCGTACAGCGATGGGGCCTCGTAAGCCGACTGCACCTCGGCGAGCAGGTCGGGCCGGTGGGCGTGCGGCCTGAGCATGGCGGCATTCTTGTTGCCTAGCACAAATTCGATGCAGCGGTACTGCCAGCTCTGGAAACCACTGGACTGCGCCAGATACGGCCGGATCGCGCTGTATTCGGGCGGTGTCATGGTGGCGAGCACGTCCCAGGCGTGCACCAGTTGCTCCATGATGCGGCTGACCCGCGCCAGCATCTTGAACGCCGCCGGCAGCCGGTCACTGGCCACGCAGGCCACGGCCACCTGCAGTTCGTGCCGCATCAGCTTCATCCACAGTTCGCTGGTCTGGTGTTGCACGATGAACAGCATCTCGTTGTGGTCGGGCGACAGCGGCTTCTGTGCATTCAGGATGGCGTCCAGCTGCAGGTAGTCGCCATAGCTCATGTCCCGGCTGAAGTCGAGCTGGGCCTTTTCTTCATGGACGATGGCCTCACTGCGGCCGGCATTGTGCATCGGGCAGCCGACGGTGCTGGCCTGCTGGTTCTCGGGGTGGATGTTCAAGGCCGCCTCCTGTCAGGTCACCGTCTGCTGGCGGTTGAATTCGGGCCGCGTCCACTCGCCGCTTTCCAGCACCTGGCGCAGGTGCTCCACGGCGTGCCACACGTCTTGAAAACCGATGTACAGCGGCGTGAAGCCGAAGCGCAGGATGTCGGGCTGCTGGGCATCGCCCGCGCGGAAGTCGCCAATCACGCCACGCGCGATCAGCGCCTGCACGATGGCGTAAGCCCCTTGCGGCCGTGACAGGCAGACTTGCGAACCGCGTTGCCGGTGCTCGCGTGGCGTGACCAGGGTGAGCCCGTGGGCGGCACAGCGCGCCTCCACCAGTTCGATGAACAGGTCGGTCAGCGCCAGCGACTTGCGCCGCAGTGCGGCCATGCCACCCAGCGGCTCGGCCGCCAGCACGGTCTGTACGCCGCAGTCCAGGGCGGCCATGCTGATCATGGGCTGGGTGCCGCACAGAAAGCGATTGATGCCTTCGGCGGGCTGGTAGTCGGGCGTGAAGGCAAACGGGGCCGCATGGCCCCACCAGCCCGCCAGCGGTTGCCACAGGTCGGAACCCAAGGCCTTGGCATGGCGTCGGTTGAGCCACGCAAATGCCGGCGCACCCGGCCCCCCGTTGAGGTATTTGTAGCCGCAGCCCACGGCAAAGTCGGCATCGGCACCGTTCAGGTCCACCGGCACGGCACCGGCACTGTGGGCGAGGTCCCAGACCATCTGCGCGCCAGCCCCGTGCACGGCGGCGGTCACGGCACCCATGTCGTGCATGGCCCCGGTGCGGTAGTTCACGTGCGTCAGCATCACCACGCCGGTCTGGGCGCTCAGGTGGGCCAGCAGGTCGCGGGCGTCCACCAGCTGCAGCCTCCAGCCGCGCTCGCGGCTGAGGGCTTCGGCAATGTACAGGTCGGTGGGGAAGTTGCTGCGTTCGCTGATCAGCACCCGCCTGTCGGGGGCGGTTCGCTCCATCAGGTTCATGGCCAGGCTGAGCACCTTGAACAGGTTGACCGACGTGCTGTCGGTGGCCACGGTTTCACCCGGGTCAGCGCCCAGCAGCCGGCCGATGCGGTCGCCGATCTGCTGTGGCCACTGAAACCAGCCGGCTGTGTTCCAGCTGCGGATCAGCCCTTGTCCCCATTCCTGCTGCACCACTTCGGCCACCCGGGCCGGCGTGGCCCTGGGCAGTACCCCCAGCGAATTGCCATCGAGGTAGATCACGCCGTCGGGCAGGGTGAACAGCTCGCGAAGGGGGCGAAGGGGGTCCTGGGCATCCATGGCCCGGCAGTCGTTCAGCGTCGTCGTCATTCGTTCAGTCCAGATTGCGCAACACCGCCCGCACCGGGCTGGCGTCTGCCTGTGTGAGTTTGAGGGGCAGGGCGATCAGCTCGTAGTCGCCTTCGGGCACGTGGTCCAGCAGGAGGTTCTCCAGCACCCTCAGGCCACGGCGGCGGATCACCTGGTGGCTGTCCAGCGTCTTGCTGTCGGCCGGGTCGATGCTGGCGCTGTCGGTCCCCACCAGTTGCACGCCCAGATCGGCCAGCCGCTCGACCAGCGCCGGCTCCAGCCCGGCCAGCGACGGGTCCCAATGGCCCCAGGGCATGCGCTCGTAAGTCCGCACCAGCACACGCGGGGGCACCGGGCCGCGACCCGTCAGGGCATGCGCCACGTCCGGCCACGCGACGAGTGGCCGCACGCCCAGGGCATGCACCACCCGACAGGGGCCGATGTAGGGGGCCAGGGCCACTTCGCCGATCGGCTGACCAGCGTCGTCGTAGTGCAGGGGGGCATCGGCATGGGCGCCTGCGTGGGGGGTGGTGGTGATGGCGCTGACGTTGACCGGGCAACCCGGTGCGATCCGTGCCAGCCATTCCTGGCGATAGGCCGTATCCCCCGGGAAGACGGGTGTGAACGAGCCAACCGGTGGCGAAATATCGATCAGTTGTGGCATGGACGGTACGTTAGCACCGTGTTCCAGACCGTGGTGTCGGTGATTTGCAACACCGACTAAAAAGTTGAGGTGTCAATCATTCGGGCCGGTTTCGGCGGCTTCCAGCAGACGGATGCCCACCCTCACCACTTCGCCTTCCTGCATGGCGCGAACGCTCAATTCGGCCTGCCCGAGTGTGGCGTGGTCACCTTCCACTGGCGGGCGGGCCAGGGCCTCGGTGAGCCATTCGGCCACGGTCTGGAGCTCGTTCCCGACGACCGGCCAGCCATAAAAACCGCACAGATCGGTCATGCGGGTATTCCCTGGCACCTCGAAATCGCCAAACACCTCACGTGCCCGGGTGGTGTCGTTGGCATCGGGCAGTGCCACACCCGAGCGTCGAGCGGTCCAGGGAATCGTTGAACCTTGCAGGATCAGCGAGGCGAGCACCACAATCAGCGCCACGTTGGTGTATTCCCGAGCGCCTTCCACGCCCGCCATCACGGGGAAAACCGCCAGCACGATCGGGACGGCCCCCCGCAGTCCCACCCAGGAGATGAAGGCCATTTCGCGGTGGTCGAACCGCAGGGGTTTCAGACAGAGCCAGACCGAAACGGGCCTGGCGATCAGCATCAGGACGGCCGCCACGCCCAGGGCCGGCCAGAAGGTGCGCAGGGCTTCGGCGGGGGTGACCAAGAGGCCCAGCATCAGGAACATGCCGGCCTGTGACAGCCAGGCAAATCCGTCCATGGCCGACATGGCGGGCGTCACGCTCTGGGGGGCGCGATGGGCCACAAACACCCCGAACACATAGATGGCCAGAAAGCCCGATCCGCCCACCCAGGTGGTGAGCGCAAACACGCTCAAGCCAGCCGACGTCAGCAGCAGCGCGCGCACGCCACCGCTGGGCCGAGCCCACAGCGTGAGCCGCCGCAGGAAGAGGCCAAATCCCCAGCCAGCGCCCACCCCGATGGCGCTGCCCCAGCCAAATTGCAGGGCCAGACTCCATAAGGGTGACCACCAGGCAAAATCGACGGGCATGCCCTGGGACGACATCATCACCCAGCCGATCAAGGCCAGTGTGAGGTAGACCGCCATCGGATCGTTCAGGCCGGACTCGATTTCCAGCGTGGCAGCCACCCGTTCATTCAGCTTGACACCCGATGACTTGAGGAGAGAAAAAACGGCGGCCGCGTCGGTGGAGCCCACGATGGCGCCCAGCAGCAGGGCCAGTGGCCAGCTGAGTCCCAGCAGCCAGTGCGCCGCCACCCCGGTGATGGCCGCGCTCACCACCACGCCGAGCGTGGCCAGCCAGAGAGAGGGCTTGAGGCCGGTGCGGAAAGTGCTGTGATGCGTGCGCAGGCCTCCATCCAGCAGAATGACGGCAAGGGCCACGTTGCCCACCCAGAAGGCAAGCCCGTAGTCCTCGAAAACGACCCCGCCGGGCCCATCTTCACCCAGCAGCATGCCTGCCACCAGGAAAATCAGCAGGAAGGAAAACCCCAGCCGCACCGAAAACATGCCCGCGAGC